>Ga0315289_10000240_pt1 | contig 87269 bp, 102 predicted proteins | sample YL17G11_40_MG_FD_203452 | JGI IMG/M metagenome (GOLD analysis project Ga0315289, IMG submission 203452) | Sediment microbial communities from Yellowstone Lake, YNP, Wyoming, USA - YL17G11_40 | ecosystem: Environmental > Aquatic > Freshwater > Lake > Sediment | place: USA: Wyoming | collected...
AAAAAGTGAAAAAAATAAGAAAAAATTGAGGAGAAAAAACAAAAACAAAGCAAAATAAAGCTCTATAACGCCAGATTAAAAAAAGTTTCTACAAACCATAAAATACAGAGGGATAATCAAACCCCTCTATTATGTGCGCGCTGTCAATCCAATATTAGTTCCCATGGAGCTAATAAATCTTGCTTTAGATATAGGGACGATACATAAAAAAGAAATTAAACACCATAAATATTGGTCTGTTAATGCAAAGCTAACTGAATTTTTTACCAAAAAAGGGCTGGTAAAGATTAGGAATGCAATAACCACAGAAAAATGTGAATCAGTCATAGCTCCATTGCTTCATAAAGAACTCGCCCGTAAACCAGTCATTGCAATGGCTTGGGGCATTGCTCATTATGGTATTAAAAGATTACTTGAAAATCCAAATGAAAGGCACAAAATTTTATTAAAAAATAAGCTTAATACTTTTGTTAGAGAGGATTTTCCTGGCTCTGTCAGATTTTGGCTGAGTAAAAAAGGACAACCAAGCAGAATTGAAGAATTCCCAAAAACAATAGATATTGAAAAACTCAAATTAGAGCATCAGTTAAAGTATCCTGAGAAAAGAAAATTATTTGCTAAAATATTTAAATTCAGAAGAGAACCAAAACATTAGAATTAGCTTAAACATAATTTTGTTTTTAAATGGGTTTTCGTGCGAGGGAGGAAAACGTTATATTTTTAATAAGAAAGCCAATTATTCTAATTATATTTATTCAATTTGAGAAAAAACTTTTGAGGGCGTGGTGGAATGGGATTACTTAAAATCGAATTCTCTGACGGAGAAGATATAATTGAAGGCATATTTCAGGCAGCAAAAGAGCACGACATAGATTACGGCACGTTTGATGCAGCAGAGGGAGAATTAAAAGGTATAGAGTTGATTTCAGATGACTACACAGAAAACGCCAAATTCGCTGAACCAATAAAAATCAAGAGCATTTCAGGCAGGATCTGCAAACAGAAAGACGGATGGGACTGCAACCTTCACGTTTCATTGAACAGGCTTTCAACCAACAGGCAGTGGATTTCAGGCGAAATAAAGAAAGCCTACGCCAGCAAGGAATTCAAACTAGAAATAAACCTAAGAGACCTGAAAAAAATTATCGATAAATAAATTATTTTCAAAACCTTTGTAGGAGGGGTGAAGTAATATGGCAGGACTCACAGTCAAAACAAATCTTTTCCCTTACAGAATGAACTTAAAGGAAAAAGAGCCTTTAGAGCTAACAATAGAAATAAGAAACGACGATGTCAAGCCAAAGTTGGTTTCATTCGAGCTTGAACTTCCAGAGACAGTGGCAATAGACAAGTCAGGCATGACAAGAATAGTGCAGAAGAACTTAGACAGGATGAGCCCAGGGGAAAGCAAGAAGTTTCTTTACAGCATCTATCCATCAAAAAAAGTTGACACAGGCCACTGGGGCGGCAAGCTGACAGTATCGGAGCACTACCAGGACTACAATTACATTCTCAACAACTACAGCAAAGACATCCTCGTAAGAATAATTGAGTGAAAAAAGGAAAAAATCAATTAATCAAAAAAAAGTGTTATTTTGATTTGAATAATATTGATTCTGATATTAAACTGAGGATTAATTGATTTTTTGCCTTCTATTTTTTAATTTTTTGTTCGGTTGATATAGTATATAACAACAAGCAAAAAACTGCGTCACATTATTTTTCACATAATATGTGATAAAATATGAGGGGGCATATATCATTTAATAAAGCACAGATTCTTATAACAAGAAAATGTAATTTGTCTTGTCAATACTGCAAAATATCAAAAAAGAATATGAAAGAACTTAGCCTAAATGAGTGGAAAGAAGCAATCCTGATTCTTGATAATCTTGGAATAAAGTTTATAAAAATAATGGGCGGCGAACCAACACTAAAGCAGGATTTGGAAGATTTAATAAGATTCATCAAAACAAATACAAAAATCAAAGTTGCATTATTTACAAACTCTGTCTTAACATGTAAAAGAATAGATAGTCTAATGGATTCTAAGATAGACCAATACATTACAAGTATTGATACTATTAATGCAGTACATTCGTTTAACAAAGATAATGCTATAAAATCAGGCCAAGGATTAAAGGCACTGCTATATTTAGTGAAAAAGGGTTTTACAGATTTAAGAGCAAACATAGTTGTAGGAAAAAACAATATTCAAGACATTCCACGAATAGTTAAATATCTTTCAGAAAAAGGGATTTACTCTAGCTTGACTCCCGTGCATGTTGGCAAAGAGAAATTCTGGCAGTACAGGTGCCCATCAAGTAATTTACAATTAAGGCCATGTGATAAAAAAGAGGTTGATAAAACATTTGATGAATTATTAAGAATGAAAAAAGAAGGAGCATTGATCGCAAATTCCGAACAATTTATTATTGATTGGTCAAAATATGCAATTGGAACATCTTGGCGTTGTAGGGTTCCGCCAGTGTTATGGATTGATTCAGACGGCAAAATGATGTGCTGTAATGATATAAGAGGCAGAACCTCTTCACTATCAATCTTTAATTTGAAAGATAAAGTAAAATATAAAAGATTTATTGAACTTATAAAAAAAGACGCTAAAAAATGCCCCGGGTGTTTTTATAATTGCCAATATGATGGGAAAATCTTTGTATAATTTTGCTTGGAGAACAAGACATTCAAGACAAGGTTGAATTATATTGGGTTAAATGAGAGCACATGGCTTAAAGGACACTAATAAAAGAATTGTGGAGCTGAACTAGTTTTACCATTTCTCTTCGTGAATTCTTTTTTTGTTGAAGTCTGAGTCTGTGTGGGGCTGAGATTTTGCTTTAGGGAAGCCGACTGGAATGATATTAACTAAAGTGTAATTGGATGGAATGCCAAGCAATTGGATTATGCTGTTCTTCCATTCCTCGCGCACATTCTTCCATACAGTTCCAAGGCCTAAAGCTGTGGCTTGCAGGAAAATGTTCTGCGAGGCAAGCGAAAGGTCCTGGAAAGGCTGATTTGTCTTTGTGGCGTCAGTTACAACAACAATAAGCACTGGAGCATTCTTAACGAATTCCTGCCCTACAATTTCAAATAACTTGTTTTTGGTTTCCGAATTCCTGATTACAATGAATTCTGTTGCCCTGTTATTCCTTGAAGTAGGAGCAAACTGTGCTGCCTTAATTAATTCCTCGATTAGTTTTTCAGGAACTTCTTCAGCCTTGAATTCCCTCACGCTGCGCCTGTTAATAATTTCTTTGAGGACCATATAATATTACTTACAAAAGAAACAAAATAAAAAAGAATTAGAAAAAAAATAAAAAAATAAAAGAGAATTGAATTCTCTTTTAAACGTAGCCTAAGCCTAATTCGTGCTTGTCTCTTGGAGATCTTGCGTAAGAGGTCATTTCCTCTGGCTCAAAGCCTTTAATGTAAGGGCTGTGCACTCCAGTGAAAATTGCTATTACTTCAAGCTTGTTGCTGTAGGTTGGGTCAACCCTTGCGCCCCAGATTACTGTGGCTTTAGGGTCAATGTTTTCTGTGAGCAATTCTCCCACTCCATTTGCTTCGCCCAAGGTTAATTCCATTCCGCCTGAAATGTGAATCAATGCGCCTGAGGCTCCTGAAATGTCAACGTCAAGCAAGGCATTCTTTAATGTGTCTTCAACTGATTCTTCAACCTTGTTCACTGAAGAGCTTTCTCCAACAGCAATAACGCTTAATCCATGATTTGTCATTATTGCCCTGACGTCAGCGAAATCTAAGTTGATCAATGAAGGCTGAGTGATTGTTTCTGTTATTCCCCTTACTGCCCTTGCTGTTACCTCGTCTGCAACCTTGAATGCGTCCTGCACTGGAAGGTTTGGAACTAATTCTACTAACCTGTTGTTGTCTATTACAATTACTGTGTCTGAAACTTTTGCCAAAGCTTTAAGGCCGTCTTCTGCTTTCACTAGTCTTGCTTTCTCTAAAGCGAATGGATAGGTTACCATTGCAATTACTATTGCGCCCTGCTCTTTTGCTATTTCAGCAATAATTGGCGCTGCGCCTGTTCCTGTTCCTCCTCCCATTCCAGCTGAAACAAAAAGCATGTCCACCCCGCTCAATGCTTCCTCTAAAGCCTGCCTTGATACCTCTGCAGCCTTTGCGCCTACCTCAGGATATCCTCCTGCTCCAAGGCCTCTTGTAACACTCTTTCCAATCAAAATTTTTGTTATCTCATCATTGATTATTGCTAAATGCTGTTTGTCTGTATTCACTGCAATCAATTGAGCTCCTGAAACACCCATGTTTGCAAGCCTGTTCACTGTATTGCAGCCTGCTCCTCCTGCTCCTATTACCATAATTTTGGGAGCCCCAAATTCTTCGAGCCTCTCCTTTGACTCGGATGAGACCTTCTTCGAAGAAATAGCGCTTTCCATGATAGATTTCATTTGTTTTCACCCCGATTTTTTTTAAATTGAATTTTTTCTTTATCAAAATAAAAAATTGATTTAATAATAAGAAAACACAAACTGCTTAAAAAGCTATATCAAAAAAAAGCATGAAAAAAAGCAAAAAAACGCAAAATTGCGAGGTTATACATAAGAAATTTTTATGTTTAAGAGAAATTTATGTATAATGTTATATAGCAAAAAAAGTTTTGCCAAAGGAAAAGCAGGTTATGTAGAAGCAACAAAAATTTTTGTTTTAAAGGAAAACGAAGTTATGTAGCAGATTATGTAGTCTTATTTTTTGAATTAATTGCATTATTTAGTGTATTTTATTATCCTGCTTCCGCCATTATCAAAAACGCTTTCCACATTCGCGCAATTTTTTGCTTCAAGTATGCCGTTCAAAAAGTCTATTGAACCCAGAGCAGAATTAGGGGCAAAGAAGTAATTTATATTGAATTTCTTTGTTTCCTTTGCAATCTTCCTGCAGTCGCTTGTGCTTATCAATGTCTTCATTGAATTATTCCTTTCCTCTAATCTTGGAGCAAATTCAAAATAGCCGTCAATTACAACCTTTCTTTGAGTGTAATAAGTAATTGGGTGACCTCTGTCCCAGATGCTCATAATGTTTGCGTCTTTTGCAGTGAATTCTTTCATCCAATTGAGTGAAGCAACCTCCTTTTGGTTTAACAGGCCGCCTCCTGGCTGAGCCCAGTAAAACAAGGTCATTGCAGAGAGAATTAATAGCAAAACATAAAGAATTTTCTTGTACTCTTTTACCTTTCCTTCAATCCAGTGAAATCCCAAAGCAGAAATTATTGCCACAGGGAATGCAACGAAAAGGCCTAACCTCACTCCAACCATTACGTAAAGGAAAGAGAAAACAAACCACAAAACCAAAAAGAAATATTTTCTGATGTTCACTAATCCTATCATCAAAAAAATCCATGCAATATTGAAGAAGTAAAAGAATTCAAGCATTAAAGGCTTCTGCATCTCGCTTGACTCCATTGAAACCGCAGAAACATACAAGCTTATTGGATAAGGAGAATTCATTAACCACAGAAGAAAAATTAAAACCATCAATTCAATTATTAAAAAAACTTTAATGAAAGAAAATTCCTTTCTCTTGAATTTGAACACAAAAGCCCACACAATCAAAAACAGAATTAAATACATTGAGGAGAGGGGATGCAGCAAAATTTGCGCTGAGCCAAGAAATGCAGCAGCAAGAAATCTTTTGCTGTAAACCAGATAAATTATTGCAGCCACCAAAAGCAATGCTAATCCATCAGGCCTTGCGTCACCGCTTGACCTGAACATATGGAAGATCATTGTTGCAAGAAAGAATGCAGCAAACAAGGCAATCTTGTCATCCTTGAAAATCTTCCTTGCAAAAACAAATGCAAGAAGAACTCCAATCAAGCCGAAGATTACTGGAAGAATTCTCACGCTGTAAAAAGGCTTTAATCCTGAGAGAATAGAGAAAGAAGCATTCATTGCATGAAAGAAGGTAGCATAATGATAGAATCTGCCCTGCAGTGAAAGCTCGTCATAATATGGAACGCCTTTCTCTTGAATGAATTGCTCGGTCATCCGCATGTGAAAATAAGTGTCAGGTTCGCCAAAAGCATTTGTCGGAAAAGATGCAGTCCTCAGGATTAATGCAAGCACTAAAACCAGAAACAATGCAATCCAAATTCTTTCCTTCTTCATTTATTTCACTTTAAATTTTTTGTTTTTTTCATTCTCTCAAATTTCATTTTTCTTCTGAATTTTTTTGCTTCAGTGAATTTTTTGTATTTTCTTCTGGCATATTCTGCTAATAATGATGCTGCTAATTTTTTAAGGGTTAAGGGCGCATCCATTATTAAATTGCAGTTAAAGTTTTTCATTATGGGCTTTACATGAGCCGAGCCAACTATAACAATGTCAGGCTCTAATTTCTTTATTTTTTTTATCATTATTTTTTCTTTTATTGGGACTTTTATAATTTCGCTTTTTTTTATCAATTTTAATAATTCTTTTAAATTCTCTTTGCTATGGACAATTTTCATTTTTTTTTGTATGTCAATCAGAACTGAAATATTCTGGCCATAAGAAGATTCTATTGGAAAAACATTCAATCCTTTTTGGCTGCAGAACTCAAGAAGCCGATAAAAAAATGATATTTCTGGGCCCATATTTTGCGTTCTTTTTATAGCATTTATTTTCTTTTCTTTAGGTAAGCCATTTGTTACATCAATTGCTTCTTTTAAAAAATTTAAATATGGGGATGGAAGCTCCAATCCAACAGTTTGCCCTTTTCTGGAAGTCTTGTCCAATAGCTCAATAAATTTTTTGAATAATTTTTCAGTTGAAGGCGTTAGAGAATGTGTGACCCCAAACAAATTAATCTTCTTCATTTTTACCCCTTCAAGATTAGCTTTTTAATGATTTCCTATTGCATAATTATTTTCTATTGATGCTAAAAAGATTGTTTTATCTAAAACCTTATAAAACTGATTCAATAAAGCAAAAGGAGATTGAAGAAAATGGTTCAATGGCACATGAAATCAGAGAGAAAGCCTTCCGGAGGCAAGAGAAGGACAATGAGGAGATGCGACAAAAAGCTTGCATGGAGGGGAGGGCCTTTCACTGAAACAGGCATAGCTGACTCTGAGGACGAACAGGATATAACAACCCTCAAAACAAAGGGGGGAAGCACAAAAACAAAGACACACAAGGCCTTTTACGCTAATGTCTTTGTCCCAGAGCAGAAGAAAAGCATTAAATGCAAGATCCTGAACACCACAGAAAATCAAGCAAACAAGCAGTTCGCGCGCAGGAACCTTCTCACAAAAGGAAGCCTAATTGAAATTGAATTAGAGGGCAAGACGCAGAAGGCAAGGGTGAGCTCAAGGCCAGGCCAGACAGGAACACTGAATGCAGTGCTTTTAGGCGCAGAAACAGGGAAAACACAGGAAACACAAGAAAAGGCTGCATAAAAAGGAAAATTAACCCAAAACATTTATATATTTCCTAAGCTGCTATTATTATAGTGGCATTACATTTTAGAGCTTATTTTATAAAACTTTCTGTAACCAAAAAATTCGTCAAATGTAGGAATTTTATGTTTCGCTGTAATTGTTTTTTTGGTTTAATTTTGAATTGAATAAACGTAAGAGTAGGTGATAATTTCATGGCAAAACTCGTATGTCCTGAATGTAAGAGCACCAAGGTAGTAAGGGATTCAGAGAAAGGAGAACTTATATGCCAGAAGTGCGGGCTTATAATAGAGGAAGATTCAATTGATTTAGGAAAAGAATGGAGAAGCTTTGACTCCGACCAATTCGAGGAAAGGGCAAGGACAGGAAGCCCAATGAAATACGTCAAGTTAAACAAAGGCCTTGTAACAATGATTGACAGGAGGGGAACAGACCTAAGGGGAAACAAGCTGAGCACTAAAAGCAGGGCGCAAATGTACAGGCTCATTAAATGGCATAAAAGGGCTTCAATAAGCAGCTCAATGCAGAGAAATCTTTCAATTGCTTTAACTGAATTAAGGAGGGTTGCCTCTTATCTTAATATTCCGGAATCCTTAGTTGAAGCAGCTGCTTTATTGTACAGGAAAACAGTAAAGAAAGGCTTAATTAGGGGAAGGCTGATTGAGGCAGTTGTTGCTGCAGTGCTTTACACTGTATGCAGAACCTATCATGTTCCAAGAACTTTAAATGAAATGGCTGAAGCCTCTGGCCTGACAAAAAAGGAAATTGGCAGAACCTACAGGTTTTTGGTAAGGGAATTAAAATTAGATGTTCCCTTGACTAATCCAATCCATTACATTCCAAGGTTTGCCTCTGAATTAAACCTTTCAGGCGAAGTCCAAGAGGAAGGGAGAAGGATTCTTGAAGAAGCAATCAGTAACGGCCTTATTAGCGGCAGGGGCCCAACTGGTGTAGCGGCAGCAGCAGTGTACATTGCAGGCCTGCTTAAAGGCGAAAGGAGAACGCAAAAGGAAGTAGCAAATGTTGCAGGCGTAACAGAGGTAACAATCCGAAACAGGTACAGGGAACTCAAGAAAAGATTAAACATTGAAGTAGTAGCTTAAAGCACTGCTTCACTTTTTCTTTTTTTATTTCAATTTTATTGAATTGGCCTCATAAAAGGCCAACTGACTTCAAGTCTTTTTTTACGCCTTTCACGCAGTCAAATTTGTTTATTTCTTTGGGTTTAATCCATTTGTATTTTGAGTGTTCTCTTGAATCAATTTTCACTTTATCAGAATTAACTGAAACCAGAAATGGGGCTATAACCCATCTGCCCCACTTGTCTGTTACCTCAAAAATTTTACCTGCTTTCACAATCTTTCCTTTTAAGCCTGTTTCTTCTTTTACTTCCCTTAAAACAGCATCTTCGGCAGTTTCTTTTTCTTTAATAGACCCGGAAACAGGTTGCCATTTGTTGGGAGAAAAATTCCTGTTCAAATTTCTCTTTAAAAGTAAGATCTTCCTCTTAAATTTGACAATACCAATTACAGCGATATAAGTTGCCAATTTTTTTCACTTCAATACTTTTGCCCCTTTGTCTGTGCCGACTATTACAGTGCATTCTTTTGAGAAAATGCCGTTGGCTTTCACTCCTGGAATTGAGTCCAACTGTTTTTCTGTTTTTGCTGCGTCCTTTATTGGCTTGTGGAATTTCAAGCGCATGATGTAATTCTTGTTCTCGGTGATTCTTGGAGAGCAGTTATCTGTTGCCTGTTCCACTTCAGCGTCAAATTTAAGCAATTCATCAAGCACATCATGCAATGCTTCTGGCTCAACCTCAAGCAGAACTTCCTTGTCCAGAACCTTTGACACCTTGCTTTCGTCCACCATTATAATTAATTTGCCTGCCTTGTAGTCTACCTCCTTTTCTCTTAAAAAAGCAAAGCCGCCCATTCCCTTGAGCAAATTCTTTTTGCTGTCCACCTGGTCTGCGCCGTCAAAGGCAAGGTCAATTTTTTTCACTGAACTCAAAGGCACAACTTTCAGGCCAAATTCTTTTGCCATTAATTCAATTTTAAGGGAAGTGGCAACACACGTTAAATCCAATTTCTCTTTCTTGTTTCTTTCTGCAAGAATTTTCACAAACCATTCTGCTGTACTCCCAGTGCCTAATCCTATTGTCATGCCTTTCTTCACTGATTTCACTGCCTCTCTTGCTGAATTTTCTTTCTGTTTTTCTTTATCCATTAAATTCACCTCTTTTCAAAAAAACATTATAAGGCCTGCTCCAATCAATCCTGCCTTGTCTCCAAATTTTGCGCTGAGGATTTTCACTTTCTTTGCAGGATTCTCGAATGCCCTCTTCTTCATTTCCTTTATTCCTTCCTTAACCAGAATTTTTGAGTTTGAAAGGCCCCCGCCTAATACTATTGCACCAGGATTCAATAAATTAACAATGTTCGCTAAGCCTACGCCTAGATATTGGCCTTCAATTTTCATTATTTCTATTGCGCTCTTGTCTCCTTTTCTTGCCGCTTCATCCACTTTTTTTGGTGTCAGAGGCCATAATTTTTTCATTAAAGTTTTATTATTTGAATTCAATGCGAATTCCGCCCTCCTCATTAATGCTCTAATGCTCAGGTATTCCTCCCAGCAACCGTTGTTCCCGCAAGGGCATTTAGGGCCATTGAAGTTTATTACCATATGGCCTAATTCCCCTGCTGTTCCGCTTGCACCACAATAAATTTTTTTATTTAATATAATGCCTGAACCTATTCCTGTGCCTAAAATGATGCCCACAACGAAATCGTATTTTCTTGCATTTCCTTTCAATGCTTCAGCGTAAGCCATCAGATTAGCGTCATTTTCCAATACAACCCGTTTCCTGAATTTTTTTTGGATGAAGTTTTTCAAATTGAATCCGTTCAAGCTTCCAATATGTGGGCTTTGAATTATTGTGCCTTTCTTTTGGTTTAATCCTCCTGCAAAGCCTATTCCAATGCCTGCAATCTTTTTGTTCTTTGGCATCACTGAAGAAATGCATTGCACTAAATTCTTCAGTACAGCGTTTTTTCCTGCGCTTGCATTGGTTTCAATTAAATCGAATGCAATGATTTTCCCGTTCCTGTCTATCAATGCAGCCCGAATTGAACTTCCACCAAAATCAACTCCAATTGCGTAATTCATTTTTTGTGCTCCCTGAATTTTTTTCTGTACTCAAAGGAAATCCTCTTGCTTTCTTCTACCTGATTTTGTTCAAAAGGATTGACTTTGCGCAGGACAGCAGAATAGAATGCAAAGTAATGCAGGAAAGCAATTAATTCTCCAGCAGAGAATTCATTCACTGAATCAATTGAAAGAATAATAGAGGGAATTCCATGCTTTACTGAATCCTCTAAGGTGCCCTTGAACTCGAATTCCAGTGCCTTTAAGTAAGGCACTCCATTCAATTCTCCTGTTGTTCCGTCCCTCAGCTTGATTTTCTTTAATTCTCCTGGCACTGTTACCTTGCTTTTTTCATCTGCCTGCCTTTCAATTTTAATGAACAGGCCAGCAATATTTTTTCTGCCCCCGAAAAATCTTTGGTTTGTGTGATGCTGTGATTCTGGGGCAAGATCACCAAAAACTGTAAGGCCTTTGCCTTCTTTTGCAAGGGTTTCATGGATTAATTGAATTATTAAAGGCAGGAATGCAGTAATCCTTGCTGAATAAACCGGAACAAATAATTCAGTGAAGCCTTTATGCTCTAATTCATATAATGCTGCGCTCAATTGCAGGGCAGGATTTCTTTCAATTGGGGTCAAAGGAGAGCATTTATCATACATTTCTCTTGCTCCCTCCAAGATTTTTTCTGCTTTTATGCCGAAAAGCATTGCAGGAATAAAAGCATAAGAGCTTGCCCCGGCAAACCTGTCGCATAATTTCGGCGCAGGAAGGAATGGAATCTTCTGTTTTCTTGCAATTTCAATTAATGCCCCTTGGTCTGGCAGCGTAATAATTAATTTCCTGTATTCCTTGAAGTAAAGCATTATTTCTATTGCCCCAATGTTGACCCCTGAACTGCTTATGACCAAAACAAGGGAATCTTCTTTGCTGTACTTTGCTTTCACTTCATTCAGGAAATCAGGCTCCATTGTGCAAATTATCTCTAAATTCTTTTCTGTCCTGCCTTTTGCTATTGCCCCAAAGAACGCCTTGAAGGAATTAATGCTGCCTCCATTGCCCACTAAAATTATGTTCTTGTATTTCATGAAAGGCTTTAATTTTTTCTCTAATTCAGGGAAATTGGTTTCCTGCGAAGTAAAAGGCGGTTTTTCAAGCACCCTTATTTCCGCTAATTCTTCCCTTAGATTGGAGAAATCCCTCTCTGTTACAGTCGAATGCTCAAGCCTTAATTCAATCATTTACCAAGACCAAAAAATAAAAGAAGAAAAGGGAATAAAAGGCTTACTTTTTGCCCTTCAATATAGTTGGATAATCTTCAATCAATTCCGATGCAATGAATGAATTTCCTTTCTGCCTGAAAGCCAGTTCCCCTGCTTTTCCGTTCAGGAATGCTGCAGCGCAAGCTGAATCAAAGAAGGAATTCTTTTGTGCTGCAAATCCTACAGCCAAACCTGCAAGTGTATCGCCAGTCCCTGCCACTGCCATTCTCGGGTTGCCTGTTGAATTCAGTTTCAATTCGGATGGAGAGGCAATAACGTCAATCCTTCCCTTGAGCAATATAGTGCAATCGAATTTTCTTGCTGTCTCTTTCACTAACTCGATTTTTTCTTCCAAAATTTTTGGCACAATTGAACCAAAGCATAACTCGAATTCTTTTGCGTGAGGCGTGAGAAGAAATTGATTCAATTTCAGGCCTGAACAAACCTTTATTGCGTCTGCGTCTAAAATCAAAGGCTTAGGGCATTTCTTCATGAATTCCTGAGCAAATTCTACTGCGTCTTTATTTAATGTCAAGCCGTTGCCTATTAACACTGCATCAGACTGTTCTGTAAGCTCCAATGCTTTTTCCACTGCACTTGAATCAAAGTAATTTCCCTTGAATTTGGCTGATACAAGGTCAGGGCTCAAATTGTTCACTGCAAGAGCGGCTTTTTCCGGGGCGAAGATCCTCACTAAGTCGACCCCGCTTCTCAGCGCACTCACTCCTGCTAAATACAAAGAACCAGAATAATCAATTGAGCCCCCAATTATTAGTACAATGCCATTTTCTCCCTTGTGCGCTTCAAGGCTTCTCTTCTTCAGGCACTTCCTTAAATCTAAAGCCGAAGCAAAAGAATATTTTTTCATGCGTAACAATAAAGAGCGAAGTTTTTATAAGGAATTAGAAAAAATGAGTTAAATTTTTTTGTCATTGATTAATTCTATTATCATTTTAGGGAAAATTTTGCTTTCTGCTTTCCTTAATCTTTCATGGAAGGTTCTTCTCGGAATGCCTGTTATTTCAGCCAAATCATTTAAGGTCGCCTTTTTAGGCCATTCATAATAGCCGTGAGCCAATGCATGCTTTAATGCAGTCAATTGCTTTTCTGTGAGCTGTTCAGAGCCTATCTCTGTTTTTAATTTTTTTATTTTTAGAATCTTTACTTCGCCGAATTCTTCTAATTCGCTTAGCAATCTTTTTAGATTCTTTGGGTTGGTTGAAATGAGAGAGTGGACTTCAAAACCCCCAGTTACTTCTACGGGTTTACTATAAATCGCTCCTTTTTTAAGCAACCTGTCATTAATAGAAGATAAAGCATTAACTCTTATCAAGGCGAGATTTTCAAAACCTCTTCTGTTAATGATTTCCACTTTATTTACATTCGGAAATCTTTTGAGGTAAGAAAAATAATTTTCCAAGGTCTCTTTGTTTGGCCCTTTGACCTTCCAGAATAATTGGTAGTTAACCCTGTCTTTTTTAGCTTTTAAAACATTAATATTGCTTACCTGCTCTAATTTTATTTCTGGAAACTTTCTTGTTGTTTCACTGGCAAAGCAGTCCTGGTGGAATACAGCAATATCGGCGAGCTTGAAATTGCCTTTCTCCATACAAATATTCTGTTTTTGTTATATATAATCCTTTTGGACATATGTCACTATTTTGCATTTCTATTACTTAAGTGGTAATTATTTAGGAGGAATAAAAAATGAAGGCTTTGCGTTTAGCTAAAATAATTATAGAAAAAAGAGAAGTAAAACCAGCTGAAAATAATAATGAAATACTACAAGAGATTGCCAGCAATCATTCAATCAGGGGGGAGAATGGCGCTCTGCAGGAATCTTGCCTTGGGTTTTTTTAACAGTAAATAAATTTTTAGTTGAAAATTGCAATGATTGAAAAACTGGTTATAGGTTATCTGATAACAAATTATTCCTGCAACAATAAATGCAGGTGGTGTTATGCAGCCCCGGCTGAATTCAATAAAAAGGAAATGGATTTAACTACTGCAAAAAATTCTTTAAAATTAATGAAAAGCGTTGGAATTAATTTTGTTGGCCTGTGCGGGGGAGACTCAACCTTATACAGCCATTTATTTGAAGTGCTTCTTTACGCCAAAAAATTAGGCCAAAAAGTTAATCTTTACACTAACGGAAGAAAACTGGCTGAAAAGGAATTTGTTTTGAAATTAAAGGAAGCAGGAATAAACAGGGTTAATTTTTCTATTCAAAGCTCTTCGGCTGAATTTCATGATGAAATGGTGCAAGTAAAAGGCGCTTTTAATGAAACGGTTAAAGGAATCGAAAACTGCTTTCAAGAGGGAATTCCTTTAACCATTCAGACAGTTGTTTGTCATACAAAATTCAAGATCTACAAAGACTTAATGGACAAATTTTCTTACACTAATCCTTGTTATGTTTTTTACAGGGAAACCCCAATGGTAAACAAAAATTTGTTTAATTCAAAAGTTTTATCAAATAAAAAAACAGTTGAAATGTTCAGGAAAATTGGAATATATGCAATTAAAAAAGACTATAATTTTGAACTATTTTCAAGAATGCCTTTGTGCTGGTTTAATTCAAAAGATTTAAAATTATTTAAGGGAAAACTTTACGCCCATTGCCATATTCTATCAGGCCAAAATCTTGTAGTGGATGTTAATGGCAAAGTATTGCCCTGCCCTGTATGGGTTGGCCATCATTCAATGAATTTAATTAAAGGCAAAAAATTTACTTCAAAAAAAGAATTTTTAAGGCAGTGGAATAAAGGCCAGCCAGTTAAGCTGAGAAAAAAACTTCTATACAAACCATCAAACAATTGCATTGACTGCAAGTTTTGGGGCAAAGAATGTACTGGGGGCTGTCCATTAATTCCATTAGAATTGCCAGCCAAACACCAGCCGCAAATTAACTGAAAATAATTGATTGTTAGCTTTTGCCCTCATTATATGGTTAGCTTTAAATAAATGAAGTATTTTTATATTAATGGTGAATTTAAAATGGACGCGAAATTTGTTTTAGGAATAATAGTTGTAGTGGCTGTTTTAGGTATAGGGTTATTTTATTTGGATAATCAGCCTTTAGAAACAGGAAAGGCGCCAAAAAGGATTGACATGCCGAACGTAAACGTAAAGGACTATAGCTACAAGGTTTCATCCCAGAAGCCTGCTGCTGCATTGGCTTCCTTTGCTTCAGAGGAAAGCTCTTCAGAAAAATTAGGGACAGAGCTAACAATCTACAACCAGGATTTAGGTTTAGTGAAAGAAGTCAGAGAGCTTTTCCTGAAGAAAGGGGTTAATTTAGTTAATTACCAGGATGTCGCCTCAAAGATTGATTCGACCTCAGTATTATTCAATGATTTAAGCTATCCAAGCACAATAGTATTAGAGCAGAATTACAAGTACGATTTAGTCAGCAAACAAAAACTGCTTGAAAAATACTTAGACAAAGAAATAGAAATTGAAGTTAACGATAAAGACGGAAGCAAAAAATATTCAGGCACTCTCTTATCCTATAAAGACGGAATAATCATCCAGACAAAAGATGGAGTCATTTCGCTTGGCAGCGCAGACAAGATTTCCTTTCCAATTCTGCCAGAAGGATTAATGACAAAGCCTACCCTTGTATGGAGCTTGTATTCAGAAAATGAAGGCAAGAGAAATGTGCAGACAACCTATTTGAGCGGGGGCTTCAACTGGAGGGCAGACTATATTGCAAAAGTCAATAGCAATGACAATGCAATGGACTTCAAGGGCTGGGTCACAGCAACAAACGAGTCAGGCAGCTCCTATCCTAACGCGAAACTCAAGCTTGTTGCAGGAGACATCCACAGGGTAACACCAAAAACCTATGATTACGCCTATAAGACACTTTATGCAGAAGTAGGGGCAGCTCCAAGCGCAGAACAATTCGTTGAAGAAGCCTTGTTTGAATACCATTTATACACCCTTGACAGGACAACAGACTTAATGAACAATGAATCAAAGCAGATTTCACTGCTTGCCTCAGAGAATGTTCCAGTAAAAAAGGAATTCATTTTTGATGCAAGCAAAAGCAATTACTATTATTACGGAAGCAGCAGCAACACCACAAAAGTTGAAGTGAAGTTGGCTTTCAAGAACTCCAAGGAAAGCGCTTTAGGGATTCCTTTACCGAAAGGAATTGTGAGAGTGTACAAGGAAGACTCTCAAGGGCAGCTGCAGTTCTTGGGCGAAGACGAAATTGACCACACGCCAAAAGACGAAGAGAGGAGAATCTTTGTGGGCTATGCCTTTGACATTACAGGAGAAAGAAAGGAAGTATCATCTGAGCAGGTTGCAAAGTGCTATGACAGAAAAGTCTATGAGATTACATTGAAGAACCACAAGGACACAGAAGTAGAAATAATTGTTCCAGAACATATGGCATACTACGACAACTGGAATATAACACAGAATTCAGATGACTTTGTAAAAAAAGATTCAAGGACAATAGAATTCACAGTAAAGGTTCCAGCCAACGGAGAGAAAAAGATAACTTACACAGTAGAATACAAGAGCTACTGCTGAATTCTTTTTCTTTTTATTTTTGTTTTTTATAATTTAGATGCCTGGCAATTATAACTTGCTCTTTTGGAGAAGTTTCCTCAATCATTCTTGTCTCAAATTTTAATATGTCTTTAACTAATGGGTTCTGTGCATTCAAGGTGTATAGTTTTGTTTTGCCGAAACTTCTTGTGACTTTCACTAGATTTAATGCTTCGAGCTTCGGCCAATGCTTGAAGAAAGCTGCCTTGCTTATGCTTGCAAGCTCTTGAATTTCCTTTTTTGAATAGTCCTCTCCAACATTATCTATTAAGGCATCTAAAATCCTGATAAAAGGATTGCCCCCAAAAAACCTTAATAAATTTGTCTCTTCTTCCATAAAAAGCACTACATTATACTTCCGTTAATTATAATATAATTAAAAAATTAGGTTTATAAAATAATACTTTCAAGGTATTTTTATATGGACAAGTACGATTTTGTTAAAGCCAAGATTTTGTTTAAGCTTGCAAGGCGCAGAAATTGGGGCAACAGCCACACTGCTTTTGACAATTTAAAGAAAGGGTTTAAGCCGAAAGACCAAGATTTAGTGAAAAAGGCTGCTGAAGATTTGATAAAAGAAAATTTTTTGTTTAGCAAGCCGACAGGCTATGGGTTGCATGTTTCCCTCAACCACAAAAAAGCACAAGAAATAAAAAACATAATCTTTGACTTGCTGGGAGTTAAACTTGATTAAGAAAGGTTTTAACAGCAGTGGAAAAGGCGAATTAATTACTTTTTAGCAATTCGCCATATTATATTAAAATAATTTCTAAAAGAATCTGCAACTTCTTTGTTTTTAGTAAGAATTGCATAATGTGGTTGAACCCAAATAAAAATAGCTACTTTATCATCAAAAACAACCGTTGTGGCAGGAGACAAGTAATCTTTAGGGAGATATCTAAACTCAGAATTTTTTGATTTTAATACTTTATTTCTCAGATCTTCTTTAACCAACACTCTTTCGTGTATATTATTTTTTTCAAGTTGTTTTAGAAAGCTTTGCACAGCTATTGGAAGAACTTTCTGGAATCTTCCCTCTTCTCCAAAGGCAATATAATCTTTTTTTGTTCTAATAATATCTTTCAGTATAGTTCTTAAACCGTCCTTCCCTCTGTAAACTTCAACTTTAGTTTCTTGTTCTTCAGTCTTTGTTAAACTAATTAGTTCAGGCATTGCTTTTTGTAATTGTTTTTCTTTTTCTTTTATATCTTGTATTAATTTTTCGGGATTGGCGGCTAAAAAATACTTCACATTATTCTTTATAATGTATGAAACAAGCCCTCTTTCAATTAATTTATTTGCAAGCTGATAAATTAGAGTTCTGTCCAAATTAGTTTTTTCTGCAATTTTAGTTGCCGTAGCTTCGCTTAGTCTAAGTAATGCTAAATAGACTTTTGCTTCTTTTTCGTCTATTCCCAAGTTTTGTAATAGCTTTTGCAGGTCCATAAATACAGTTATTACAATATAATATATAAATGTTGTTATTTAATCACAACAATTATATAAATATAAGTTATGTAGCATATATTATTGGTGATTATATGGAAGATACTGAATTTAGAAAAAAACCTGATGAAAAAGGTTTTGAATATTTAAGTAGAATTGTCGGTTATTTAAAAAATTCCGGACTTAAAACTGAAATGTATGGAGAAACACTTAGATAATTTCTTTTTTAGTTGTTGGCGATAAAAATGAAAGTTCAATTAATTCAGGCACCTAGTGAAAGTAAAGATTTAAGAAATGAAAGATGGTTTACACCGATGGGTTTAATATCCACAGGCACATATTTAGGGAATTTTGATTATGAAGTAGAGATTTTTGATGGATTACATTACCCTTTGGATTATATATTAAATAGAATAAATGCTGATATTGTTGGCATTAATTTCAATATTTTTTCTACTTCTTCTATGGATAGAATTGCTGAACAGGCTAAAAAGCAAGGTTCTTTAGTTGTTGTTGGCGGTCAAGCAGCCACCCCTCTTACTAAACAGCTTTTGCAAGGAAATAAAAACATAGACTTGGTTGTAAGGTATGATGGTGAAGAAGCATTAAGGCAAATAGCTGATAGAGTAAAAGAAGGTTCAAATGATTTCTGGGGCATTCCGAATATAGCATATAGGAAGGCTGGAAATATTGTTGAAGAAAAAATTGAAAAAATAGAAATTGAAAAATTACCAATTCCCCACAGAAAAATAAAAGGAATAAATTTAGAGAAATATATTGATTTTTGGGTTGGTGATTCTTCAATAAGGGCAACAAATACTTTTACAAAAAGGGGTTGTAATAGAGCTTGTTCTTTTTGTGCAAGAATTGATAAAGGAATAAGAGCAAGAACACCAGAACAAGTTTTTGAGGAAGATAAAAAACTTGTAGAAGAATTTAAGGTAAATTATATTTGGGAAATGTCGGATACTTATTTTACAGACATAAACTGGCTAAGAAGATTTAGAAAAATTTATGAAAGTAATGGGGGGCTTCCAGTTAAATATTGGGCTTTCTGTGATATCAGGGACATAAACAAAGAGACAGTTGAGATTATGAGTGCTTTAAATGTTGACAAGGTTTGTGTTGGAATAGAGTCAGGAAATGAAGAAATAAGAAGAAATAATGGAAAGAACTTTACCAACAAAGAAGTTTATGAAGCAGTTAAACTACTTGGAAAAGCAGGAATTACATTAGAGGATTCTTATGTGTTAGGTTTGATGGGCGAAAATGAAGAAACAATAAAACAGACATACAAGCTATCACAGCAAGTTGCCAAATTATGCAAAACAGAAAGGACAGCCTATAATTTAATTTTACCTTTGCCTGGCTCACCTATTTGGCAGAGAATGATGCAAATTCCAGCACTACAATCAAAATACGGACAAGAATATAGATTTGATGTTGAAGAATTAAGAAAAGATTTTATAAGTTATTTTTGTAATTTATAGTATCATTTTCTTTTCTCTAATTCTTCCTTTAAGATTTTGTTTACTGCAGAGCCTGTTGCCCTGCCTTTGACTTGAATCATTACGTCGCCCATTAAAGCTGAAAGCACATTCACTCCAGGCGTCCTGATTAAAGCAGAATTTTTTTCTATTGAATTGATTACAATCTTCCTGAGCTCTCCTTCTAAAAGGCTGCCTAAGCTCATTGAAGAAATTATTTCATTTAATTTTTTTGCGGGCTTTTCAGCCCACTGCTTGAGTACTTCAAGTAGAACGTCCTTTGTAATTTTTCCTTCCTTTAAATAAAGGAGAACTTCTTCAATCATTTTTTCATTGATTCTTTCAGTTTCAATGCCTTCCCTTTTCAATTGCACTAATCCCTCAAGCAATAATACTGCTGTTTGAGTGGGGTCAGCGCCTTTACTGCATAATTCCTCGAAGAATCTGGCGTAATTGCTTAGCTTCATTTTCTCTGCGAGTTGCGGGCTTAACCTGTACTTGTTGATGTAAAGGATGAACCTTTGCTCTGCGCTCAAAGGCAGTTTCTTCCTCAATTCTTCTACTTCCCTTCTTTCAATTTTGATTGAAGGAATGTCTGTTTCAGGATACATTCTTGCTGCGCCAGGCAATGGCCTTGAGTACTCGCTGTTTCCTCCCTGCAATGCATTTCTTGTTTCTTCTGGCACTCCCTTGAAGCAGTACTTTGCCCTTTCAATTACGGTTTTGAGTGCATCCAATGCCTTTTCTTTTTCTGCGCAAACAAAAACAAAGGCATCTTGCGATTCACAGTTCATGTGTTTTTTTATTTCTTCTAATTCTCTTTCAGTTATGCCGTAGGCAGGCAGTTCGTCTGAATGAATTATTCCCTTTAATTGGGTTCTTGCTTTCACGTAATCTGATATTTCTGTCCCAAGCCTTCTTTCAGGCTGCACTTCTTTGCCTAAAAGGCTTGCAAAGCCCTTTAATTTTACTGCAAGAATTTTCTGGTTTGATTTTATTGTGTTCTGAATAGTTTTTGAGTTTGATTTATGCAGTAATTCATTCAATTCCTTTGGTTCAAATTTTAATTCTTCTTCCTTTGCTCCTTTTTCTTGCAATTCTTTCCTTATTTCAATTAATGCCAACTGCCTTTCAATCTCCCTTTTCACAAATACATCAATCATTTCTAATTCTTGAACTCCTTTTACTTCAATTCTTGCCCCGCCCTCAATTGAAATATTAATGTCCTGCCTTATTGTGCCTAAACCTCTTTTCACTTTTCCTGTGCGCCTAAACAATTCGCCTATTAAAAGGGCAACCTCTTTTGTTTCCTCTGGAGAGCAGATTTCAGGGGCGGTAGTCAATTCAATTAACGGAATTCCAAGGCGGTCAAGCCTGTAAACTGTTTTCTGCTCATTTCTTTCAATCTGCCTTGCTGCGTCCTCTTCAAGGATAATTGAATTGATTCCTATTTCCTTGCTTTTGGTTTTTAGTTTTCCTTCTAATGCAATCAGCGCAGTCCTCTGGAAGCCTGAAGTATTGCTTCCGTCAATTACCTGCTTTCTCATTACGTGCACTTCATCCAATACCTTTGATTCAGCCATCAATGAAACTTCAATTGCAGTCTTTAATGCTTGCTCATTCATTGGCTGGATTGGCTCTTCGTCTGCCTCAATAAGGCAGTTTGAATCAGAATAGAATTCGTATTCATAGAATTGGCCTTTCCTGAAAGCCTCAAGCGCTGCAGCATCATATTCGCCTAGCTCTGAGGCAACAGGCCTTAATCTTCTCTCAATTATTACATCTGCTTTTTCTTCACGCATGAGCGAAGGGCACCTGCAAAACAGCTTCCCTGTGTCAAGCTGCTGGTGCACCTCCAGCCCAATCTTAATTCCTAATTTGCTGTAATCCATTCAAATCAATATAATGAGGAATAAATAAAATTTTAATTTAATCACCTTTTCTCTGAGCTGAACAGCAATTCATTGTATTTCTGCTTTCTTTTTGCAAAGAATTCCCTTGCAATCTGCAGGTAATTCTTTGTTATTCCATCGCGCAAATTCAAGCCCAATTTCTTTGCTGTATCCTGAATGCCTTTCTGTGTACCCTCGATTTCAAGGTAATAGCCCAGAAAAGGCAGTTTGTCCAATTCAATTCTTGTTTTATGGAAGATGAAAGATTCCCTGATTTTCTCGTAAGCGTGATCCACCTTAAAGCCTATTCCTTCCAGAATTTTCTTTGCTTCGCTGAAATCAGAAACCTTTACTTCAATCTCTTTTCTTTCCTTGAATTTCCTGCCTGCATTCTTTACAGGCATTTTAAGTGTAAGCAAATTGTATTTTCCCTTCCTGAGCCTCAAAAGGATTCTTTTCTTCCTGAGAGAATTTTTAGCGTCATCAAATATAATGCCCTGCTCCAAATTTTTTCCAACTCGCTTGGCCCCAATTTCCTTCAATTTTCCCCTAATCTTTGCAGGGGCCCCTAACTTGAATTTTATTTCTGTTTCAATCACTTGCCATCCCAAAAAAATAATTGCAATCTTTATTTTAAACTGATGTCTGATTTTTGACCGTTGGCGCTGGAGGCGGGATTCGAACCCGCGAGACCCTCAACGATCTTCTTGGTCTTAAGCCAAGCGTCTTAATCCGCTCGACCACTCCAGCATTGCGATAAGTTTAAATAAATTTTACTTTACAATTGTTTTTACCTCAACGGTCTTCTATGTTTTTAGGCAGGGTGAATTAAGCCGCTCACCCTCTTTTTATTTTAACAAATTTTTGTTTTGAATTATTTTTAAACACTTTTGGAAGCATTCTGCCGGTGAAATAAAAAGCTTTTTCTTTTACAATTATTTCATGAAACTCAAAGAAGAGTGCTTTGACCTTTTGGGGCCTGAATTCGTTTTCTCCGGAATGAATTTCCCTGAAGAGCAAAGCAAGGTAATAATTTATGGGGCTCCATTGGATGCTACAACCTGCGCAAAGCCCGGGGCAAGATACGGCCCGAACGCAATTAGGGCTGCTTCAATTGACTTGTGCTCTTTTGTTTTAAGCAAGAAAATTGACTACTTTGAGAAGACTAAAACATATGATTTAGGAAACATTAAAGTAGAGCACGGAGATGTACAAGAAACAATTGAAAGAATAGAAAAAATGAACAAGGCAATAATTGAGAGAAAAAAGATTCCGTTCATGCTTGGAGGGGAACATTCTGTTTCTTTCGGTGCAGTAAAAGCTTTTGCTAAAGAAAAGCCTTTGCTTGTAGTGTTTGACGCGCACCCTGACCTGATGGAAGATGAAAGATTACATCACGGAACCTGGCTGAGAAAGGCACTGCAATTCATTCCAAAAGAGAATGTAATTATTATGGGAATTTTGGGCCCAGCAAAAGATGACTGGGATTACATTCAAAAAAACAAGATAAAGGCTTTAACTGCAAGAGAAATTAAAAAAAATTTGGAGAAAGCAAAAAAAGAATTAAGCTCTTTCACTCAAGGAAAAAAATTCTATTTAAGCATTGACATTGACGTATTGGACCCAGGCTTGGTTCCAGGCACTGGCTGCAGTGAAGCAGGCGGCCTTTCATATATTAAATTAATTGAATTGATTGAATCCATTAAAGGCAAAGCTGTGGGCTTAGATTTGGTTGAGGCAGCGCCTGACGCAGAACAGGTAACGCAGAGAACAGCAGCAAAAATATGCTATGAGCTTTTAGTACAGGATTTTTTGTGAATTTTTGAATTAATTTCGTTTTTTGTCGTTGAATTAAATTTTTAATTATTTGTTTTTCTGATCTTTTTAGAGAGTTGGTTGAATGTCTTATTACTTTGAGGTTATTTCTGTTTTAGGCAAGAAAATTCATACAACTAAATTTTATTGGTATTTGATTTGCAGATTCAAGCACCCCGTAATTAAAGAATACGAGGAAGAAGTAAAAGAGACATTAAGAGATGCAGACAAGGTAAGAATAAGTAGAATTGACAATTCAGTGCATTTGTATTATAAAAAGTTTGGGAAGTATTTTTTATGTGTCCTAATAAAGAATTTGAATGATGAAGGATTTATTGTTACAGCATATCTTTCGAATAACGTTAAAAAAGGTGAAATAATTTGGAGAAAGAAATTCTAGTTGTATTAGACAGAAAAGGAAATACTTTAGATGTATGGTTTGGCAAGCCGAGAAAAGCGATATGCGATGAAATAAGCGAAGGTTTTCTAATTAAAAAAGACGTGAAAACCAATGAAGTAATCGGCTTTGAGAAAATGAATTTTGTTTTAAAAGGAAAAAAGCCAGAGATAAAACTATTGGTTAAATCAAAAAATTGATTAAAGCCCTTCCACGTCAAATCCTTCGATGCTTGTGCAGGGAGTAATTTCCCCGCGCAAATTTTTTCCGATTAATTCTTTTGCTTCTTCTTTGGAATAATTGCCTAAAAGCCATGCTATTTTGATAAAAGCGGTTTCTGGTGTCATGTCTTCTCCTGGAAGCACTCCAATTTCTCGCAGTTTTCTTAGGTTGGTGTAAGTGGTAAGCTGAACTCTCCCGTAAATTGTCTGGGAGGTCATTACTACAACGCATCCTTTTTCTATTAATGATTTCAATGCATTCAAGTTTCCTTCATGCTCTTTTATTGCAATTGGGGCATGGCCTAAGCCTGTTCCCTCTATTACAAGGCCTTTAAAGCCGTGCTTTTCATAGAACTCGAATTGCTCTGAATGCATATTAATGTGCGTTTTGAATAATGCAACTTTTTCTTCCATTGAATCCTTTAACTTTAATTCCCTTCCTTCAATTTTCTTTGGATAATCTTTTTTTATGAACTCAATCTTCCTTGAATTATAATTAATTCTTGCTACTGGAATATCGTTTATTGGCTTGAATGCATCCCTCCTTGTAGAATGCATTTTCCTTGCCTTGCTGCCATTCAAAATCAGACAATTATTGTCGTCAGGCTTTTCGTGCATGCAGATTCCAACTCCAGCATAATCGCTTTGGGCAATGAATTCTGCAGCGCACACTAAATTCATTGCTGCATCAGAGCTTCCTCGATCGGAGCTTCTCTGCGCTCCAACAATAAGCACTGGGGCATTCAATCCTTCAAGCATGAATGAAAGTGCAGCGCAGGTGTAATGAATTGTGTCTGTTCCGTGGCCTATGATGACTCCTTTTGCTCCGTTCTTTAATTCTTCTTCTATAGCCCGTGCAATCTTCTTGTAGTGCTCAAACCTCATGTCTTCTGACATTATCTGGAAAACAAGCTTTGACTCAATGTTTGCAATTTTCGCCAGTTCAGGAATCTGCGTTACCAATTGCTCCTGCTCAACTGAAGCAATAACCCCCCCAGTCCTGTAATCAATCCTTGAGGCAATAGTGCCTCCTGTTTGAAGTATTACAATCTTCGGAAGCATTGGATTGAATTCCACTTTCTTTAATTCTTTTTTTTCTTTTACTGTTTCTATTCTTGCCTCGCCCTTCTTTTCAATCCTTGTAATCCTCTCTGTCCTGATTCCAATATTGTATCCGTTCTTTAATTTAAGCACTAAAATTTGAGGGTTATTGGATTCCATTATTGTGCCGGAGAACTCTTCATTCTGAGTGGACACTTTAACTTCATCCAATTCCAAAACATTGAACTTAGAGTACAATTCCTTCAAGTGCATTTTTTTTCACTTATTTTTGTTTATTATTTTTTTTATTTCTTCCAGAAAATCTTGTGCTATCAGTATTGAGTAATTGGCTTCATAGTTTGATATTATGCCTGTCCTATCATATGTTGCTGTATGCCTTTTTCTTCTTATCATGTCAAATGCATTAACCTTTTCTTTGAATTTGTCTCCAAGAGCAATTGAAATGAATTTTTCTACTGTCAAGTGCTGGGTTTTTCCTAAAGACCTGAAGCCATGATAATACATCAGAGCCCTGCTTGACTGAAGCATTGAATTATAGGCAATATTAAACGTCCAATCCAAGTCCTGCTTTAACATTTTCTTTGCAAGCTTCAGGTCTCTTTCAGCCAATTCAATAAGCTCTTTTACTGCCTCTTTCTTGAAGCCTACTTTTTTTATTAGGCCTTGGCTTTCGAGTTCTTCAAAGTTCATTTTCATTGCCTTTAATCATTATTTTCTTTGATTTTAAAACATTTAAGATGAAGTGTGTCTTATTTTTTTTTCTTTCGTTAAATTCTTTTTTAGAGTAGACAACATAATTTACTGTTCTTTCATAAGCCTCCTCAATATCTTTTATTTTTGAGTTCAGCTTATTTAGCTCAGGATCTCCTATAATCATTAAATCTATGTCGCTTTCAGTGTTTTCACTTTCTGTGGCAACAGAACCATACACGAAAGCAAAATCTATTTTATTCATACCCGGAATAATTTCTTTTATTGAATTCAGTATTCCAAACTCTTTTAAAAAGATGTTCCTAAGCTCATCGTAAATGTAGAAGTCTTTGTTTGCTGAATAATGTTTTTGTCCACCCTTCTTTCTATATGAAAGAAAGCCCACTTTCTCTAACTCCTTTAGTTCCAATCTAACGGAATTTGTGTTGGAATCAGTTTTCTTTGCTATTTCCCTGAAATAATATTCTCTTTCAGGCTCTAACAGAAACAAGCGCATGATTTTTATTCTAGTTTTGGAAGCAATAAACTTTTCTATCATATATAAATTAATTATCCAAACGAATAAAAAACTTACTCGTTGAATTGCACTCTTATACAATTCTTCTCAGTATGCGCCTCAGTTGTCTCTGCATGGCCAATATTCTTTGCCTTTTATTTTTAAGTATTTTTTTGTTTCTTACATATTCAGAAACCGGGCTCCTTAAAGACACAAAAAATGGATCATAATTATGTATCTTTCCAATTATATCAATTTTTTCTGAAAAAGCAGGGGGTTGTTCTACAACAGAAAAAAGGGCCCCAGTTAATATTTTTTTTGCCCCTATTTGTTCAAACGCTTTTCTTATTTGGTTTAATTTGCTTCCTGATTCAATATAGTCGCTATAAAATAAAATCGGCTTATCTAAATTTTTTTCTAATCCCGGCATATTTTTTATTACCCTTTTTATATGCGCCAATATATCAATCCATATTCTTCCGTCAGCTGAAGTAACCCCTAAAGCATAAAATTTTGGTAGTGGATCTTTTTTGTAATTTGGGTATAACTGTTTCCATTTTTCTTTGAACATTATTGCTGCCGATTGAGATGTTCTCCCTGTCAAGACAATAATTGGAATCTTGTTTTCATGAACCCATCTAACTACCTTTTCGTTTGCTTCTCTCAATTCCTTTATTCCTTTTTTTGTTGCAATCGGTTTCTTCATATCAAATTACTCTTTTGCATTCAAAAGCTCAAAGCTTATTCTCTCTTTGTCCTTTCCTTTTGAGTCTTTTCCCAAAATTTTAATTAAGCCTATTTCCCCAGTATTTTTCACGTGGGTGCCGGCGCAAGGGCACTTGTCATAGCCTTCAATTTCCACAACCCTGATGTCTTTCACGCTTTCAGGCAGTGAAGCGAAAAGCCTTCTTCTTTTCTCTTCCACTTCCTCCAAGACCTTTTCTCTTGTGTTCAAGTAAATTCTAATGCCTTTTTCTTCTTTTACTGCTTCATCGAATTTCTTTTTTATTTCTTCAAGCATTTCCTGAGAGAATTTTATTGGATGGAAATCCATCCTAGAAATTTTTTCGTGAATCTGGTTGCCCGCAGTAGAAGCACCGTACAAGTCCAGCACGAGGGCTGAAAGCAGGTGCTGGGCTGAATGCATTCTCATCATTGCATATCTTTTTTCCCATTCAAGCAGTAATTTTACTTCAAAGCCTTTTTCTGGAAGCTGGCCTTCAATGAAGTGCTTTATTCTCCCAGCTTCCTTTTTTGCTGCTTTCACTCTGGATTTAATTCCATTGAATTCAATAAACCCTGAATCTGATTCCTGGCCTCCGCCTTCAGGGTAGAAGATTGTTGCATCCAATTCAATCCATTTCTCTTGTGCGTTTGAATCAATTACTTTTGCTTTTGCTTCCTTCAAGTAAGAGTCTTCAAGGAATAATTGCTTTGTTGCCATATTATTAACCTTATATTATCCCAAAAGATTTCAATTCTTTTTTTAATTGTTTTATATTTCTGAATAAAATGGCATTCATTTTTAATTGCTGGGCGACTTCAATATTTCTTTCTTTATCATCAATAAAAACAGTTTCTTCTGGCGATTGCTTTAGCTCTTTTAGCACGTGCTTGAAGATTTTTTTGTCTGGTTTTGCCATGCCGAGGTGTGCTGAACAGTAAATCCTTGAAAATAATTTACTTAAACCGAATTTTTTGATTTTTATATCCATTGCTTTTTTTGATTCATTGGCAAGAACAACAATATTAAAACCCTTTTTCTTCAGCTCTGTTGCAAGGCCAATTACATTTAAGTCCACAGAAATATTTTCTTCATAAACTTTCTCTATATCTTCAAGATTTACTTTCCTTCTTGCGCGTTTTATTACTTCATGCCAGAATATTTTAAGGTCTTTTTTTCCGGTTTTAATGTCAGCCCAGTGGATGGGCCAGATTTCATTCATTTCCATTGCAGTTAGTCCTGTAAGCTTTAAAATTTCTTTGTATTTTGTGTTCCACTCATTTGCATTTGGGCCTAAAACCCCCCCAAAATCAAAAATAACTGTTTTAATCATATTTATCTTAATCTTCTCTTCTTTTTTCTTCCGACCAGGCCGCGTGTCTCCCAGACCAATAATTTTCTTAGGATGTATCCTATTCCCAGAACGAAGACTATGATTAATGCGGCCTGCCAGTAATTGCCCGACCTGAAAAAATAGTCCCTGAATTCGCCAAGGTAATTGCCGAAAGCCACTGAAGCATATGCAACAAGAAAGAATGCAATCAGGAAGAAAAGCAATTTAATTGCAAAATTCAATTCCTTCACTAAAATACTTGTCATTTTTTTCACACAATTTTTCTTGTCTTAAGTTTAAGTTTTTTATTTCTTGGCGTAGTATCTTTCATATTATCTCTTCTAGCATAGCCACCCCACACTGCCCTGTCAGCGCTTTCAAAAGACTTTCTTGTCATTTCTTTTAATTTTTCCAGACTGATTTTTAACTGTTTTCCCGTGTTCCTGGCAGTACAATAGTCATGGAAAAGTTGCTCAAGAGCATGTTTTATTACCGTTTCTTTTTTTATGAGGCTTTTTTCAGTCAGTTCTTCGGCATAACTTGTAAATTTTTTTAAATCAGTTTTACCTAAACTATTAAGCCATATCTTAAATTCTTTTCTCATTTCTTGTGGGCTCATTCAAAATCCCTCCAAAATTTTGAATATATTTCAAGAAGACTTGAAATAATTTAAAATTCCTCCTTTGCTTCGGATGTTTGGACGTGCTTTTGCTGTTCGTACATTTCAATTATTTCTTTTTCTGTTGTTGCTTCCTCGGGCTTCTTGTCAACCCTGATTGAAATCATTCTCGGAAACCTTAAGGCAAAGCCCAATTCTTTGGTTTTGCCTGCTGTGTGAATAGGGCTCTTGGTGATTTCGTCTGCCCTTACTTCAATGACATACTTGGGTTCAACCCAGTGGTCTGGCTCTAACTCTGAATTGACTCTCGCAGGCTTGTGTGTTGTTTTTATTTTGCTTAGTATTTTCTCTAATTCAACCATTTTTTCTTCGCTCATTCCTGTCCCAATCTTTGCAATGCTCTTGAATTCATCCTTCTTTTCATCATAAACTGCTGTAAGCAGTGCCCCCAAGCCGAATTCTGTCCTCTTTCCTTTTCCTTTATAGTATCCTATAATTACTGCATCCACTGTGTCGCTTAATTCGCCTTTGTAGGAGCGCTTCAATTTAATCCAAGCGAATTTCCTGGCTCCAGCAATGTATTTTGCGTTCAAGTCTTTTGCTATTATTCCTTCAAGGCCTCTCTGCACGCAGTCCTCGAAAAAAGAATTGATTTTTTTGGAATCATCTGTTATAATTGATTCAGTCAATTCTATTGTTTCGCCTTTCTTTAGCATTTCCTCTAATTCTTTTCTTCTTTTGCTGAAAGGCTCATTCATGAAATTCTTTCCGTTCAGCATCATTACATCGAAAACGAAAAGTTTTAGGGGAAATTCCTTTGCTTTCTCTCCTATCTCGTATTTTCTTTTCCTTTGGATTGTGACCTGGAATGGAAAAAATTCTCCTGTCTCCTCGTTTACAGCCAGGGCCTCACCTTCAATTACTGCGCTCTCTGCCTTCAACTGCTTTTTCGCCCCTTCAACAATCTCAGGGAACATGTGGGTCATGTTCTCCTGCTGCCTTGAAAAAATAATTATTTTTTCCTTGTTTTTATGCACTTGAAGCCTGAAGCCGTCATACTTTGCTTCCACTGCGCATTTTCCTATCTTCTCCAAGATTTCTTCTGCTGAAGGCAGCCTTTCAGCCAGAGTTGGCCTTATTGGAATTCCTGGCTCAATTGAAATCTTCTCTAATCCACCCAATCCTTTTTCTTTCAAAATGCTGGCAATTTCCCCTAAATCAGAATAAATATTGTATTTCTCTTCAATCCTCTCCCTCAACGCAACCTTGATTCTCCTGTTCAATTCTTCGCTCCATTCCTTTTCCTTTATTTTCTTCTCTTTCATTTGGGCTTCAATCTTTTTCACTAATTCCTTTTCCTTTTTTCCTTCTTCCACTAAGCTCAAGGCAAAGGAATCCATTATTGTTGGGTCTCCAATTCCCAGCCTTAAATTCTCGAGGGGAATTCGCGCAATAAATTTTGCCTCTAAAGGCAGGGCAGAATTCAGGAGCTCGGCCATCAGCTTCAATTTCAATTCCTGGCTTCCAGAACCTTCTGCTCTCGCAATCTTAATCAAGTTATCAAATACCTTTCTTACGCTTAATTTCTCATGGAATAGAGAAGACTGCTTTTTCCTTGCAATAAGAGCTTCTGCCACTAGGCCTAGATCGCCTTTCTCCTTGAACTGCTTTTCAATTTCATGCCTTGTATAGCCTGAAGCCTTTGCAATGGCATCCATCAACAGTTTTTCTCCAATCCCTGCCTCAACCTTTGAGTAATTAGGCCCTAATTGCCCTTGGGAAAGATAGACAACATTCTTTATGTTCTCTGAATCAGTTTTATTGAATAATTCTGCAAGCAGGTCAGTCATCTTCAAGCGCTCTGAAGCCCTCTCAATTTTATCAAAGTATTCAGCCAGCAATTCAAAGTGCATAATAAAATTATGGTTCTCTAATTTAAAACAGTTAGCTTTAAATTAAAGGAAAACCCTATTCTAATTCATGGCGAAAATAATTCTGGTCGTGAATATGCATCCTTCAGAGACAGCATTCGCAGTGCCTTTGGCTCATTACTTGAAAGCAAACCTAAAGAAGAGAGGTTACGAAGTGGAAATTGTTGGCGTTCCACCAAAAAAGACTATTTTGTATCACTTGCAGAGCGCTGTGAAAGGAGGGGGGGAGGTTACAGAGCATGGATGGGATTTTCTATCTGTGAACTTTGTTAAAGATTTGGCAATAGAAAATCCTAAATCATATGTGTTTGATCTTCATTGCAGTGAAGACTATAAAATGGAAGTGGAAAACACAAAACCCAAAAAAATAAAAGTAGCAAACCGAAGTGTAATACCTTACACAGCCAAAGGTATTGCAATAAAATTCGGTGTTTATGGCCCAGCCAATTTAGCTATTGTTGAAGCTCCAGCCATATTTAAACAATCTCCAGATAAATTGCGACTACCGAAAGATAAGAAATGGTTTGGTTTCTCTCAAATTTATAATAAATGGTTTCTCTCAGATGTTGATTTATCTTCCACAAGAAAAGCAGGCTACTTGAGCGACACAATTGTCAGAAAAATTGCTCACCGGATTGACAATTTAGTGCAGACGCGAGAAGGAAGATACAGGAAAATTAATCCGAGATTGAGAATAGTGCGTGCTAAAAGAAGAATTAAGCGCCGGAAAAGATTTAGAATTTAATTGCTTTCTTGACATTTAATTGTCTTCAATAAGCCATTTCCATGCAGGCTTTATTGTTATTTTTTTGTTTTCTATCCTTAATTCATCTTCTTGATTGTGTGTCAGTATTAAGCCTTCCTTTAACTTAAATTTTTCCATTGCTTCTATTATTCCATTAATCTCTCTTTCTTTGTTGTCTTCATCAACTTTAAAGCATACCTGAATTGCCCTTGCAATTTTTTCTTTTTCTTTTACAAGGAAATCACATTCGTTTTTTTCCTTGAAATAAAAAATATCATTATATTTTTTTCTTAAGTGAATGAAAACCAGGTTTTCAAGCATTCTTCCATTGTCTCCAGAAAAAGACACAGAATTAACAGTGGATAATCCGTTGTCTATGGAGTAAACTTTTTTCGCACTGACTAATTGTTTTTTAAGCGAGTAATCAAATCTTGGAACTGTAAATAAAAGATAGCTGTCTTCAAAATAGGAAATAAATGAAATAGCAGTATTCACTGAACCCAAATTAAAGGTCTTTTTTAGGTTGTTGTAAGAAAACTCTTTCCCAACATTTGTAAGAAAGTATATAGCCATTTCCTTTACTGTTTTTAGGTTCTTTAATTTATATCTTATCACAATGTCTCTTGCAATTATATCATTCAATAATTCTTGCAGTATTTCGGCTTTATTATGTTTAAGGTATTCAGGAAAGCCTCCTTTAATGAGATAACCTTCAAAAGAACTTAAATCAGCTTTTTTGCCTGTAAACTTCAAGAATTCCTTAAAAGAAAATGGAAAAAGTTCACAACGCAAATGTCTTCCAGTAAGTCTTGTTCCCAATTCTTTGCTGAGAAGAGAGGCATTAGAACCAGTAATGACAACATACTTTTTTTTATCTAACATTGCCCTTACAAAAAGCTCCCATTTCCCAACATTTTGAATCTCATCAAAAAAATAATAATTACTTTTGCCAAATTCTTCCTCAAAAACTTCATTAAGTTTCTGAAAATCTCTTACATCAAAATCAACAGTCCTAGGATCCTCAAAATTAAAATAATATGGTCTCTTTATTTTTTTCATTAACTGCCTTAATAAAGTGCTTTTCCCACATCTTCTGACTCCAGATAGGACTAACGCAAATGGGGTCCCTAAATCTATTTGCTTGAGTTTTTCTCGTTCTATTCCATAATCACTTCTCAAAATCTCGGTGTTCTGTGTTTTAACTATGCTTCTTAAGGTTTCTTTCAACATCATAATAATATGTGTTCAATATCAATATATAAACCTTTTCATTACCAATGAAAACTTCTGTTCATTTTCAATGAACAACTTTGCTGCGCGCAAAAAATTAGTTTTTTTCCCTTTTACAAACAGTTCTGTTATTCCCAACAATTACCTTTAAAATGGATTCGCATTAAATAATTCTACTGATTAAAAATGCAAAGTGAGCGACTTCCACTGCCAAAAACATTCTAATTCTATTAATTTAATTAACTATAAAAACAATTGCACCGAATTAATTCTTACTTCAAAAGCGAAGCAAGTACTACCAAGCAAAGCGCAGGTAGTACACCGGCGTCAACTGACGGAACGGTTGTGGGGTTGTAGTCTAGCCTGGTCAGGACTCTGGCTTTGGGACGGACCCTTTTTTCTTTCCCAAAAGAAAAAAGTGTTACGTTATCCCAAAAAAGAAATGGATTGTTTTTTGTCCGCAAGAAAGCCAGTAACGGGGGTTCAAATCCTCCCAACCCCATTCCGCCCTTTTCTTTTGGGAAAAGAAAAGTGCAAGTTGCCCAAAAGAAAATAGCACCCAAAAAGAAAGAAAATTTGTGGGAGGTGAATTAATACGGAAAAACTCTACGAAAAAGCAGAAACAGGCTGTTGCCCAAGATTTGACCCTGCGCCATGGGAAGACAAAGAAATAGTGTGGGAAAACAAGCTATTCCTCAAAGACCATGTCAAAAGCTTTTTTCACATCCCAATGAATTTCGGCCAAGTCATAGTAAAAAACATGGAAAAAATAAAAGCAGCAGGAGCACTTGCCCCGAAACCCTTAATGCTTTCAGACGAAAAATCTCTCTGGGGGTCAGACATTTACATTGCAGTAAGCAAAGAGGTTCCAGGAGCAGAAAATATTAAAATTTCAGGGAGATTTCTAACAAAAGTATTTGAAGGGCACTACAAAAACACAGGGAACTGGATAAAAGAAATGAAGAATTACGTAAAATCAACCGGAAAAGAAATAAAGAAAATGTATTTATTTTACACGACCTGCCCGAAATGCGCAGAATACTACGGCAAAAACTACACGGTCATACTCGCAGAAATTTAACAGGTCATTAAATTAAAATTATCAGAACTTAAAGTTCTGAAGTACTATCGAGCGAATGCGAAGATAGTACCCGCACGTCAACTGGGCGTGACGGTTGGGAGGTATAGTAGCCTCTCGTAAGGGAGGTATCGGAACCTAAGGTTCTGATAAAGAAAAAGTTATCGGAAAAACGTAGTTTTTCTGGTAGGAGGTATCGGAACCTAAGGTTCTGATAAAGAAAAAGTTATCGGAAAAACGTAGTTTTTCTGGTAGGAGGTATCGGAACCTAAGGTTCTGATTTGCGGAGGTGGCGGAGTGGTCCAACGCACCAGCTTGGAGCCTAAGCCTTTTTCTTTTTAGGAAAAAGAAAAAGTCTACAGTCTATCCAAAAAGAAAAAAGCTTGGCCGGATAGCTGGCGAGCGCAAGCTCACGCGAGTTCGAATCTCGTCCTCCGCGTCTGCCCCTTTTTCTTTTTTAAAAAAAAGAAAAAGCGGTAAGTTGCTGGAAAAAGAAAAAAATAAAATGGTAAGTTGCTCCAAAGAAAGAAAAAATTTGGAAGTACTACTGAGCGTAGCGAATGTAGTGCACTGGCGTCAACTGACGGAACGGTTGGGGGGGTAGTCTAGCTTGGTTAGGATTTCAGCTTGGGGTGCTGACGACCCGAGTTCGAATCTCGGCCCTCCCACTAAGCCTTTTCTTTTTCCCGAAAAAGAAAAGATTTCAAAGCAGAGCTTTGAAATTTTTCAAGCAAAGCTTGAAACAGTCCACAGTCCGTCCGAAAGAGAAAAAACAGAAAAAAACAAAATAAATAAATATAGAAGAAACAATGGTTTTAATCATGAAATTTAAACGAAAAATTATTCCAAAAGAAATTAAAACGAAGAAAACAAAAAAGGTTGGAATTGTTTCACAAAAAACAGAAAAAAAGGCAGTTACTTTATTAAAATGGCTTAAAGAAATGAAAAAAATTAGAGCAAAAATTAATATTCAGGAAAGACAATATAAAAAGGCTTCCCATCATGAAAGAAAAAATATTCTTAGAAAATTCTTGTCCACTAGTGAAGTAAATAAAATTGAACTTGAATTAATTAAAAGTATTAAAGAAGAAATTAAACACCGACAAACTATTGGTTTGGAAATTTCAAAAGAATTTTTTGATAGAAGATTAGAAAATTTGGATAAATTTGTTAATAGTGAATCATTATTAGCTGTTACCTTGTTATATTTATATAAAAAATCTATTAATAGGTTTAAACAACAATTATTTAAATAAAAAGAACATTGGTTTTAATCATGAAAGAAAAAAAAGAAAAAGGCATTGAAAAAGAAAAAATTACCTTCGATATTGACAAAGAGAAGAATTTCTCTGAATGGTTCACTGAAATAATAAAGAAAGCTGAACTGGCTGACTTAAGGTATAATGTGAAAGGGTTCATTGTATTCCAGCCTTGGAGTGTTATTTCAATGGAATTAATGTATGCTGAATTGGAAAGAATTCTCAGGTTGGAAGGCCACAGGCCTTACTGGTATCCTGCAGTAATACCTGAAAGCAATTTCAAATTGGAGAAAGAGCACGTTGAAGGCTTTGCTCCTGAAGTTTTCTGGGTTACAGAGACAGGCGCAGGAGAAAAGTTGGAGGAAAGGCTTGCTTTAAGGCCTACCTCTGAAACTGCATTCTATCAAATGTTTGCCTTATGGATTAGAAGCTACAAAGACCTTCCGTTCAAAACATACCAGAGAGCCCAAGTCTTCAGGTACGAAACAAAAGCCACAAGGCCTTTCCTGAGGAGCAGGGAAATTTATTGGATTGAAAGCCATAATGCTTTTGCCTCAAAAGAGGATTCAGTGAAACAAGTGAAAGAGGACATGCAGACAACAAAAGAATTATTGCAGGATTTTTTGTGCGTGCCTTTCATTTTTTTTGAGAGGCCCCAATGGGACAAGTTTGCAGGGGCAGAATCAACCTTTGCTGCTGATTCCTTAATGCCTGACGGAAGGGCAATTCAACTGCCTTCAACCCATTTGTTAGGGCAGAACTTCTCCAAGCCATTCAATGTAACTTTTAAGGACGAGAAAGGAAATGACCAGCACGTGTGGAATACATGTTATGGCCCTGCTGTGAGCAGGATTTTCGCTGCGATGGTTGCAGTGCACGGAGACAATAATGGTTTGATCTTTCCTTTCAGTGCTGCTCCAGTGCAGGTAATAATAATCCCGATTTTTGATGAAAAGAACAAAACAAAAATTCTGGCTGAAGCAGAAAAGGTCAGAAAGGAATTGAGTGAATTGAATTTGAGGCCAGAGATTGATGCAGGAGAGGAAAGATTAGGAGACAAGCTGTATTACTGGGAGATGAAAGGCATTCCCCTTAGAATTGAATTAGGGGAAAAGGAATTGAAGCAGAAGAAATTCTTATTATTCAGGAGAGATACAAAAAAGAAGGAATTGGTTGCATTAAATGAATTGAAGAAAAAGATTCTGGCTGAAGGGAATAAACTGGATGAAAGCCTTAGAAAAAAGGCAGAGAAATTCTTTTTTGATTCAATTGTTGAAGCAAAAAGTATTGAAGAAGCAAAGAAACTTATGCAGAAAGGAAAGATTGCAAAAGTTGAATTCTGTTCTATTGGGTTGGATGCAGCGAAATGCGCTGAAGTAATAGAAAAGGAAGTGCAGGCTTCAGTGAGAGGAAAAAGAATTGACTTGGAAGAGAAAACCAAAGGCAATTGTGTTGTGTGCGGCAAAAAGGCTTCTGTTATAGTGTACATTGCAAGGTCATATTAAGCCAAAAAAGCTTTTTTTGGGATAAAATTAAATAAATCTTTCTCTAATTATGTTAGGAACCAAATTAATTTATTGTAAGGTGCATTTTGGATGCCTGGAAAAGATGACTTGGACCCATTGGTCAGAATGAAGAAGATGAATGCAATGTTTGGGGGAAAGGCAAAGCTTGCCGAGGTAAGAAAGAAATTAGGCCAGGACTATGAATTGATTGGCCCGAAAAGGACAATCAAAGAGCCCATTTCAGATGAAGAAGCAAAAAAGAAAATGGAAGAAGAAATAGGCGTAATAAGAGAAGAGGAAAGGAAGGAGCCCTGGCAGGAGATAGAAGAAATAAAAAAAGAACTGAAAAGGCAATTAGCAGAAAGAGAAGAAAAGAAAGAAGAATTAGAAGAAGAAAGAAAGCCATTGGAATTGGAAGACAAAGGAATTGAATTTGATTTAAGGAAAGAATTAGAAAACAAAAAAATCCCTGCAGAAAAAGAAAAAGAGGCAGAGAGAAAATTTGCCTTCAAAAAGGAATTCGCGCCAAAAGAAAAAGAAAAGCCTTTAACAGCACAAGAGCAGATAATTAAGCCATTTGAAATGGAGGCAAAGCAGAAAAAGCCTGAGCCTTGGACTGAGTTGGGGAAAGAAAAAAAGCCATTAATTGAAGAGGAACCCAAAGCAGAATTTCAGCTTGAAAAATTTGAAGCCAAAGAAGAACCAAAAAAAGAGGAAAAAGAGAAAAAGCCTTTTGCAAAGCCCTCACCGGAATGGCTGAAAGAAATAGACAAAAAGTTCTCTGAAACACAGCAACCAAAGGAACTGGTTTTCAACAGCATACTGACAGAAAAGGCTGCATCCCCAGCACCCCAAAAAAAAGAGAAGATAGAAACAGAGGGAATAAGGATTGAGCCAATCAAGACAAGAAAGCAGACAGAAGAAGAAAACATGCTCAAAGGATTTGTTTTAGGGGGAGGAGAAGAACAGCAAATTCAACTTGATGCTAAGCTAAGCAAAGAAGAATTGCTTGAAAAACTCAAGGAAGGCATTGAAACAAAAAAACCGGAAGAAAAAAAGCCTGTGGACAATATAATAAAATTAACAAAAATAATACCAAAAAATGTTGACAAAGAATTCATAGAAAAAGAAGAAAAAGAAGATGACTCCCTCGGAAAACAATTGGGGAGCATCACCAGCTTCTTTTCCTCAAACATAACAAAATCAATGGGAGGCAAGCCAATAAACCAGGGGGATGTGGCCGGCCTTTCAAACGAGGAAAAAAAAGAGGTTAAAAAGCTTGTTTCAATTTTGGGCCCAGCAACAAAAAAATACACCAAAGAAGAAATCTACGAGTCAATTATATTGGAGAACCACCCAAAAAAGGTTGCAGAAAAAGTAATTTCAATATTATACCAGGAATAATTTTAGGGTTTTTCAGCTTACACTTCTTGTTGTTTCGCTTTTTTTTGGGATAAACAATTCAAGCAGTGCAGTCTTTTTGCCTTTAATTTTTCTTGCCTTTCCATTGTTTTCAATGAAGCCGTATTTCTTGTAGAGCTTTATTGCATTCCTGTTGGAGCAGTAAACAGAAAGCATTGCAATAGAATAATTTTTTTTCTGCAAGAAACCAATTGCATGCTTTAATAGCATTGAGCCAAGGCCTTTGCCCCTGAAATTTTTTTTCACCGCAAAGCCGTCAATCCATGCAAGGCCCTTCTTTAATTTCAGGAAAACAAATCCTGCAACACAATTGCCTTTTTTTGCAGCAAAAACAACTGAATTCTTTGCACTCAATTTTTGCATTATTTTTTCTTTAGGCTCTTTAACGTAATCAAATTCCTTTTTTACCATTGAGGCAATTTCGTTTAAGTCCTTGTTATTAGGCTTTGAAGTGATCGTGATCCTCATTAGATCTCAGTCTCTTCAATGTAGGATTCAATTTCGTTAAGCGATACAGCGCAGCCCTTGTACTTCAATGCATAAAGAGATGCCTTGAGGGATTCAATTGACTGGCCTAATTCTTTTTCAAGAAGGCCCAAGTCAAAGGCTTCGGCCATCAATTCAACGCTCCTCACAATCTTCACTTGACCGCAAAATTCCTTTAATTCCTTTAGCTTGTTTTTGTTTACCTTGATTGATTCATTAAAGTTTAATGAAATGCTTTTCCTTAAAGAGAAAGGGTCTTCAAGCAAAGCCCTTGCAGTCCTTTCATCTATCACCAAAGCAGAGGCATTGATTATTTTGTTTAATGCAAGGGCTTCTGCTTCACCGTAATGGATGAGCTCAAGGGGCCTTCCATCATGAAAGAAGCAGTTGTTTGCAATTGATTCAATTCTCTTGGCGAATTCAACAATCTTCTCGTGCTTGAATACTTTAATCCAGCCATTCTCCAAGGCCTGCTTTATCCTTATTGCATTCAATTCAAATTTGTCAATTGAAAGAGGCACATGGACTGTCTCTCTTGCTATTGCCTCGCTTATATAAAAATTCCCTGTTGCTTTCTGCGATAATTCGCCCAACACCTTCATCAAGCAGTTCTCCGAAATTGAAATCAGGGCGCTTGAATCAAAAACCAAATCATTCATTCCTAAACAATCCTCCTAAAAATTGCTTCCTTTCTTTTATTCCCAAACGCTTTTCTTCTGCGTCATGGATTTTTGTTGCGCCAATATATGAAAGGAGTTCCCTCTTGCTTGCGCCTGTCAGGTCAGCTGACTGGCTTAAACTCATACCTAAAGCATAAGCCCTTGAAGCCTGCTTTACCTTTGCTTTCTCGAATACATTCTGGATGAAGTTGCCGTACTCTTTGTCTACAGCAGAAACCTTTTTTGACAATTCGCTTAATTCAGTTTTGAATGAATCAAAATCCTTTCTCTTCAGGCACTCGATTGATTCATCTAATGAATCAATTATTTTTGCTTTAACGCTCTTCCATTTCAGTGAATCAATTATGTGGGGCTTTGAGAGAATCTTGTGCAGTGAATAAGCAATCAAGGACATTTCAGCTAAAACCTTGTCTGAGTGCAGTGCAGCCAGTTCAATTAATCCATTGCTTTCATTCCTTAACTTAACCAATTCTTTTTTGGAGAAAGCCTCCTTTATTGATTTCATCCTGGAAATAAGGTCTTTAAGCATTTTCACTAAATAAAAGCGCGAAAAGATTAAATAATTGTTATGGACTAAATAGTTTAGGCAAGCCAAATAAGGATTGGTTGAATTAAATGGCAACAAAAACAAACTATCCATTAACTGTAATAATAATCCTGATTTTTGCTGTAATTGTATTAGGCGCCTTGTACGCATTCCTCCCAAAAGAAACTCCAGTAAATAAAGAAAACAAATTTATTCACTCTGACTTGAATGAAGAGCCAGCACTTGATATTAGTGACCCGAGAAATTACGACATCAATTACACTCCAGGGCTTCCAAGAATGTCCAAGCCATTGAACTTAATGTACACAGTCAGCAATTGTTTGGGAGAACTAAAAGACAATACTTTTGTTCCAACACAGGAAACGCCCCAGCAATCAGACTGGAATGCCCCAGCAAAAATTGAAATAAAAGGCACTACAATTGACATTACCAATTACTGGTTTACAGTCTGCAGGAAAGAAAAACCCAAAGAAGGAAAAGACTTCAATGTAATTGCAGTATTTGAAGACGAAAGATTCTTTGTGGAAGAAAAAGAAGACTTGGATGTAGTGGAACAGTTATACAATTCAATTGGCGACCCGTGCTTCTGCCCAATAAAAATTCACATTGTACTAAACAATGTCATAAAAGGAACCAGATTGCTTGACGTAAGGAACCCAGACATGTGGCCAGCCTTCTCGCAGGTAATAGAAGTGAAATAATTAAAAATTAAAGAAATTCGCTTCAATTTAAAATCTATTTCTCTTAAAAATTTATTTTAAGGGGTTGTGGCGTCAACCTGGTAGCGCGCTTGGCTCCAGACCAAGATGTCAGGGTTCAAATCCCTGCAACCCCAAGCCTTTTCTTTTTCCCGAAAAAGAAAAGTCTACGGTCTTGCCAAAAGAAAAAAGGGAAATTACAAATTTTTTAATAGTTTCAATTTCTTCACAGGCCTTCTGAGCTCATTGAAGTCAATGCCTTCCTTCATTGAGGCAAGCACTCCAACAGCCTCCCAGTAATTATTTACAGGAATAACGTTCCTGAAGCCCATTTTCTCTGGTGTTGCCTTCATTACAGTCCTGTTCTCTTTCACTGCAATTAATGGAATATCCAATTTCTGTGCTGCAAGAGCTGGAACGCCCCCCATGCAGGAATAAGGCATTACAATTGCATCCAATTCATCAATTGTAATATCCTCTTCAATGCACTCGTGCCTTCTAATTAAATGAGGCGCATTGCTTAGCCCTTGAAGAACACATCCAAGATATGCAGGGCCAATTGCTTCTGCTGCAGCCCTTGGGTCAACTACGCCTGAATGCATTTCCTTCCTGATTTCTCTGGGGGAAAGCAGGGGCGCATGAGCGCAGGGAATGCCGAATTCCTTTGAAATTAAGTGAGAAATAATTGCCTCTGTGCCTCCGTAAGGGTTTGCTGATTTCCCTTTAAAGTAGGCATTCAGGTCATTAAAATCTATTTTTATTGCAAGGGAAACAGCAATTGCTTCAGCGCCTTTCCCAATCAAAGAACTGCAGGCATCAATCAGTGCTCTTTCATTATGGATTTCCCCTACAAAAGCATTGCTTTTTGTCTTCACTGCGCGCGCATCAACAATTTCCTTTGTTATTTCATACCCAATCACATTCACCCCCTTCACTGTCCTCATTGCATCAATTGAATTCAAGGCCAAGTCATAGCTTTCCTTTTTCATTCCTTTATCTAGGACAACGCCGACCTTGTTTGAGTGAACCTTCCTTAAGCCGATTTCCCCCCTGAAAAACCTGTCCAAAGAAAATCCTTCAACGTAAAGCACATTGCCTCGCGCTAAATCCATGGAGACAGCATTAACCACGTTAGGGTGGGCAATCAAGTAATCGCACACTGAAGCCATTGCATTTGTTGCAGGGGTGGCATCGCCTACATAGCCTCCAATGCTTGCTTTCACTCCTGTAGGAACAATATGCGCTGCAATGAACTTCTCCATTCAATTCACTCCCTGATGCTCGCATTTATAATTAATTTATTTCCTTTCTTTTCCTCTACCGCAAACCTCAATGCATCAATTCCTTTGGTCTCAAAGTAAGAGTCAAGGAAATCCAACAGCTTCTCAGGCCTGCCTGAATAATTCAATTGAATCCTCGCATTCTTTATTGTCATGCCAATAACATAGAACAAAAAATTATTTAAAAGGAGGTATGAGAATATTTAAAGGGAGGTATCGGAACCTCTTGTAGGGGGGGTATCGGAACCGCAGGTTCTGATTTTTAGGAACGAAAAACAGAAAATATTAAATTGAGTAATGGCGTTATTTAATGCAATATGAAGTTTGTTCCAGTAATTTTGTTCCTGTGCTTCATGCTAGGCTCTGCCAGTGCTATTTCCTCTCAGGAGGCAAAGGATTTCCTTACAAGCGAAAGCCATTTCCTTGATGAAGGCCAGAGCATTGAAATTCTGCCAAATTTTCCAGTGCAGTACAATAAAGAGAAGTTCTGGGTTGCAGTCATAATTACAGAAGAGAGCCCGAGCGGCTTCCTTGCAGTGAAATACTCTGCGAAAGAGATTTCATTGAACAAGACAGTGAACAACGAATTATTCAGGACAGTTTATGTTTTGAGGTCCCTGAAAGACTACAAGGAAAAAAATTTTGCTGTCTGGGTTTTTGCAAGCTCAAACAAGACATTCTTTCAGACCCTTAACTCTGCCACCTCAGGTTCAGGTTCAGTTTATTATAATCTGGGAAACATTTCAGACGAATTAAAAACCTCTGAGTCTAAAACTCTTACAAACGAAATGAGCGCGATTCTCTCTGAGATGAGCTCAAAGGCTTTTACTCTAGAAGGAAAAACAGATAAAATAATCAAAGCAGAAAACGATTTTGTTAATACAACTGATACAGCTCAGACAGACGCGCTAAAAGAAAAATATGATTCATTCTTTCCCTTGCTTGAAGAAATAAACAGCTTAAGGCAGGATTATGAAACCAAGACAGTTGAATTGAAGACCCTAATCTCAAAATCAGACAAGACAGCAGGAGAAAAACAGCAGTTGATTGTGCTCGCAAACTCGCCTCAGGAATTCCAGAAACTTGACTCAATAGCAAAAAATTCTTCGGACTTATATCAAGGCATTCAATCCATTTACGCGAAAGCAATTTCAAATGTCTCAACATGGGTGGGCAATGTTGACTCAATGAAAAAAAGGAATGATGCCTACAACCTGCTTTACTCTGATGATTCTGATTTGTACAAGAAAACAAAAAATTATTTCTCCAAGCTTAACGAGTTAGTGAAGTTTATTTTGGACGAGAAGAACAGGCCTTACTGGAAGGAGTACGACAAGATTGACTCAATGCAGTCCAACTGGAATAAAGCAGAATTGAACTTCAAGCAGAAAAAGTATGACAACGTGCAAACCTTTGCCTTGAAGGCAAAGAATGATGCAGTAACAATATTCAATGCAGGCTTTGTGCAGCAGGGCAGCGACATACAGAATTTAATTATTTACATTGCAGTAGGATTAATTGTACTGCTTATTGTTCTTATGGTCTTCAAGAACAGGAACAAGATCTTTCCCTCTCCAACCCAAGCGCAAAAAGAACAGGAAATAATACCTTACGGCTGGCAGAAAAGCTGAGAATTAGAATTTTTAATTTAAGAGTAAATCTCTATTATGTCTCGGTCTTTGAGGATGTAGGCTTTGCTGACTCTTTGGCCTGAGAACTTGCTTGAACCCCACAACTTCACGTATCTTAAATTCTGCGCCAGCTCTTTATGAAGTTTTTTTGCGACATCCTCCACAATGGCATTCTTTTCTAATACAAGAGGGTCCTTGAAGTCTGCTGGTTGCCCTGGCTTTTTTGTGAAAACAATAATTTTGTCTAGGAGCAGGAAAATCTTTTCCTTTAATTTACCCAATTCTTTTTCATTGAAGAAAACAAAATCAATCTTCTTTCCCTCCAAGTCAAGCAACTCCAATGATTTTTTTCCTGGGGCCTTTGATATTACGGCCAGAACTTTCTTGTACACATTCCTTGAATCCAGAACTTCGGCAACCTTCTTCAAGTCTGCCCCTTCCCCTAAAGAAATGCTTGCGTTGGCATAGCCTGCGTCCCTGAGGAATAATTTTAATTGCTCTTTGGGTACTTTAAGGAAGTTTTCCCCTGAAATGCTCAAGCCAAAAAATTCTGAGTGCTTTACTTCAATCAATGGCTTCCTCCTGTTAACTTTAATGAAAGCCTTATCCAATTCATTGAGCAGCAAATTCAATTGCTCTAATGCATTCCTTTCTTCGAGAACAAAGATAACTGCGTCGGCATTCCTTACAGCAGAGAGAATTAAGTTTCCATTAGCTTTGCCTTCAGAGGAGCCTTCCACCAATGCAGGCATTTCAACTAATTGCACTCTTGCGCCAGAAAAATCCATTATTCCGACCTGGGGCTTTTTTGTGGTGAAAGCATAAGGTGCAATTTCAACCTGAACATTAGTGAGCTTGTTCAAAAAAAAGCTTTTGCCTGAATTTGGAACTCCAAGCAGTACAATCTGGCCTGCCCCCTCTTTTTTTACGTTGAATGAAATTCCTGATCCTTTCTTTGCTTTGACTTTTCTCTGCTTTTCAACCTCCTTTTTTGTTAAAGCAATTTTCTTGCTTATTTCAGCCCTTAATTTTTCTCCGCCTTTATGGGAAGGAGCAAAAGAACGCATTTCCTGCAGCGCAGCTAATTTCTCTAATGGCGTGCGAGCTTCCTCAAACTTCTTTTTGGCTTTCTCGAATTCAACCGAGACATTTGCAGGCATAAAAGAACTAATTAAAGGAAGGAGTTAAAATTTTTCCTTTGCAGTAGCGCATTCTGCTGCAGGAATCAGGTAGGCCGGCATAATAGAAGAGGGAAGGCATTAAATCAAAGGAATTGGAATTTTCTTTAATCATCCCCGCATCTTTTCCGTCGTAAATAATTAAGGGAATATTCAATACTTCAGGGCTCAAAGAATAAGGGGGTTGAGTATGATGGCCTTTGCATTCAGGGCAATCAAAATCCATTCCGTGGTCTGCTGTAAAAGCAGCAACCAGTTCATTTGAGTCAAGAATTGTTTGGATTAACTGGCTTGAGTCCTTGTCTAAGAGGGAAATGCATTCGCTGTAAGCAGAATCATTGAAGTCATGGCCGCAGAAATCGTCTCCCTTAATATTGCTGAATAAAAGAAACTTTTTTCCATTCAATTTCTCCTCAAAAAATTTTATTAAGGCATTATCAACATCCACAATGTATTTGGAGTAGAGGGCATACTTTTCAATTCCTTTCTTTTCTGTATTATAATTTTTTTCTTTATTCTTCCATTCCTCAAAGAAATCCTTCAGCAGGCTGGTGTCTTCATTGAATGAATTCAATTCAATTCTGAAATCAAAAAAGCCTGAATCATAAAAGGCAATGTCAAATTCTTTTCTCGCCTGCTCGAAGTCCCCTGCCTCTGAAGCCATCACGCAGAGCATTCCATGCAATCTGGCGTAATCACATAAACTTGCAATCCCTGAATTGTCAACGCAATTCTGTGCTTTTTCCGGATTTCCGCAGTCGCCTGCAATGTACATGGTTGAATGGCTTTCTGTGGTGGAAGGAATTACTGGGTGAAAGGATTCTGCAGTCAAAGATTTTTCTGACAATTTATCCAAGTTTGGGGTATTGGATTCTGTAATTTTGGATGCCGAGGTTCCATCCAGGACAAAGACAGCAATGCTTTTCTGTGCTGGAGCTTCAGCAAAAGATTGCTGTGGAATTAATTGATTGAAGAGCCAGAAAATAAAGAAAATCAGAATGAAGAAAATCAGGATTGAAACATAAAATTTTCTGGGTTTCATTTGCAATCATTCTTGCTTGCAGGCGTCAAGGCCTGAGTGCAACATGCATATTGCAGTTTTAAGGTTTTCATATCCAACCAATACATACTTGCAGTCGATAACAAAGGCAGGGGCATACTTAAGCCAATAGGATTCTGCTGCCTTGTTGTCTTCTTCTACAATGCTTGAAGTGTTGGCATCATCCAAGCATTGCTCAAAAGAATTCTGCTGGTCAAACGTAAGCGGAAGGCTTAAGCCTCCCTGCACGAAAGTCCACCTGTCCTCAAACAAATTCATCTTGTTTTCGTCAATATTTCCGTTGGCATCAGAGAAAATTTGCTTGTATAAGTATTCCTGGTATTGATTGAATTCTAATTGGCCTTGCTGTCTCACGCACTCTGCTGCAATTTGAGCATACTGAGAGTACTTTCCATTTAAATTAAAATTCCTGAATTCGTACTGCAATTGAGGAGTGAATTTTCTCTTTAACTGGTCGACTATATCTAATGACTTCCAGCAGGGATAACAGTAATAGTCAGCGAACTCTTCAATCTTAACCTTGTTTTGGGTTGGAGTGCATTTCGCTTCAAAGAACATCAAGTTTTTGGGTATGCTGCTCAAATAGCTTTCAGGCACAACATAGAAGCCGTCTATTACAGCATAATGTTTTTTCATTATTGGATTGATGCCAGCGTACTTCTTGATTGTTTTTTCTTCCACCAAAGCTGAAGGCACCATGAACAAATTGAAGTCTGAAATGTAATGCTTGTTCTCCTCCTTTGAAAGGTCTATAAACTCTTCCTCGAAGTCAACCTTGTTTACTGTGAAAGACCTTTTGATTGAATTCTCTGTGTTGCAGAAAGGGCATTCAGAGGCATAAAAGAGAATTAATTTCACTTTAGGCAGTGGCTCAGGAACAGGCTCTGATTGGGAACTTTCATTTACAAGCGAAATCAGCTTGAATCCTGCAAAGCCTAAAGCTATGCCTAATATTACTATCAAAACAATTACATAGGAGGGAAAACCAAGCTTTTTTTTGGCCATTCAGTTCACCGTTCATTAATTAAGATTTTTGCCTCAAATTAATTTATAATGCTTATTGACGCTCACTGCCATTTATATGAATTCTCTGATGCAGAAAAAATAATAAAGGAAGCTGAATTGAAAGGCTTAAAGCTAATTATATCCAATTCAGTTGACTTGAATTCAATGAAAAAGAATTTAGAACTCCAGAAAAAATTCAATTCAGTTAAGGCGTGCTTGGGCCTTCATCCCTCAAGCATTCTGAGAATGAAAGAAAAAGAAATAGAAGAATCAATTGAATTCATTGAAAGCCATGCAAGGGAGTGCATTGGAATGGGAGAAATAGGCCTGGACTTCAAGCATGCTGCAACAAGAGAGCAAAAGGAATTGCAGGAAAGAATTTTTGATTCAATGCTTTCCATTGCACAGAAAGAGAGAAAGGCAGTTGAAGTGCACGCAAGGGAGGCGCAATTAAAAGCAATAAATTTCCTGAAGGAAAAAAAACAGGAGAAAGTATTATTGCACTGGCTTTCAGGCGGAAAAGAAATATTTGAGAAAGCAATTGAATGCAATTACTTCATTTCTTTCGGCCCAAGCGTGCTCTATTATAATTCAACCCAGAAGATGGCAGGGCTTACGCCGTTGGAATTAATATTGCTTGAAACAGATGCGCCAGTAGAATTCAATGGCATTCAATCAAAACCTTCAATGGTGAAAGGCGTTGCAGGAAAGATTGCAGAAATAAAGAAGCTTTCCTTTGAGGAGGTTGCAAGGGCAACATATTTAAATGCAAGCAAGCTTTTCGATTTATAAATTTTTTTAAACATAATTTAGTTTGTTGAGGGTAAAAACATGGTTGCAGTCGAATTAATAGTATTGATTGTAGGCCTTGCAGTAGGCAACGGGCTCCTGTTCTTCACCCAGCCTAAAGGATACAGCTTCAAAGAGTTAAAGAAAATTAGGGCTCAAATAAACGAGGATTCAATGGTAAGGCAGGGAATCCAGAAAAGCACTTTATATTACGATGATGTTTATGCCCTCCAGTCAAGCGCCAGGGCAGCAAGCCATAAAATAGAGATGGCTCACAGCAGGTTGGGAGAAGTGGAAAAAGCATTGAAGAACCTGAATTATGGCATGATTGAATTAAGCAAGAAAACTCAAGCAAAAGAAAAAGAGGCAAAGATGCCTTACGAAATAGAAGAGAAAATAAAAAGGCTTGACGAATTTAGGAGAGATGCAAGGATTGAAATCCAGGCGCTGAAAGAAGCACTCGAAGAAATAAAGCCAAAAAACATGGAACAGCAGGAAAAAAAGAAAAAAGAAAAGAAAGGATTAAGGAAGCTGAACAAGAGAATCCATGAAATAGTATTCCACAAGGGAAGCTGAATTTTTTATAAAACCCTAAAATTTTTATTATGAAGACTTATTCAATGACAGTCCAATGCCCTGTCTGCGCGGGCAAAGCTGTAATGACTTATTCATTTCATTCAATTCCCCATTACGGGAAAACTTTGTTCTCCAATATTCACTGCGAGAAATGCAATTTCAACTTGAATGACGTTCAGAGCGCTCTGACAAGAAAGCCTGCAAAGTATGAAATAAAAATTGAGTCAGAAAAGGATTTAAGGACAAAAATTGTAAGGTCAAGTTCTTCACTCATAAAAATAAGAGAATTAGGAATTGAAGTAAAGCCAGGGCCTTACAGTGAAGGCTACATCACCAATATTGAAGGGTTCCTTAAGAGAGTGGAGGAAGCCATTACCTCGATGGCAAGGCTTGAAGGCCAGAAAATACAAAAACAAAAAATAAATAAAATGATTGAAAAAATCAGCAAAGCAAAAAACGCAGAAATGAAATTCACAGTAGAATTAATTGACCTTCAAGGCAACGGCGCAATCCTCGGAAAAAAAGCAGTAAAAAAAGAATTAAAGAAATGATTTATTTCTCTTTCACGTTCCAGCTCTTTCTTTGGTTTTTGTCTTTGGATTCTTCTCGCGCTAATTTTGCTATAACGCTTGCGGCCCCAATTACTGGTTCAAGGTCGTCGCCTTTCACTATGAATTCAATGTGCTTTAAGGAACCATTCAATCTGCTGCCGTCAGCCTTGACTTTGGCTTTTATTCCCAATTCATCAAAGAGCAGTACGAGATTGTTTATTATTCTTACTTCAATTTCATTCAGGTTCAATCCATTGTTCCTCAATTGATCTATAAGCTGAGAATTAAGGGAAACAGTTGCAACTGCAAGGGAATTCCTTGAAACAATCCCTGCTTTCTCTTTCAAATTGCTTGTCTTCTTGCTGTCTCTCAATTCCCTTAATTTATTGCTGTCAGCAAGGACAAAGCTCACAACAAAAGAGCCAAAGCTTTCTCCCCTGCCAGTTTCATCAATCCCCAAAATTAATTCTTCCTCCAAGCCCATTTTTTGGAGAAGTTCTTCTGAAACCTTATTGCAGTCATTTCCCTGCACTACAACCTTGCCTGAAGAATATAAGGTGACAGTGCAATTGCCTGCCTTGCACCTCAATTCCTCGAAGGCATTCTTTGTCTTAATTGCAGGAAACTCCTTCAGAATCTCAATTAACTGCTTTTTCTGCTTTGAACCAAAGTTAAGGACCTTTTCCATTTCAACCAGCATATTTATTATTAAAGAAAACGGTTATATATTGTACTGAAAAAAAATTAATTCTATTGGTGGAGGAAAAACTCTTATGACAAATTGCAGGATATGCTCTGTAACCTTCAAGGACAACCCTGACAAGATAGTGCTCTGCGAAAACTATAAAGGGGTAGTTCATTTGGGCTGCTGCAGCGACAGGTGCAGCTGGGACCACAAGCCTTGCTTTCACGCATTAGGGGTCTACAAGAAAGAATAAAACCAAAAGGGAAATTATGGAGCCAAGAGCGCAAGGTGCACTAGAATACTTGCTTTTATTAGGCGCTGCAGTGCTCATAGCAGCAGTGGTTGTAGTAGTATTAACACAACTTGTGGAATTAACAAAAGGCAAAGCAACACACGAATTAGACAATTTTATAAACTCTTAATTCACATGAACAGCGGGATTGCATTCAAGATAATTAAAATCAACACTATGAATATGAAGAATTTCTCGATTATTTTCTCTCTCTCGCCCTCTTTTATTGATGCAGGCATATAAGAAGAATAAATAATTTTGGCTATCTTTCCTCCGTCAAAAGGCTCAACAGGCAGGAAGTTCACTATTGCAACCAGCAGGCTTATGATGGCAAGCCAGTAAAAGAATTCGCCAAGAAATTGTGAAGAAGAAGAATAAACCTCATAACTCAAAGGCGCAGTGAAGGCAGGATTAGGGATTTCCTCTGAAATAAAGCCAAACTTTCCCATCTTATTCTTCTTCAAAGTCTTTTCTATTATTTCGCCTTTTTTTGTTTCAAGCACAAAATTATAAGATTTATTTTTGTCAAGCAATGCTTTAGTCAAATCACTCATTGTGAGAATTTTTTTTCCGTTAATTTCTTTAATTGTCATTCCTTTTTCTAGTACTCCATAGGCAGGCGAAGGATAAAGGTCTCCGCAGAAGCCTGTGTTCTTGTCAACCCCAGAAATTTTCACTCCAAGAACAGCCTGGTCGTGAATGCCTTCAGCCCAGCCCGCAAAAGGCGCAAAGAATACAAGGGCAATAACTGAACCGATCAACAGGAAAACAGGGATTGAGGCAAGATTCGCCAAAGGTCCAGCAGCAAAGATTTTGAGGGCGCTCTTTTTGTATACTTTTTTTAATTGGATTTCATCAGGTTCAACGAAAGCGCCTATTGGAAGAAAGCCTAAAAGCAAAAGGCCTGAAGAATTGATTTTAATCTTCTCTTTTCTTGCAGTGATTCCGTGAAAGCCTTCATGCACTACAAGAATAATGAACAGTACAAGCCACACGTGCAATGGAACCTTGATTGGAACATTAGGGATGTCCACTCCAGGGATAAGGGGGGCAACACCCGGGCAGGCCTGCACCTTCCAAAAGAAGGTTTTAACAATTATTTCAGCTGAACTGAAAATTAAGGTGATTAAAACAAAGCCTGCAAAGCCTGTAAGGCCGAAAACAAAGCTGAACAAATTAAAGAAGCCAAATATATTGGAAAAAGGCTTCATGAAAGGGCTTGAAGTGAAAGCCCAACCCAAAAGCAACTCAAAGAAAACATATAATGCAAAAGTGGAAAAAACAAAAAGAAAAATTCTCCTTGCAGTGCTCTCGCCTTTGCCGTGAAGATAATCAACTGCAATTGCCCCAAACCCTAATACAAGGCCTAACTCAGACAGGAAATTGATTGTTCTCTCGTGCTTTGAGAATTTATCAAAATATTTGTTTGCCTTTTTTGTTTTTATGAGAGAGGCAATGTAATATGTTTGCGCTCCAAAAAATCTCTTGAACAGATAAGTTACAATAATTGAAATCAAGAGAAAAATTATGAGAACATAAAACCATTCCATTTTTATTCCTCTTTCAATTTCTCCTTTAATTTTATGCCCAAAAACCTTTCAATTTTTCTTGTTAATTCGTCTCCGGGCTTGAATTCATTTCTCTCCACCCTGTGGATTACTGACTCCTTTTCGAAGAGCTTCTGCGCGAACTCCTTCACTGTAAGGCCTTTTTTTTCCCGCGCCCTCCTGATTGCAGAGCCATAATTATCAATAAAAAATTCATCTGTTTTGAATAACTCCCTTTCGCTCCTTTCATTAAATTGCCTCAAAAAAGGCTTTTCAATCTTTTGTTTTGGCAAGGAAGGAACCTCAATTTTTGCTCCGTACTTTGAGCAGGCCTCGCATACATCAAAAATTGTGCCGTCAATATTGACTGAAATCCTTTTATCAGAATCTTTTCCGCAGATCTCGCAATTCATATAACAGCCCTAATTACTAAATTGAAAAAAGAAAAGTAATTTATAGTTAATGCAAGAGAACAGTCTTTATGAGATTGTATCTTGATTCTAATGTTTTGATTTCTTATTTGCGAAGCGAAATAGACAAAGCATTTAATTTGAGATTTCAGTCAAGCGAAAAATTTTTTATCGCTTGCAAAGCACTTGGAATTGAATTAATCATTTCAAAACTTTTTTTTGATGAAATAAAGAAAAAAATTTTTTTGGAAGAAAAAGACATTAAAGAAGCCTTTAAGGAACGAGGGATAAACACAGTTTTTATGGGTTCAACTGAAAAAGAAAAAATCCTAAAAATAATGAAAGAAACCGAAATACATTTTGCGGATGCAACACATATCGCAAATGCAATAGAATACAACTGTGAATGCATTATAACATGGAATAAGAAAGACTTTGAAAAAGCAGAAAAAATAATTCCTTGCAAGACTCCTGAAGAGTTTATACAAGGTTTCTAGCTAATTCATCCTTTTCTTTTGCGGTAAGCTCTTTTATTTTGATGCCTTTTAGATTGTGCTTTTCCGCAAACTTTTTGAGAAATTCCCTGCTCTTTTTTATTTCTTCTTCAAAATCAAGTTTGCTTAAAACACCCTTTAAAGGCCTGACTTCCAAATGGTCCTTAAAGGCAAGCAGAGCAACTTTTTGGCCGCAGTGAAAGCCTTCACTAGCCCTTAATTCGCTCGGGATTACTATTTGCCCTTTTGAAGTAATTGTCGATGTTCTAATTCCATTTAACATAATAAAACCTTAGTATTACAAGTAATACAAGTAAGAAAAGATATTTAAATATAATTATGCTGAAAGCAATAGGAATTATAGGGAATTAGGAGGAAAGAAAGTAAAACTTTCTTTCCCCAATTCTAAGAGAGTTGGTTGAACTTAGAATAGAATCGGGATAGGCTCACCTTAAACTAAGTTCAATGCTTATATAACTGCTGCAGAAGAAATATATAAATATATCGCGATTTTTAAGGCTTCTGACGATTTTCTTCCTTGTTGCTTCTACATAATTAGGTTTTGTTTTTATTGCTTTTCAAAGTAATTTTTTATTGATTTGGATGGGCACTGCAATAGGCGACCTCTTAGAGAAAAAGGAAATTGAATTGGGCGAGCTTTCAGGCAAAAAGTTGGGTGTAGACTCATTCAATATTATCTACCAGTTTCTTTCCACTATACGCTCGCAGGACGGGGAACCATTAATGGACTCGCAGGGCAGGATTACCTCCCACTTAACAGGCCTTTTTTACAGGACAGCCAATTTACTGCAGAAAGAAATAAAGCCAGTCTTTGTCTTTGACGGGGAACCCCATGAATTGAAGGCAGGAACGCGGGATGAGAGAAAAAAAGTGAAAGAGGAAGCCAGAAAAAAATTAGAGCAAGCAAGAAAAGAGGGAAGGAAAGAAGACATCAAAAAATATGCACAGCAGACCTCTGTTCTCTCAGAGGAAATGATTGGGGAAGCAAAAAAGCTGATAAAAGCATTAGGCCTTCCAACAATTGACGCTCCAATGGACGGAGAAGCGCAGGTTGCTGTAATGGTGGAGAAAGGAGAATGCTTTGGCTGCGTCTCCCAGGATTATGATGCCTTGCTTTATGGAACGCCCTTGCTTTTGCGCAATATTACAGTCACAGGAAAAAGAAAGCTTCCGGGAAAAAATATTTACATTGATGTAATGCCAGAAAAAATTTTTCTGAAAGAAACATTAGAGAAGTTGGGCATTGACAGGAATAAGCTCATATGGATTGGAATTCTTGTAGGAACAGACTTCAACGAAAAATTCCCTAAAATTGGCCCAAAAACTGCACTGGAATTAGTAAAGAAGTTTGAGTCCTTTGAAGAAATAATAAAAGAAACAAAACATGAGCCGGAATTCAATTATGAAGAAATAGAAAAAATTTTCTTGGAGCCGGCTTATTCTTCTGATTACAAAATTGAATTCAAGCAGCCTGACAGGCAGAAGATAATTGAATTGCTTGTAGAAGAACACAACTTCAGCAGGGAGAGGGTTGAAAACACAATAAATAAAATTTCAGAGAAGATAGAGCAGCAAGGCGAACAGTCTTCGCTCAAAAAATGGTTTTAAATAGGAGGGATTAAATGAATCAAAATAAAAGGAAAAAAGCAATAATAATGGGTGCAGCAGGAAGGGACTTCCATGACTTCAATATGCATTTCAGGGACAACAAGGAATTTGAGGTGAAAGCATTCACGCAGAATGCAGAGCAGAATTTAGGGGTTCTTTCCGATAAGCCGGAGAGATATTACCCAAAGGAATTGGCAGGAAAACTCTACAAGAAAGGAATTCCAATTTATTCAGAGGAAATGCTGCCAGAACTAATAAAAAAATTTGATGCAGATGAAGTTTTTTTCTCTTATTCTGACAACAGCCACGAGCACGTAATGCATAAAGCATCAATTGCCCTTGCAGCAGGAGCCAACTTCACCCTGCTTGGAGCAAAAGCAATAATGATTAAATCAAGAAAGCCAGTAATTGCAGTGTGCGCTGTAAGGACAGGCTGCGGCAAAAGCCAGACTTCAAGAAGGATTTGCGAGATACTCAAAAAATTGGGAAAAAAAACTGTTGCAATAAGAGAGCCAATGCCTTACGGAGACTTAAGGAAACAGATAAGCATTCGCTTTGCCTCCTATAAGGATTTGGAGAAGAATAACTGCACTATAGAAGAAAGAGAAGAATACGAGCCTTACATTGAAGAAGGATTTGTGATTTATGCTGGCGTTGATTACGCAAAAATTTTGAGTGAAGCAGAAAAAGAGTCTGAAGTAATTGTGTGGGACGGAGGCAATAATGAGCTCTCTTTCTATAAACCAGATTTGCTGATCGTGGTAACAGACCCTTTCAGGATAGGCCATGAAACCTTGTATCATCCGGGAGAAACAAATTTGCTGATGGCAGATGTTGTTTTAATAAACAAGGTTAATTCTGCTCCTGCAAGTTCAGTGAAAAGGCTTGAGGAGAATATTTCCAGGGCAAACCCTAAATCAAAAATCCTGAAGGCAAGTTCAGTAATTTCCTTGAACGAAAAAATTGAATTGAACGGAAAAAAGGTTTTATGCGTTGAGGACGGCCCTACTGTAACGCACGGCGGAATGGGTTTCGGGGCAGCTTACGTTTACGCGAAAAACCATAATGCAGTAATAGTTGACCCAAGGCCTTATGTTGTAGGCAGCATTAATTCAGTATTCAAGGAATTCACTCAATTAAAGAAAGTTCTGCCTGCAATGGGCTACAGCAAAGAGCAATTAAAGGAATTAGAAAAAACAATCAATGATGTTCCCTGCGATTTAGTTCTTGCGGGAACCCCAATAGACTTGGCCAGAATTGTAAGGGCAAACAAGAAAATCGTTCGAGTGAAATACGCCCTCGGAAAAGAGGTTGACCCTGAACTCAAAAAATTAATCCAGGAAACGTTGAAGAAGAAAAAATAAACAAAGTATTTTAAATAAGGAAAGACTTTGATTATAATGGTGAAGGCAAATTGGAAAACAAAAAGAAGAAAATTAGATTAAAAGATGAAAGAAATCCTAAAACTTGGTACAGAACTGCGGGAAAAGGCAACCTTTACACTGCTTCACGTGATGGAAACCCAAATTTTGGCCCGCTCAGCCCAAACATAATAGCATTTTAGCGTGAGAGAAGAACCCTAAGAAAAAAATTTTTATCACCCCAAACAAAAAATTTAGAGCAAGCATTAATGCCCCCAGTATATTCAGGAACTGCACAAAAACTTTTTGCTGGAACAATAAGGTCAAGAGGTACTGGTGACCCCCACGGTTATGCAAAGAAGAGAAAGCAAAATTAAATGAAACCTTTATAAAGAGGAAAGGCGTAATTATAATTGGTTTTGGGGGCAAAAAAACCAAAACATATTTAAACAATTAATTATACATTAATAAGTAAGGGAGAAAAAAAGGAGCAATAAACAATGGCTTACGCAGAAGAAGCAGGAGCAGAAGCAATGCCTCCGGAATACTACAGCGGGGGAGGGGGAGTTACCTCAAAAATAAAAAACAACTTGGAAGGCATTGTACCTCTAATTCTAATAATAATAATTGTTGCATTCATAGGGGATGCTTTAGGCTTCTGGGAAATTCCATTCATAAGCTCACAGAAGCCGATAAACATGCTAATTATAGGCGCGCCATCTTACGATACTGCGGTTACACTAAATAACATCAAAAACATTGTAAGATACCAGCAGAGAGACTCAACACAATTCACTGTCAATCCAGAAGAAGTTTTAGCCCAATACGACATAGTAATGCTAGACCAGCACACCCAAGCAAACAAGGAGATATCAATCCAATTAGGGGACGCAATAAAGAAGTATGTAAACAAGGGAGGAAAATTCATTCTAGTAATGGACTCAGGCATAAGAGAGAAAGGGGCATATGAGGTCATAGGATGGGGGGCAACAATGGGAGATATTGTTCCAGTGGCATGCACTCCCACAGGAGAAACAAACGAGCCCTCATGCACTCAGCTCATAAGGGTATTAGGCGTCCTAAAAAGAGACAAGTTCGATCACCCGATAATGAAATACATTGAACAAGCTCCACCTCAAGGGGAAGGGCAGGTATTGTTTGAAACATTCCCAGTTGAAATAACAGGAGACCAATTGGCTTACATTGAAAGGTCAGGGCAGACAGGAGACTGGTATCCTGGAATAGTGGAAAAGAAACTTTATATAGGGAAAAGCATTTACTTTAATTACGATCCAGGAAAGACCCCAGGAATATTCGAGAGAACAATAAAATATCTTGCAGGCAAAAGCTGAAAACAAAAATAATGCTCAACAATTAATTCAAAATTACAATAACCGGAGGTGTAATTTAAGATGGCAACAAACGCAGACGAAAACACAATCTTCATAGGAAAAAAAGGTACAATGGCATATGTTCTTGCAGTGGTAACACAAATAAACAACGGAGCAAAAGAAATCATGATAAAAGCAAGGGGAAAAGCAATAAGCAGGGCAGTGGACGTAGCAGAAATAGTCAAAAACAAGTTTGTAACAGACCTCAAGATTGCAAGAATAGGCGTTTCCACAGAAGAGATACACACAGAAGAAGGCAACCCCCTAAAGGTGTCAGCCATAGAAATATTCATGAAAAAAGGAGTTATATAAAAGAGAACCCTTTTAGGGTTCTTGCTTTAATTTTTTAACTAATTTTGGTATTTGGGGTATATAGCCCGAAAACGATAGGTTTTTAAATATCATGATACTATCATGATACAGCATGAATGCTCATGATGAGTTCATTGAGTTGCTGAAAAGCAAGGAGCTTATTGAGAAAGTAAGCCCTAAATTCAATGAACTGACCCTTGACATTCAGCAAGTGTTTGAGCACAGCAAGAACCCTTTGCTTTTAGGGGCTTTACTCTTCAAATTGGCTGAAGAGAGAGACAAGACAAACAAGCTCTTGGAGCAATTAAACGACAAGTATGACAAAATAATGTTTGAATTAAAGACCAAGGCTTTGGGTGAATCTGTTGATCAAACGCCTCGAATAGAGCAAAAATTAGCAGTAGGGGCAAGTGATAAAATTGTTTTACTGCCTGAACAGGACCAGAAAATTTTAAGGTTGATAGAAGAAAAAGGGCCTACCAGCGCTGAAGCAGTTCAGTCAATGCTTTCCTATAAAGGAAAGAATGCTGCGTGCCAGCGCCTCAATAAATTGTCCAGAGAAGGATTGCTCAGGAAAGTGCAGTCAGGAAAAAAAGTCCTGTTTTTCGTACAGAAGTAATGCTTTCAAAATTACAGCCTTGCAAGGAAATAAAGCCTCCTTACACAACTGGCCGCCATTAAGCTTGCTTTTTTTTCCCCCACCAAATCCAATGCTTGGTGGCCGGCCTTTAATTTTTATTGACGGCAAAAAAATTGCCTCCTCATAGCCCTTTAAAAAAGTGCTATGACCCCAAAAAAAGGGATAACCTCAAAAGGTTTGCCCTTTGGGGTTTGCCTCAATACCCAAACGCAGAATTCGTTCAAGAGCGCTTTGGTTTGCAAAAACCAAGGCCTGCTCTTCTAATTTTTTTGTTTACCTGGCTTTGTGCAAAAACTAATCAAAATTTACACAACATTTTTATAGGTCTACCTTTAATAGTTATAATATGCCTATTAAGAAATTTAGGAAAGTTCAATTGCCCAATAGCCAAAGTAGAAGAAAAAAAAGGGTATTGCCAACACGAGAAATGGCTGATAGGCTTATAGGCGTTGGGAAGCTGCTTTCTGTTGTGGCACTCCCTGCTTTTAGAGGCAAAGCGCCTGACAAAATAATTAGCATAACCTTAGATCAACTTAATAAGTACCGGGTGGGTGAGCAGTTAAAACTTGAGAGATCTGGAAAAAATATTACTTATATTGTTGGCGGGGTAATGGACATAAGAGAGGGGCGTACTGGAAAAATAAAACATTTGGTTTATTTATATAAGAAATGAAAATCTACACAAAAACCATTTTATACACAAGCTTTTTTTACCAGAAAACTTAAGATGAATTATATTATTAAGGTTTACTTATATTTATTACTTTGAATGTTTCCGGAATTCTCTTTTAAGCTTGCTTTTTTTGGGCTGATTCTGCTTGCTGTAGTTTTGGAAATTGCTGCTGATGTTTTGTTCAAAAAATGGGCTATTGAAAGCAGAACTTTTCTTTTTATTATTGGTTTGCTGCTTTATTTTGTTGGAACAATTTTTTGGGCTGTCTCCTTAAAATATGAGTTCTTGTCAAAGGCTATTTCTGTTTTCACTCTCCTGAACCTTATAATTATAGTCTTTGTCGGAACCATGTTTTTTAATGAGAATTTGTCTTTCATAAACAAAATCGGGGTCGGCTTAGGAGTTTTTAGCATTATCCTGATTGAAATTTAAAGATTGTAATTTAATTCTTTTCTCTCATTTCTCTTTGGATTAGATTTTTTTGGGTTGAATTTATGGCTATTGAGATAAGCGAGAGGAGCGCTGTAATTGGAAGGAGTTTAGGCGATATAGAGAAATACGGAGAGAAAGGCACTGCGTATATTGGAAAGGTCGTAATGAGCACAGGCGAAAGGCCTGTGTTGGGGCGAAAGGTTCTGATGGATCTTGCAAGGCCTCACGTGATTCTGATTTGTGGTAAGAGAGGGGGAGGAAAGTCTTACAGCATGGCCGTAGTTATAGAGGAATTTGCAAGGCAGCCTGAATTCATTAGGAAAAGGATTTCGTGCATTGTGATTGACACTGTGGGAATATTCTGGACTTTGAAGATTGCCAACAGGGAGGATAAAGGGGAATTGTTTAACTGGAATTTGGAGCCCCAGGGAACTGAATGCAAGGTTTTAGTGCCTGAAGGCAGGCTTTCTTTCTATAAAGAGAAAGGCATTCCTGTTGACGGCTCATTCAAGTTAAAGGCCTCGGAATTGGAGGAAGAGGAATGGCTGGCTTTATTCAATTTGAGCTGGAAGGAAGAGGAAGGCATTCTGCTTTCGCGTGCAGTAAATTTAATGAAGGAAAAGAAAGGTTCAATGTACGACCTAAAAGATTTAATTGAATTGATTGAAAAAGATGATGAATCAGACAAGAAGACAAGGCAGGCAGTAATTGGAAGGATTAAGGTTGCAAAATCCTGGGGCTTGTTTGACAGGGAAGGCTCAAAAATAAAGGAATTGGCTGAACCAGGGAAAGTGACAGTAATTGATGTGAGTTCTTACAGGCAGGCTATTGGTTCGGAGGGAGTGAAAGACATTATTGTTGCCTTGCTCGCAAAAAAATTGTTTGAGGAAAGAATGCTTTACAGGAAAGAAGAGGAAGTAAGAGTAATAAAGGGAATGAAGAGAGAGTCAGCAATGCCTATTGTGTGGCTCATGATAGATGAAGCCCACATGTTCATGCCTAAAGATGAAAGCAGCATTGCATTAAAGGCATTGCTTGAATGGGTGAGGGTTGGAAGGCAGCCTGGCTTGTCTTTGCTTCTTGCAACACAAAGGCCGAATAAACTTCACCCTGACTGCATAAGCCAGTGCGATTTATTCATAAGCCACAGGCTTACATCACAGCCAGACATTGAGGCAGTAAGCCAGTTAAGGCCTTCTTACATGCATCAGGCCTTCGACCGATACTTTGAGGAAATGCCAAGGAGCACAGGCTTTGCATTAATTTTGGATGACAACACAGAAAACCTGTGGATGGTTAAAATGAGGCCTAGGATGTCCTGGGACGGAGGGGTAACTGCAACGGCTTTCACTGAATAAGAATTTAAAATTATTTTTTCCCGAAATATTTTTCCAAAATGTATTTTGCTCCAAATTCACTTACGGCAGCTACCTTTAATGATTTGCCGTGATCATCAATAAATCCTTTGTTTTTGAGTTTCCTTAAAATTTTTTTGAATTCAATTCTTTTGTTGTATTCTTTGCACAGTACTTCAAATTTTATCTTCTTTTTTATTGAGTGAATGTTTTTGTAAGAATTTTTTATTATGAAATTGTCGTACATTTCAAAGAGGACTCTTTCTTCCAGTGACTTTATTTCTTTTTTGTTGAGCAATTTGAACCAACTCTCTAAAACGCTTTTTAGCGAATAAAATATTTAAATAAATCTGTAAGTCAATTGACGGGATAAAAGTATTATATAATATATTTTTAGATATTAATTAGTAAGTATTTAAATACTTTTTGTTATATAAATTGTTTTGATTTTTATGCGCAGGACAGCGTTAGACATTGTGAATTCTATTAGCAATTACCTTGAAGGCAATGCAGGTATTGCAATGCCACCAACAAATATTGCTTCCAAAACAAAACTTAATTATCTTGCATGCAAGGAATACTTGAATTTGATTGAATCAATTCAAAAACTCCCAAAAATAAATTCAATTAAAACCAAGACAGGAAAACTATTCAAAGTTGAGAAAATGACTGAAATGCCTTTAGAGCAGCAAAAGAAATTGCTCAAAGAAGAATTTGACGTAAAACCTTCAAGAGCTGATGAGATTTATATTGAATTGCTTGAAAGAAAAGCCTTCAATGAAAAAAGCGCAATTAAAATTGAAAGAAGTGAAACGATAGAAAAAGGATTGAAATTCAAGCACTTGAAGCAAACCAAAAAGGGAAGAATCCACTTGACAAAACTTGGAAGAATTATTGCAAAGGGGGCAAAGGAATTGTTCGCTGAAGACTAGCCTTCTGACATTTTTTTCTTATTCTTCGTTATAGTTTCCGTCCATTTGTTTTGCCAGCCTGTCCAGGCGCCTGATGACTGCATTGTCTGCCTCTACCTGCAGTTCCTTCTCCGAGCGCATTGTTATTTTCAAGACTTCGCTTTCAAGCCTGAAATTCCTCTGGCTTGTTTTTGAATCCAGGTAATTAAAAAGCTGCCTGATCTTTGCTTGAGGGACTGAAATGCTTTGAGCGCTCTTGTCCAAGCCAACCTCTCTTGCAATATCTTCAAGTTTTATTACTCCAACGAATTCAGGCTTGAATGAGATTGAATTGATTGAAAACAAGGGGAGGGCAGCTTCAATGAAGTCAATTGAATGGTCTAAATTCTTGAAGAGGTAATTCCTTGAGTTCCTGAAGTTTTCAATGAAAAGATTTGCCCTCAAGGCTTTCTCATCATTCGCCTTCATTGAATCCCTTATCTTTGAGTAATTGGATTCAAGTTTCTTGTACAAGGAGAGAATTTTTCTTTCATTGATTTCCTTGATTAAAATCTTGCTTAAGGCAGGGTTATCTTCTGCTGATTTCTCCAGTGAAAGCATTTTTTCATACAAGGAAGAAAGGTTCTTGTTCAATTCCTCTGCACCGCCAAAAGCGTTCAGAACCCTGTGCAGTTCGAGCTCTAACTGCTTTACCTCATTAATTGCCCTTAATTTATTGTCTTCAGCCATTATTTCCCACCAATAAAAGAAGGAGAGCAAAAAAATTTAACCCTTCGCTTTTTTTTCAGTTTGGAACCCTGTGAATGTAAATCTTGTTGTCAGCAGAGTAAACCTTGTCCAATTCATAGAATTCGATTGCCTTCTCTGAAGGCTTGTTGTCTAATATTTTCTCGTAAATTATATCAGAATAATTCAATACAAAGCCAATCTTGTATTTCTCCAGCACATTGTAATCAGAATTCTTGAGGAAATCATAGGCGTCAGAAAGCTTTCCTTCATCTGCATATTCTACCCATAAATCGGCTAGAACTTTTCTCTGCGAAAAGAATGTCACAGAATGCCCGAGCCAAGGATCGGAAAGAATCCTTGCATCAGTGGAAGAATTCTCCTTCAAATAATTGAATGCGCCTAATTCCCTTGAAGAGAGAACAAAATTTGGAATCAAAAGCAAAGAGAGGAATGCGCCAATCAGCATTACAACCAAAAAAATTCTCTGGTCGAATAATTTGTCTTTTTCAATTACGGCAATCAAAAAGAACGCCATCACCACAGCAACAGGCACATCAAACCTGGAGGTAAGGAGCGCCTGCAAAAGGAAGCCAATAATAATTCCCAAAAACAATTTGCTCTTGTAAGAAAAATTGAATTCGGGCTTCCTGTAAAAGGCTATTGCCCCAGAAATAAAAAAAACTGCAAAGAAAAAGAGAAGTATTCCGTGGCTTGAGAGAACAACATTGATTGGATAATTGATCATATAGCCCCAGTCCGAGGGCCTTATCTCTGCAGGCAGGCCGAAAGCCAGAAGGTTCTCAAAGAAGAGCAGGAACACAATAATAAATCCAACCACAAGAGCCTGGATGAAAGGCTTCCACTCAATTTTCCTTGCAAGGAAAACGTAAAGGAAAAGGAAAATTAAAAGCAGAGGGAATTGAATGAAAGAAGCAAATCCCAGAAAGAAGCCAGAGAGCAGGAAACCGCGCTTTTTAATCAGGGAAGCAAGAGCCACGAAAAGCATTGCCAATGCAATCATGTGCCTTGGCGTAATAACAGCAAAAGAAAAAATAATTGAGCTCGACCAAACCAAAAACAATGCAATTCCAGCAAGCCTCCTGTCAAATTTCAGTGCGCTGCATAAATAAAAAACAGAAAAAATAAAGAAAATGTTTGAGAGGGCAATAATCAATGCAAACAACGGCTGCCCCTGCAGTCCAGTGAGCCATGAAATTCCCGCATTTGCAAGGAAATAGCCTGGAATAAAAGCGAACCCCCTGCCCAAATAACTCAATTCATCTATTTTTGGAATAGAGAAGTTCTTTGCAATTAAAGCCGACTCCCTTTCATAGTAATGATTGTAGAAGGTGAAATGGCTCGGAGTGAAGAAGTGAAACGCCAAAGAGAAAAAAACCAGGAAAAGTATAATGAAGACCTCAACTAAATTTAGGGAGGAGAGCTTCATTTTCCTGTCAAGACAAAAATTCTTCCTGAAAAAGAACGCAATCAATAAAAGCTCAACCAAAAGCAAGACAACAAAGGAATCAGGGTTAAGCAATCCAATTCCATTAAGCGCAAAGCCATTGAAAATAAGCAGGATAAGAAAGAAGGCAATTGAGAGGGAAATTTTTTCAGTGAAAGGGCTTTTTGAGAAAACAAAAAAAGAGAAAACAATCAATGCAAGCACAATTATGAGCACGCCTGCAACCAAATTCATTGAAGGCTTTTCCTTCACTTCAATTGATTTCCCTGCATCAATGCCCCCATAAAAAATCTTCACTGCATTAATGCCTTCTGAAAGCTTTATTTTTTCATTGAATTCATTTTTCCCTTCTGGGAGGGTAAACTGGTGGTCTAAAAAACCATTCACAAAAATCTTTACAGGCATTTCCTGGGTTGAAGAAGGGATTAAAGAGAATTCCACTGAATCCTCATTCAAGGAAATGATTTTTATTTCGGGCTCAGGGCTTTCTGCAGGCAATTCCTTCTTTTCAAGGTGGAAAAAGAGTTTCTCCCGGCCTGCATTGACTTCAATTAAGTTTATTCCATCATTCAATTCGCCTGAACTGAAACAGTACTGCATTGATTTTTTTTCTTTGTACAATTCTATTTTTTCTTTAACCAGAATTTTGTTGCCATTAAAGGCATTCAATTCAATTGTTTTCTTGTTTGGAAAAAATAAGGGGTTGAATTCCAAGGCAAAACAGGCCTGTGAATTTGGGGGGGCAGTTTTGGTGTAAGAACCCAGTGAAACCTCGATTGAAGGGTTCTGGACTGCAAGGCTGTGCCAGTACTGGGAGGCAAATACGGCTATGAGAAAAAACAGGAAAAGCAGTACAAAAAATTTTATTTCATTAGGCATTCCCATAATAGAAATTGCATTCGAGCATTTTAAAAGCAATACTGGCAGAAAATTATTTAATGCAAACCAAACAACTCTTGATTTTGAGCGCTATTTTCATAGTAATTGCCCTAATCTCCTTTTCAAGCAATTCCCTGCTTTCATTGGCGCACGGATTCATTCAAAACCTTTACGGTGGCAACTCGCTAGGAAAAATGATTTTAATGTTTTTTTGGGTTATTGTGAATCCCCTAATAACAATTGCTTTCATTAAATTGCGCCTTATAAAAAGAATTGAGAAGCATGACCGCAAATTCCTTTACTTTTTTGTCCTGCTTGCAGTAATAGGATTTTTTGCCGGAATGCAGATGTATAATGATTTTTCCATCCAATTCAAGTCAATTGGGCCTTATGCTTCAATGCTTCCAATGCCTTCAACCAACTGGGAGGCCTCAAAGCTCTCCCATAATCATTTCCCTAAGATTTCAATCTATTCCATGGAGAAGGCAACAGGAATAAATTTGGGAAACAAATTCGATGACGGAAAGCCCTGGTATGAGCTATTCCCAAATGCAGGGCTCTGGGGCGCAATGTTTTCAATTATAATAATTCTCCTCATAATTTTTGGCACGCTTCACCTTAATTCAAAGGCCCAGAAGATAAGGCCTTTTGATTACATTGTATTCCTTGCAGCAGAGATTGGATTCATAATAAATATAATTGACGGCGGCATTGGCTCAAGCCTTGTTACAATAACAGTATTCTTTTTCTTGCTTTACCTTTCAAGGAATTACTTCAAATTCAAGGACAAAATTATTTCCTTTGTGTTTCCATTGCTTTCCCTTGCATTCGTAATGTATCCAAGCGTTCTCTTCGGCTTTGAGAATGGCTCAGACATAATTACTGCGCCAATTATTCTCTCTTTTGGTTTGCTTTACTATTTCATTAAATCCTTCAATGAAGGCAAACTCAAATTCAAATGGTACAATATCTTATTATTCTTGCTTTTGCTGCAGTCCTTGTACTTTGCCCAAGTCAATGTAATTAATTTAGGTTTTGGCAGGACAGTAATGGACTTATCAAATGAACAAATTCCTTTGGCTGCAGAGCAGGGCGGGGGAATATTCATTTACGGCCTGCCTGAAAAAATGTTATTGCAGGAATTCAACAATGAAATAGAGAAATTCGGCTCGGTAATTGAATCAGATAAAGTGGGGTGGGTTGCTTACGCAAGGATAAAGCCTTCAAGGCCTTTCCGCACAGGGGAAATAGAAGACTACTTCACAAAAAAATATCCTGCAGAATCTTACTTGTACGTTGAAGAGAACATTCCAGTAGATCACGTGAATTCCTTTATTATTTACTGGTTTGAGGATGTTAACTCACAAAATTTTTTGGGCAAGAAATTCTTGGGCATGACAGTTGAAGGCGTTAAAGACAATGCAAAAGATAAGACAAGCGAAATCATAATCAAGTCAAAGACTGACCAGGCATGGCAGATGCTTTCAATCCTGACAGAAATAAGAGAGAAAGGATTCAACGGCAAAATTCTAATATCAAAAAAATCATGAAAAAATGATTGGGCCCGGCGAGAATCGAACTCGCTGCCTACACCGTGTGAAGGTGTCGTCCTGCCAATAGACCACAGGCCCCTCTAAGGTAAAGTAATTTAAACTCGAAAAATTATTATTATGTTAAGATTAAATTTTGAATTAAAGGAATTGAAATGTCTAAACAAAAACAATTTATCAGCCCCCGAAATTTTTTCAGGGAAGCAGAAAAAAAAATGTTGAGACTAAAAAAAGGGCATGCCGTAAGACCAAACCCGCTTGGCATTGAAAAAGCTTGGATGCCCCCTCATATCAGGAAAAGAATTTGCCTCTATTTCCAGAGAAGATTTTTTGCTGGAGTGCCGGAAAAAAGGATTTTAATAGCATTTTTTAACGGTTATTATTCAGCGAAAGCCGAAAACAAAAACCTCTTAATAAAAAAATACATAAACAAGTTCTCGGAGATAAAAAGGGTTCCCTTACAAAAAACAACAGAGGAATTAATGGCATTAGTTGAAGTAATACAAAAAAGGCGCGACCTATGTGATGAATATAACATAAAAGCTGCAACCAAAGCAACAAAGTCAAGATTTGAGCCTTCGCTTGTTGATGCATACGGGCATTGGTCGCTCGGGTTTTTTGGGAAAACCGAGGAAATCCTGAGAGAACTGAAAAAAGAATTAGCCAGAATAAAATTCAACGAGGAATTCAGTCATCGCCAATCATTTTCTTGAAGTCAGGCAGCCTTGCAGTTATTACTACCTCTCCTGAAGCTGTTGCAGAAAGAAGGGTGCCATTGATTGTTTCATTGCCTCCGCCGAAGAGGAGCACGTGAAAGTCGCCAGTGAATTCTTGCCCTTTTCTCACAAACTTTCCTGAAGCCCCGTTTAATGAATACTCTCTTTCAATGTGCTTTCCCCTGTACTCTGAGCCAAGAAAATAATTTATTTCGAAGTCCTTTATTTTTCCCTGCGCTCCGATTAATAGGGCGTAATTCGCATTGTTCTCAAGCAAGCCTTTCTTGAGGCCTGAGACTATTTCCTCTCCGTCCTCGAAAATTAATTTCAATTGATTGATTTTTTCCCTCATCATTTTTGTTTTTCCCCCTTAATCAATAATAAAAGCGAAACAAAAATAAATATTGCGAAAAAAGCTCTATCCAAGCAGGGACAAGATTAGTGAAACCGAAGCAATTATTAGGCCGCCTGAAATAATCCAGCACATTATGTTCAGTTTTGTCCCGTTAACATAAGAGCCCATCAATTTCTTGTTGTTGATGAGATAGAGCATCAAAATCAATACAATTGGAAGCAGGATTCCGTTCAGCACCTGAGACCAGTACATTATTGAAATCAAGGGAATATTCGGAATTAAAATTAATCCTCCCCCAATCAAAATCATTGCAGTGAACAAGGAATAGAATTGCGGGGCCTCCCTGATTTTTTTGTTTACCCCTGACTCAAAGCCAAATCCTTCACAGACATAATATGCTGTGGCTAAAGGAAGTATTGCTGCAGCAAAAACTGACGCAGCAAGCAACCCCAAAGCAAACAGGGAAGAAGCATAATTGCCTGCAAGGGGCCCTAAAGCCTTGGCTGCATTCTCTGCTGAATCAATCCTTACTCCATTAGGATGCAGTACAGTTGCAGTCGTAACAATAATGAAAAGCATTATTATTACAGTAACAATTGAGCCCAAAATTACATCCATTCTTGAGAAATGCAGTTCTTCTGGCTTTATCCCTTTCTCTGCAATTGAAGCCTGGAGGTAGAACTGCATCCAAGGCGCAATAGTTGTCCCAATCAATCCAACAATAATCATCAAATAAGTTGAATCAATTTGGATTGTGGGTGTGACCACAGCCTTTCCTACCTCAAGCCAGTCAGGCTGGATCATGAGCCCTGCAATAATATAAGCAAAATAAAATAATACTGCAAAAAGAAATGCCTTCTCAACATTCTTGTATGTTCCTCTTACAATCAAAAGCCAGACAAAGAGCGCGCTCAAAGGAATAGCAATAAATTTTGTTATCCCAAACAATTCTGAAGCTGCAGCGATCCCAGCAAATTCAGCAACAGTGTTGAAAAGGTTGGTGAAAAACAGGGCTGCCATCACAAAAAAAGTAATTTTTAAACCGAAGTTTTCCCTTATCAAATCAGCAAGGCCTTTCCCTGTGACAATGCCCATTCTAACATTCATTTCCTGAACCACAACAAGAATTACTGCAATAGGAATCATTGTCCAGAGAAGGGAGTAACCGAAATGCGCTCCAGCAATGCTGTAAGTTGCAATCCCCCCTGCATCATTGTCCACAGCGCTTGTAATAATTCCAGGGCCTAAAACAGCAAAAAAAATCAGCAATTGAATTTTAAACCTCTTAATTTTTTCAAGCATTCAGTTCTCCTCTTTCTTCGCCTGCTTAATCCTTCTCTTTATCTTCTGCTTCCTGAGCTTGTGCGGAATCATTTTATTGAATACATCATCTATTGTAATGACACCAGCCAATTTTCCTTCACTGTCAGTTACAGGCAGGGAAAGCAGCCTGTACTTGCTGAAAATTTTTGCGACTTCTTCAAATTTTGAATTAGTATGCACGCTAATAATTTTATCATTCATCAATTCAAAGGCTTTCTCTGAAGGCTTTGCAATAACAAGATTCCTTAAAGGCAGAACCCCAAGCAGTTTTTCTCTTTCATCCACAACATAAATATGGGAGAACTCCTGCGGCTCGCGGACTGTCCTCCTCACGTGCTCCAATACCTCCTTCACAGTAAAATTTTTCGGGACAACAACAAAATTGAAGGTCATTATTTTTCCTGCAGACTTTTTGGGCATTTCAAGCATTTTCTTTATTTCGGCTTGAGAACCTAAATCAAGCATGTTGAAAATTTCATTTCCTTTCTCTCTTGAAACAAATCCAAAGAACTGGACTATTTCGTCTGCCTCCATTTCCTGCACAATCTTTGCAATGCTGTGAGACTTCATTTCATGGACGACAGACTTCAGCACTTCAGGCTTTGCCTCTGCAAGAGTGTCTGCTGCAATGCTTTCATCCAGTGAATTAAAAACCAAAGCCCTTTCCCTGTGGGACAGTTCCGTAAGAAAATCAGCTATGTCTGCAGGATGGCTCTTTGAAATCTTTGCCCTTGAAATATTCAATTGAAGGTTCTGTGAAGGCGTTACATTCAAAGGCTGAACATTGCCCCAAGGCAGAATTTTTTCGCTTATCCCATAAGTTAAAGGCAGCAAAAATTTTTCAATTCCAAGCCTCCTCAGAATTGCCCTGTTGCCTATGTCAACGCTTGAAACGCAAAGCTTTCCTCCAACCTTGGAAAGGATTACATCATTCACCCTCACAACCTTTAAGCCGTCAACATCAATCAATTGCTTGTCCAAAAGAATCTCTGAAACCAGAAGGTCTGAGTCATTCAAAGGCTCAAAGTCAATTTCGTTCAAAGGCTTATTCAAATAAATGCAATACTCTATTGACTCAATGAATTTCCAGTTGACCTTCTTTTTTTTGCCGTTTGCCTTTACAGCAAGCGCAATTACCTCAGCCAATTCCTGGCCGTCAGCAATAACCAGGTCATTAAGCAATCCAATCTTTTTTTCATTGCAGTCAAAAACAGTCTTTCCCTGCAGGTAGCTGAAATAAATCGTTTTAGGCATTCCCATCACAAAAAAACAAAAAAATCAAGCTACAAAAAATAAAATCCAAACAATTATTTAACGCTTTCGCTCTGCCCTTTCTTTCTTTTAGAAAAAGAAAGAAAGTGTAAGTTGCCCAAAGAAAGAAAATACGAAAAGCGGTAAGTTGCCCCAAAGAGAAAAAGGAAAAGTGTAAGTTGCAATTTAATTCCCAAAAAAATAAAGAAAGGTTTAAATTTAAAGCAAAACAAATATATCATAGGAATTAAACTGAGAAAAAAAAGATTTATAAGAGAAGGAAATGTTGTAAGAGCCATTATCCCAATTAAGGTAGGTGGAAAAGGATTTAAGGAAGAGCGGTTTATAGGGCCAGGAAAAATTGACATAGGCAGGAGAAAATTAGGGGTGAAACTTCCGCCAGACAAAGAGCGAAGAAGCTATGACCCGAAAGAAAGAATTATTATCAAGCGATTTGGAAAAATAGCCACTACAAGAAGGGTGCCTCATTTCCTGAGAAACCCCTCCAAAAAGAGAAAAAAATTAATTGAAAGAATAAAAGAAAGATTTTAAGGGAATATAATTAAATTATTTTTCTTTCAATTGACTTTCTATGGAATTCGGATTTAAGAGAAACCGCATTGAATTTACAAAAGAGCTCTCAAACCTAGATAAACTTGTAATTTATTTCACCAAAATCCTTGAAAAACAAAAAATAGAATATGTGATTATTTCAGGCTACATTGCAGTCCTTTTCGGCAGAAGCAGGGAAACAGAAGATGTTGACCTGTTCATTGAAGAAATAGGGCAAGAAAAATTCAATGCCCTATGGAATGAATTGTACAAAAATGGTTTTGAATGCATCAATGAATCAAACCCGAAAAGAGCATTAAAAGAATATTTAGAAAACAAGCTTGCACTAAGATTTGCATTAAAAGAAACAATAATCCCAAACTTTGAGGTTAAATTCCCTAAAACCAAATACAATCAGTACTCTTTGCAGAAAAAAATAACTGTAATGCTTAACGGCAATAAAATAAACACCTCTGAATTAGAACTGCAGATTGCATTCAAATTAAAGCTTGGGTCAGAAAAAGACTTTGAGGACTCAAGGCATTTGTACAAGGTATTTAAAGAACATTTAAACATAAATTTACTGAAAAGCCACATAATAGAATTTAATGTAGAAAAAGAGGCAGGAAAAGTATTATGGAAAAATTAAAGCTGACAAAAAAAGACCTGAAAGAATTAGAAGAAGAAATAAAAAGAAACAGCAGGCAGAGAATGGACTTCATAGACTTGTACGCAGAGTGGCTGAAAAAAACTCCAAACAAGGTGTGGAGCAGGCAGCAGAACAAGCTCTTAAACCGCTGATTTTCGTATACATTCATATCCATCAAAAAGATTTATAAACATTTATATCCATCAATAAATATACTGTTTTTAGTTTTATAATAAAGAAACAAATTTTGAATTATGGAAAAAATAAGGAGGTATGAATTATGGCTCAGGCAGACCAGATGGCGCAACAGCCTGTAATCTTCTTGACTGAAGGCACAAAGAGGACAAGAGGCAGGGACGCGCAAAGAATTAACATTTTAATTGCAAAGGCAGTGGCGAACGCAGTTAAATCTACTTTGGGTCCAAAGGGAATGGACAAAATGATTGTGGACGAATTAGGGGACGTAACAATCTCCAATGACGGCGCAACAATACTAAGTGAAATGAGCATTGACCACCCAATAGGAAAAATGCTTGTAGAAGTAGCAAAAACCCAAGACAATGAGGTAGGCGATGGAACAACCACTGTTGTGGTAATAGCAGGAGGCCTACTGCAAAAAGCAGAAAGACTGTTAGATGACGACATTCACCCGAGCATTATAATTAATGGATATAGGATGGCAGCAAAAAAAGCAAAAGAATTATTTGGGCAAATAGCTGACCCAGTAACATTCAAGGACATTAATACATTAAAAGACATTGCAATAACCTCAATGACAGGAAAGGCTGCAGAAGCATGCATTGAATTGGCTGATTTGGTCATAGAAGCAGTAAAGACTGTTGCAACAGAAGAAAACGGCAAGACAGTAATTGACCGAGACTCAATTAAATTAGAGAAAAAGGAAGGGGGCAGCCTGGCAGAATCAGAATTAATTAAGGGATTAGTAATAGACAAGGAGGTTGTATCAGAATCAATGCCTCAAAAGATTCAGAGCGCAAGAATTGCATTGATTGACTCAGCACTAGAAATAAAGGAGACAGAGACAGAAGCAAAAATCCAGATTACTTCCCCAGACCAATTGCAGGCATTCTTGGACCAAGAGGAAGGAATGCTGAAAGGCATGGTCGAAAAAATAAAGAAGTCAGGGGCAAACGTTGTATTATGCCAGAAAGGAATAGATGACTTGGCACAGCATTTCCTTGCAAAAGAAGGAATTCTTGCAGCAAGAAGAGTGAAAAAGTCTGACATGGACCTTTTAGCAAAAGCAACAGGAGGCAAAGTTGTCTCAAGAATTGACGACATAAGCAAGGCAGACCTAGGGTTTGCTGAAAGAGTGGTAAGCAAAAAGATTGCAACAGAAGACATGCTTTTCATCGAAGGATGCAAGAACCCTAAAGCAGTGACAATATTCATCAGAGGGGGTTCAGAGCACGTCATAGATGAAGCTGAAAGAGCAGTGAATGACGCTTTAGGTTCAGTTATTGCTTCACTAAAGAACGGAAAAATTGTTTCAGGCGGAGGCTCTTCAGACATTGAGGTTGCAATAAAACTCAAAGAATACAGCAAGACAATAGGAGGCAGGGAACAATTGGCCATAGAAGCATTCGCTGAAACCCTTGAAATAATTCCAAGGACTCTGGCTGAAACAGCAGGAATGGACCCAATTGATACATTAGTGAGCTTGAGGGCAGCACACGCAAAAAAAGACGGCAAGTATATTGGGGTTGACGTCTACAAGGCACAGTTGTCCAACATGAAAGAACAGAAGGTAATAGAGCCTTTAAGCGTTAAAACCCAGGCAATCACTTCAGCCTCAGAGGTAACAGAAATGATCCTTAGAATAGACGACATAATTGCAGGCCAAAGCAAAGGCCCCTCAATGCCCCCAGGCGGAATGCCTCCAGGCATGGGCGGAATGGGCGGAGAAGACTACTAAAATTCTTCTCTTCTTTTTTTTCTTAATTTTTTTTAAATTTTTTTAATTAGGCCCTGCACGTCTTGCATTTCTTTCTAACTCTTTTTCTGGCGATTTGCATTGCGATGTCTCTGGGCTTCTTCCCCTCTTTTTTTGAATGCTTTAGTACAAGAGAAACATTTTTTCTGATTTTTGATTCAACCATCCTGAACATCTTGTGTTCATTTCCGTCAACGAATTCAGCGTAAGAGCTTATTACGCCCCCGGCATTTGCAATTATGTCAGGCACTACAAGCACATTTCTCTCGTGCAATACCTGCTCTGTTTCAGGAGCAATAGGAATGTTTGAGCCTTCAACAATCAACTTTGCTTTTACGTTGTCCACGTTATTGAAATTGATTACATTAGGCACTGCAGCAGTAATTATTACATCAACAGGCAGCTCGAATAATTCGTAATTATAAAGTTTTTTTGTTATCGGGCCAGAATAATGCACTACAGAGCATTTCTCTTTTGTTGCCTTCATTAAACCTTCAAATGAAAGGCCTTGCGGATTATAAACGCAGCCTTCAATGTCTGATACAGCAACAATTTTTGCCCCATACTCTGACAGGAATTTTGCTGCAAAGGACCCTACATTTCCAAAGCCTTCGACTGCAATCATTGCATTCCTTAAATTCATTCCAATAAATTTTGAAGCAACAACTGCTGCGTGAAAGACGCCAAACCCAGTGCTCCCTAATTCGTGGGGAAGCCCGCCCAACTTCTTTGACTTTCCTGTTGCTGCCTTCATTGAACCAATTGTTTTTGCAATCAAGTCCATTTCCTTTTCTCCAGTGTTCATGTCAGGCGCAGGAACATATTTTAATGGAACAAATTCTCTTATTGCTTCAGCAAAAGCCTTAATGAATTCGCTTTTTTTTTCGCAGGACATTTTCCTCGGGTCTGCCTTTATTCCAGATTTTGCTCCGCCAAAAGGAAGGTCTGCTAAAGCGCACTTCCAGGTCATTGCCCTTGCGAGCTTGAACACCTCCTCTAAAGAAACATCAGGAGTCATCCTTACCCCGCCTTTGCCTGTCCCCAAGGCAGTATTATCGATTACAATAAAGCCGTGCATTCCAAGTTTTGGGTGATACACCTCAATCACCTTCTCTGGGCCGAATTCGTCAAACTCAATCATCCTTTTTCACCTTAATTAATTCACTTATTTTTGCCTTGACAAAAATTCAAAAGCGCTTAAGGCTGCCTTGCATCCTTCTGCTGCAGCGACAATTATTTGTTTTCTTCTGACATTTGTTACATCGCCTGCAGCAAAGACTCCCTCAATACTAGTCCTGCCTTCAGAGTCAACAATTATTTCCTTAAATTCGTTTTTCTTCAATTCAATTCCCTGAACTGGAATATCAGAATTTGGCGTAGAGCCAATTTCAACAAAGGCGCCCTGCACTGCAATCCTTCTTTCAGAGCCCTTCTGTTTTATTTTAAGGCCTTCCAAGAAATCCTTGCCGAAGAATTCAGTTGTGTTTGCTTCATATAATATTTCTACATTCTTTTCTTTCTTTAATTTTTCAATTAAAACTTGTTCTCCCTCCAATTGCTTGTTTACTGTTATAATAAAGATTTTTTTTGCAATATTAAGCAATTGCATGGATGCATGCAAGGCCCCATTGCCGCCACCGATTACTGCTACAGTCTTGCCTGAAAACAAGGGGGCATCACAGGTAGAGCAATAGGTAACCCCTTTATGCAGGAACTTATCTTCCCCTGTAACATTGAGTTTCCTTGGCTTCCTCCCTGAAGCAATTATTATAGTCTTTCCTTCATAGGAACCTGAATTGGTTGAGACAACAAAATTCTTTTCCTTTCCTTCAATTCTGCTTGCAGTTTCATTCAGCTTTATTTCCACTCCGCGATTCTGCACTTGAGCGAAAAACTTCTCCAGCAATTCAATTCCAAATACTGCCTCAAAGCCTAAATAGTTTTCAATAATATAGCTTTTGCCCATCTGGCCTCCCATCTCTGAAGCCAGAATTAATGTCTTCAAGTTCTGCCTTGAAGAGTAAAGCCCTGCATTCAATCCAGCAGGCCCAGAGCCAATAATTATAATGTCATAAATCATAAAATTCACTTGAATTACGCCAAAAAATCCTTTTCCTAAAGGCAAATACCTATTAATTTACGTAATGTTTTTAAACACTTTTAAAGCCAATTAATATAACAAATAATTAATTATACATAATTTCGTTTTATTTTTATCACTTAAAAAGGAGGAATAAAATGGACAATGCCAAATTTCTTTCAATAGCCTTGATAGTATCAAGCCTAATTCTAGCAGGGACAATGCTTTACGTGGGAAACAACCTGAATACAAAGCTCACAGGCCTTACAACCCTGGCAGTTCAAGCACAGCCTACAGCACAGAACCCAACACAAGCACAACAGCCTGCACAAGTGCAGCCAACACAGCCAACACAAAACAATAACGGGAAAATCACATTAAAGAACACTAATCCGCCAACAACAGGCCAGGCAAACGCCAAAGTAACAATAATTGAATTCTCTGATTTCCAGTGCCCTTACTGCGCAAGATTTGTAACAGACACCTATCCTCAGATTGAAGAACAGTACATCAAGACAGGAAAAGCAAAATTGATTTTCATGCAGTTTCCTTTGAGCTTCCACCAGTACGCGCAAAAGTCAGCAGAGGCAGCATACTGCGCTTTCGAGCAAGGCAAATTCTGGGAATACCACGACACCATGTTCTCAAATCAAACAAAGCTTGACAATGATTCCCTTAAGAAATACGCTGCAGACCTAAAGCTTGACACAGCAAAATTCAATTCATGCCTTGACACATCAAAGTACGCAAGCCAAGTGCAGTCAGACCTAACAGAAGGAACATCCTTGGGAGTCAACGGAACACCAGCATTCTTTGTGAACGGCAAGCTCATAAGCGGAGCACAGCCTTTCAGCGCATTCCAGCAGGCAATAGACGCAGCACTCGCAAAATAATTTTTTCCTTCTAATTCTTTTTTTTCTTTTATTTTTTGATTTTTCCTCTATTTTTCCGACCAAAAAATTAATAATACAATGCACTGCATTAAATTTGTTTTGAAGGCGCAATCAAATGAAAGAAGAATTAAATGAATTCAAGCACAAGCTGAACAAAGCCAAAGGACTGCCTGAAGTGTTTGATTTAGTGAAGGAAAGCGTTGAAAAATTCTTGGGCAAAAGCAGGACAGGATTAATGCTGGGCTTGAGCGAAATGCCTGCAGACAGATTCCAGCTTTTAGGAGGCTTTTTTGTTTCAGGCACAAATTTGATTGTATTGAACAAGGCTCCATTGAATAAAATAAAGGAATCAAAGCCTGAATTATTCAACCCTTACTGCTATCACCTTTTACTGCACGAATATCTGCATTCATTAGGCTTTGAAGACGAAGAAATTGTTAGAAGGCTATGTTATGAGATTTCAAGCAAAAGCTTTGGTGAAGGCCATTTGGCAACCCAGCTCTCAAAGGACTGGAGCAAATTCTTTCCCAATCTAATTTACAGCCACAATATCAGGGCAAACGCCGGAGAAATCGAATTAGTGGAAGGATTCGACGCAAACAGCATTAATTATGTTACCTAAAGGATTATTGCGTTTTCTTCGCTTTTAAAGTGCTGGTCTCCTGTGACTATCTTTAACCCATAAATTTTTGATGTAGCCAGAATTATTGCGTCAATCATTCCAAAGCCTTTTATTTCCTTCTTTTTATGAAAATTTATTTTTCCGGCTAACTCTATCAGCTCTTCATCAAGGTTTATGATTGCTGAACTCTTTTTCACTCCGCCAATGATTTCGTTTCTGTTAAGATTTTCTCTTTCAATCCATTCGCTTAATTCAGCCAAAGAAATAATTGAAGTAAAGCACTGCATTGATTTAATTATTTCATTTACTTTGGCGCCTTTTTCAGTTCCCTTGAAAAATTCAACCCAAGCGTAAGTATCTAACAACAATCATATCGCCCTGTCAGCATGTTCTCTCTTAAAACCTTTAGCCTTAACTGAACCAAACATCTTGTTTATTAATTCAACATTCTTTTTTATGATTGCAACCTTCACTGTCTGCCCTTCTCTTAAATTATCTTCTTTTGCAACCTCTTTTGGAATCAATAAGCCAAGAGAAGTGCCGACCTTCCTTACCTTCCCTTCAAACAACTCCATAAAACCACCATTATAATATATTATAATAAAAGAATTTAAATGTTTTGCTTTAGTAGAACATTAAAAAAGTACAAAGCTTTTTATATTAGAAAACCCCATAATTAAACCATGAACTACAAAAAATACAAAATTCCTTTAATAATTGGAATAATTGTAATTATAATTGCAGTTTTACTGTTATTTTTTAGTTTTATTTACCCCCACTACAAGGAAAAAGAAGAATTGAATAAAATAATAAATGAAAAAGCTGAACTTAAAAAACAGATTAATAGTAGATTAGATAAACTCAATTATTGCGAAAAATCAGAAGATTGTACTTTTACAAAACTTGAATGCCCGTTTGGTTGTGCCTATGTAAATGTTAATGCTGACACTACAAACGTTAAAGAATTGATTAAAAAGTATAATTCTTTTGGCTTTAGCACTTGGGAATGCAATTATTGTTTTTTAGGGGTTCCTGATACAAATGTTCAAAAGTATTTTTCTTGTTTAAAAGGAAAATGTGTTTATTCTGGTCCAATAAGTTCTGTATAAATTAACAAAATTCAACCTTGAATTCTTTCCCTTTTCTTATTTCTTTGGCGTTGCAGACTGCCTTGATGTCTTCCAGCGCAGGCTTTAATTGTTGGAGAAGTTCTTCTTCCATTGAAAGGATTACTTCTGCCTTCATTGACTTTTGGTTTTTTGCTTTCTCCTGCCTGACCTTTCCTATGAGCTCAATTGCTTTTTCTCCTAATTCAAATTCTTTTTGTGCTTCAAATTCTTTCCTGAATTCAGGGAAAGAAGATAAATGAATGCTTTTCTTTACTTCTTTTTTTGCGTAATGCATTTGGTAGATTTCCTCTGAAATGAAAGGCATGAAAGGAGCAAAGCATTTCAGGATTGAAAGGAGAGCATTATCTAAAGAATACTGCGCAGAAATTTTTGCTTCCCTGCCCCTCTTCTCTGAATTGTAAAGCCTGTCCTTTATTATTTCAAGGTAATAATCGCAGAAGGAATGCCAAAAGAAGTTCTCCAGCAAGGCTTTTGCTTTGCCGTACTCGTAAGCATCAAAGTGCTCTGTGATTTCCTTCACAACCAAATTGAGGTTATGTAGAAGCCATGCATCTATTGCCTCCAATTTCTTTGGCTTCTCCCCTTTGAAATCTGAAAGCTTCTGCAGGGAGAATTTTGATGCATTCCATAGTTTTGTCACAAACTTTTGTCCTGTCTGCACATCTTTCTCCATGAAAGGGGCATCCTGGCCTAAATTTATGGATGAAGCCCAGAACCTTAATGCGTCAGCAGAATATTTTTCAATTATTTGTGTTGGCGTAATGACATTGCCTTTGCTTTTGCTCATCTTTTTTCCTTTGGGGTCTAAGCCCCAGCCCGAAATCATTATGTCCTTCCAGGGCACTTTTCCTGTATGCAATAAGCTTTTCACTATTGTATTGAAGGCCCAGAAAGTGATGATGTCGTGTGCTTGAGGCCTCAAGGTATTAGGGAACAATTTCTTGAACTTCTTCTCGTCTTTCTGCCATTCTGAAATAATTAATGGAGTGAGAGAAGATGTCGCCCATGTGTCTAAAACATCTTTTTCTGGTTCAAACTCTGTGCTCTTGCATTTAGGGCAGGGCTTTTTGGGTTTGTCTGTAAGAGGGTCTATTGGCAGATCATTTTTGTCTGCTAAAATTATTTCTCCGCATTTCTTGCAGTACCATACAGGGAATGGTACCCCATAATATCTCTGCCTTGAAATGCACCAGTCCCACTGCAGGCCTTTAATCCAGTTATCATATCTGTGCTTCATGTGCTCTGGAAACCATCTTATTTTCTTTCCTGCTTCAAGGAATTCTTCCTTCAAGTCTAAGTATTTTATGAACCATTGCTTTGACACAAGGAATTCTATTTCTGTTCCGCACCTGTCGTGGACATTTACTGTATGGCTTATGTTTTTCTGTTCTTTTAGAAGGCCTTCTTTTTTTAGTTCTTCTATTATTTTTTCTCTTGCCTTGTTTAATTTCATTCCAGCAAACTTTCCTGCTTTTTCATTCAATTTACCATCAGTATTGATTACAATTTTTAGTGGAAGGCTGAAGGCTTTCCACCATTCAATGTCCACTGTGTCACCGAAAGTGCAGCACATTACTATGCCTGAGCCTTTCTTTGGGTCTACCCTCTGGTCTGCAAGGATTGGAACGCTGTAATTAAACAATGGCACAATTGCTTTTTTTCCAATCAATTTCTTTGTTTTTTCTTCTTCAGGGTGGACAAAAACTGCAACGCACGCTGAAAGAAGTTCAGGCCTTGTGGTTGAAATAATTATTTTTTCTTTTGTTCCTTCAATTCCGAATAAAACATCATTGAATTTAGAGCTTAATTCCTTGTCTTCTAATTCCACTTGGGATATTGCTGTCCTGCACTCATGGCACCATAAGGTTACTGCCTCCTTTCTGTATTCTCTTCCTTTCTCGTACAATTCAATGAAGGAATACTGGCTCAGCCTCTGCACTTCAGGGCTTATTGTAGAGTAGAACTGGCTCCAGTCACAGGAAATCCCAATTGAATTCCATATTTTCCTGAATTCCTTTTCTGCTTTTGATGTTTCCTCCAAGCACAACTTCACAAAATCCTTTCTTGGCATTTCTGTTGCTTTTACCTTCCTTTCCCTTTCCACGAATTTTTCTGTTGGAAGGCCGTTGTCATCAAACCCGAATGGATAGAATACATTGAAGCCCTTCATTCTCTTGTATCTTGCAATGAATTCAGCTTGCGAGTAAGAAAAAGCATGACCCACATGAATCAATCCAGAAACAGTCGGAGGGGGAGTGTCAATCACATACAATGGCTTATTTGAATTTAGATCGAATTTGAAGATTTTCTCTTTCTCCCAGTATTCAGCCCATTTCTTCTCTGATTCTTTTGGATTATAATTTGCTTGAATCTCCATATTCATCTTTTCTTTTAATTGATTATTGATCGATTAATTAATTTTCCTCGCGAAGCTTTTTTTTATTATGCTTTTTTCGGCTTCCAACAGCATGTATTAAAATAAATTTGAGTTAATTTCTTTTATAATTATGAAAAAGAATTTTTTTATTGCATTGATTATATTATGCCTTATCTTCTCTTTTGCTTTTGCTTCAGCCAAATCCTATTACCTGCCTAAAGCTGAAGTGTACATGAAGATTAATCCTGATTCTTTGATTAACGTTGAAGAAAAGATTACCTTTAATTTTTCAGGCCAATTCTCTTTTGCTTACAGGGACATTCCCAAAGGATCTTGGGGTATAAGCAATATTCAGGTGCTTGAGGGAAGCACTCCATTAAAATTCGAATTAATTGATTTTGGAACCAACACAAGAATTAAATGGTATTATACTGCTTCAAACGAGCAAAAGACTTTCACTTTAAAATACAATTTAAGCAAAGCCGTTACTGCTTATTCTGATGTAGCTGAATTGAACTGGAAGGTGTGGGGCTCAAGCTGGCCTGTTCCTTTGAATGAATTGTACGGCTGGATTGAACTTCCTTCAGAAGTAAAGAACCCAAAGGATGTTTACATTTGGGGGCATCCTGCAGTGAACGGAAAGATTGGCTTGATTGAAGGAAACAAGATCTTGTTCCAAATATTCAATATTCCAGCAAACCAATGGGCTGAAATCAGGACTGCATTCCCTGTTTCCCTGCTTTCCTCTACAGAAAACGCAATTGTTAAGAATAAAGACGGACTGCAGGGAATAATAGAGGAAGAGAAAAATTATTTTGATATTTCAAAAACAAATTTAATTCCAAAAAACTTTGAATTGCTTTTGGTACTTTTCTTATCAATTCAAATGACCTTTTTTGGTTTTGTGTGGCATTACTTCGGCAGAGAACCAAAGATTGAATATGAAGCCTATTATGAAAGGGAAGTGCCTTACGATTACAGCCCTGCTGTAGTGAATTCCTTAATGCACCAGTTAAGCAAGACGCCTGACCTGAATCAATTAGTTGGAGAGCTCTTGGATTTGTGCTTGAAAGGAAAATTAAGGATTGAACAAATAAAGAAATCCGGTTTCCTGGATAAGGGAGAATACAAGATTCACATAATTAACCCTTCAGCAGAAAACCTGCCTGAAAGCGAAAGGCTCCTGCTCTGTTTGATTTTGGATGCAGCAAAAGGAAGATTTAAGGGAATAATACTAAAAAAATTCAAGGAAGACAAAACGCCAAAAGAATTGCTTTTATCAGAGCTTGAAAGCTATCTAAGGGCACAGCCAATGAAAAGCCAACAGTTTGCAGAAGACTGGAAGAAAAGCGTAAAAGAAGAGGCAGAAAGGCTTGGCTTCTTCTCAAAAAAGAATGGAATAATTCCTTACATTACAGGCACAATAATCATATTAATAATTTCATTCTTTGTTTCTCCTGTAATATTTATTGCAGTATTAATAGGAGCCGTGTTCCTCCCATTAATTTTCCCTGAAGCCCTGCCTAACAGGACAAAAGAGGGAGCATTACATTACGCTAAATGGATGAAATTAAAGAAGTTCTTGGAGGACTTCAGCAAACTCAAAGAAATGCCTCCAACTGCACTGCCTTTATGGGAGAAGTACCTTGTTTATTCAATTCCGCTTGGGGTGGCAAAGAAAGTGCAGGAGGCAATGGATTACGTGTTCAAAGACTATAAAGGAGCATATAATTCCTCAATCTTTGTTGGTTCTTATGCCGGCTTCTCTGTTTCGGGCTTTGGCTCTGCTGTGTCAGGCTTTTCTTCTGCATTTGCTTCTGCTGCTGCAACCTCTGGGGGAGGGGGCTTCGGCGGCGGTGGCGGAGGCGGCGGAGGGGGCGGCGGAGGCGGGGCAGGCTGAAGATTTAATATATTTAACTATGAATTAGTTTTTTTGGGGTTGAAAAAAGATGAAGCGTTCGCGTGGAACAAAAATTAATGCAGGTCTTCAGGTTGGAAGGCAAAGAAAACGTGGAAACATGCTTAAAATAAACAGAATTCCTGATGTTCGTTCGCGCTATGGGTCAGAGAAAAAGAAGAGGACAGTCGTTTTTAAGGGAAGGGAATTTTTTGCTCTAATTCATAAGGGGGAAAAACTTCGAATAAGGGAAATTGTTTCAACGCTCCGAGGCAAAAAAACTACTAGAACCGTATTGAATGAAAAAACTGTTGCAGCAGTAAAAGTTCTGCTGAGAAAAAAAAGACTTTTGAGGTGAATTTTTAATTGGCTAGATTTGTCCCTTTAAAGGAAGACTTTACAAGAAACAGAAAAAGAGGCACTATGTTGAAAATCGATAGAACTTGTGGCTTTGGGGGAAAGAAAAAACAAAAAAAAAAACAAAAAGATATAATAGAAGATATCCTTCTTTGTAACCAAATTCATTTCTTTAACTCAAAGTAGAATTCTCTTTCCAGGATTTTGCTCTTTGCGCCTTTTCCTTGCATGATTTTGGTGTTGGTTTCTTTTTCTATTTCCTTTTTGTATTTTTCAATGAATTTTTTATCGGAACAGTCAAGCTTCATTTCAATTAAATCATTTGGATTGAATTTCAGCTCTTTTCTCTTGTCCTGGATTTTCCTCATTAATTCAGCCAGCTCCCATTCTTCTTTGAGCTCTTTGTCTGCTTCAAGATTCAAGTGCAATGAAATTTTTTTGTTGAACTCCTTGCTGGCATAATTTCCTTTGGGCTTCTGTTTTGAAATAACAGCTTTCTTTACATTCACTGAGCTTGCAAGAATGCCTAATGTTTCTTTTAATAATTCTTCCTTTGATTCCACAACCAGTTCCTTCAGAGGCCACCTTAACCTTAATTTCTGCTCTTCCCTTATTGCAAGAACGCCCTGTGAAAGCTCTTTTGCAAGGGAGAATTCCTTCTCCAATTCTTTGTTGATTAACTCTTCCCTTACTTCAGGGAATTCAAATAAATGAATTGATTCAGGCATTCCCTTTTCTTTCAGGCCCTGGTACAAGTACTCTGTGATGTGGGGGGTAATTGGAGCCAAAATCTTTAGGAAATTCATCATAACATAATTCATTGTGCTGCTTACTGCTTTCTCTTTTGCCCTGTCTCTTATCAGTTTAATGTAGGTCCTGCTGAAGTCTTCAACCAGAAACTCATTTATCAATGCAGCTGCTTTGGTGTAATAATACTTGTTGAATGCTTCAATTGCCTCTCTTGCAGTTGAATTGAATTTTGATATGATCCACCTGTCTTCAACCTTCAATTCCTTTAATTCAATTCTCTCAGAATTTGCTGCGTCAGTTTTCAGATAAAGTTTAATGAAATTAAATGAATTCCACAATGTATTAAAGAACCTGTTGATGTCATTGAATGAATCCCATTCAAAGTTAATATCTTCGCCTTTTGAAACAGAGCAGAAATAAAACCTCATGTAATCCCTGTTGTATTTTTCTATTACTTCCTTGGGCTGAACTATGTTTCCCAAGCTCTTGCTCATCTTCTTTTTCTCTCCGCCCAAAACCATTCCATGAACTGCAATGGCCTTGAATGGAGCTTTATCAAAGCATATTGCTGAAGTAATTATCTGTGAATTCCACCAGCCCCTGACCTGTTCTGTGGCCTCAATGTTCAGGTCAGCAGGCCAGAATTTTTCAAACAATTCCTTTCTTTGAGGGTAATTCAATGCAGCCCAGCTTGAGACGCCTGCATCAAACCATACATCCATTACCTCTGGAACCCTCTTCATTTTTGCTTTCCTGCACTTAGGGCAGTCAAACACAATTTCATCAATTTCAGGCTTATGCAAGTCCAAGCCCTTCTTTAATTTTGCATGCTTCTCCAATTCTTCTATTGACCCAAAAACAATTCTTTCACTGCATTTGTCGCAGACCCATATAGGCAATGGTGCCCCCCAATATCTAGCCCTGCTTATAGGCCAGTCCCCTATTCCCTCAAGCCAGTTTTTCATCCTGTCCTTCATCCAGAAAGGAACCCAATTCACTTTCTCGTTCAATTCAATTAGTCTTCCCTGGATTCCTGAAATCCTGAAAAACCATTGAGGCACAGAAATCATTAACAAAGGCGTCTTGCATCTCCAGCACAAAGGATAATCATGTGTGAAAGAATGCCTGTAAACCAGGGCATTCATTGCCTGCAAGTCTTCAATTATCTCCTTGTCTACAATTCTTGCCTTTTTTCCAGCATACTTTCCTGTTTCTTCTGTCAGCTCTCCATTCATTCTCACTGGAGAAATTGCAGGAAGGCCTTTCTCTTTTCCTACTTCAAAGTCTTCCCTTCCATGGCCTGGAGCGCAGTGCACCAAACCTGTTCCTGACTCCAAGTTAACATATCTTTCAGAGAGAACAATCCTGTAAGCATTCTTCAATTTACCTAACTTCAAATTCTTCTCCAAAGGATTAATGTACTCCATTTCTTCAAGCTCTTTTCCCTTGAATTCCTTTATCACTCTGTAACCATAGCCTATTGTTTCCATTATCTTGGGCATTAATTCTTTTGCTATAATCCATTTCTCCCCGTTGCTTAATTCTATTTCGCTGTATTCTAATTCAGGGTGAACCATTATTCCTGTATTCCCAGGCAAAGTCCAAGGGGTAGTAGTCCAAATAATAAAAAACAAATTTTTTTCTTTTTTTGAGGGAAACTTCACGTAAACGCTCTCATCTGAAAGTTTGGTATATTCAATTTCATTATAGCTTACTGCTGTCTCACAGCGAGGGCAGACGTGAACAGAATATTTATCCAGGTAAAGAAGGCCTTTCTCTTCTGCTTTCTTGAAAGTCCACCATATTGCCTCAATGTAATCATTTGTCAGGGTAATGTAAGGATTGCTCCAATCCATCCAAACGCCCAAGTCTTCAAACTCCATGTTCTGCGCGTCAATGAACCTTGTGGCGTAATCCCTGCATTTCTCGATGAACTTCTTTATGCCGTAAACCTCAATGTCTTTCTTGTTCTTTACCCCAATCTCTTTTTCTACCTGAAATTCAATTGGAGTTCCATGAGTGTCGTAGCCAGGCCTGTCAAACACATTGAAGCCCTGCATCCTCTTTACCTTGATTGCAACATCCTTGAGAATCTTGTTTAATGCAGTGCCCATGTGAATATGCCCAGTAGCATAAGGAGGCCCGTCCATGAAATAATAGTTTCTGGAGGAAGAAGCATTCTTTCCCCTAACCTTTTCAGAGATTCTTTCCTTCTTCCAGAATTCTTTTACTTCCTCTTCTTTCTTCAAAGAATAAGGTTCAATAATTTCACTCATTTTATCTGCACTTCACTTAATGTATTTTTTAGAATAATTTTCAGTGAAAACCTTTGCTGTATTGTCATCAAACACTTTTACTACTTCATAGCTTCCTTTTGTTTCATTTGAATTTGTGACGAAATCCTTTACTTTTATTACGCCCACAAGATTCCAGTCCCTGTCAGCCAAAAGCATTGGCACATCAATTGGGTAAATCCTGCTCCCGCTCTTCTGAAACCTCAATGTCTTTCCCGCAGCAAACTCTTTTCTGTTCAATTCTTCTTTAAGCTTCAACACGAAATTGAATTCAACCATTGCACCCATTTTAATTACCTCCTTTTTTTGTTTGTAATGGGCCCAGGGAGATTCGAACTCCCGACACTTGGTGTATAAGACCAATGCTCTGACCAGGCTGAGCTATGAGCCCACAACAACCGCCACTGCCGGTTGACGTCAGTGCACTACATTCCGCTTTCGCTTCAGTAGTGCTTATCAGAACCTTAGGTTCCGATACCTCCTCACACACGGGTGAATTTGAAGTATTAATGAATTCGCGGAAAACCTTTTTATTATTATTCAATTTGCCAGAATTAGGTGTAATTTTATTGCAGCAGTATTTGTAGATCCCTTCTCATTGTCTCACCTGTTCAATGTTGAAATCTCCTCAGCATGTTTAATCTTCTTTTTTGTCCTGGATTAAGCTTGTTTTCCCTTTCCAATCTTTCTAATAACTTAATTTCGTTTTGTTTGCCTTTTTTTGGGTTAAATTCTTTTGTTCTTCTTCTGGTTACAGTTGCCATAAACCGTCTCATATTATTCAATATTTTATGTTGAGGTCTTTTTTTAATTATTACGGCCTGACGACTAACTAAAAGAAAAATAAAAAAAGAATCAGTTCAAAAAAAATTTTTTGTTTTTGTTTTATTTATTCTTCTTCGCTGTAAGATTCGTTTTCCCCGCTTGACTCTTCGTCTGAGTATTCCTCTGATTCCTCTTTTGGCTCGTATCTCTTTCTCTCGAAGCCGCCTCTGCCGCCCCTGTTATATGAGCCTCTTCCGCCGCCATAGCTCCCTCTTCCATAACCCCCTCTGCCTCTGTTTTCAAATCTTCGAGGACTTGACTGGAATTCCTTTTCTGAGAGATTATTCTCTGTGTTCACTTCGCTTAATGCTGTCTCTGATTCCTTTATTTCGCCGTATCTGCCTATGTTCATTCTCAAGGAATTCTTGAACAGGGAAGTATAGCCGTTTGCTATAGTGTAGGTTTTTTCTAATTCTATTTTTTCTATGAGGTCGTCCCACAAAGTCAGCAGGATTGCCCCTGAGTCGTCTGCTACGAGGGCTTCAGTGACCTTATGGCTTGTGTTGTCAAGCTTTGAGGTAACCTCTCTTACCTCGTTCTTTGAGATAACCTTTGCGGTTAACTCCACCCTTTTCTGGAAGGGCCTTAATTCGTTAATTTTGTTCATGTGAAAAATCCTCCGTGAAACATTTTTTATTTTTTAGTGGAAGTGAAATAAAGTTAATTCTTCTTTCAAAAGAAAAGAATTAGTGCTAATTCCACTCCATGCTTTAGAAATAATTGGATGAAAAAGAGTTTAAAAAACCATATGAAGGCAAGGCATAAAATGCATATAATAAAATAAAAGAAAAAGAAGAAAAAAAGGTTTTTTGCAACCTTTTTTTTTAACTGAAATCTTTTCTCATTTCACTGGCAAAGGACTTGATGTCTTTCTTGAAAGCCAAAGCAAATGTTACTCCAAAGATTATTGCTAGTACTACAGCGAACACAGTGAATGCAATCTTGAATGCCTCTATCAGTATCTGGACGTTCTCTGCTCCTATTACTATGCTTAATGCCAGTACAACTGAGAGATACATTATGACTATTTCAATTGCCAGGCCGAGATAGTTCTTGTACACATATGAGGTCTTGTCAACCTGGTTCCTGCAGTATCTTGCCACAATGAAACCCAATGCTATGAAAAGCCCTGCTGCCAGAACCTTTGGAATATAGTACACTAAGTCAGTGAAGAATGCGTTGAGCACTTGAACTTTGACTCCAATAACTGAAACCCCTCCTGCAAGGAACAATGCTATTGTATACCATTTTACTATTGTCCCCACAATTGCAGAGAAAGGCACATGGCCTAATACAGGCATTAGATTGTGTTCGTGGAACCAGTCGTCAACCTTGAGAGCTACTAGGGCCCTTACAACTATCTCTTTGAGGACCCTTCCAATAATCCACCCTATTATTAGGATGATAATTATTGCAAGAATTCCCAGCACAAAGTAAAAAAATGAATTCACTACTTGTACTGCTGCGTCCTTGATTGCAAGTCCTAAGTCGGTTAAGGTGCCGTCCACCAAACCCATTTTAAGATCACCAATAATAAGTCTGCTTTACTCTTTATAAATCTTTTCCATTAACTCCAAAATTTTTTGTTGCAAAACCTTTTTTGTGGAATTATTCTGCAATACAAAATCTGCTTTATTGATTGCCTTATTAAGGCCTTTCTTTTTTTTGTCCCTTTCATCCCTTTCCCTGAACTTTCTTAAATTAATTCTTTTTATTGCCTGCTGCCTCTTGAACCTCTTCTGCAGAGGGGCATTGACTGCAACCACAAAAACATTACTCAATTTCTTCTTGAAGAATTCTATTTCCTCCGGAGACCTTGCCCCTGTAATAATGCAATTCCTTTTCTTGCCTATTTTCCTGTAAACCATTTTAGCTACTGCATCCATTCCCTTCCATTTTCTTAATTTGTCTCCATAAAAGCTCAGCATCTCCTTTGTTTGAGGCAGCCTTTTTTTCTTCAATTCTTCTTTAATGAAATCGCTCATAACATACTTCTTGAACTTAAATTTCTTCACAAGGAAGTCTGCTGCAGTATCCTTTCCGCTGCGCGCAAGCCCTGCAAGAACAATTGAAACAATCTTTTTCATGGACACCAATAATTTAATTAATGAAGCGGTCAGCAAGAATTCTAACGCTTTTTAGCGTTTGATGAATTGCGGTATAGACCGCTTTTAACTGTTTCTGTTTTTCCTCCATATAACGTCAGCCGACACACGCAGCTGACGCAGGAG
>Ga0315289_10000241_pt1 | contig 87181 bp, 82 predicted proteins | sample YL17G11_40_MG_FD_203452 | JGI IMG/M metagenome (GOLD analysis project Ga0315289, IMG submission 203452) | Sediment microbial communities from Yellowstone Lake, YNP, Wyoming, USA - YL17G11_40 | ecosystem: Environmental > Aquatic > Freshwater > Lake > Sediment | place: USA: Wyoming | collected...
CTCCTGCTAGAAATAAACATGGGAAATATGAATTTTTAAATGATTCATATAATGAAATTAATAATTTTCCAATAGAATTATTAAATAAAATAAAATATAAAGAAAAAGAAATAACAACAACAACAACAACGAAAGAAATTAAAGAAAAAGTAAAAAAACAAAAAAAGGTTTTTAATAATATATGGTCAAAATATAAAATTAAAGAATTGAGAGATAAAATAAACAATGGAGAGAAAATTCCAAATGGTTTAAGAAATACAATAATACACAAACTATTATCTTCTGATCGAGCTAAAGGGGCTGTTTTAAATGATTTGATTAACAATGCTGAATTTTATTATAATTCTTTAGAAACAAAAGAAACATTTTCAAAAGAAGAATTAAAAACTATTGTTTTTTCTGTATTAAAATATCCAATTTATAATCAAGAACACGAAAAAGTAATTTCTGGTTTTGTCAAATATAATAAAAAAATAAATGAATTATTTATTGAAACCGAAGAATCTGTTAAAAAAATAGATGACATGTTTTTTAATAGTCTTAAAACAGGAGAATATTGTACTTCAATACAAAATTTAATTAAAACAAGACAAAATTTTTATAAAGAAAACAAAATAGTTGTTTATCCACACTACAGAGTCCAATTATTAGCTAAAAAATTAGTTGACTTAGGATTTAAAAAACAAAGAACTAGTAAAAGTAATTTGTGGAATGTTAATTTGAGTGATTATACAAATATATAATTTTTTAGTATAAAGATGAATAGAGATAATCACGAAATTATAAAGGAGAAATATGAGTAATTTAAAAAATTTAGGCACAATTGTTTCAAGAAGTGAGTTTAATAATATTCCAATTGAATATATAGTTCCTAAAAATACAAAAATAGTTTATGTGTCTGATTTTATGGTTGATGAGGTTTCTGGTGGCGCAGAATTGACATCGGATGCTTTATTTGAAGAAGCACCATGTGATGTATTTAAAATTCATTCTTTATCTTTAACACCTAAATTTTTAAAGTTTAATAAAAACGTAGATTATATTATTGGTAATTTTTCCATGATGCCTGCGGAGTCCATAGGTTGTTTGATAGAAAACAAAATTAAATATTCAATAATTGAATTTGATTATAAGTATTGTATGTTTAGATCTGAAATGCTTCACAAACAACAAACAGGGCAATCTTGTGATTGTATGTTGAAACCAACTGGCATGTTAATTGAGGCTTTTTATGAAAATGCAGAAAAAATATTTTGGATGAGTGAAGCTCAAAAGGAACATTTTTTATCTAGAGTTCCTTCGTTAAATTTTTGTGAAGAAGGTAAACATGTAGTACAGTCTTCAACATTTACAAAAGATTCAATAGAAAAACTTTTGTTGCTAAGAAACCAAAGAGAAGGATTGAAAAAATTACCAATTAAAATTTGGGCCGTGCAGGGTTCTCAAAACTGGATTAAAGGAACTGAGCAAACAATTAAACATTGTAATGAAAAAAGATATGCAATGAGAGTATTACAAAATATGAAATATGATGAATTTCTATCAGAGCTATCAAAATGCGATGGTTTAGTATTTCATCCTATGGATTTCGATACTTGTCCTAGAATTGTAATCGAAGCAAAATTAATGGGACTTGATTTGGATTTAAATGAAAATGTTCAAATTAAAAACGAATCTTGGTTGAATGGATCCCATGAAGAGTTAATTGAATTCTTAAGTTCCAGACAAAAAAGTTTTTGGAATAATATAAAATATGATTGAATATACAAAAATAAATTTTGATGTTTGGTCAAAATAGGAAGAATAAGTTTTGAATTTTTCTTCATGTGTAAAAGAATTATTTAGCATGATAGTGTACTGTAAGGAAAAAACCAAGGACACTTAAAAAATGGGAAAATTCATTGAAGAAGAAGCATTAGAATATGCAGATGTATTTATTACTCCACAATATTCTGAAATAACCACGAGAAAATCTGTAGATACTAGTATAAAACTTCTAAATCTAAATTTAGATGTTCCAATTATATCTGCCAACATGGATACGGTTTCTGAATCGGAAACTTGTATTTCAATGTATAAAGCTGGTGCCCTTGGCGCGATGCATAGATTTTTATCAATAGAACAAAATATTTTAGAATATGAAAAGGTTAAAAATGCTAAGTGTGAGTGTTTTGTTTCTTTGGGTGTCAATGAAGAATCTAAAGACCGAGCAAAAAAACTTTATGACGCTGGAGCTAGATATTTTGTAATTGATATTGCTCATGGAAATTCTCTTATTATGAAAAACATGATTTTTTGGTTAAGAGAAGAATTTGGAAAAGAAATCACAATAATGGCTGGTAACGTTTCTGATTCCAGTGGAGTTGAAAACTTACGTGAATGGGGAGCAGATATTGTTAAAACTGGAATTGGAGGTGGGGCAGTTTGTTTGACTAAAAATATAACTGGTGTAACAAGACCACAATTTTCTGCTGTTTTAGATTGTTGTGAATATGGAAACAGGGTTGGTATCCCAATTGTTGCTGATGGTGGTTTAAAAGAGCTAGGAGATGCTTGTAAGGCTATTGCAGCAGGAGCAGCGTTGGTTATGGCTGGAGGATTATTCGCGGGGTGTAAAGAGACCCCTGGAGACATTCTTACATATTCAGAAGATGGAACTCCTCTAACAAAAAGTTATCGTGGTATGGCTAGTAAGGCAGCTATGAGAACAATTAAAAGAGAAGAAGACATGGCAACTCCTGAAGGCACTGCAATAAGTGTTAATTGTAGGAATGAATCTGTAGTTGATGTTGTAAAGGCATTCAAAGGAGCTTTACAAAGTTCAATGAGTTATTCAAACGCTAAAGATATTTCTGAATTTCAAGAAAAAATAATTTTTGGAATCAAAAAACAAAGACATTGATTAAACCATACTTTTTATGATGTATGATGTAACATCATATTATGAATAATACCAATGAAGATACTAAAATAAAGTTAAAAGTTATTAACGAGTTGTTGCCAACGGGCAAGTCCCACATTTCATTCTCAGAAATGATGGATTGGGTAGATTGCTCTTGGAAACATAAGTTAAAACACATTTCAAAAATTGATTTACAAAAAGAATCAGAACATTTAGTTTATGGTTCTTTAATTCATGATGCCATTGAAGAATACTTGAATGGTAGTAAACCACTTGACTGGGAAGTTACATCTTTGAAAGTAAGAGAAGAATTAGAAAAGTTAGAAAAGTTAAAAGAAACACCTGAAGTAATAGATGGTTTTGTTAATTCTATTAAAACAATTTTTGATGAGTTTCCTACATGGTTGGAAAAAACATTTCCTAAATTTGAAATTGTTGAGGCCGAGCATCAATTGCAAGAATCAATAGAGAAAAAACCTGGAAGATTTTTCAAAGGATTTATTGATATTATATTGAAATATCCAGTTATTCAAAAAGGCAAACCATCTTCGGAACCACTAGATTATGAATACTTGGTGGGAGACTGGAAAAGCACGAACGCCACTTGGGGCAATGATAAAAGGAGCGATCAATATAAGCAAATGCAAATGATACTTTATAAGTATTTTTGGTGTAGAAAAACTGGAATAGATCCTAAAAAAGTAAAATGTGCATGGATTCTTTTGAAAAGATCAGCTAAACCTGGACAACATATCGAACTAATTCCTGTTTCTTCTGAAGAATCCGATATAGAAAGATCGTTAATAAAAGTTAATGAAATGATTTCTATGGTAGAAAAAAAGATTTTTCACAAAAATAGAAATTCATGTAGATTTTGTGATTATCTTAATACGAAACATTGTAATTGATATGGTTTATATTATATTAAATTTATTTATACTTTGTGTCGTGTCGGCAATATTATATGATATAGTAAAGGAATAATATGAAATTATCTGGATATGTAACTACAAGAAATACTGTTGAAATGGATTATCCAATGGAAGAATCACTTAAATCTCTTTTAGAGTTTTGTGATGAAGTTGTTGTGATGGATTCTTCAAATGGAAATGATTCTACTAAAGATGTTTTAAGTGATTTAAGAAAACAAAACAATAACTTAAAATTATATACTGCTTCTGTAGATTGGTCTGCGCCTAATCATGGTGTGTTTGATGGTGCTTTAAAACAAGCCGCAAGAGAGAAATGTACTGGTGATTTCTTATGGCAATCAGATATTGATGAAATAGTAAAAAAAGAAGATAGAGCTAAATTAGAAGATTTACTTAAACAAACAAATTATCTTAAAGATATACCAATTTTATGTTTGCCCGTTGTTGAATATTGGGGTTCTTATAATAAAACAAGAGTAGATGTCAATCCATGGAAATGGAGAGTGTCAAGAAATGACCCAGATATTACGCACGGAATTCCACTTTCTCATAGAAAATACGAAAATGGATTTTTATATTCCAAACACGGCTCGGACGGCTGTGATTTTATTTCAAAAACAAATGGTAATCCAATTCAATCTTTGAATTTTATGAATCCACAAATTGAACAATTAAGAATAGCTGCTTTGCAAAATGAAGAAGCTAGAAAACAATATGAAATTTGGTTTAATCATATTTCATCTAACTTGCCAACCGTTTATCATTATTCATGGTTTAGTATAAAGTCTAAAATTGAAAAATACAAATTATTTTGGACAGATTTTTGGCCAGCACTTTATAACGAAACTCAAAAAAATCAAAATATATTTTTTGACAATATTCCATGGGAAGATGTTACCGAAGAAATGATTATAGCAAAGGCGAATGAATTAAAAGAAAAATCAGGTGGACATATTTTTCACAAGCCATGGAATGGGGAATCTACTCCTAGTATTGTTATTCAAAATAATCCTTATGAGTTAATGGAAAAATGGTGTGAAAAACACAAAATATGAAAAAAAATGTGTTAATAACTGGAGGTGCTGGTTTTATTGGTAGTAATCTATATAAATTATTATCTAAAAATCCAAAATATCATGTTGAACTTGTGGATGATTTATCAGCAGGTGTTTTTTCAAATATACAAAATGTTTGTGATGAAGATTTTCATTGGTTAAGTTTTGATAGTGAGTTTATAACAAACAGAATAAAAACAAAATTTTACTCTTATGTGATACATTTAGCAGCCAAACCAAGCGTTCCATATTCTATAGAAAACATATATGATTCTCATGATGTTAATGTTTTTAAAACTCTGAGATTATTAGAAGCCTGTAAAGGAAATATAGAAAAATTTATTTTTGCGTCTAGTGCAGCAGTATATGGAAAGTCATTTGACTTAAAATGGTCACTTGGAATTCCAGAAACAACAAGTCTGCAACCATTGTCTCCATATGCGTTACAAAAATTTGAAATAGAACAATATTTGAACATGATGAAAAATTTATTTTCTTTTGAGTTTTTAACTTTTAGATTTTTTAATGTTTATGGACCAAATCAATATGCTGGACATCCATATGCTAATGTGATATCATCTTGGTTGCACAATATCAAACATAATCTTCCTATAAGAATTGATGGAGACGGCACACAAAAAAGAGATTTTGTTTTCGTAGAAGATGTTTGTAATATTATAATTTATTCTCTATCAAATAAGTTTAAAAGCAATGAATATAATTTAGGAACTGGTACGGTTGTTAGTTGTAACGATGTTCTTAAAAATTTAGAAACAGAATACAAAGATGTAAAAAAAATCTATTCTCCAACAAGAATCGGTGACATCTATGAGGCTAAGGCTAATATAGATTTATTAGAAAGTGATTTAAAATATAAATTTATTGATTTTGAAGATGGAATTAAAAATACTATAAAATGGTGGAATAATGATTGTAAATAAATTAACAACAATAATATGTTCAAAAAATAGACCAATACAACTGTATGCTTTATTAGAATCTCTAAAAGATAAAACAAATATTTCATTTAAAGATGTTAATGTTCTTTGTAAATATGAAAATAAATTTTTGGAATCTTTAATTGAAATAAAAAACACTTTTCCTGATGTGAATTTTATTAGTGAGAATAGTTTTAAAAATGATATTTTAGAATTAATAAATGTAACAGATAAAAATTATTTAATGTTTTTGATGGATGATGATGTTATAAAGGAACAAGTTGACTTTGATGAAATAACAAAATATATGGATGAAAATCCAATTTTTGTATTCTCATTGAGAATGGGCAAGAACCTGAATTATTGTTATCCAGTAGATAAAAAACAAAGTATTCCTTTTGGATATGATATAGAAAATTATTTCATGTGGAATTTCAGAGAAGGTGAATTTGATTGGAATTACCCACTTAGTTTAGATGGACACATATTTCAAAAAAACGAATTTGATAAAATTATAAAAATGTTTAATAATTGGAATTCTCCAAATACATTAGAGGCCAACATTCAACCAGCCAACAACATTATTAATCCTATTTGTGTTTGTTACCAACAATCAAAATTAGTTAATCTTCCAATTAATAAAGTTCAAAATGATTTTAATAATCGTTTTGGGAATATCTCAGAAGGTTATTTGCTAAATGTTTGGAATGATAAGAAAAAAATAAATCTAGAAAAAATTTATGGATTAAATAATAATGGAGCACATCAAGAAATAAGTTTGGAGTTTCTATCTAGATGAAAGATAGATATCAAATAATTTTACCTGTTTATAATTGTGAAAAAACAATAATAAGAACTATAAATTCTATCTTATATCAAACAGTTTTGGATGAAGAAACATATGAAGATTTCGGATTAACAATTATTGATAATAATTGTACAGACGAAACCATTGAAAAAATTATTAACATGGGTCATCAAATAAATTCAAAAATAGAATTTGAAATATTAGAATGCGACATAAAAGGAATAGTACCAGCATTAAACACAGGTTTGTTTAATAGTAGATTCTGTGATTATAGGTATGTTTTCAGACAAGATGGAGATGATCTTTGGTATCCAAACAAGCTTGAAAAACAGATAAATTTTTTAAAAAATAACAAAGATATAAAAATCTTAGGAACGCAAATAAGGGCTGTCAATAACACAACACACGAACCTATAAACGAACAAATGAAACGCCCTACAAACGATTCCGAGATTAAACAATGGCTGTTTGGCAACATGAATCCGTTGGCACATCCCTCGGTTGTTTTTGATAAAGAAATTCTATTAAAAACAGGAGGATATGATGATTTTTTCCCCGTGGCAGAGGATTATGTTATGTGGTTGAAAGCATCTAAGTGGTTTAAATTTGCAAACCTAGAAGATACACTAGTGGACTACACAGTTAGTCACAATGTTAATTATGACCCAAAAGTCGTACAAAAAGCATGTCAATTTTACAAAATATTATATAAACAACTAGGATAAAAAATGATACACTCAACAAATGATTTTTTTAAACACATTATAAAAGTTTCTATTTGGTCAGACCCAAGCAGAAGACCAGGGTTTTTTAAGCAATACTGTGAAGGCAAAAATGTACTTCACATGGGTTGTTCGGATGCTCCGTTTCCATTTAATATACAAACAAGTTTACATTATCAATTAAGTTTATTTTGTAAAAATCTTGATGGATTTGATTTAAATTCGGACAATTTCCCTCAGATGGCCTCCGCAATTCCAGGAGGATATTTTACTGATACAAATCATTTACATGGACAAAAATGGGATGTTTGTTTAGTTCCAGAAACAATAGAGCATGTAGATAACATTAAAGAATTTTGTGAATTTATAAATTCAATTGATGCGAAAACATTTATAATAACAGCGCCAAATGCATTTAATCCAAATAATAAAGAAAATATTTTATTAAATGAAAACGAATATCTTGAATGTGTTCACCCTGATCACAAAGTGTGGTTCTCTCCTTATACGTTGACACATTGTATTAGAACATATATGCCTAAAGTTTCTATAAAACAAGTTTGGTTAATAGAAAAGCAACATATGGTAGCGGTGGTGTTTGAAAAATGAAAATAGGTTTATTAATAATTGCAACCGGAAAATACATCCAATTTATTAATCCTTTACAGGAATCTATTAATAAATATTTTATGAAAAATCATGAAGTTACGACATTTGTTTTTACAGATTCAAAAGATTTTATGTCAAAACCAGGACAAAAAGTGATTTTTCAACAACATATTCCATGGCCTGGTTCTACATTATATAGATATAATATATTCAAAAGTAATGAAAAGAACATTGAAGAAATGGATTATTTATATTATTGTGATGCAGATATGTTATTTGTTAATGATGTTGGAGATGAAATTTTAGGTGATTTAGTAGCAACACAACATCCTGGTTTTTATAATAAACCAAGAGAATTATTCACTTACGAAACAAATCCTGAATCAAAAGCGTTTATTCCAAAAGACAAAGGAACAAAATATTTTATAGGTGCATTTAATGGCGGCAAAACGTCAGAGTATTTAAAATTAATAACAAAATTAGCTCATAATACATCTTATGATACACGCCGTGGAATTATTGCAGTGTGGCATGATGAATCTCACATGAATAGATATTTTATCGATAATGAACCAACTTTAATTTTGAGTCCATCGTATTGTTATCCAGAATTATTAAATATTCCATTTGAACGAAAATTATTAGCTTTAGATAAAAATCACTCGGAAATAAGAAAATGAAAAATAGAGGATAAAATGAAAAATTTATGGGATTTTAAAAATAAAACAAGAAGATAAAAATTATTTAGTAACAGTTTTTAATCCTTTGGAGTTTTGGAAAAGATAAATGAGAAAAATATTAATATTTGGTGGAACAGGGATGATGGGAAGCATGTTGACTTCTTATCTTTTAAAAAGTGGTTGTAATATAACAATCACTTCAAGAAAACATTTAGATATACCTAATGTTGAAGTTATAGTGTTTGATGCAGAAAATCAAAAAATACCAGATGTATCTGAATTTGATTGGATTATAAATTGTATTGGTATTATAAAACAAAGAAATCCATCTGATTGTAAAAAATATTATCAAATAAATTCCATGTTTCCTTGGAAACTTCTAAACAAAGTTAATTTATATAATAAAAAATTAATACATATTTCTTCTGATTGTATATTTGATGGAATTTTAGACGGCAATGAATCATATAATGTTTATGACATTCCTACAGCAACAGATGACTATGGATATTCAAAAGCACTAGGTGAGCCCGAAGGATGTATTGTGTTAAGAACAAGTATAATAGGACCATCTAAAAGTGATTCGCTGGGGTTATTTGAATGGTTTAGAAATAATAAAGAAGAAATAATTTATGGATATAAACATTTCTGGTCTGGTGTAACAACATTAGAATTATCTAAAGTTATTGAAAAAATATTAACAAACAATTACTATCCCTCCAGAGATACAAAAAACATTTATCAAGTTTCTTTAAATGAGAGTATTTTTAAAACAACTCTTCTACAATATATAAATAAAATTTATAATCTTAAAAAAACAATTTCTAATAAAATTGCAGAAAATCCAAGTCACCAAATCATAAACAGAGGATTAAAAAATAATTTAAATGAATTATGTAACATACAAATAAAAGATATAAAAATACAATTACAAGAATTGAAAGAATGGGAAGATAATGAAAAAAGTTAAAATATATTCAATACATTACAACAGACCAGATTTTATAGGTTGGCAATATGATAGTTTTAATAAATTCTTAAAAGTGAAAGATGGATTTGAATTAATTATTGTAAATAATGCAAGAGATAATTTAATAAGAAATGAAATAAATAAAACTTGTAATTCTTATAATTTGAGAGTAATTGAAACACACTCGGATACCCCATTTCATTTAGCTGGTAAACATCATGCTGATTCTTTAAATCATGTATGGAAAAATTATATTTGTAAAGATGATTTTGCTATGTTTTGTGATGGTGATCTTTTTATGATTAAAGAATTTCATGTAGATAACTTTATGAAGGATGACCTTATAGCTGGTGCATATCAACATAGAGAACAAAAATATGAATATCTTGCCCCAGTAATAGTTTTTATAAAACCAACAAAAATACCCGAACCTGAAACAATAGATTGGGAAGGTATTGGTGTTAACGGAATACGCTTAGACACTGGTGGTGGAATATATAATTATTATCTAAATCATCCTGAAGTAAAACAAAAAACAAAGCGTATATTGAATTCTTGGCACATTAAAAATGAAAATAATAATCTATTGGTGTTACCAGATGAAATAATAGAGTTATATAATGATTCATACAATATAGAATTTTTTGGAAATGAATTTCTACATTATTGTAGAAGTAGTAATTGGGACCATGAATCCGAACAACATCATTTAAAGAAAACAAATTTCGTACAATTGTTTGTATATGGATGTATAGAAAACAAAATTAACGCAAAAGAACATAATTTTCAGATGCTTAATGATTATTATTTTGGTTGGGGCAAGATAGAAAAATGACAACATTAATTTTTGGCGGAGCAGGTTCTTTAGGAACTGAATTAACAAAATATATATTAAATAATTTTGTTAATGAACTTATTTATGTTGCTTCAAGAGATGAAGCTAAACATTGGGATTTGAAAAACAAATTTCAAAATAATCAAAGAATACAAACATATATTTGCGATGTTAGAGATAAAAATAGAGTCAATCAAATAATACTTGCTTTAAAACCTGAAAGAATTATTATAGCTCAAGCACTTAAACAAGTAGATACTTGTGAAAAATTTCCAGAGGAAAGTATTGACACGAATATCTTAGGTATGAGAAATATTTTAGATTCTATAAGAGAATTGTCTTTAATGAATGTTTATAAACCAACCGAGGTTTGTTTTGTATCAACGGACAAAAGTTGCAACCCAATTAATGTATATGGGATGTGTAAAAGTATTGCAGAAAAAATGGTTTCAAATTTATCTCAATTTTTTGAAGATCAAAATATAGATACTAAATTTATTATTACAAGATATGGTAACGTTTTATCTTCTAAGGGAAGCATTATTCCTTTGTATATGAAGCAAGCCACAGATCCAAATATAGATTTTTTTGGAGTAACACATACAGACATGACAAGATTTATTATGACTCTAGAAGAATCTGTTGAACTTATTTTTTATGCGTTAAAAAACGGAAGAAACGGAGAGCTTTGGGTTCCTAAACTTCCTTCAATGAAAATAATCGATTTAGCTGAGGTATTTTCAGATCTATTTGGAAAAAAAATTAAAACCATTGGGATAAGACCTGGAGAAAAAGTACACGAAGTAATGTTGAACGAAGAAGAATATAGAAATTCTACTGAAGAAAACAAATATTTTGTTGTTAAAAAACAACCTAAAACAACTAAAGTTATTTATAAAGAATATTCATCAAAAGATACAATATCAAAAGACGAATTGAAAGAAAAGATAATAACATTTTTAAAAGATAATGAGTATATAAAATGACATTTAACAAAGTAATAGTTTGGGGTCACAAGCTTGGCGACCCACGTTTATCAAATACATTCAGTTTTATCCATGATTCCTGGAATAAAACATTTTCGTATTTGGGTTATGAAACATTGTGGTTAGATAATAATGACGATATTTCTAATATTAATTTCAATAATTGTTTATTCTTAACAGAAGGACAAGTAGATCAAAAAATGCCAGTTAACAATACATCTAAATATGTATTGCATCATTGTAATTTAGACAAATATAATTCTATTATTGGTAATTGTTTAAATTTACAAGTTTACACAAAAGATTGTTCGTTTAGAAAAGTCCAAAAAATGGACGAACCATTAACTTATTATCAACCAGAACCCAATAATGAAACATGGCAAGATGGTTGTAACAATAGGACATTATATCAAACATGGGCAACAAATCTTTTACCGCACGAAATAAATGCTGATGATTTAATTAAAAAAACACATGGTGTAACAAAACATAATAAACTTTATTGGGTTGGTTCTATATGCGATGGAAGACAAGGCAACATTACAGAACTACAAGAATTAATTCAAGCTTGTACTAAAAGAAATATAAGTTTTGTTCATGCCAAATTATCAAATGACAAACAACCAAGTGCAATACAGTTATCAAAAATTTCTCCTGCAATTCAAGGACATTGGCAAGTTGAAAACCATTATGTTCCATGTAGAGTTTATAAAAATATTTCATTTGGAAGAATGCCACTTTCAAACAACGAAATAATTTGTAGTTTATTTGATAATCAAATCATTTATGATAATAATATAGAAAATTTAATCGAAAAAGGAATGCAATTTGAAGCAAGCAATACATATACACAAGTTATGACAAAATTAATAAACGAAGTAAAAGAAAAACATACCTATGTGAGCAGAATTAATTCAATATTAAAAGTCATCTGAAATGAAAAATCTTATTATCGGTAACACATCACAATTCAGTCATTATATGAATGATTCTGATAATATATTTTTATCTTCAAGAGAGAAAAACATAAAAGAATATAAAAAACAAAATTGGAATAAAGTTTTTTTATGTTTTGGAGAATCTAGAAAATTTATTGATGATCAAACACAATATGAAAAAATTAATTATAGTTTATCTAAACACTATATAAATTCTTTTAAAGATAATTCGGAATATATTTATGTTTTTTCTACATGTGAATTGTGGAACAAACATTCTGGCCAAATTAGTTTAGAACTTCCAAAAGATCATTGGGATACATCATATCTTAATTCTAAAAGAAAATTATCAGATTTTATTTTATTAGAACAGACAAAAAATAAATTAAATAATGTAAAAATAATTTATCCATTTAATTTTAATTCACCATTTAGAAATAAAAATTTTTTGTTCGGAAAAATTTATAATTCTATATTAAATAAAGAAAAAATATCAATAGGAAATACATATTTTTATAGAGACATGATTAGTCCTTCTTATTTTGTAAAAGAAATATTAAACACATACGAACATAAAATAATTGGGTCAGGTCGTATGATTTTTGTAAATGACTTTATAAGAGATTTATATAAATCATTTAATTTAGAATATGAAAATTTTGTTACCGAGGAATCAAATAAATTTAATGAATATTCTATAAATAAAGAATATTATCTTAAAACAAACAGATGTTTACAAAATTATTCGGAACTATTATCTGATACAACAATAGATTTAAAAAACTTTTCAAACAGTAAGAAAGAAAGAAAATTATGAAAAATTTTGGATATTTTAAACCAACAGACCCAACATTAGATGGTTTGCGTTTTGGCAATTGGGGTTCAAGACCATATGAATATTATTGGGCAGCAACAATTTTAGATGCCAAAGATAAAACTGTTCTTGATTTAGGAATAGGTTCACCCTCGGAACATAATTGGTATGATTTTGTCACTAATGTAATGAAAACAAAATTATATTGTGGAATCGATTTTGATGAAAGACTCAAAACAGAAACAATAGACACAGATAACTGTAAAGTCCAGTGGATGGATATGACGGATTTAAAATTTGATAATGATAAATTTGATATTGTCTATTGTATTAGTACTTTCGAACACTTTGAAAAAGAAGAATTGTTCTTGGAAAGTATAAAGGAAGCTCATAGGGTATGTAAAAAAGATGGATTGATGGTTGTTACATTAGATGAACTTTGGAACAAAGACAATAAAGATCCTATATATTCTGCATGGAATGAATTAGAAAAAATTCTAATAAAAAATAATCATTATGATAATTCCAATATTAGTTTTGGAATGAAAGATTTTATTAATCTAGTATCAAATTATTTTGAACCATTAGAATTTAAAACAACAGAGATAGAAAAAGCAAATTCAGATGAAAGTTTATTACATAGTAAAATTTGGAATAGTGTGGTAAGTTATGGAATTTTCAAAGTTAAAAAATAAAAAATTATTAATCACTGGCGGAAATGGATTATTAGGAAAAACATTTCAATCAAAAAATATAGACTATAAGATTTATGCTCCTTCGTCAAAAGAGTGCAATCTTTTTATTAAAGATGATATAAAAAATTATATTAGAAATACTAATCCTGATTTTGTAGTTCATTGTGCCTGTAAAGTCGGAGGAATACAAGCGAATATATTAAATCAATTTGAATTTGGACATTCTAATATGTTAATGTATTTAAATCTATTAAGTTCTTTAAAAGAACTAAACATTTCATGTAAAATCCTAAACATAGGAAGTTCTTGTATGTATCCTCGAAACAGTGTTCAACCTTTAAAAATAGAATACTTAGGTATTGGAGAACTTGAACCAACGAATGAGAGTTATGGATTTGCAAAATTATTTGGTACTAAATTGTGCCAACATTTATCTGATGATAAATCTAATAATTTAGAATTAAAAACGCTTATAGCACCAAATCTTTATGGTCCTTTTGATAAATTTAATGAAGATGCTCATTTAATACCAGCAGTAATTAAAAAAATAGATAATAAAAAAAATGAAGATTTAGCATTATTACCAGCACAACCAACTGAAATTAGAAGAGAATTTATGTTTTCTGAGGATTTTGCTGACGCCATGTGGTTTTCAATTAATAATTGGGAAAAAATACCAAGTATTTTGAATGTAGGAATAGGATGTGATTTTTCTATTAAAGAATATTATGATATAATTGCAAATGTTCTAGGTGTAAAAGTAGAATACTCTGATTACGATCACAGTATGCCTAAAGGAATGAAACAAAAATTATTAGATTCGTCTGACGCATTTAAAATTGGAATTTATCCAAAAACTTCTTTAAAAGAAGGCATTGAAAAAACATATAAATATTATTTGGAGAATATTAAGTGAAGAAAATAGAATACAAATTAGCATCAATCACTTGGGATCAAAAAGAATATGATGTATTAGAACAAGTTATTAAATTTGGAAAATTTACCATGGGAGATAATGTTAAAAAATGTGAAGAAAATTTTGCTGAATATGTGAAATCAAAATATTGTGTTATGGTAAATTCTGGAAGTTCTGCAAATTTACTAATGGTTGCAGCTTTACAATATAGAAAATCTTTTAAAAGAAAAAAAAATCCTCTGGTAATTGTACCAGCAGTTAGTTGGGCAACAACATATTACCCTTTTCATCAATATGGCTATAGGTTAAAGTTTGTTGATATTGATTTAAAAACATTAAATTATAATCTTGTTGATTTAAAAAATGCGTTCAAAGAAGAAACTCCAGATATATTAATGTGTGTAAATCTCTTAGGTAATTCAAATGATTTTGATGAAATAAAATCAATTATTGGAAATACCGATACCATTCTTTTAGAAGATAATTGTGAATCTATGGGTGCTTTATATAAAGATAAACAATGTGGAACAATTGGATTAATGGGAACGTTTAGTACATTTTTTAGCCATCATATAAATACAATGGAAGGCGGGTTTGTAGTAACTGATGATGAGGAGTTATATCATATAGTATTATCTTTAAGAGCACACGGTTGGACAAGAAATTTACCTGATGAAAACCACGTCTCGGGTACAAAATCCAAAGATTGGTTTATAGAATCATATAATTTTATTTTACCAGGATACAATGTAAGACCACTTGAAATGAGCGGAGCTTTAGGAATAGAACAAATAAAAAAATTACCAAACTTGTTGAAACAAAGAAGAAAAAATGCTAAATATTTCATTGAAAAAATGAAAGAAATTGATTTTATTCAAATTCAAGAAGAAACAGACAATTCAAATAGTTCTTGGTTTGGATTTTCTTTAATTTTAAAAGATTCCTATTCTAGAAAAAAATTAATTAATTTATTAGATAAACACAACATAGAATGTAGACCTATTGTTGCAGGTAATTTTTTTAGAAATCCTGTTGTAAAACATATGAAATGTAAAAAATATAATAAATTAATTAATGCAGATTGTGTTAATGACAATGGTTTATTTATTGGAAATCATCACTTTGAAATAACAAAAGAAATTGATTATTTAGTTGATGTTTTAAAATTATATAAATAAATTACAATTATGGTATACTAAAAATTAATATTAAGTTATAATTTATGTAATTATTAAATTCATTTAGAGGCATATGATAAATAAACAAAAAACAGCAATAATTTCTGGAATAACAGGACAAGATGGAAGTTATTTAGCAGAACTTTTACTTGAAAAAGGTTATAAAGTAATCGGAATTAAAAGAAGAACTTCTCTGTTAAACGCACATGAGAGATTAGATTCATTTTATAATAATAAAAATTTAGAATTAGTATATGGAAATATGCATGATGCTTCTTCTATCTTTAGTATTATAAACAAATATAAACCAGATGAATTTTATAATCTCGCAGCGCAATCTCATGTAAAAGTCTCTTTTGAAGTAACCGAAGAAACTTTGGATACTGTTGCAAAAAGCACATTAAGAATTCTTAATGCAATTAAAGAATTATCTCCACATACAAGATTCTATCAGGCGTCATCCTCAGAAATGTATGGAACGGCACCGTGTCCAACAACTGGTTATACTGAAGACAGTATCATGCTGCCTGCTTCACCGTATGCGGCTGCAAAACTGTTTGGACATAATATAGTAAAAAATTATAGAAATTCTTATGGGCTTCATGCTTCTTCGGGAATTTTGTTCAACCACGAAACTTTAGGTGGTTTTATGCCTCTTGTTTTTAAAACTAGTGAAACAACAAATTTAATTGATATAAAACCAATATCTGAAATTGTAAAATATCATACTAAAAATGAAAATATTCCATCAATAAATGAAGATTTGGAAAAATATCAAGAAACAAATGTTGATACTGATTTGTATGTTTGGGATAAAGAAAAATGGACAAAAGTTTTATATGCGTCTGGATATCCCCATTTAATTAAAGAAGACAACAAGAGACCAAAATTTATTATTTCAAAAAAATCAGCAGTATTTGCAACAGGGAATCATCATCATATTATGGATGACGGGACAGAGAAAGAATTTTCAAATATAAAAATCGGTGATAAGGTTAGTTTGGTAAAATCTTTTCCAGATATTGATGAAAGTAAAAATTTAACTATTGAAGAAGCAAATTTGATTGGTTTTATTGTTGGTGATGGATATTGTAAAAAACAAAAAAACAAAAACAATTATAATTTAAAACTCATATCAAAAAATAAAGAAGAATTAGAAAAATATAAAAAAATTTGGGATTCGTTGAATAAAACTTCAAATTATTATCATGGTAAATCTGGTTTTAATCCTTTACAAAAAATTTGGCATTTAACATTAAATCAATCTACGCAATGGGTAGAAGAAAAAATACCAGATTTATATACAGAAACAAATTATAAAAGAATTCCGAAAATAATTTTAAATTCAAACAAAAACATTATGCAGGCATTTCTTGAAGGCTATAATGATGCTGATGGATTGAAAAAAAATAATTGTATTTATGAATTTAAAAATTTTAAAACAAACTCTGCTACTCTTGCTCTTGGGCTATTGTTTTTGATTGAAAAAACAACAAAACAAAAATGCAATATTAACGTTGAGCATGTTTTTAAATTTAATAAATGGAATCTTTATTATTCTATAAATTTGTTATCAAACACAAATCGTTCATTGGAAAATAGTAAAACAAAATATGAATTGGTTAAAAGATTATTAGATAATAAAACTTCAATTAGAAAAATCAATAGAGATACAAAAATTTCACGTAAAACAATACAAAAAATTAAAAAAGGATATATTCCAAGTGGAAAACATCATTTTGCTAAAAATGAGAATGAAGTAAAAAAAATTATTGAAATACCAAATTATAATGGTTGGTTTTATGACCTTACAACCGAATCGGGTACATTTCATGCTGGTATAGGAAATGGACATGTTCATAATAGTCCGCGACGCGGAGAGACATTTGTAAGTCGTAAAATTTCAATTGCTGCCGCTAGAATAAAAACAGGTGTTCAAGATAAATTATATTTAGGAAATTTAGATGCTTGTAGAGATTGGGGTTATGCAGATGATTATGTGTATGGTATGTATTTAATGCTTCAACAAGAAAAACCAGATGATTATGTGTTAGCAACAGGAGAAACCCACACGGTTAGAGAATTTTTAGAAGAAACATTTAAACTTGCTGGTCTTGATATAGACAAATGCGTAGAAATTGATTCTAGGCTCTTTAGACCAGAAGAGGTTCCTTACCTACTAGGAGACGCTTCCAAGGCAAATAAAGCCATTGGCTGGCTACCAAAAGTAAAGTTTAAAGAGTTGGTTGAAGTGATGTATGAACACGAGATAGAAAACATATTGAAATAGTAAAATAAAATTTTTGTTTTGATATGTTGTATTATACTTTTGATAGAAAAAAACTCATACTTTTTTAATAAAAGAGGAAAATAATGAGTTTTAATCCAAGTTCAATAGGAATAAATTTACCAAAAGAAAAAAAGAAGATATTAGTATTATCTGATCATGTGTTATCACCAAGTGGAGTCGGAGTCCAAACTCTTGCACTAATAAATGGTTTAATTCAAACAGGCAAATATACTTTTAAGTCTTTGGGCGGCGCGATTAAACATGGTAATTATGATGTAATGAAACCACATCCAGATTTAGAAATAAAACCTGTAGATGGATTTGGCAGCAAAGAACAGTTAAGAAAATTACTATTAACTGAGCAGCCTGATGCCATTTTAATGGTAACTGATCCTAGACAATTTGTTTGGGTTTGGGAAATGGAGGATGAGATAAGACAAGTGTGTCCGATAACATACTGGCATGTGTGGGATAATGACCCATACCCAGATTTTAATGGAGTATGGTATCGTTCTACAGATTTAATAAATTGTCTTTCATGGAAAACATTTGAATTAGTTAAACCAAATTTTCCTGAGAAAACAAATTATATTCCACATGCTTTTCCTAAAGAGCAATATTTTCCAATGTCAGACGAACAAATACAGACATTAAAAGTTCAACACTTTGGAGACAAAGCAGATTGGTTTAAAGTATTATGGGTTAATAGAAATGCGACAAGAAAGTTGCCTGCTGATGTTATGGCTTGTTGGAAAGAATTTCTAGATGAATTAGAAAAAAAATATGGTCACAGAAAAGCTTTATTAGTAATGCATACAGATCCAGCAGATATGGAAGGGCCAAATCTATATGCTGTAAATGAAATGTTGAAAATAAATGAAAATGTTATGTTTTCAGTAGACAAACTTCAGGCTAATCACATGAATATGTTGCACAACATAACAGATACAATTATAAATATAGCAAAAGCTGAAGGTTTTGGTTTAAGTACTTTAATTTCCATGATGGTTGGAAAGCCAATAATTGCTTTATGTACTGGAGGAGAAACCAGACAAGTAATTGACTGGAGAGATGGTAGCGAAAATGGCGTCGCAATACAACCTGCTTCTAGACAAATGGTTGGTTCACAAATGGTTCCTTATATTTATGAAGATTTTTCTTCTCATAAAGATGTCGTTGAAGGATTTATGAAAATTTTTGACATGACAAGTGAAGAAAAAATTAACATGAAAAGGAAAGTTTTAGATTATGTTGATTTTGAATTTTCATATCAAAATATGATAAACTCTTGGGATTCTACATTATCTACTTGTATTAATAATTTCAATAATACAAAAGGTTCAAAGTGGACATTTCAACAAATTGAAGCATCAAAGTTTAATAATAAAAATAAAGAAGCTATTATAGAAAATTCCGATCAAACTAAAAATATTCAACATCCTATAGATGCAACAAGTGAAATTTTAAAATCTATAAAAATCATAGAGGAAATTTAAATATGAAAAAGACAATTTTATTAAGAGCACCACTATTAACACAAAGTGGATATGGAGTCCATTCAAGACAAGTAGCTAGATGGTTATTTGATTATGCAGACAGAGTAGGAAATATTGAAATACATACTGAATTATTAAATTGGGGACAAACTCCATGGTTGACAAACGTATATGAGCAAAGTGGTTTAATAGGAAGAATATTTCAAGCAAGTTATAAAAAACTGGATAAATACGATGTTTCTATCCAACTGCAATTACCAAACGAATGGTGTGAAGAATTAGCAGACATAAATATTGGGATAACTGCTGGTGTTGAGGCAGATAGAGTAAATCCAGAATGGATAAATTGTGTTAATAAAATGTCTCTAGTGATTGTGCCATCTGAATATTCTAAAAAGGCTTTTTCAAATACTGGTCCTACAACAACAGAAATTTGTGTCATACCAGAAAGTTATTTTGATGAATTAGAAAATATTAGTTCAATAGAACCGTTGGGATTAAATCCTGAAACTAAATTTAATTTCTTAATTTTTGGACAATTTACTTCTAATGTAGCCGAAGAAGATAGAAAAAATTTAGGATATACTCTAAAGTGGTTATGTGAAGAATTTCAAAACGATTCCGATGTTGGTATAATTCTAAAAACAAATCTGGGTAGAAATAGTGAAATAGATAAGCAATTTGCTAATAACATGCTTGTTAAACTTTTAGATCAGGTTTCTGTAAAGGCAAATCCAAAAATTTATTTATTACATGGCGAGATGTCTAATTTAGATATTGCTAAATTATACAAAGAACCAAGTATTAAAGGATTTGTGACTTTGACACATGGAGAGGGTTTTGGTTTGCCAATATTAGAATCAGCAGTAGCAAAAATACCAATAATAGCTTCAAATTACTCCGCTCATACGGAATATTTGAAATTAGGTAAATTTATTCCTATAGAGACTAAATCGTCCCCTGTTCCTGCTGGAAGAATAGATAATCAAATTTTTATGCCTGGTGCTCAATGGGGAGAACCCTCAGAAGTTGATTTTAAAAATAAGATAAGAAAATTTTACAAGTCTTCAGAAATACCAAAACAATGGGCAATAGAACTATCAGAAAAACTAACAAAAAATTATTGTTTTGATTCTATTTCTAGTAAATATACTGAATTACTAGGTAAGTTTTTATGATAAATGTTTTATTAATTTTATCTGTAATTTCAAATTTTATTTTTTTTATTTTATTAGTTGTTTCTTGTTATTATTTAATTAAATTTGTTAGAATAATAATGAATATAGAAGATGCACTATCTGATGCTTTACAGGTATTTGAGAGAACAGCAAAAAGCACAACTGATGTGTTGCAAATGGAAATGTATTTTGAATCTCCAGAAGTAAAAAGATCGATTCAAATTCTTCTTGATGATGTCAAATTAAGTAATGTTGAGTTGCTAAGAGTAATAAAAAACTTTACAAATTTAAGTAAAGAGAAATATATAACGGTAATAAATGATGATTATGAAAAAGAAAACTAGGTTTAAAGTAAACAAGTCACAAAAAAATTCTGAATTATCATTAGAACTAGAAGATGCATTGTCTAACAAACCTGATAAGGCTTATAAAAAAATAAGTAGAAAAAAGCCAGGCCAGAAAACAATGAATTATATTACCATGGAGACACAAGATGCAATTGTGTCATATCAAGCAAAAGAAGACATTAAATTAAAAAACGATATTTATCTAAAAGAAATATATCCTGCTTTTGATTCTTTGGTAGAAAATTTGATTAATGTTTACGGGTTTAATGTAGTACATGAAAGCAGGGTTGATTTAAAAAACGAATGTTTAGAGTTTTTGTATAGAACACTTCCAAAATTTCAAGCAGATAAAGGTTCTAAGGCGTTCAGTTACTTTAACGTTGTAGCTAAAAATTGGCTTACAATAAGAAGCAAAACAAATGCTAAAAAAGTACAAACATATATTTCAATTGACGACAAAGATACGATGGCTCAACATGATTTGTATACTATAGAAAATTACAATATAATACCAGCTGGTGATGATTTAATGTTTATGAAATTATACCCAGATGAATTAAAAGCAACAATAGAAGATTTGGTTAATATTGTAAAAACAGAAAATGAAAAAAATTGTGTTAGAGCTATTTCTATGTTATTAAAAGATTTAGAAGAAGTAGATTTTTTAAACAAAAGAGCTGTTTTATTATATTTAAGAGAAATAACTGGATTAAATTCAAAACAACTTAGTGTTATTTTAGCTTCTCTGAAAAAACACTATAGAGATATAAAAAGAAAAGAAGAAAATGAAATCTCATAAAAAAAATGATAATTCAATAAACGAATTGGTTTTTGATGATATAGAACCTTTAACTAGAGAATTCAAAGATGTTGAATTTGCTGAATTAGAAATTACAAAAGTTAAAGAACTTAAAAAAGAAAACGAAAGATATCTGAGAGATTTTAATAAATTATTAGATAATATTTCAAGTACAGAAGACAAACAAAAGACTTTGTGGAAACAAATTTTCGAGAACGCTACCGCTGATAGGGTAAATGCCTATATAGTTTGGTATGATTTATATGAAGCCGTTTATGGTAAACCAAACGAACATGCATTGCATGGACAAAATCTATCAAGATATATGGAACGCATGTCAAAAGCAAACGAGCAATTATTAAAATTAGCCGAACAAGTATTTGCAGCTGAGAAAAAAACTGATAATTTGGTTGTTAGTGATGATGATATTTACAATACTTTGGAAAAAGAGTATGAAAAAAATAAAAACTGATAATTAAAATGTATGGCAAATGGTTTAATAGTCACTAGAAGAGTCGCAGGTGGGTTTGCCAATAATCAAATTGGTGACGACCTAAGACAATTAAGAAATCAAGGACAAGCACCAACTTTATTAAAAGCTGTTGTCACTGAGGTAATTTGTGATCCTTCCTCATATACAGAAGAAGAACTTCAAGCACTAGCAGAGAGAGTTAATAATCCAGAATATGTAGACATAATGCCAATAAATTCTGTTGTTGCAAGGATTACATCAAATAGTCAGGATGCAGCAAATCCAACAGAAATAATTTTATTTCCATTTTTTTCTAGTAATTTCTTATTACCAATAGCTCCTGGGGAACAGATATATGTAATATATGAAGATTATTCTTTTCAACGTTCTTTAATGGGATTTTGGTTAACTAGAATATCAGAACAGAGAACTGTTGAAGATGTAAATTACACGCATGGAGATCGTAGATATCAAGGATTTTTAAATCCACAAAACATAGGAACAGATCAGCGTGGCAAACAAACAGTTATAACACAAAGTTTTCCAAATGGTGGAAACAATGAAGGAAACCTTACCTTAAGGATAACAGGAAGTAATAATGAAAATCCATATGATGGAATATTAGCTGGAAGTAAAGCGGCAAAGTTTTTTACTTTTGAACCAATTCCTAGATTTAAAAAACGACCTGGAGATTTTGTCTTGCAAGGCAAAAATAATTCTTTAATTATTTTAGGAACTGACAGAATAAATTCCATAACCTCTTCTTTGGGTGTAACTCAAGCAGGATGTATTGATATGGTCGCAGGACGTTCCAGAGTATTACCAGAGGGCGACGGGCCAAGTCAAAGTGTAACTTCACCAAATGGAACTTCTCCGTGGATTACACGCAATTCTAGAGGCCATCGCGAAGTTAATAAGTCTCCATATGTTTATGAAGGAGACCAAGATGCACAAAACGAGGGCAATCCTGATTTAATTAATGATGCAGCAAGACTTCTTGTTACAATGCAATCTAATGCAGATATTAATTTTGGAATAGTAAATAATCCAAATGTAACATACGCAACAGATACATTGCCAATTATACAACCAAATCCAACTTTATCAGGTACGTTTGGAAAGTCTTATGTAATTGGAAAAGCAGACAATATAAGATTTATAGCAAGAAACAATACTGATTTAAATATTTCTGGTTCTTTATTGTTAATGAGAGAAGGAACTACTGAGGATGACATTGGATATTTCTTTATTAATAACGAAGCAAATATTCAAATAATGGCTCCAAAAATTTATTTTGGTAAAGCAACAGGACAATCAACCAATAACGAACCTCCCGAACCTTATATTAAATGGACTGAATTTAAAAAAACCGTTGATCACTTGCAAAAAGAAATTGAAGATGTAAGAGCTGCTTTGCAATCACAATTAAATGCTATAAATCAAAATTTTACAATACTAGCGAATACATTAAATGGTGCATTTATGGCATCCGTGGCCGTACCTTTTACTCCAATTTCTAGTTTAACAGCAGCAGCTTCAGCGGTGACACCCACAGCTACATCCATAAGTACTGCGGTTACAACAGGTGATTCGCAAGCCCAACAAGCAGTTAGTAACGGTAAATCAAATACAGATACTTCTGTAGAAGAATCTAAGTCTGAAAGGATATTCGGAGAATGAGTGATATTTTAACAAATGAATTACGCGACGCATTAATTAAAGTTGCTAAAGACACTAATGATAGAGCTGAATTATTATTGAAGGCAAAAACACCCGCAAAGGCATTAGCAGAAGCATTAATAAAATTCCAATCAGAACAAACCGCTTCAGCCATTGCTTCCTATGTAGGAAAAAAGATTTTAAATTCAATGCAAACAAATTCTCTTCAAATTAAAAAAGTTTAATATTTAAAAAATATGTCAAAGTTAAGTTTTAAAAATGTAGGGATTAAGAAATTCTCAGTAGAAGATACTAGTTTACCTGTCAGACTTACAAAACCAATAGGAATTAAAACTCCTTTAGAATTAGATTATGACGGGCAGGGTCTCTTGGTTATGCATACAAATATTGCGGATCAGATTGATGATAACTTTAGAAATTTAATTTTAACAAATTGGGGAGAAAGAATAGGAAAGTATAATTTTGGAGCAAATTTAAGACCAATACTTTGTGATTTTTCTCACAAAGAAAATTTTGACAACGAGGCAATGATTAGAATTAACACAGCATTAACAAAATGGATGCCATTTATCAGTCCCGATAACTATGTATCTACTATATTACACTCTGAGAAAACCACAACAGCTAGAGTGAACCTGCTAATTGAATATAGTATACCTTCTTTACAAATTACCAATAGAAATATAGAAGTAACATTATTTACTATATAAGGAATAAATTATGTCATTCGATTCAAAAAAAGATTTAATAAAATCTATTAAACAAAGAAAATTCTTAAATAAAGATTTTGAAGGATTTAAAAATGATCTTTTTGAATATGCAAGAATTCATTTTCCAGATAGAATTCAAGATTTCTCTGATGCTTCAATGGGTGGATTATTATTAGAATTAGCCGCATATGTTGGAGACGTTCAATCTTTCTACCTAGATCATCAATTTCATGAATTGGACCCAACATCAGCCACAGAAATTAAAAACATTGAAAGGCATCTGAAAAATTCTGATATAGAAATTACTGGAATGTCACCTGCTGTAGTTGATTTAGAATTATCTATTCAAGTACCTGCGGATTACTCTGTATCACCACCTATTCCTTTACATGAGTGTCTCCCAATTGTTCAGGCAGGCAGTGTATTTAAATCAAATAGTGGTATAGGATTTGAATTATTAGAAAATTTAGATTTCTCGGAATTTGATAGTAATAATAACTACATTGCTTCTGTTAGAATTGGTTCAAAAGATCCCAATAACTTGCCAACTTCTTTTATTTTGGCCAGACAAGGCACCGCTATATCGGGAAAAAGAGAAACAGAAAGTTTTAATGTTGAATCTTTTGAAAAGTTTAAAAAGTTCACACTATCAAGACCTGATTTAACGCAGATTATATCAGTAATTGATTCTAGTGGGAATGAATATTATGAAGTAAAATATCTCACACAAGACACAGTTTACAAACCAATATTAAATTTTGGCAAAGATAATGTTCTTGTTAGAGATAATTTAATTGTAATGTCTGCTCCTTATAGATTCATAAAACAAATGAGTATAAATACCAAATTAACAACTTTAACTTTTGGTGGCGGAAACGCAAAAGCTTTAAATGATGATATTATACCAGATCCATCCGAATATGCGCTTCCTTTATATGGTAAAAAAACCTTTTCAAGATTTTCAATAAATCCAGGTAATTTATTGGATTCTCAAACTCTTGGAGTAATTACACCAAATTCTACAATAACTGTACAATTTAGATATGGTGGTGGATTACAGCACAATGTATCCGAAAATACAATTAGAGGATTAGATTCTGTTGGAATGTCATTTCCAAATTCTCCTAGTGCTGCAAATTCACAATACGTTAGAAGATCATTAAATGTGACAAATCCTCAAAAAGCTCAAGGGGGAGAAGATGCTTTGAGTATAAACGAAATGAAGGCATTAATACCAGCTTCTAAGGCTTCTCAAAGCAGAATAGTTACAAAAGAAGACCTTATTGCCAGAGTTTATACAATGCCAGCAAATTTTGGAAGAGTTTATAGGGCTAGTGTTCGCTCTAATTCAAACAATCCTTTAGCTACACAACTATACATAGTATCAAGAAACGCAAACAAACAACTTGTTATTTCACCAGATACTTTAAAACAAAACATGGAAGTTTATTTAAATAATTATAGAATGATATCTGATGCAATCGATATATTAGATGCACAAATAATAAATATTAAAGTGGAATTTTCAATAGTACCACACCCAGATTATAACGCAAATTTAGTAATACAAAATATTTTATCTAGGTTAAAGAGTTTTTTTCAAACAAAAAATTTCAACATAGACCAGCCATTAATAATATCTGATTTACACAATCTTATATATAATAATTTGGGAGTAATTTCAGTCAATTCAGTTAAAATAAAAAATATTTCAAATAATATCGGCCAAAGAAATTATAGTGATATACAGTTTGACGTGGAATCAAATATTACTAAAGGAATATTGGTTGGCCCCCCAGGTTCAATATTTGAATTACGATATCCTGATTTCGACATTGAAGGCGGGGTTATATAAATAAATTATGTATAGAATATTAAAATGTTTAAAAGATACGTATATAACAAATAAAGTTATTAAAAACAGCAGAAGCTTAGATTCAAATGTTGGTTCCGCTGGAACTTTAGATTTATTTAAACTTTATAATGAAAGTAATTTTTTATCTGGAACTTCTGATTTAACAGAATTAAGTAGAATTTTAATAAAGTTTGATTTAGAGCCTTTGCATCAATTGACTTCTTCAATTTTTAATCCAAGTGGTTCTAATTTTAAAACTTATATTAATTTAAAAAATATTTATGGAGGACAAACAACTCCAACTCACTTTAATTTAAAAGTTTATCCACTGGCCAAAGACTTCAATGAGGGAACTGGTCTAGATGTCGTAGCATACAGAGATCTCGACGCTGCAAATTGGATAACCGCGTCACATACTAGCGGAATAATTGTTCCATGGATAAGCGGAGGAGCATCTTGTTCAGGCTCTATAGGTTCAAATGTAGACTATTACACATCAGGTAATATAGGACTTGGTTCACAAAGCTTAGGGGTTACTAGTTTTTTTGAATCTGGCGATGAAGACTTGTTTATAGACGTAACAAGTTTAGTATCAGCTTCGATATTTTCAAATATAACAAATAATGGATTTAGAATTTCATTCGCCGAATCAGAAGAAAATGATGAATATACTAGATTTGTTAAAAGATTTGGTTCCAGGCATACAAATAATAAAAATCTGCATCCAAAATTGATAGTAAAATGGGATGGTGACACAATATCTGACGACTCTAGTTTGGCACTATTCGATCAACCAAACAAATTTTATATTTATAATACTCCGCGTTCAATTTTAACTAATTTTAATTCTTCTTCACAAGAAGTTACAGGAGCAAATTCATTAGTTTTTGAACTTTTCGCAAGCAAATCTATTTCAATTTTAACTACATCTTATAGTCCAACTCATTTACAAAACATAACATATAAAACATCAATTTTAAGTCATTATAGCGCATCTTTCTCGGGTAGTCAACTGTCTTTCGGTAGTTTAAAACAAAACGGAATTTATTATACCGATGTAGAACTGTTAACAACAAACCCAACGTTGTTAGATTTTATAGACGATGTAGGATATTCAGTAACTTTTCAAACCGTATGGAAGTCTTTAGATAATTCTATAGTATATTCATCTGGTTCAAATATCAAGTTCAATAAATACTCTGTATCAGATTCTTCGTTTGATTTAAAAAATTATGTTGTTAACATAATAAATTTAAAAGAATATTATAATACAAAAGAACATTCAAAATTACGTGTTTTTATTCAAGATTATAATTTTGAAGTTTTTGCATTAAAATTGCCGCGACCTTCAAAATCAAGAATATTTGAAAATATGTTTTGGAGATTAATAGATCCTTACACTAAAGATATAATAATTCCTTTCGATGACATTGGAACAAAAATGTCATCTGATGGCGAGGGAATGTATTTTGATTTTTGGTTCGAGGATTTAGATATAAATAAAGTTTATGAATTTGAATTTAAAATAATCGAAGATGATAATGTACATTTTGTGTCAAATGAAGGATTTATATTTAAGGCAACAAAATGAGCAATGACGTAACAGATAATCTAAGAAACAATGTTCCTGCATTGTTTTCCCCAATGGTAATAAGAAATGCATTATCACCAGATAAAGGTTCTATTATTTTAACAACAAATAATTTAAATGATTATTCTAATACCGAATTAGGAAATTCTTCATCTTACAAATATGATTTATTTGGAACAGGATTAAAATCAACACAACAATTAAAAATTGATTGGAGTAAATTTGAGGAACATACCTTTTTTAACTCCGCTCAAGTAAAAACAAATATTTCATTTGATAAGATTTTCAATCAATTTCCTTTTGATGGGACAAAAAAAGAGCATGAAGCATTTCTTGATAGTTTGACTGGGTTTGAAAAATATGTTTTTGATAATTTTCCAAAACACAAAGGTTATGCTTTCTTTTCTGGTTCTGCTGTAAATGAATCAAATGGAGGAACCTGGATTACTGTAAAAGACATTGAGGGAGTTCAATATCCAGAGCTATCTAGAGAAATCTCAGGTAAATCAATTTTAAATGTTGGTCTTGATTCAATGACGATTGAAATGTATTTGTTTTTGCCTCCTGAACAAAATTTTGGGCAAACGATATTGACAAAACTAAGCCAGTCAAGTGTTGGTTATGAAGGATTTAATTTAGTTGCCAGCTCTACATTAAACTCGTCTACTGCTTCTTTGTGGTTTAATGTATCAAGTGGTTCCAAAACAAAATCAATCAATTTTGATTTTCCAAAAGGAAATTTTCATCATTTGTCTTTAATTTGGGACAGAAATCCTGTTGTAAATAAAGTTTTTACTTATGTTGATCAAAATTTAATAGCAAGTTCTTCTGGTTTTGAATTCAAGTCAACATATTGGGATGGAATAGATTTTGTTATAGGCTCTGGTTCGTCTTTTAATACAAATGAATATTCACATACTGAACAAACTACATTGTCTGGTGCTATTGATGAATTGAGAATTTGGCATTCTATTCGTTCTGATGCTCAAAGACTCGAATATCAAAATAAAGTGGTATATACTTCTGATGATTTAAAACTTTATTTTAAGTTTAATGAGCCGCCAAATTGTGAATCTCTTGTAACAATTGACAGTAGTGGAAAATCTCTACATGGAAAACTTAATATTTTAGGTAATTCATTAGGAGTTAGGGAGTTTCCAACTTCTTCAATTGCTGGTAGTTCTCCAATGGCATATGAAAAAGAAGAAACTTGCCCTGTTTTGTTTGGACAAATTGCCGAAGTAGAAACATTTAGAACAAATCTATTAATAAGCGCATCTAATTTTGATGAGCAAAACCCAGATTTAATTACAAAATTAATACCAAAGCATTATTTTCTAGAAGGTCAAGTACAAGATGCTTTAGAGTCTGAGGACGGTAGTATTTTAACCGAACTTGATTCGACAACCGAACCAAGAACAACAAAACTTGGTAATACACAAATTCTAATGTCACTTCTTTATGTGTGGGCCAAATATTTTGATGAATTAAAATTATTTATAGAAGCGTTCGGTAATTTAAACTATGTAGATTATGACGAAAAAAACACAATACCTGATGAGTTTTTACAATTTTTAGCAAATCAATATGGGATAAATTTGCCCTCTCTGTTCTCAGGAGCCTCGATTGAACAATTTATAGAAAAAGAAAATATTCAAGATTCAATTTCAACAAATCAATTAAGTTTGCAAAATATACAAAATCAAATTTGGAGAAGAATTTTAACAAATTTGCAGGATATTTTAAAATCAAAAGGCACTTTGTATTCAATAAAATCTTTCATAAGAACACTTGGAATTGAACCAGATAATAATTTTAGAATTAGAGAATATGGTGGTCCAACAAAATCTAAGTTAAATTGGGTTAGAGAAAACAAATCCGAAATAAGTACAATGATCAACTTCTTTTCAGGAGGTTTAGTAACCTCGCCTTACTTGGTCGCTCCAAGAGTAGAACCTGGATATCCTGAGCCAGAGGGTACTGTAAATGATACACTTTTAACATCTGGTTCTTTCACTATAGAAACTTGGGTGCAATTTCCTAAAAATAGAGCTTATCATGCTTCACAAAGTTTAATAAAAACATTCATCACTGGGAATCCAGCAAGTTTACCAAATCAAACTGAAACTCTTGTGTCAAACATAGTTGCTGTACAAAATGGAAATATTTCCTTTTATTTTTCTCCTAATAATTCTTTTAATGTTCTTTCAATGAGCGGCATTGATTTGTTTGATGGTGATAAGTGGTATATGTCCTATGGTCGCCAAAGAAATGATGATAATTTAAATTCATCTGTTTCTTCATCGTATTTTTTACGAATAGGAAAGCCCATAAATGATAATAATTTTATTTTATATAAAACAAGTTCTTTTATTTTAGATACTGGAAATCAATTTTCATCTTTTCAAACACAGAATGATTCTGGTTCTTATATAGTTGTTGGTTCAAAAAGTATAGATTACAATGTTTCTTATACTAGTGTAAATTATTTAAACAATCAATCTTTAAGTTCTACTTGCAGGGCTTCTGAATTTGAGGGAAGATTTGGTCATCTTAGATTTTGGTCAAAATATTTAGATGAATCTGAAAGCGTTGAACACATTAAGAATTTTAAATCTCTTGGAGTTCGAGACCCAAGAAATAACTTTAATTTTGTTAATTCTATGTCTGGTTCTTGGCAAAGATTGCGCGCAGATATTTCAACAGATCAAATTGTTACTCAATCTAATATAACAGGTAATATTTTATTAACAGATTTTTCTCAAAACAATTTTGTTTTCTCGGGTTCTAATTTTTCTATAACAAGTTCTATAGTAGAACCAGAAAAATTCTTTTACTCATTGATTTCTCCAAAATTCGATGAATCCAGCACAACAAATAAAGTAAGGGCAAGAAGCTTCCAGGATTTCGATTTGGTCAATTCTAGTTCATATGCTGCCCAAGCACCTCTTTATGAATTAAGCCCCAGCGAACGCCCCACAGATAGCACTAAATTAACAATAGACTTCTCTGTGGTAGATGCCCTTGATCAAGATATAGTTAATATGTTTTCTACTTTAGATATTTTAGATAATATTATAGGAAATCCTGAATTGTTATTTTCTTCTGATTATCCACAATTAGAAGTGTTACGGGATGTTTATTTTAATCGTTTAAGTGATAAAATAAATCTTAAATTGTTTTTTGAATTTTATAAATGGTTTGACACAAACATTGGTTATTTTATTTATCAATTAATTCCAAGAAAAACAAAATTTTTAGGTGTCAATTATGTTATTGAATCTCACATGCTTGAAAGACCAAAAATGGAATATAATTTATCTGATATTTATTTAGGTGACAATAACAGACATGGATTAAAAGGTAATATAAAATTACAACTTATCAATGGAAACTTCACAAGATATTAATTTTATAAAAAATTAATGTAAAAATTTATATTGTTTGTATTTACTATAAGGTACATTATGGGAATTTCTACAGAATACGGTATCATAGGAACAGAATTTACGCCATTTAATGATTTATTGCCAAATAATTACATTCCTGCCCCATTTGATGCAGGTGGTATAAATACAAGAGAAGTAGATGCCTATCGTCAAGGCGTAGAAATAATAACTGCAAGACATAGATTTGCTGGTATGCAGCCAAAAATTTGGGCAGGAAATATTAAACATTATGTAAATGTTAATGTACTTGGTCAAGCAAGAAGTTTTACAGAATTTGAAAACGATCCAGCATTTAAAGATTTACCAATTTTTGATCCTGTTTCTTTTATAGAATTAGGAATTGATTATCCGTTTCCAATAGTATTCAATAAAGGCCCACAACAAGAAGAAGAAGCTATTATAGAACCAATTACAATACCGTTTAGAAAAAATTCAAATGAAGGAAAAAACATAGCACACAGAGTTCATGGTTCATTGGAAGATGGTAATAATTTTCAAGATTTTAATAGAAGCGCAAACAGAATACAACAATTTATATCATACAAAGAATTAGAATTTAGATTTTTTCTAGATGATGGCGGGAGTTATTTTGGTACCGGCCCAATAACAGATGGAATTATTATTCCGCAATATGTTTCTACTCACGAAGGAGAACCAGAATTTTTTGATGAAACTTCTGTTGATGATTTAGTAGAGTCTATAAATACTAATGATGTTTATTTTACAAACATTTTAAAACAAATGGATTATAATATAGACGAAGACCTGAGACCAAATCAGAGCAAATCTGCAAATGCTGGTTTTTTTGTTTATGGAGGAAATTCTGCACAATATGGCACAGATTCTATAGCATATGTTGGTAGATTTAGAGGAGTTTAATGTCTAGAGTAAATAAAAAAACACAAATAAAAAAACTTCCACCTATTTTACAATTGCAATTAAAGGATTCATTAACAGGAAGTTTTCCAACCGTTGTGAGATTTTCATCAGATGGAAGAACTGGTAGTTATAAAACATTTTACAATGATACAAATACTTTAAATTTCATAGATTATTCTTTTTCTAATCCAAATCTTAAAAATTATTTATATTCTTATTATCCAATATCGGGAAGTACTATTGGTGTTGCACCTGATAATGTTTTTCCACCTGAATATGGACTTGTTGCGTCTCTTCCTACTGGGAGTCAAGAAAATAATAAATTAATTTTTTCTTCAAATGCAATCATTTATGATAATGACTTACCACATTTATATCATGGATATAAAAATTATTCTTTAAGGTTTATGGATGATTCGGCTTTTTTAACAACTGGTGCTAGTGATTTATATGATTTTTCTCCACATAAACCTTTTTCTATAAGTTTGTGGATAAAATATAACATAGAAAATTCCGCAAGTAATCAAGATATTCTGGCCTTCAGAACAGACAACGCAACAAAAACAGATTATGTATTTGCAGCGGATCAAGATTTTGCTACCGTATTTATGTCACCAGGTTATCCACCGAAATTTGTTCAAAAAATATTTACCTTCCCTGATAGTAGAAATGATTTGGCTTGGCATCACTTGGTATTTACCTATAATGGACAAATAGTAAGTGGTACAAGTAGTGATTATGAAATGTTTAAAGTGTATTATGACACACAAATAACATCAGGTACATTTCTTCAAAATTCTCTACTGTTGGAAGAAAATTTAATGGCTGGCGGCCCAATGGATTATTCTATTGGAAATATGGGTACTGATACTCTTGTAACTCAACATTGTATTTGGAATAAAGAATTATCTCAATTAGAAATAAACAAAATATATAATGATCAAACAAATTATTTAATAATTGACCCTCCAACTGATATAAATCTTGGTTTGGGACTTGAAAAAGGAAATAAATTTTTAGATTCCGAAATAACTTCAAGTATTTATGGACCCGGCAGGATAATATCTGGTATCGGTGATTCTCTTATTCACTTCACTCCTGGACAAGAAGGAACAATATATAATGATAGTGGGCAGTTGGCATCTGATGGCAAAAGTTCTAATAATTCATTTTATGCTACTGGTTCATCGAATATTAATTTTGATGAACCACTATGGGCTAAACAGAAAATAGAAATAGATCTAACCCCAAACAACTCACAATCAATTGAATTAATAGATTCGGATAATTTTTTTGGTTCTATTGTTTATTGGAACAATAATTTAAAAAAATGGGAAAAAATAGGTTCTGGTGTAGAACCAAGTACATATAGTACAGATACAGTAACTTTTGTTCAACAAACATGTTTAGCAACAACGCCATCACTACATTTTAAAAACGAAGAAGTAACAACCCAAACTAAAAATGACGGTAATTTAATAACTAATTTTGGATTTCCTCAAAGTGACAAATATCACGCTACTTCATCCCAACAAATAAATTTATCAAATTATATTCAACAACCATTTTTAGTAGAAAAAGTAGTTTTGGTTTTTAATGGTGGAATAGAAATAATTGATTCTGGTAGTTTTTTTGGAGATTTTTCCAATTCATCAATGACTACGTTTCTTTTAATAAATCAAAGAAATGTAGCTGACAAACAATCAATAACATTTAATACAAGTTGTTTTAATAGAAGCACAAGCGGATTCTTTCCTTCATATATTACAAATATTTCAACTGGTTCCTTTGAAACGACTTTTTCTACTATTTCATCTAGCAAAGATATAATTGGAAAAATTAATATTTTTGGTTCAACAGACTCAACTAAAACAAGCATTACTGACGCAAATTATATTTTTACAGACAAAAATTGGACTACAGATAGTTCGATTAATATTTCTTGTTCTTTAACATCTGAACAAGATGATTCATATCCTGGTATTTTTTCTCATGTTGGTGTAACAGGTAGTGGAATAATTTCTACTATAGATGTAGGTTTTGGCAATACAATAGTGGGTGCATCAACTATTGCCACAATGAACGAAATAAATAAAACTAATAAAATCTTTAATCCAAGAAGAAATAATTTTATTGTTCCTGAAAAAGAATCTACAAGTGATTTTTTCTCAATATATGATTATATTGGTTCTTATGGAAATGAAGATATTAAAATAAATTCAAATAAACCAAATTCTATAAAGAATTCATATTTATTAATGCCAGGAGATAATTTAGTCTTCGGTTGGTGTCTTCCATATCCAGATAGATTTAATGGAAAAACCGTTTATGGTTCCATGATAAATCAATATTCTAATATAACAATAAATTCAGTACAACCTTTAAGATCAATAATGAATTTCAACAATCAAAGCCCATCAAAAATTATTATATACGGCTCATATATAACCGAAGGAAAAGAAAATAATAATTCAATAAACCAATTACTTTCTTCCGAAACCATTCATGAGGTTATCGAATGATTTATGATCAATATGAATTAGAATTTAATAGTGCCTATACTGGTTCTTATGTTAATGACATTTTTGTTCCTCCAACAAATAACACGTATGGCAATATTACACTTACAAATACCTTTCAAATAATTAATGGAAAAACTGTTTTTAATTATAATACTTTATTTAAAGCCTTAACTGGTAGTTTGTCTCATGGTTTAACAGATAGAAATCCTTATTATACTCAAACACATGTTCCTGGTAATATTCTAGTTATAAAAGGATATAATTTAAGCGGAACATTATCAGGTCCACCAGTAACTAATTTTAATAATTCTTTTGTTTCTAATAGCAATATGTTAACATGGGGCGATTGTTATAATTTTTTAGATAAAAATTTTAGCCCTTCTCCAAAAAGATTTCTGAAATTATTTTGTCCTGAAGAAACATTTTTTGATTCTGTAATGCCAGATCCAGAAGAAATTTATGTTTTAGGTGTAGTTGATCCAGTTAGAACTGCTCCTGTAATTTTTAAAAAACCTGGTATTCATTTTATATCAAGTTCTTATATGATGCTTGGATATAATGTGGTACCTTCTAGTTTGGCATATGTTGATTTTTATGGAATTTTCCCCCCCACCCCAATAACAAGTGTTAATCCTTTATCTGACCAGATATATTTAGGAAATTATAAGTGGCCATTACAATTTCCATTTGAAAAACAATATAAAAACATTGCAAGAAACATAATAAAACCACATGAAATTAAACACCTGACTTCATCTTTAATGCTTTTTGATTCCCTTCAATCAGGGATTGTTTTTGGAACAGATTTTTTTTATGATCCTGGTTTGAGTGTAAATATTAGAGATTTTTTAAAAATTGAATTGCCTCCTTCTAATTTTAAAAAAACTGGAATTGGTGGAACGGTTGGGTTTCCACTTGGAATATCGTATTTAGGCACTAATGAAAAAGACACAAAAGATATAGACTCATATGGTATTGATCCAAGTAGAACTCATTTCACAAAATCTTTAACTTCTGTTGTTGACATTAAGTTTCGTGGTGATACGATAGATTATACATATAATGATTTTATTCCACCAGATACTAAGACTTTATTATTTCATTTTTTTGGATTTGGAGACTATCTTGGTAAGTTTGTAAATGGACTCGAAACAGCTATTATGCCATCTGGTTCTTCACCTTCAATTTTAGTTAAAGAATGGAGTAATGGTTGTAGAGTGAAACATTGGAATTATCCTGGTTACGGACATCTTATAGCAGACTCAGTTGCTAATGAATATTTCGATCCATACCAATATGAACTAGTTACTGGTTCGCTGTTGGGTTATAATTGTAGAGGATATAAATACGGTGTTTATAAACCAATACCGGAATCAACAAATATAATTTTTAGAAGAAATAAATTTGGTCAACCAAGAGACATGTTAGAACAACGTTTGTTTACAAATTTTTACAGTTTTGACACCAATACAAACCAAGGTTCAATTGTTGATATAAATTTTTCAACAACAAGTTCTTATGGTATAACTGCATCTAATCCTTTGTTGAATCCAAAAGATAGCGGCATTTATGATTTACAATATAAATGCGGACAACCATTTTTTGATGATGACTTAAGGATAATATAATGGCAGGAATATTAAATTCAAAAGAAAGAATTCTTGATACACTTTTAACAGAAGAAGGTCGGCGGCAATTAGCAGCGGGTAATTTTCAAGCTGTATATTATAGTTTTTCTGATGGTTTATCCATATATCAGACTGATACTATCGTTTCTTCAAGTATATCTTCTGTGCCTGTTTTAGATGAAACATATCGTCTCTGTTTTGAGGCGACTTCTTTACCACAAGACCAGGTTACATTTGAAGCCGATGATTCAGGTAAATTATTTAATCCAAAAAATTCTCCAATTGATGTTATGTCGGGACAAATTTTTTCTGGTTCTATTTTGGTTACAAGTTCACAATTCGCAAGTACAGCAGGTACATTGTTGAGTTCTTCACTAGAAAGTTTTAAAAATTTAAGAATACTATCAAGTCCTAATAATTTTCAAAATCCAAACATGGAATTTTTATTAAGTAATAAAAATATAAAATTTAATATAACAAATAATAAACCAATTCATAGCGAAGATACACAAAAGATATCCATAGACAAAGTGGAAAGTTTTTTCATGGATAAAAGACTTTCTCATATTCCAAATTTTTCATTCTTACCACCAGTAAATTCGGCACAAACTGGCAGAACAACTTCATCCCTTGGTGATTTCAAGAATATTAATCAAGAATCTTTTGAATCATATAGTGATCTTGAAAAAGAATTAGAATATTTTTCTAAAAATGGGTTTGAAGAAATAATTGAATTTACCGAGACTACTACTCAAAATAATATATTTGCTCAGTTTTTTGAATTATCAGATAATTCTGTTGTAAAACTTGATGTTATCGACTTTGGACAATTCACAGTTTCTAATCAAAAAGAATTTTTTATAAAACATGTATTTTTTGCGGGTAAGATATTTATAGATAATTTCGGAGCGACTACTTTTATTAATATGTTTACTTTAGTTTTTGAATAAAATATGAAAGCCATAATAAAAAAATATACAGATATATTGGATACCAATTCCTGTGAGGCGTTTTTATTAAAAACAACACAAGAAGAAGGTTATAATTATGAAATTTCATATAATATAGATGCAAATAAAGCATTAATACACAATGTTAATATTGTTGAAATATTAATATCTAAAAATTCATTAAGTGAAAATAATAGTCAAAATATTTTTGAAGGAAATTCAATCGAACAAATAACTCAAGAATTATTATATAAAATTTCTAAAGAAAAAGATTTAAGTAGAACAATTGAATCAAGTGTTTTTTTAAGAATAAAGTCAGATATAACAAAAAAAATTCCTAATGATCAAATTAAATCTTTGAAAAATAACACTTCAACAACAAAAACAACTTCGCTTAATTTATTTTCATCTAACGATTTAAAAAATAAAAATATAACATATCCAATATTTGAAACAAACATTTTTTCTAAACCCGAATATGCGGCAGATATTAAAAAAATATCAAATAATTTAATAAATGAAGCGATAGATCCGGCCCAAATTTTCGGCACGCCAACAAATAACATAATTTCTGCAAGAAAATCCATTGCTGGCTTGGGATTGTCGGGCAAAAAAACATCTTTATATGATTTTATTTTATTATCAAACAATCCCTCAACCAATGTTAATGTAAACAATAATTCTTTAATAAATGTCAAAACAGAACAACAATTTAAAAATTTAACATTAAAAGAAATATTTACTATACCATTTAATACAATTACTGATTCATTTTATGTAACATATAAAGTAAAAAACAAAAATGGTATTGAGTTACAAAGAAAAAGTCTTTTAGTTCCACATTCAAAATTAATAGAACAAGAAAATTTAATTTCACAACCTCCAATAGTTAATGTAGTAAAAGCAACACAAGCAGGTAAAAATGTTCTTTATATAAAACAAAAAGACCCAATGGCAACAGGTATTTCTGTTTATAAGAAAAATTTAAATCTTACTTTAAAAGAATTTGAAAAAAATTATAATTTTATAGGAGATTTGGAACTTTCATACGGAGAAGACTTTAAATCATTTATTGATTTAACAGCTAATTCAAGTGATTCAATCTATAGATGCATTCCGTATAATAATGAAAAAAAATTATCATGTGAATTTACCAGTGTTGGAGTCAAAACAAATAGCAAAATTTTAAAAAATAAAAATTTATTTAAAAACGACAATACTACAATTGTTACTACATTACAATTAGATAACATAAAAATAGAAATTACTGACATTCCTGTTGATGCTATTAATATAGAATTGCATAGACGTAATTTAACTATAAAACAAAAAGAGTCTGATTTAATCAATACGTTCTTTATTTCAAGTGAAGGTTCAAACAAATTAACTTTTAAAGACACAACTGTTTCACAGAATCATTCTTATGAATATTTTATAAAAATATTATATAAAACTGGAACAAAAAACAAAGCTAAAACAAGTTCTTTTATTACATTTGTTAAAACTAAAAATAATATTGTAGAAACAATTATAGAAAGTCCCAATGTTATTTTTGATACAAATGGAATAGATGTTAAATTTAATATAGCATCAACATTTTTAGTATCAACACAAGATAAAATAAGACAATTTTTACAAGAACAGGGAATTTTAGATTTTTATTTAGATGAGATTTCTCAAGAAAAAGATAAATTTCAAAATTTAATAGCTTATGATGTAAGCAGAACAAATATTACAAATGGCGAAGTTGAAAACTTTGGAATCATTAATTCCGTAATTTTTTCAGATATAGAAGAAGGAAGAATAAAAAACGTATCACCATTAAAGAACGGAATGGAATATAAATACTCAGTAACTACATATTTTAGAATAACAGAAACAATGTTGAAATATTTTACAAAACAAGTAACTGATAAAAACAATAGGACATATACTTTATATCCTTATAAATGGAGACATCCAGTTACTTTAAAAGAAGGAAATATAGTTAGTGATAATAGCCTAAAAAGAAACCACTCAGAAAATCAATTTACTTTTGGAGAAATAGCTAATTTTGTAGAAACACAAATATCTTTATCAGGTGTCATCCCTTCTATAAAAGAAGCAAGTGCTATAAAATTATCAGATAAAAAAGTTCTTGTTAAGTGGACAATACAAGGAAATTCTAATAAATTTGATCATTTTTTAATCATACTAGAAATACTTGGAATGCGAAAAATAATAGGAAAAAGCCATAATGTTACAAATTCAAATTTTTTTCAATTCGTTGATAATTTGACAGACAATGAAAAAGGAAAATTTAAATATTATGTTGTGCCTATATATTATGATTTTTCAAAAGGAACTGAAATTGAAACAAACGAGGTAAAAGTTCAGTGAATTCATTAAAAAATAGATTATTTAAAATAAGACAACGATTAGGTGCAACAGCTGTACATGTTCGTCCTCAATTTAACAGAACTGAAACACCAATCGGAACCAATGTTAATACCATAGCAAATACAACACTGGTAATAGCCACGCCCGAGATAAGAACTTTAAACCAAAACACTCTTGACTTGACTAATCTTGCTGTGACAAACAATTCATTTGATATTGTTGAAAAAAATGGAATTTCTGTTTATAGACCAGAAATAATAAGTATAAATGAATTTAATTCTGTTTTTGAACAAGAAACTAATAATTTAAAAGATACAGTGTCTGATACGAATCAAATTTTAGAATTGATTAATTATCAAATTCAAACAAATTCACTTAGAGAAGACACTCTTAAAAAAATGTTAACTGAGATGAATTCTTCATCTACAAATTTCAAACTTAATAAAATAAGTTCTGAGTTTAATTCAAAGTTGCTTACCTTGCAAAAGGTAGCAACATTTTATGGATATTTAATACAACAAACAAATATAGTTAAAAATTCTCTGGAAATAAAAGATATACCTAATAGCCTATATGGACCAGGAAATTTAAGTATAAAAGAATTCTATAACAGATATATGCAATTTTCCGAAGGAGAATATAACTCTTTCACAGAGACAAAAGTATTCAATCAATTAATCTCAGATATGAGAAATGTTCTTGAAAGTTTCTCATATTCTTTATTTGATACTGTTGATAGTGATAGAAACGAAAATCACGAACCTTTTAAAATAGATAAAAGTTACACATTACCTAATAATTTTTCTTTCAAACCATCAATGTTAACATCAAACGGAACTGAAATAAAAAATGCATCAAACAATGCAACTTTAACAAGTTTCTTGAGTTCATTACCTCCTGAACCGTCAGATAGAATTAAAGTTCTTTGTAATTTTTTGTCTAAAGAACTTAGAGTTTCAAAGGCCCTTGGAAGACCTGATATTAGAAATATTTTGTCAAGTAAATTTAATCAATCTGATACCAACAATCCATTTGATAATATTATAGGAGAAGTAGGAGATACAATTTTTGAAAAACCATTAGGAGAAAATTCTTTGGCTTCTTTTTCATATGTGAGAACTGGAGATAAAGTTGTTTTGCCTTTCGAAAATACATATATAGATTCCACAGATTTAAATACTAGTAACATCTATATACCGGGTTCTTCTTACTTTGGTGATTCTATTTTAAATGTATCAAGTAATATTAATAATAATACTTTCAACTATGAGCCCTTTTCTAATTATGCCAACAATTTTAATGATAAATTAACTAGCGCACTCAGTGTTCTAAATAAAATGTTTGAATTTGATAATATAAATTCAAGTTTAACTCAAGAATCAATTATAGATTTATTTTTAGTTTCATTCAAACAAGCAATAGAAAAGATGGTTGATAACACACATCCAAATAGAGATCAAATGTTTGTTCTTTCTTTGTTTAAATTAGCATCAACTAATACTAAATTAAAAAATCATTTATTTGATTTTTGTATTTTAATATTACTAGCAATATCAACGCCCGACAATGAAAGAAAAATATTTGAACATATTAAAAGAGATATTCCTACAATAAATTCTTTATTTTCTTTTAAAGATAAAACAACAATAGTTAATTTAGAATCGGGTATTTCTTTTTTGTATCCTTATGTTATGGAATTAGCAGAAATAATAGAAGATAATGTTTTTGAAATATTATATAATAATCCAAATTTTAGAAATACAAGATTAAATGGAACACTAGATACAAGCTCGGTATCATTTACCGGGACAACTTTTTTTCGTAATGATAGTAATAATCATATCTTACGATTCATTTATGGAGACATTAAAGATACTTTAATAAAGTTATTAAATACATCAGGTTTAGCATCAGTGTCTTTGGTGCAAGTATTTTCTGAGATTATGACCAAATTAGATGTTGCTGCCTCAGAAGGTTCAAATTCTTTATATCTTATAGAAGACAACACATATAGAACAAGATATAATTTCTTAGGGACATCCTCTATAATGTTGGTTGTTTTTGAAATTTTATGTTCTTTTACAAAATTCTTAGATATTAATTATTTTAAATCAACCGATGTATTGAATGGAAATATTAATACCAATACAACAACAAATTTAGCGATTTTTAATCATATAAGTTTAATTTTAAGTGAAAATTCTAGAAATACAACAAATAGTATAACAACCACAAATGCCAATATTATTATACCAGGAAACTCATCAGCAACATCTTCTCTAATAACAACAGGCACTTTTAATGGAACTGTTGTATCAGTTTTAACAGGCATAGCTCCAAATGTCTCCATTACTGTTATAAGAGAAAAGCTTAAATCAGAAGATCTTTATATTAAAAATGCACTCAATATATTAAGTGTAATCAATACAAGATTAAAGGATGCATTGTCATCGGTAATTGTTTCGTTTTCAAATGAACACACAAGAAACTTTATTGTAGAAAATAACATTAGACCTGAAGAATTAAAGATATTAACCAATCCTTCTCAACTTAGAACCTCGTTTTGGATTTTAAATAAATATCAAAATGCAGTATTAGACGCTAATACAAAAAATTTAGATAAAATATTAATATCTGATTCGATAAAAAAATCTGTTAAAAATGCTATGTTGTTGTTGTTAAAAGAAAGCAAGTTTCTCAAAGGAACAAAAGATATAAAACTTTTTTCAATAGGAATCCCCTCTGGATTTACCAATCAAATGGTTAATAGAATTGACAGAAACAATATAAATAATTCAACTTTTCTTTCTAAGGAATTTGATGTAATAAAGGTAAAACTTTATAAAAGAGATTTAAGATATGATGATATTATCTTTATACCAAAAATATTTTATTTTGATTTATCTTTATATCCAATGAATTTTTACGATATTGTTAAAATAAACGAAGTTCAAGAAATAACGTGGTCTATTTTTTCAAGGAATTTGTTTTTAAAAGATTATGAAAATATAAATTCGGTTAAAAATATAAACATTAACAATATAATTTCTAATGAAAAATATTCGTTTTTAACAAATGAACAAAAAATTGAAATGTTTAATAATCACTTGGAGAGTATGTTTTTAAAAATTTATGTTAATTTAACATCTGGATTTAAATTAGACGAAGATACATTTTCGAATGAAGTTGTTGATATATTGGGCAATATGAATCAAGAAGTATATGATTTGATATATGAATATATTACTAATGTAAAAAATTTACAAATGACAAAGACCGATAATTTTAAAACATTATTAAATGACCTAAATGTATCACAAATAGCAAAAGATATGATTACAACAATGTCTTTCGGTAATCTACTATTTCAGTCAGATTCAATACGAAAAAAAGTTTTATCTCAAAAAATGTTTGATCGTGTCTTTACTTTAGCAGTTGATGCAGGTAGTTTTGAAATAGATTTTAATAAAACTCTTTTAACACAATCTGGTAAATCAGCATTTACAAAAGCAAATTTGCAAAATGCAATAACAGTAAAAAATAACAGATATTATATGAAACAAAAAAACGAAACTGATTTTATATTTGAAGATTATTTTTTAACAATTGAAAATAATTTCAATGGATAAATATATTATATGGCAATTTCACTACCCTCAAAAAAAATATTAATAGCAGACGTACCAGAAGTAGAAAATTTTAACTCTGAGTTTTCGTATAATTTTTTTATTGAGGACGAACAAACAAACGACACTGGAAAATCCCCTTTTTCATTTATTGAAAACATAAATGATAATACTAGTGATTCTAAATTTATTAATAGTAAAAATTTTCAAAACAAAATACCAAGGGCAATTAAATTTACCTGGAAACCCATTGTGTTAAACACTGATTCTAATGTTGTGACAAAATATTATAACGATATTAAAGTAGCAAATAAAGTATCAATAAAAAATAATTTATCAAAAATAAAATATGAAAATGAATTTATTCAAAAAAGCTTCACTTCTATAGAAACACAAGATATTGAAAAAGATAAGAAATTAAATTTCTTTATTGAAAGAGCTTTAAGCGAATTTAAAATTAGAAACAATGGTTCTTTGTTGGATGTTTCAAAAGAGTTAAATGAAAAATTATCCACCGATGTATCAAGTGATTATATATCTAATATTTTAAATAATTTAAGTAATAATGGAATAAATTTTACAAATACTAATAAAAAAGAAATAGTCTCCAAAACCATTATAGATAAAATAAAAAATATTAAATTAAACAATGTGATAAATAATAAAGTTTTAACTCATTTAATAAATTCTTCAATTGAAAATATAACAAATGTTTATCAAACTGACACTTCACAATTTATTGAAAGAATCAACCAGATACAAAATCATGCCATCAAAACGGATTATTCTTCTCTAATCTCGGAAGGAGAATATGATTTATTTATTGATGATTATTTGGTTGTAAAAAAAGTAGATAATAATTTTGATTCTATTATGATTCCAATTGGATATGTAATTGAAAAATATGAAATATTAAAAGATAATTCCAAAATAAAAAAAGAATCTATAATAATAGAAAATCCAGCTACTTCTGTAGCTTATGATACTCAAATAAAATATGGATCAAAATATTCATATAATATAAAAACAATTTGTTATATCGAAACATCTGCAATAGAACAAGAAACCGGGGAAATAATATCTTTATCGTTTTTGTTATCTTCAAAAAATTCAGAAGAAAAAAGTGTTATTTGTACTGAAATGGTGGCTCCTCCTAGTCCTGCTGATTTTGTATGTCATTGGGATTATGTAAAACAAAACTTAACAATAATGTGGAGTTTTCCACCAAATCAACAAAGAGATATAAAATATTTTCAAGTATTTCGCAGACGAACAATAACTGAACCATTTGAACTTATCAAAATGTATGATTTTGATAATAGTGAAATTTTATCAACTAAATTTGAAACTCCTGAAAAATACTTAGTAGAAAAACTTACTAATCCAAAAACATATTATACAGATTTAGATTTTAAAAAAGAATCCAAATTTATATATTCTATTTGTTCTTTAGATGCCCACGGCTTGACTTCGAATTATTCAATTCAATATGAAATTTCTTTTGATAAATTCAAAAATAAAATAAACAAAAAACTAGTCTCATTATCAGGAGCACCAAAATCATATCCTAATATGTATCTAAATCAAGATACTTTTGTTGATGTTATTAAAGATTCAAATCACAAAAGATTAAAAATATATTTTAACCCAGAATACTTAGAGGTAATTGATAACAATTATAATGATTTAAAATTACTAAGAACAAAAACAGATGCTTTATATAAATTACAAATTATCAATATAGATTTACAACAAGAACAAGATGTTATTATAAAATTAGAAGACAGAAGAACGACAAGGGAAACTGATATACTTAAAATAATATGACTATATTAAAAATAAAAAAAGGTAACAATGGTGGAAAAATTTTTTTATTAACTTGTAATAATTGTTTAAAACATTTTGAAAGAAAATATAAAAAAACAATTAACAAACAATATCATTATTGCAATGTTTCTTGTTCAATTAAAGCCAGGCATCAAATTTTTAAACAAAACAATATTAGTTTAATTGAAAAAGCTCATAAAACATATTTAGAAATGTGTATCTCTGATCCTACTTTAAGGAAAAAAGTAACAAAAAAAGCTTTGAAAACTGTAAATGAAAAATATAAAGTATCAAATGTTTCTTTGCTTGATGACGTAAAGAATAAAAAAATATCTTCTTATAGAAAAAACTTTGGCGTTGATCATCCGATGTATTTGGATATAATAAAATCTAAAGTATATGATACTATGAAAAAAAACGGAACTTATAAAAAAATATCAAAACCAGAAATGTTGTTTAAATTATACATTGAAGAAAATTATGGACAACATAATATTGAATGTCAAAAACGTATAAACAATTGGAACATAGATTTTTATATTAATACTCTAAATACATACATTCAAATAGACGGTATTTATTGGCACGGCATTGGAAAATCAGACGAAGAAATTACAAACAATTTTAATAAAAGAAATAAATCTATACTAAATACAAAAAATATTGATAAAAAACAAAATTTTTGGTTTGAAAAAAATAATTTGAGATTAATTAGAATAACAGATGTTGGGTTATTACAAAATATCAAGCAAGGGTGTTTTAACAAGATATCTAAAACTCTAGAAACGTGAAAAATAGGCTGAAAAAGGTGAAAAATGGGATTCCTACAGAATGATTCAAATAATATTATACTCGACGCAGTGTTAACAAGCACTGGCAGAGAATTTTTATCTAGAAATGATGGAAGTTTTAGTATTATAAAATTTGCAGTATCCGATGATGAAATTGATTATGGTATTATAAAAAAATTCGGTAGAACGGTTGGGCAAGAAAAAATTGAAAAGAATACACCAATTTTTGAAGCTCTAACTAATGGAAATTTGGCTCAAAAATACAGATGTTTGTCTGTATCTAATCCTAATTTAATTAGATTACCAAGTATGTCTTTGGTTGGTGAAGGTGTTGATAGTAATAACAATATTGTAGCTATAGGAAACACGACAATTAAAAGGCGCACCCTCAACGTATCACAAACCATACAAGACGAACAAACCATAGATGTAGAACTTAGAGATCAGGCTTTTGTTGTAGAGATGTCAAATCTATTTTTACAGGTGCTAGGATCGGCACCAGACAACATTGATGCTCAACAGAGAGCAACATATATCCTAATAAGAGATGCCTCGGAAACGTCTCTGGGTGGCTCTAAAGTAACCTTTACAATTTCTACAAAAGCAATCAGTTTAAAAGAATTTCAAATATATGGCACAACTTACAATAAAAGTCTTATTAGTACATTTGTAAAAATATATGGAATTCAATCTGGTACAGTTACAGAATTTGAAGTACAAATAAATAAAGATTCGTGATAATTACAAAAACATAAAAATACAAAAGGCATAACGGTATAAGAACATGGCAATATTTAAAGAGTTTTCTGGAGAAGATATTAAAAGCAATAGGTCGTTTTTAAATCAGTTAGTCGATATAGTGAATGACGATATTTCTGGTTCCAACACAAGAAAACAATATCAGGTGTATGTAACCGGAGGGGTCGGTCCTGGTGTTACATCTTCTTTGTTCCAAACTACATTCGATCAGGACTTTACACTACAAACAGCAAATCCAGTGTTTGATATGACATTTGGATTCTTTAGTGCTTCAAATATTGTCACTAACTTAAATCCAACAATTGATTTAAATGGTAAATATATTTTTCCTTCTCAGTCGTTAATGATGAGAGAAAAAATGGATATTTATAGATTGTTTGCACAAAATTTACTTGGTAGTGCCGATAAATCATTTGAATATACTTCAACTACAAACAAAATAGACAATGCTTTATTTATTTCTTTCAAGAGATTATTTGCCAGAGATCAAATAAAAAGAGAAACCTTTGCTATAAAATTATCACCATCTGCCGCTTATGCAAAATATAATCTTGAAGTTAATTCTACAGGTCCACCTAAAATTTTATCTGATATAGGTTCGACTGCAAATATTGGATATTCTTTTGGCGGCCAGGTTTCGTCAATTGTTGATTCCTCAAATACCTCAAACGAATTAGGGCTTTTATATATTGATAAAGGAATCGCAGTTCTAGATATAGATAAAGTTTTTGATCAAGTTACAAAAATCTCTGGTACGATTAAAGCTATGTCTCCAAGTGGATATAATTTTGTAAGTGCATCATTTAATGAGTTTCTCACGTCAGCATCAATAGATCAAGCCCTTGATCATATTTGTAGTACAAGATTTACAGGTTCTTCTGCAACATCAATCACATTCCAAAATACAACAAATATTAATTCTACATTGTTTTTCTGTAGATTAGGAGCAGATGAGTTCAATTATTCTTCTAATCCAACATTTACAGATGAAAATAACAGAATTGTTGTTATTGATCAAGGACAAGAAACAACACAAAGAACATTTACATTCGTATCAACAATTGGTTTATATGATGCGAACGATAATTTGCTTGGTGTTGGTAAGTTGTCTAGGCCAGTGCTAAAAGACGACGAGCGCGATTTAACTCTAAAAGTTCGAATCGATTATATCTCACATAGTACTACATCAATAAATAATAAAAAGAAAATTAAAATATCTTAGTTTAAACATTAAATCTTTATTGTTATCCTTGTAGTTAATTCTATAAGGATAATTTGTTTTATGAAAGAAAATAATATAAAATTTGAGATATGGAAAAAGGATGAGGTTCAAAATTATTATAAACAATTCTATAATAGTAATATAGGTTTAAAAAATGAATAATTATCCAATAAAAATAGGTGGAAAAAAATATAAATTATCTTTAACCGATCACAAAACTGATGAAATTTTTAAAGACAATGAAGAAGCTAATGGGTATATAAAATACGATTTAAGCGAAATAAACATTCGTTCATCTAATTCTAGTGATGTAATTAAAGAATCTATTATACACGAGTTGTTGCACGCTCTTTTAGATGATTCTGGTGTTGATGATTTAAACACAGAAAAACTAGTTAAAATACTAACACCTAGACTTAATGCTTTATTAGAAGATAATCCTGAATTTATTATGAAGTTTATTAAAAATGATTTTACATTTGATCATATTTAACATAAAATGTTAGTAGAGTATTATTGTAAATGTCATTATTCAAAATAAACGAAGACGATAGAGATTTCTTTACATTAGAGACGCATCCCAAAAGGAGTTATTTAAGTTCCTCTTCAGGAATTACTGGTTCTGTTTATATCTATGCCCGTCACTCTGCACTAGAGAAAGAAGCTCAACCTCTTTCTATGTTTAGTTCATCATTATTTAATGATGTGAATTTAAATGAATTATTAAATAATTGTAAATTATATTCTGTTGTTTCTGGAAATAACTACGGACAAGTCTCAGGGTATTTATCTAAAGTATTTGAACAACAACCATCGGCCCGAAAACAACAAAAATTAGATATAATAAGATTCACTCCTCCATTTGTGTATAATACAAATACAGGTAGAAAATTAGCTACAATAAATTCTTTGATGCCTTTTTATCGTTCGCAAAATTCAAATTATAATTACAATGTGTCAAATTATTTTTGTTTGAATTTTTTTACTTCAAGTGATAATCATAATGATGCAGTTTTATTGTATCCAAATCAACCAACGACCCAATATCCTTATGGACAATATTGCCCAAATAATGGATGGTCTTTTGATTTTAGAATAAATCCAAAATATACTACCGATACAGTAAATTCGGATTTTAAAACAGGCACAATCTTTCATTTATCTGGGGTATATGCAGTTTCTCTTTTAACTGGTTCTTCAAGAGATTTAAACGGATATCCAGATGCATTTAGAATAATGCTTCAGGTTTCTTCTAGTGCAAACATTAAACCAAGTGAAGCAACACCTGACGAATTCACATTTTTATCAGATGACAATTCTATTAAAAGAAATGAATGGAGCCAAGTAACAATAAGACATGGTGGAAATTCCCCAGTTTATGATTTCGGAACAGGGTCTTTTGTTATAAACGATATCGAAAAAGGAATTTTTGTTTTAACTACAAGTTTAGCTACAGGCTCTTTTGGTGCGACTTCAGGACCACAAGTATTGGCTGTGGGGAATTATTATGAAGGAGACAATACCGGAACTTCTCAAATGGTTTATTTTTTCGCAAACAATACCACAATAAGAGAAGGATTATTTGAGTTGAATTCGGCTATAGTTGACAATCCTGCGGAATTTTTATTTGATCATCCTTTAAATGCTGAGGTTCATGAACTTAAAATATTTAACAAATATCTTACAGATTATGATCTATCTCTTTTAAGAAACGAATCTCCATCTTCTATAAAAGATTTATTATTTTACTTACCTCCATATTTTACTTATGAATCTCCATCCAGATCTTTTCATTTGGGCGCAGGCGGAATACCAGTTACACCATTCCAAACAAAAGATGGATCAACTAACGACTTGTTTAATGTAACAATGTCTTTTAGTATAGGTGGACAATTCATTAATTTAGAAAATTACACAAAAGACTTTGCAACAAATAATTTTCCAAAATTATTAAATCTAACGTCATCTATAATAAATGAAACAACTGATGTTTTATCTGCTAATGAGTTTATATTTGCGACAGCTTCAAATCGTTATAGACAATACATTGTCATGCCATGTGATGATGGAAATTTTTATCCAAATTACATTTTTCTTTCAACCGGGTCATTAGATAAATTTAAAAATGATCTAGGAAATACTAGTGTAAATAAAGTGACATTGAGAAATTTGGTTGGTGGTTTTGATAAAGCATCTGCGTTAACAAGATTATCTGGGTCATTAACAGATGAATTTATTGGTCCATCTCCAGATAATGTGTCTGGTTCTTATACAGATTCTTTGGCAATTTATCATAGAACAAGAGATAATAGTTCAAATCAATGTGTTATTTTTGACATATCCAATATATTTTATGGACAAAATATAACCCCAGGAAGTGTTGTGTTAACAGATACAAGCTTGTCAGGTTCGGGAAATAAAATCTCAACAACCCTAAAAGACGATGGAATGGGTGGTTTATATAGAGCAGATTGTTTCTCTAAACAAGCTACTTGGTCTAATATAGGAAATGTATTTTATAATGAAGGTATAATTTTAATAAAATCCCCCCAGCTTTTCTTTTTCGGGGAACAGGCTTTTGAGTTAGAATTCAAGGGCGAACAAAACATATATGTTATGAAGCTAAATTTAACTGTATTTCCAAAAACGGCCACATCTTCTTCAAATCCATCTTATATTTCAACTCCTGCATCTTCTTTAGCGAATGATACCGATAAAGACTTTGTTTGGTTAACCACTTTATATATTCATGATGAAAATATGAACGTTATTGCAAAAACAAACTTAGCACAACCTGTAATGAAACGAGACGGAGATAAAATTAAATTTAATTGGAAAATGGATTTTTAATAATTTTATACAATTAAAATGTTCTTATTCTATTTATCTTATGGTCATCTTCCACAAAAAATGAATAAAATAAAAAAATTTACAAAACCCAGAGTAAGAAAAAAATCAAGATATAAAACTGGGATTCATGTTAGTGCGAAAAGCAATTTGCCAATCAAGTATCGTTCTGGTTGGGAAATGTTTGTTTGTTTATATTTTGATCAAGAACCCAGTATAATAAAATATTATTACGAACAAATAAAAATACCTTATGTGGCTAATATCAAAACCGGGAAAGTAAGAACGTATTATCCAGATTTTTTAGTTATTTATTCTGATGGCACTAAAAAGTTAATAGAGGTTAAAAGGCAAAATCTACTTGATAATATAAAAGTTCAAAAGAAAGCCGAAGCTGCTAAAACATGGTGCGAAAAAAATCAAATAATTTACGAGTTTCTAACGGACGCAAAAGTAAAGGAAATTCAAAAAATGTTCAAACACCTGATGCCAGTTGCGAAAAAGAAAAAGAAAAAAACAACAACAGCAAAGAAAACATTGTTGGCTCCAACAACAACAACGACGGCGGCAGACCTAAAAAAGAAGTAGATGTTGGTTTAGATATTTCTTCTAGTTGTATTGGAGTTTGCATTCTTGAACACAAGAAAGACGTTTTAGTAGAAATCTTCAAAATAAAACTAACAAGTACAAAGTTTGAAGATTTAATCGATAAAGCAGTTGAAGTAAAAAAGCATTTTTCCAGGCTCTCTAAATACTCTATAAAAAACGTTTACGTAGAAGACATAGCCTTGAAGTTTACTAGCGGTAAAAGCTCTGCACACACCATTGTAACGCTGGCAAAAATGAATGCGCTGACTTGTTACGAAATGTACTCTCAGTATAATATAAAACCAGAATTTGTTAATGTCAGAACTTGTAGAAAAAAATTAGGCATTAGTATAAACACAAAAGATAAAACTAAATCAACAAAAGAAAAAGTTTTTGATATAGTTCGTGTTATGAAAAAAGATTTTCCTTGGGAAACACACTTAGCTAAAACAGGGAAGTATAAAGATCAACTTGTATATGATAAGACAAATCAGGATATGGCTGATGCTTACATTGTTTGCGCTAGTGGCCAACTTATTAAATGATTTTTACTCAAGGACAATTTATTGATTTTATAGAAACCGTATTTGGTAAAGGTATTTTATCAAATGGAGGGAAAAATATATCTGTTGTTTGTCCGGTTTGTACCAGAGAAAAAGGAACACAGTATAATAAAAAAAAGTTAGTCATTAGAACAGACAATGGAATTAATCATTGTTGGGTTTGTTCTTATAAATCTAAAAATCTATTAGCATTAATAAAAATAACTAATCCTGAATTTCTTGAAGAATACAAAACAACATTTAACAATATCACCACAAACAGTAGATGTTTTATTTTAGATATAGATGATGTTGAAAGAACAACAACTTCAACGGATTTTGAAGACATTCTTTTTTTGCCTAAAAAAACAATGCTTTTAGCAGACAATTATAAAACATATCATGGAAATAAATATTTTAACTACCTTAGAAAAAGGGGAATTACAGAGATAGAAGACTTATGGTATTGGAAGTTTTTATATACGGTATTTGACGAAGACTATAAAGATAGAATAATAATACCTTCTTTTGATTCGACGGGCACATTGAATTATTTTACAGCAAGAAGTTTGTTTGATGGGGCTTATGTTAAAAGATATAAAAATCCTATAAAATCAAGAGAATCAATTATATTCAATGATATAAATATAGATTGGCAAAATCCACTTACTCTAGTTGAAGGTCCGTTTGATTTAGTTAAATGCAATCAAAATGCAACATGTCTATTGGGTTCAGTTATTAATATAAAATATGAATTATTTCAAAATATTATAATAAATAATACTCCAATAATACTTGGGTTGGATGAAGACGCAACAAACAAGGCTATAAAAATAGCAGAAAATTTATTACGGTACGATATTGATGTCAGTATGATTACGCCTCCAACAAATAAAGATGTTGGAGATTTATCCAAAGAAGAGTTTAATGATTTATATCAACAAACTCATGTTTTAACAAAAAAAGATTTACTTCTTTACAAAATAAGGAATATTCAATTATAATGAAAAAAGAAATTAAAATAATACAAATAAGTGATTTACACTGGCGCGGAAATACACGTCATGAAGAATATACAAAATCTTTTGAGTTGTTGTTTGAACAGTTAAAAGAAATTAAACCAGATTTTATTGTTTGTACAGGAGATGTATTTCATACTAAAACCCAAGGACTCACAAATGAGGTTGTTGAACGTATGGCATGGATGTTTAGAAGCTTGGACAAGATAGCTCCCGTTAGGACAATACTTGGAAATCACGACGGAAACCTTAAGAACGAACAAAGACAAGACGCTGTTACGCCTATTTTTGAAGCAATTGGTTCTGAACCAAGAAATATTTTATATAAAAAATCTGGAAACTATATCGAGCAATTCGATGATAGAATTAATTGGTGTGTATTTTCTTGTTTTGACAAAGAAAATTGGAATTTGGTATCTCCACAAAAAGACAAAATCAATATAGCACTATACCACGGAAGTATTTCGGGTTGCGTTGTAGGAAGCAATCACTCTTTAGAACATGGAGAAGAAAGTATTTCCAAGTTTACCAAATATGATTTTGGTTTATTTGGGGATATTCACAAAACTCAATTTCTTTCTTACAGAAAAGACAAAAACAAAAAAGATAAACCATGGGCCGGGTATCCTGGTTCTTTAATTCAACAAAATCATGGAGAAGAAGAACAAAAGGGATTTCTTTTATGGACAATAAGAGATACCAAAGATTGGGATGTGAACTTCATTGAAGTAGAGAATGAACGACCATTTTTTACATCTGAATGGAACACCTCAGTAAAAGGTACTGTTGATTTAATTTTAGAAAAAAGAAAGATAATTAAACAAAATTCTAGAATAAGAATTTTTTCTAATAAAAAAATATCGGCTATAGAAGTAAAACAATTAACCGAAATATTAAAAAAAGATTATCAAGCCGAAGAAGTATCTTTTAAAATAGATACAAAGGAAAAAATAGATAAAATAAAAACAGGAAACGTAGAAGCATCAAAAGATAATTTGAGAACAAACACCGAGGTCATTGTTGATTTATATAGAGAATTTGTTGATAAAAATAAAAAGAAAAATTCATTATCTGAAGAAAATATGCTAATAGCCGAAGAAACAATCAAGGCTTATATTAAAAAAATCGAAGAGGACAACCCAGACGAATCGGCCAAAAATGTTGTTTGGGATTTGAAAAAAATTGAATTTGATAATGTTTTTAGATATGGCGAAGGTAATTGTATAAATTTCGATAACTTAAGTGGGATTGTTGGTATTTTTGGTCCTAATAGAATAGGTAAGAGTTCAATACCAGGAGCTTTAATGTATGGATTGTTCAATACAACCGATCGTGGCCCAATGAAAAATGGCCACATGATTAAAGAAGGAACCAGAGAGTGTAAAGCAAAAGTACAATTCCAAGTAAATGAAGAAATGTTTTTCGTAGAACGATCTTCGGCATTAGAAGAATCAAAAAAGAAAACAATAGATGATTCATATAAAACAAGTACAGATTTAAATTTTTATAAAATTGACAAGGAAGACAATATTGTTTCTCTTAATTTAGACGATCGTGACAATACAGATAAAAACATAAGAAAAACAATAGGAACAGCAGAAGATTTTCTCATGACATCTTTTTCATCTCAAGGTGACATTAATAGATTTATCAATGAAGGTTCTACAAAAAGAAAAGAATTGTTGTCAAAATTTCTAAATTTAGATATTTTCAAAACTCTATCGGTTATTGCCAAAGAAGATTTAAATTCTTACAATGCAATAGCTAAAAAATATATTAGTATAAATTTCGACCAAGATATTAAAGATTTAGGAAATCAAATAAGTGAAAATAATTCTTTATTAGAATTATATGAGAATAAAATTCTTGAAACAGAAAACAAATTACAAGATATAAAAACACAATTGTTAATTTATGAACAAAAATTTGATTTTGATTCCTTAAGAACTCTTGAAAGAGATTTGGAACAAAAAGAAAAAGAATATCAAACAATAAAAAATCTAAAAGAAGAAACTGAAACTAATATAACCAATGTTAGAAAACAAGAAATAAATCTAAAAAAACAACTGGATTCTTTAGATATACAAAGCCTGGAAGAGAAGATTGAGAAGATGCAGTCTTTAAGGGCTCTAGCAGCCGACATACAGGCTTCTTTTAAGATAGAGACTAATACATTAGAGCAACAAGAGAAAACGCTTAAAAAGCTAACTGTGGTGCCTTGTGGTGATTCATATCCAACTTGCACCTATATCAAGGATGCACATGAAAATAAAACACTGATCGTAGAACAACAAAGCAAAGTCTCGGAGTTAAAAAATAAGTTAAAAGACTTTGAGTTAATAGCAAAAGAATTTATAGAACAAAAAATTGCAGAAAAATATAAAGAAAGTAAATTGTTAACAGAACAATTAACACAGTTTAAAAATAAATCAGATGTTTTAAATGAAAGATTTAATAATATTAATTTATCTAAAATAATAGAAGAAAAAAATAAAATTAATGATAAATTAAATAAAACAAAACAAAAAATAAATTCTGATGATTTAGGAAAAAAAGAAGATTTGCAAGAATCACACAAGGTTTTATCTTCACAAATGAGAGAATTTATTAATAATAAAAACGAATCTCTAATTTCTGTAGGTTCTTTGAATCAAAAAATGCAGACTGCCGTTCTTCAAAAGAAAGAATTGGCAGATTTAATAGAAAAAACAAATATCCAACAAACTGTATATAATGCGTTTTCTAAAACAGGTATACCAACCATGGTCCTAGAATCACAACTTCCTGCTATAAATCAAGAATTGCAAAAAATTCTAGCAGGAGTATCTGATTTTCAAATTGAAATAGTGGCTTCATCTACTTCAAATGCAATGGATGTTTATATTATCAACGGAACATCAAGAAGAATAATCGAAACTGCATCAGGGATGGAAAAAATGTTATGCTCTCTTGCTCTACGTGTTGCCTTGAATAACTTATCTTCTATGCCTAAATCAAATATATTTATCATAGATGAAGGATTTGGAGTATTAGATGAACAAAATATTAGCTTATGTTTACAAATGTTAAATACTTTAAAAACTTATTATAAAACAATTTTAATCATAACTCATATATCTGAAGTAAAAGAAATTGTGGATAACATTATCGAAATTAAAGATTTCAACGGAGAATCTTATGTCTATATCTGAAAATAAAATAAAAACACTATGTGGTGGAAAAATCGTAGTAATAATTCCTGAGACCCAAGACCAAACAGTCCCTTTGTTTTGTGACCTGTGTTTATTTCCTATGAAAACACTAGAAGATTCACTTTCTTATAAAAAAAACAAGTGTTGTTCTATTTGTGAAATGAAGTGGTCTAAAACAATTTTTGGTAATTGGGACGAAGGTTGGAGGCCAACAAAAGAAGTACAAGGTTGGAATGAATATTTAGAAGAAAGAAAATTACTTAATAGACCAGTATTTAATTTAAGGTAAAATAAAAATGACTGTAAAAAATTACAACAAGTATCTAGAACTTTCAAAAGTATTCAACGAAACCTTTGGAGCAAAAAATAAAATGGATAATACCGTATTCACAGATATGGTAAGAACAAGACTTATTGATGAAACAAAAGTTAGTGTCATGTACATCACTGTTGTAAATCTTCAAAGAGAAGACCAGTGGCTCGAATTATCAAATAAATTCACCAGTGATGCCGTAGAAATAATAAGAAATTATCTTAAAAAAGCAACAGAGGAATATAAAAAAAATACGGATGATAAAATTAAGTTTACAATAGATTCAAAGTCTGTTAAGTTCGATGTAGAGTTTCTAAACTACAATATATTAAGGACAAACAGGAATGCATACTTCAGAGTTTATTGCGACGCCGAAATCGACTAAAGAAATAATTTTATTGTCTGTTTTGAACGAATATCCTTTTAATCCTCTTGAAAAAGATAAAGAATATTTAGGATTAAATTATTGCCAAAAAACAATATTTGAATTAGATTTTAAAAAAGAAAAAATAATTTTTTTAAAAGAAAGACAAAAAGGTTGTACGGTCGCTCTGTTAGCTCATGCGGTGGAATCGTTAAAACAAAATAAAAATTATTCTATTTTGTTTTTAACAGAATCATCAATGATTGAGTTATATAAGACTTATTGTTTGTTTCTCATGGGCGACAAGAATAACACAAAACACATAAAAAATAAAATAAAAATAAATAATTCTTCTATTGAATTTAGTAGTGGAAAACATATCAATAATAATTTCTTTCATGGCAAAACATATGATCTTGTTGTTTGGGATGAAATTCGTATAAAAGAATTTTTACTTCTTAAATCAAATTTTAATAAAAATTTCATTGGAACAAGTACCATCTTAGATAATAATATTAAAATTATCCCTGACAGATATTGTAATTTACATATTTTTAAAGATTTATGGAATATAAATGAACCAAATTTAAACGTTTTGCCTGTATATTTACAATTACTACCAGATCTAACACAAGAATCTGAATTCGTAGGTAAAAGTTTAATAGAAAATTATGGCAGATTCTAATAAAAAAATTCAACGTAAACAAGATCAAATTGAAGAAATAATAAAATGCGGAAAAGAACCTTCTTATTTTATTAAAAACTATGTTAAAATACCTCATCCAATGAGAGGACTTGTTCCTTTTGAGACATTCCCATATCAGGACGATTGTTTGGAAATGTTTCAATCTCACAGACTCGTTATCACTAATAAGTCTCGTCAGTTAGGGTTATCCACAATATCTGCCGCATATGCCCTGTGGATGTCTTTGTTTTATAAAGAAAAAAACATAATAGTAATTGCAACAAAATTGGAAACAGCAAAAGAATTTATCGTTAAAGTTAAAACAATGCTTGATTCCCTACCACCATGGTTAGTTCTACCAAAACTAACAGGAGAGTCTGTTAGATATCTTAATTTTTCTAATGGTTCTAAAATAAAAGCAATGTCTACATCAAAAGACGCAGGCCGTTCTCAGGCCGCATCCATAATTATTATAGATGAGTGTTTGGATGCTACTAGTAAGATAACTCTACGAAATAAACTGACAGGCGAAATGAAAGAAATTTCAATTGTCGATTTGTTTAATGAAGAAATATATGAATAAAAAAATATATGTCTGTATGTTCTTTATAAGAAATTTTGTTATGTTAACATTCTCACATGAATATTAAAATTATAGATGGAGAATTATGACCAAACAAAGAGAAATTTTATCAAACGGAATTCTTTTTAATTGTGAGTTATGTGATAAAAAAGATATGAAATCAACAGGGTTTTCGAATCATGTTAATAGTATGCATGTGAAAAAAGAAAATATTTCTTCTTTAGAAGAATATTATAAGTTATATATAAATTTAAAATGGGGCAATTCAAATAATTTATGTAAATTTTGTAATAAAGAAACAAAGTTTATGTCAATTTTCGAAGGATACTCAGAGTTTTGCTCGCATCAGTGTTCGGTGTCTACTACTGAACATAAAGAATTAATTAAAGTAAATTATAAAATTTCTATGTTGGAAAAATACGGAGTAGAACATTCAAGTAAACTTTCTGGATTTGGTGATAAGGTTAAAGCTACTAAGCTAAAAAAACATGGGGATGAAAATTTTAACAATATTGAAAAAGCAAAATTAACTAATCTGGGTCGCTATGGTGTAGAAAATTATGCTAAATCTAATGAATATGTTGAAAAAACAAAAGCAACATCACTGGAAAAATATGGTGTAGAACACTTTACACAAAACGAAGAAGTTAAAAACAAAACAAAACTAACTAATTTAGATCGTTATGGTTTTGAAAATCCAATGAAAAACGTTGAAATATATAATAAATCAAAAGAAACTAATTTAAAAAGATATGGCGTAAAACATGCTACTCAATATGAATTTTTTAGAAATAAAACAAAAAAAACTTTAATGGAAAAATATGGAGTTGACAGTCCTTTAAAATTATTTCATACAAGATTAAAATCAAAAACATCTATAAGAAAAAAGTTTGAAGATAATTTTAATTTTTTAGAACAAACTAAATTAAAACTATTAGATTCAAATGAATTAAAATTTAAATGTCTTGTTTGTAACAATGATTTTATTTTTGAACCCGAAGGGGAATATAAATATTTATCTTCTAATTCTTCTACACCTTCAAGGTTTCCTCATTGTAAAATATGCAATCCCGTTGGAGCACGAGATGGTTCATCAATTCAAAAAGAAATTTATTCTTATATTTGTTCTTTTTTTGATAAAGAGAAAATTAAAATAAACGATAAAAGTATATTAAAAAACATAAACAAACAAGTTGATATTTATATAGAAAATAAAAATATTTCTTTTGAAATAAATGGTTTATATTGGCATTCTGAGATTGGCGGCAACAAAGGAAAAACATATCATGTTAATAAAACAAATTTATCAGAAGCAAAAAATATTAAATTAATTCATATTTTTGAAGATGAAATTAATGATAAAAATAAAATAATTAAATCAAAATTAGATTATCTATTAAATAATACAAAAAATTCTAAATCAATAGGCGCAAGAAAATGTGTTATTAAAAAAACAAATAAAAAAGAATACTTTGATTTTTATGAAAACAATCACTTACAAGGGAAAGTTATAGGAGGAAATATTTCATATGGTGCATTTTATAATAATGAACTTGTTGCCTGTATGACGTTTGGCCAAGAAAGAATTTCTTTAGGCAGCAAGAATCATACAAACAAAAACGAGTTTGAGTTGCTTAGATTTTGTACAAAAATAGGATATGTAATTCCTGGTGTAGCGAGCAGGTTATTTAGTCGTTTTATAAAAGAAAATAATCCCAATAAAATCATATCTTATGCTGATAGAAGATGGAGTAGTTCTATTAATAAAGACACCGTTTATCAAAAACTTGGTTTTACAGAGGTTCATAAATCTGAACCAAATTACTTTTATTTGCTTAAAGAAGATAATTATAGGAAAAGACATAACAGATATAAATTTAGAAAATCAGAACTAAATAGGTTATTATCTATATACGACCCAGCGTTATCAGAGTGGGAAAATATGAAAAATAATGGACACGATAGAATCTGGGATTGTGGGACAATAAAATATGAGTGGAAAAACAAAACCGTACAAGAAAATATCGAATTGGGAAGTTCTAACTCCTAAAGGCTTTAAGTCATTTTCGGGTATTAAAAAAGTAAACAAAGAATATTCTTTAAAATTCACAACAGAATTTGACAAAGAAATAACCTGTTCTGGTGGTCATCAACTTTATGTAAAAAGAGAACTAGAAGGTCAAGAGTCTGAGGAAATGTTTTGTTTTGCTGATATGATTGAGCCTTATACAGATAAAATAAAAAACAAAGTTGGAGAATATGAAACTGTTATTGAGATAGAAAAAACAGAAAAAGAAATTGATTTATTTGATCTTGTTGATGTAGAAGATGGATATGAGTATTACGCCAATGATTTATTAAGTCATAATTGTGCTCACATTGAGAACTTTTCTGAGTTGTGGACCGGCCTTCAGCCCACAATATCTTGTGTGACTGGTGATACATTAATATTAACAGATAATGGATTTGAAAAAATAGAAGATTTTCATAAAACACATAATGTTGGAGATTATTTTAAACTAGAAATACCAATTTATGGAAAAAATGGAATGGAAAAAACGTCTCACGGATATGTTTCACCTGAATCAGATACCATTATTATAAGAACCAAACATGGACATGAAATAGAATGTACTCTAAAACATCCATTGTTTGTGTATCAAAATGGTAAAAATGATGGAGTGATGATCGAATCTCGAAATATTACGATAGGTAATAAGTTGAGAATTCAAACAGGAATGAAGTGTTATGGAACCAATACTAAAAACATAACATTATTGGAGGCCAAAAACACAGCATTAAAATATTCCAAGTCATTAATTTTTGATGAAAATTTGGATTTAGATAGTGATATCTTGACCGCAAATGAAATATTTGTAAAAAATTATTTAAAAGAACTTATCAAAATCTGTTGTGTGGAAACAATAGAAACCATAAATAAAAAAATATTTAAAATAGAAATTAAAAGTAAAGGTTTTATAAAAAAACTTAATTTACTTTTTCATAACGATGGATATAAATCATATATTTTAAAAGAAAAAGAAAAAATCTTTCTTTGTGTTCCATTTGAAGAAACGAAAGATAATTTTTATTGGGATGAAATTGTTTCTATTGATAAATCTAAAAATAAAACATATGATTTTACAGTTCCAAAAACACATACTTTTTTACAAAACGGAATTTTAGGAAGCAACACAGGAGGCTCTGCTATTTTAATTTCTACTCCTTTGGGAATTGGAAATCAATTCCATAGCATATGGGCAAAAGCAACAGATAAAAACTTTGACCCGGCCAATATTAAAACAAACGAAGAGGGTTCAAATAAGTTTTATGCGATAGAATTACCATGGACAGTACATCCCGAAAGAGATCAAGAATGGTATGAATCGCAGTGTTCCGAGTTGGGAAATGATCCTCGTCGTATTTCCCAGGAACTTTTATGTGCTTTTAATTCATCTGGTAACAATTTCATTGACAGTAAAATATTAGAATATTTAAAAACACAACTTAAAACTCCAATTGCGAGATATGGCAATGGCAACGATATGAATATATGGGAATATGCAAAACCAGGCCATAAATATATAATCTCAGCTGACGTAGCTCGTGGAGATTCGGAAGATTTTTCAACAGCTTGGATTATAGATGCAGACACTAATATCTGTGTAGCTGATTTTAAAAGCAAAATACCTCCTGATAGATTTGCAGAATTTTTAGTTGATATTGGAGAAAAATACAACAAAGCATTTATTGTCAACGAGATTAATAGTGTCGGGGTAGCTACTTCTTTTGCGTTGAAGACATTAAAATATCAAAATTTATATTTTGAAAAACTCTTTAATGGTTCAATTGAAAACAACTATACACAAGATATGATAGGAGACTTAATCCCAGGATTTAATACTAATGTTAAATCCAGAGTAGAAATAATGACAAAATTTGAGGCTGCAATAAGAAATAAAGAAATACAAGTATATTCTGATAGGCTTATTAAAGAACTCGAAACATTTATTTGGGATGGGAAAAAAGCAAAGGCTTTAAAAGGCTACAATGACGACTTAATAATGGCGTTAGCAATAGGAGTTAACTTTATCAATTGGGGGGCCGCTAGAAGCACGTATGACGATGGTGCAAGTATAATGGCTATGATTCAAGGAATGTCAAAGAACTCTAGAACTCTAGAACAATTAACCAAACAACAATCAGAGCCCAATACAGTAGATTGGGGTAATATTGGCTTTGATCTGCCATCCAAGGGAAGTATTTATTCTAATTCTAATACTAAAAATAATATTTTTGTAGGAGGAACAAGAATTCCAAGTTGGATTAAACAAAGTTAAAAACAAACATGGTCTTGTAAAAGATTTTCGTTTACAACCTTGTGTTGGCGTGTTATACTTTGGATATGAAAAATCCAGTCATTTTAATGAGAGCTTCACTCGCAGAAGAAAAAGAATTACTCATAGCAAAAAAATATTTTGATGTGTATGAAAATCGATGTTCAATACCAGAAAATTCTCTAGTAATTCCTAGATTTTCATATCTTCCATTTCCAAAAGAATTTGAAGAAGACATGAAATATAAAAATTGTGATGTTATAAACACATACAGACAACATCGTTATATAGCAGATTTATCTAACTGGTATCAAGACCTTGAAGACATAACTCCAAAAACATGGTTTAGATTTGAAGATGTGCCCAAACACTGTGGGCCTGTTGTTTTAAAGGGAGAAACAAATAGTAAAAAGTATTTTTGGCATACTCACATGTATGCTGAGAATTGGGATGCTGCAAATAAAGTATTTAGTAATTTAATGATGGATAGTTTAATTGGAGCACAGAATATCTACATTAGAGAGTATGTGCCACTAAAAACATTTGATTATGATGTGACCGGCATTCCTATCACAGAAGAATATAGATTTTTCATATTAGATGGAAAAGTTGTAACGTCAGGATTTTATTGGTCTTCACATTGTGAATTATTAGAAAATAAGGAACTGAATATAAATCCTGATAATGTTCCGAAAGAATTCATTCGGGATATTATCGACAGAGTTGGAAAAAATTCAAGATTTTTCGTTGTTGATGTAGCCAGAGCACAAACTCCTTATAATCCTTTATATAATCAACATGGTTTAGGAGAATGGATTGTTGTGGAGTTAAACGACGGCATGATGTCAGGAATATCAGAAAATGATCCAAATGTGTTGTATTCAAACATGAAAGATGTTTTAACAAAATGATAGGAAAAACACTAGATAAAGTTAATATAAAAGATATTCAAATTGGAATGAAAATAAAAGAAATAAAAACAAATAGAAAAGGTCTTATAACAAATAAAATAAGACCTTGTGATAGTTTTTGTGGAGGATGGGAAATAGGAATTGTGTTTGAATATGAACCCGAGAAACCCAAGAAGATTAAATCAATAGGTTTTTTCTATGACGAAAAAAATAAATTAAAGAATTTTATTTTAATTAAATAAAACAAGGAAATAACATGAAAATTAAAGCTATAATAACAGCTTGTGGATATGTTGAAACTAATAGAATAGCTTCAAATTTATGGTGTCCATATGCTGATTCCGAAGAAATGACTGTAAATGACGCTATAACAAAATTAGCTTTTGATTTCTTAAGAACATATCAAGAATCAGCCACATTTGATTATTTCTCAGAAGATGATTTTAAACAATATATTATTAATTCTTGTTATGGTGAAATAAACGATTGTTTTTGGATTGATGATGAGCACACTACTTTTACTCCATATAATAGTTTTACTGAATTGTTTTTTATAGAAAAATTTGAGACAATTTTTATTGATTCGGATTTTGAGAAAATAATTCTTTCATTTATTAACGAAGAGATGTTAAAGGCTGTTTTTGGCACAGATATAAAATATGATTTAAATGAATTTAACTACACAAATTCTAAATGTATAATTTACAATCAAGATGATGAGTATTTTAAAATAGAATTTGATTATAAGAAATTGTATGAAAAAAAATGAAAGTATTTGCACAAAAAAACAAAGATGGCGAATGGGCTAGTGTGCCTGTTTCTAATTCTGTTAGAGGTTTTGATTTCAAGGGATATGAAATAATTCCATATCTATACGAAAACATTGACTCTATTGGTATAGAAAAAGAAGATATTATAGTCGGAGGAATTCCATGTGTGAGAGCAATATTAAATAAATTTGATTTTCAGGTTCCAAATTTATCAATTCCTCATGATGGCCTACTTCAGTTTTGTGAAAGAAAGTTTAACTTAATAACAATTAGAGAATTAAACAATATAGTAAATAAAGAAAAATTTGATAAGTTTTTTATCAAGCCATATAAAGAGCATAAACTTTTCACTGGACATATTGTTAGCTCGTTTAAAGATTTATTCAAATCAATGCATGTACCCGAAGACACTGAAATAGTATCATCAGACTATGTTGAATTTATAAGCGAATATAGAATATTTGTAACAAATGGAGAAATAAGAGGAATGAGTCATTATGGTGGCGATTTTCTTGTGTTTCCAAACAAATTTGTTATAAAAATGTTAGTTAAAAAAGCATATGAAATATATGGTTTAAATGGATTTTCTGTAGACATAGGGATTACACGAGATAATAAAACTTTATTGGTTGAGTTGAATGATGGTTTTTCTCTGGGTTGTTATGGTCTAAACTATCTTGAGTATACCAATTTAATAGAAGCAAGATGGAAACAATTAAATGAAACAAGTATTAATAATAAGAAAAGATCTTAATATGAGAAAAGGAAAAATGTGCGCGATGGCTAGCCACGCTGCCATTGATGCATATTTGAATTCATCTAAAGAAGATATCGAAGCCTGGAATCTAGATGGGCATAAAAAGATTTGTGTGTCATGTGATTCAGAACAAGAACTTATTGATTTGTATCAAAAGGCCAAAGATGAAAATTTACCTTGTTCTATTGTTGTTGATATGGGACTTACTGAATTTCATGGTATTCCAACAAAAACAGCGGTAGCAATAGGACCAGCAATACATGAGTCAATTGATAAAATTACAGGACATTTAAAGTTATTATGAATAAAAATAAATATATAGTTTTCGACACCGAAACAACTGGTTTAAATGTAGAAACCGATAGAATTGTAGAATTTGCTAGCATAACAAAATCATTAGTTGATAACGAGTTTCATGAAGAAATTAATCATTTCTTAGACCCTGAGATGGTAATTTCTGAGGGTGCTACAAAAAAACATAATATAAAAAATGAAGATGTTGCTGGCAAACAAAAGTTTAGAGATATATCAAAACAATTAGTTGATGTTTTTAACAGTCATATTAAAGATAATGATTGTTATTATTTGGGTTATAATGTTTTACAATATGATATTCCTTTATTAGAAAGCGAATTCTCAAGAAATGGTTTTGACGGTTTTAAGATAGATGAGGCAAGAACAATAGATTTGTTGATTTTTGTTCAGTATTATTTTAGAAATTTCGAATCAAATAGATTGGATGATGTCTACAAGTCATTATTTGAAAAAGAACCCGAAAATGCACATCAAGCACTTGATGATACAAAAACAACATGGCAAATATTTTCCGCTTTAATTGACACAGAACTATTGCCTCGTAATGTTAATAAACTATTAAAACAACAAGAACTTTTTAAAGAGTTTCTTAGCCGTGAAAGAAAAACTTATGGATATTGGCTTTATTGTGACAGACAAGATAAAAATATTCTAAGAATAGGTGCCGGTAAACATCGAGGCGCACTTTTAAGCGAAGTACCAACTTCATATTTAAAATATATTTACGAAGATCCAAAATTTAATTTAACCTCGAAAACAAAAAAAGAATTTGAAAATATTATATTCAAAACCAAGAATTTGGTTGACAATTAAATTATTATAACGTATAGTTAATATACTCGCGGTTATAACTCAATTGTTACGGGTTAGAGCCCCGTTAACCGCTTATTGCTAACATAGCTCAATTGGCAGAGCAAAACTCTTGTAAGGTTTAGGTTTTCGGTTCGATTCCGAATGTTAGCTCCATTTTATGACAAAAATTGTTAATTTATACAAGGAAAAATATGATGTATATATTGGTCGCCCTGGAAAGGGAAGAAGCGGCTACTATGGAAATCCTATAAATAAATCCGAACAGTGTTGTGTGTGTAATAATATTCATAATGAAAGCGGTTCCACTTTAGAATGTTATAAGACATATTTTCATTTTAGATTAGAAAATGATGAAGAATTCAAAAAAAATATTTTATCTTTAAAAGGAAAAGTATTAGGTTGTTTTTGTAAGCCCAAACCATGCCACGGAGATATAATTGTTGAATTTTTAGAAGGAAAAGTAATACAGTGAAACGTATTTTTATTAAAAATGGCCACAGCAGATGCTTATGGAATGGAGGTTTGGGTTATTTCTACAATTTATTATGATTTTAAATTTAGGTTCACAAAATATACAAAACTCTATTTATAATAGAGTATATACTATGCGAGCAGAAAAGATAAGTAAATTACCTGTTATACATTTCTCAGCCGACACACAAAAAGAATTGACGACTGCGTTTGTTAGAGTATCAGAATTTTATGAATCCCCCTATGGAGAGATTCATGGAAAATATTTTGATTTAAAAGAATATAAAAAACTTTATGCTAAAGATCATGAAGGTAGATTTACCTATTATAGTGATTGGACTGGATTTAATATACCATCTAGCTCTTTTAAAAAATTCTGTGAGTTATTTTCTGATTCATTTACGAAAAAAGAACAATATGTTTTTAATGAAGTTGAAAAAATAATAGGAGATGTTTTTACTCGTAAAAAATATTATTTAATAGGAACTTATAAAGGTCCAAGTCAAAGGTCAACTTTTGAGCATGAAATCGCACATTCTCTATATTCTTTAAAAAGAAATTATAAAAAAGTTTGTGACGAAACCTATAAAAAAATACCAGAAAAAACTATTGAAAAAATAGTATTGGCCCTAAAAGGATTAGGTTACGATGAAGAATCATTGCGTGATGAAATTCAAGCTTATTCTTCTACTGATAGTTTGGCCATTTTCAAAGATAGATTTTCATTAGATTTCAATGAAATTCCAATTGAAGCAATTTATGATTACCAAAACAATTTTTATAAATTTCATAAGTTAGAATAGTAATTCTTTTCTGTTTATCCTCATATTTAGTAAAATATGAGGTGATACATGAATGCTACAGGATTAATCATTGATGGAAAAGTTGTTGCTTGTTCAAAGCCAGTATATAACTGGAATGACCATGGGATGAAATTTAATGTTCCAAAAGGTGCTAGACCTAGAACAAAAAAAATAAACTTAATTGCTTTACATTGGACTGCTGGTACTGGTGATGGCAAAGCGGTCTATAATGTTTTAACACAGAGAAAATTAGGTATAGATTTTCATATACATAGTGATGGTACAATATATCAATTTAGTGATCCAACAGTAAATGTTACTTTTGGACAAGGTGCCATAAATGATTTTTCTGTAGGTATTGAATGTACAAATTTTGGATTTTTGAGTGATGGTCAAAAAAACCCTGATACAAAAAGAAAAATTGTCGAACAAATAATAAAAAGAAGAAAAATAAAAGTAGCTTCGTTTTATCCAGAACAATTAAGTTCTATATTAGCCGTATGTGATTCTTTGTGCGTTGCCTTACAAATACCCAAAACAGTCCCAGGCGATAATGGAATGTTTTATTCAAATCAACTAACAGATAAACAAATTTTGGAACATAAAGGAGTTTGCGGACATTTAAATGTACCAAAAACTACAAAAGTCGATCCTGGCAATGAACCATTTGAATTTCTAATTAAAAATGGCTTTGGACTACAACAGATTAAATAAAAATCTCATTTTATAGGTAATGTTCGTGGTTGACTAGGTTGTGGTTCCTGATACACTCTGGATATGTCTCGAACACATCACTAGATTGTGTCAGAAATTAAATTTTAGCATCTTTGTATTTTGTCTTAGTTTGCGTTTCTTCCTTATGTGCCGTTGTTGTTGTTGTTTGCCAAACTAAGATAAAATACATTTTTTTCGGGAGTAGATTAATTGGTAGATCATCTGACTTTGAATCAGATCGTTGTAGGTTCGAGCCCTACCTCCCGATCCAATTTTTAAGCAAAAAATATGAAACAATACCATCATTTATTAAAAAACATATTAGAGAATGGAATAAAAACGCCAGATAGAACTGGCACTGGGATTTTGTTTTGTGACAATGCTCCAGTGATGGAATTTGATTTACAAGATGGATTTCCTTTAGTTACAACAAAAAAAATGTTTACAACAGGAATAATAGACGAACTTCTATGGTTTATTAAAGGTTCAACAAATGCTTTAGAATTACCAGAACGTACACAAAAATGGTGGACGCCTTGGATGAAACCAGACGGAGAACTTGGTCCTATCTATGGTAAACAACTAAGAAATCAAGAGAAGATATTTAAAGACGGAACAGTTAAAATTGTTGATCAACTTCAAAATATAATTGATTCAATAAAGAACGATCCATGGTCGCGAAGGCATATAATATCTTTGTGGAGTTCTCTTGACTTAGAAGAACAACAATTGCCTTGTTGTCATGGTAGTATAATTCAGTTTTTTGTTAAGCCGGACGAAAACGGTAATCCAAAATTTTTATCTTGTAAAATGTATCAACGATCAGGTGATGTGTTTATAGGAGTACCTGTTAATATCGCTTCTTATTCTATGTTTCTAATGATGATTGCCCAAGTAACAAATTTAATACCCGAAAAGTATATTCACGTTCTTGGCAATGCTCACATATATTCAAATCATATCGAACAAGTAAAAATACAATTATTAAGAGAACAGATGCCACTACCAAAAATGATTTTAAATTCAAATATTAAAAATATAAATGAATTTACTTTTGAAGATTTTAAATTGGAAAATTACAATTCACACCCTGTTATAAAAGGAGATTTGGCTATATGAATAATGACAACAAAGAAGAAGATGTGAGTGAATTTTTCACATGCGAATGTCATTCTTTAGAACACAGTTTTGTTTTTTCTGATATGTGTGACTATCATGGTTCTTATGACGAATCAGGGCCATATATTCATATCTTTTTAAAAGAAGCTGTTTGGTACAAAAGAATTTTTCCTGCCATTAAATATATTTTTGGTTTTAAGACAAAATATGGACACTATGATGAAATCATATTAAAACCAAAAGATATCATTAGATTGAAAAACTTACTAGAAACATCTGCAAAAAATAGAAAAATAAATGAATAAAAATCTCAATTATATAGTTGCCATGTCTAACAATGGAGTTATTGGCCATGACAACAAACTATTGTGGAATTATTCCGAGGATATGAAGTTTTTTAAAGCAACGACTAGCGGTCATGCAATAATAATGGGAAGAAAAACTTATGAATCTATTGGTAGATCATTGCCCAATAGAACAAATATTATCTTGACACGAGAATCAGGCTTTAAGGCAAGTGGATGTGTTGTGGTTGCATCAACCCAAGGAGCTTTGGAAGAAGCCTATAAGGTAGACCAAGAGCCGTTTATAATAGGTGGTGGAGTAGTGTACGAGATGTACAAACACCTAGCAACTAAAATATTTGTTACACTTGTTGACAAGCCATATCAGGGCGATATTAAATTCCCTAAATCTTGGCTAGATAGTGACTGGACCTGTATAAAAGGAACACAATCTTTAAATAGCGAAACACCAGAACTATGGTTCCTTGAATATATTAAAAATACGGAGAATAAAAAATGAATCCAATTATGAATTGTAAAAACTGTCAAAAATACGTAGGTAAAATAAACGAAGAACATTTCTTATATTGTTGTGTTGAATGCAAAGTACAACATACGGCTGATATAAAAGCAAGATTATTTGCATCCAGAGAAACACACGAATTATATAATTACAGCAGAAGAAAACAAGATAAAGATACTTGAAAAGGTATTGATAACTCCAAAGAAAAATTATAATTCTGTTGTATTTAGGTGACTTATTTTTCTTATCTCTTCATCTAAAATAGAATAAAGAACAATATAATTCTTACTATTTTTTGTTTTCTGACAGGCAATTTCGTAAATTACTATTGGTCCTTCAATCCTAATACGTTCAATAATTCCATCAATGTAACCACGAAGAATATCTTCTTCCAAGAGACGACAAAAAGTATATTGAACTTCTGATTGTATTCCAAATTCTCTAGGAGTCTTAAGATAAAATCTAACATTGTCTCCAGGTAAAATTTCTTTTATTGGGGTTGGTTTTTTTTTAAATTTAAATAATGTTTTTAATTTTTGAAACATTGGATTGATTAATTATAGTATAAGATAAAGAGGAAAATATGACTGACTATTCGAAATTAAATGAAATTGGTGTGTGGCTCGATGATGCTTTTTCAAAAGTAAATTCTGATTATATTGCTTTGTTAAAAAAGGCAAACATTAACAGTGTTTCTATTATGGCAAATAAAAGTAATACAAAACCAGAAGATAAATTGTGGGAACTTAGATATAAAAAAGAAGATTTTCAAAAATTATCAAAAACGTTAAATGATGCTGGTATTAAAGTTGGTTTAACTTGTTGGCCACAGCCTTCTAAAACACAAATAGATTTAATGATGAAAGATATGGCTGTATTATTAGATATAACAGGAGCTAGTAATTTTATGGTTGATACTGAAAGCAACTGGCATCCAAACTTTTTGAAAAAAGAAGAGTTAAAAACAATGCAAGATGCTTCAAAATATTTAGTTGATAACATGAAAGATGCAGGAGTTAAACATAAAGTTAAAATAGAACTGACTACTTTTCCATATCATAAAGAAAATAGCAAAGATGCTTTGGTAGCACCACACATGGATGCATTATTTCCACAAGCATATAGTGTGGCCAACAGAGACAACGGGGTTATTCCATGGGATGACCGTTTAGGGCCTGGTAAAATGCAAGAACTCTCGTTAAAAAGAACAAAACAAATTAAAGATTTTAAAGGAGAATTTGCAATTGGCTTAGCTGCATATGACCAAGTTTTTGATGGTCATACTGGTCAAGAAGCCATGAAAAAATCTCTAGACAAGTCAATAGAACTCGGTGTGACTAAAGTTTTTTATTGGAGTTCAAAATGGGTAGTCGGTTCAGTAAAGACAAAATATGGTATAGATTTCTTAAGTAAATTAAAATAAACTTATAATACCTATTTAAGTTTATGTCAAAAGAACTTATTAAACAATTAATAAAGGAGTTATTAAAAGAAACTCCAATAGAAGATATTACTAGAATAGGCGACTTTAGTAAAAGACATTCAATTGTTAATCCAGTAGACAGAGCTTTGTTGTCTTCTCCAAAAGCAGAAGTTAAAATAAGAAAAATTTGGGAAAATACACCTGGAATATTTAATCTTGTTTTCATAAACGATCCAAGAGTAAAAGGTGAAGAGTTTAAAGAAGTTGGAGAAGTTTCGGAAAATTTCATTAGAACCAAGATGAAAATATCTGAAGAAGAACTTCACATAGACCCTGAAGCTTGTACCATCATATACACTAATAATCGTGGAGATGAAAGAGTAATGGCAACTGGATGGATTTTAGCACATAGACTTTCTCATAGCCTTTCTAGGGGAAATCCAAGTTATTGGTCAAGTTTCTCAACTCACTTAACAAACATTTTTAAAAATTTACTTAATGATGTTTACGGCATACAAATGAGTACAAGCTCCATTGTTCCAAGAGATGAACAACTTTTAATGAAGTTGGCAGCACAACAAATAGGAACAATGAAGTCGGCGAGAGATTCTAATTTAAGAAATTGGTATGAATTTGGTCACGAATTGTTTGCTCAATATTTACTCACAGGTTCGATTAAATTTAACAAATTGCCTGACTCCTTGGTTACTGATGTACAGGCGTTTGGAAGAAAAAGAAACACTAAAGTATTCGATACAGATACACAAGAAACTTACAATAGACATGACCTTGAATATTTCGCTAGTATTATAGAATCAGAGATTGAGTCTATTGTTGAATCTATTCAAGGTAAAATATTTGTGATGTAGTTTTTTAATTAATTCTGAATTACACAAATATTTAATATTTGTAAAAAGGTTTTTAGAGAGAAATTTTATGAAAATTACAGTTAAACAACTTAGAAAAATTATTAAAGAAGAATTATCAAAACATTCATTTAATTCTATTGATGACATATCAGATGAAAACGACATAAACCAACAAAGTGATTTTGAGAAATCCTTAAACGTAGAAGATTTCTCAGTATACGACACAATTTTATCAAAAATACGAAAATCACCAGAAATGAAACAAAGATTTTTATCTAAACAACCAGCAGAGATTGCGCGTGAATATAAGCTTGATACAAGTCAACGTTTGCTTTACCTTATTTCTAATTTACAGCAACAAGTAATAGAAGATGATTTTGATTCAGACAACCCCTACAGACACCCTGAAGGGACTTATCGTCTGTCTAAAGATGACGAATGGGTAGAAGTCTAATAGACTGTCTATTTTAGCTACTATTGGTAGGTGTTTATGATTACAATCACAATAGGTACTCACCTAAAAGAATATTACGTTTTAATAGATTAAAACAAAAAAAGATTCCCTTTTTAAGAGGAATCTTTTTTTATTATATTTTTTCCTAAAGTAGTTTTAGGCTGCCATTGCATATTCTTGCCCTGCCGGGATCCAATTGTCAAAATTAATTATATCTTAACAAACTAAAAGTTTAAACTGTTGAGTTAAAATTATTTATATATTAACCAGAAATTTTATCTAATTTTTCTTACTGCTTGTAAATATTCTTGCTCGGAATATTCTTCCCCATTCAAAAACCAATATTTTTTGCCATTGCTATGTTCAAGTGCTGGACCATCAAGCCTATGACGTTTTCCATTCAACCACCACTGTTTTGTTCCATTATCATAAATTGCCGGGCCGTCTTCTCTGTGCAGTTTTCCATTCAAATACCATTGGTTATTTCCATCTGCCCATTCTCTTGCTGGACCATCTTCTCTGTGATATTTGTCATTCAAATACCACTCTTTATATCCATTTGCCCATTCAACAGCCGGACCATCTTCTCTGTGAAGTTTTCCATTTAAATACCACTGTTTTGTTCCATCTGCCCATTCAATTGCCGGACCATCTTCTCTGTGAAGTTTGTTATTCAAATACCATCCTGTGACTAAAGCACCATTTCCATCACGAGTTGGTTTCTGAATTGGTTTTGATAATTCTTCTTTAATAATCTGTCTAAGTTGTGACTTTGTAATTTTCATAATTTTTTTTCCAGGCAATATTTCACAAATATTAAATATTTGTGAAATTTAGAATTATCATTTTTTATTAACATCGTAAATATAGTTACTTTTATGTTAATAAAAGAATATATAAAGTTGTTAATAAAAGAAGAACTTAACAAAACAGATAAGACAGAAAAAGATTTAGAATTGTTTTTAAAAACTGTTGTACCTAATTTAATACAACACTGTATGATTAGAACAAATTCTGTAAAAGTCTGTGGATATATTTCGGAAGATTTTAACAAACTTGCATTAGATGCCGGGTTTGATAGTAGAGTAATGTCAAATTCTAGACATTTTACTAATTTAGTAAGATTAGTAGATGGCGACTATGAAGTTGACCTATCTAATATTCAATTCCAATTCTCTGAGGATAATGTAGAAAAATACAACGACGAAGCCGGGAAAGATATATATTCGTATCACGGCGAAACAATGGAGACTCAGAGACTTTTGGATATTGTTAAAACCGATCCATTTAAAGCAATAAAAGTAACCAAGTTAGTTTAAATTTCTTTTTTGCAAATTTGACAGCTTTATATTATGATGTGAACATAGTTCAACATTTATTACAAACTATATTTATACTCATGAAAATAAAAATAAACAAAAAAGAAGAAGGCGCAGTAATGATGATCGTTGTGTTGTTGTTGATGATTGTAACTGCATCTGGGGTTTATGCCGTTCACGCGACAACCTCAGAGCTTCGTGGATCTGGTGCAACAAGAAATGCATATCAAGCTGAAATCGCCGCTTCATCAATAACAGAAGCCGCAATTGATTTGACAAACAGGATTGGTCCTGGCAATCTATATAGACGAGCAATTAATAATTCCCCCTTGAATCTCTCAGGAGTAGAAAATCCATCAAGTCTGTCTTCGGGAATGATTGGAACCCGATTATATGAAACAGATATCAATAATAATTTACCAATTAATATTATTGGTTCAAATAGCTTAAACAATGGTGTACCACAAACTATTCAAGGAGTTGTTGATGTTTATGATATGTATAGGTTTACTGGTTCTATTGCTGGAAATAGGTCCGATGGGCAAGGTCATCTTTCTTATTTAAAAGCAACATATACGGGCCGCACAAGAGTTACCTTGCCAATTCTAGAAGGAAACTCTGTTTCTCCACAAGAAATTCGAGAACAACAGACTACAACATCTACGACTAGACTCATAGCAACATCTGGTCCATTCAATTTTTAATTCTCTTTATATGTAACACAAGGTTCCACTATTATGAAAAACAATTCCGCCATTAATATAATTTTCTATTCATTTCTTTTATTTGTTTTATCATTGACGGCAATCAACAAAGCACAAGGACAAATAACAACACCTGATGCTAGAAATATTGCTCCTGCTGTTATGTTATTATTGGATAGTTCTGGTTCTATGGAACGAGTGAACAATTGCATTTGTACGACGAGTAATTGTAACGAATGCTTGCCTACTTGCTCAAATACAAATACTGGAGTCAATCAACAGAATCGTTGGTCTGTTATTGTTCAGGCACTTGGTGGAGATTATTCACCTTTCAAATGTTTACAAACCACTCGTCCTCTTTCTACTCCAGATTTTGGTTATAATATTCCATTTTATTCTTTTACTGGTTCCCAATCAGTTACTAATGGAATTTTAGATACATATGGAATAAGAGTTAGGTTTGGTTTAATGACATTTGATAATACACCAATGGTTGTTGGTGCATCTTCTTTGTATACATCTTCAAATTATCTTGCAAATAATACTACGACAAATTGGCAAGGAGACTTTTCTTATGGGCCAAATCGAGTTTTTTCTTTACCTGGAATCATGTTTGCATACATGATTAATAATGGTGCAAGAAGTGAAAATGCCTTAAATCCAACTTATGGAAGATTGTTTTCTACAGGCTCAAATTCTACAACCTCTCAATCAAGAGCTGCACTTGTAAAAGCAGAACTTCCTCTTATTCGTCCATATGGCGGTAGACCAATTGCCGCAATGTTACATGATTATGAATATTATCTAAATAATCATGTAGATGTTGTTGATGACCCATATAATGATTGTAGACAACAAATCGCAATTCTTATTGTTAATGGATATCCGAATAGTGATATGCGTGGAAGTCCTTATTTTTGTGAAGATACATCTTCAGGTGGCGTTTGTCCATATGATGAACCTGAGATAATCGCTGCAAGAATTTCTAATTCATCTAATAGAAAAGTTTATGTTATTGGACTTGGAAATGAAGTTGTTTCTGACCCAACACTTGTTTCAAAATTAAACTTTATTGCTCAATACAGCGGTACAAACAATGCATTGTTTGCAAACAATGCCTCTACACTAAGAACACAAATAGCCTATATATTAGATATAACCGCCACAGGAACAACATCTCGTTCCATTCCAACAATTAGTTCTACAGCGGCTTTGATAAACAATAGTTCACCTGTTCAATCTCAATATAATTCAGGATTTACTCTTGGAACAAATGGTGGACCATATAACGGCATTCTCGAAAGACACAGAACACATTGTGTTAATACAACTCCCATTGCTCAAACAATTGATAATACTGATAGATTTCATATGATTTTGAATCAAAGAATTTCTAGTAGAACACTTTATACAATTGTACCACGAAGTGCAACAAACACAACAGGATATCTAATCGGCATAGGAAATGCCATTCCGCCTCTTAGTTCTACTTCTGGTGGTGGTGGTAATAGCTCAAATCAAACACATGGAAATGGTGGAAGTAGTTGCAGAACTCCAGGACCAGGAAATACTAATCAAAATAATTCTTCTGTTAGTCCAACTGCTTCTGAAAGTGGCCTAGTTTTAACAGCATTTAATTCAAACAATGTTACTGCTGCGCATCTTGGATTAACTTCTGGTTCTTCTGCTGTAAGAAATGCTGAAAGGGATAGAATTGTAAATTGGATTCATGGAGCAAACAATATTAGAGGCACTCTTGTTTCAAGACTTGGAGACATATATCACTCTTCTCCAATTGTTGTTGGCAGACCTCAGTTTAGTATTCCAGATGAATCATATAATGAATTCAAACAATTGCCGGTTGTAGCAAACAGACCTTCTGTTTTATATGTTGCATCAAATGATGGAGTTTTACATGCATTTATAGCAGAAACTATTACTGTAACTGCTGGTCCATATGCCGGTAGGACATTCACAGCCGGTGAAGAATTATGGGGATTTATTCCACCATATGTTTTACCAAAACTTCAAAGTGCAACATCGGTACATACTTGGACAGTAGACGGAACTCCATATGTCAGAGAAGTATTTTACAGAAAACTTCCTGGGCAAGCTGCCGATGCAAACATATATCATACTGTTTTAATTGTTCCTTTGGGAAAAGGCGGTGGAGCATATATTGCTCTTGATATAACTAATCCATTAGTCCCAATATTTTTATGGCAATTTACTTCTAATAACATGGGTACAACTATGGGAGCACCTGCAATCGCTCAAGTGTTAATTTCCGTTAACGGAAATCTTGAAGAAAGAGCTATGGCAATATTGCCTTCTGGATATAAAGATCCTATTGACCCAAATACTTGTGGTCCAACAATTAATGGAGATTCTTGGAGTCAGCCACTTGGTTGTAGTTCAAACGGAATTGGTACACCTCCTCTAAATGCCGGAACACAAAACGCTGTGAATCATCATAGATGTTGGAACGTTGATGGAAGACAGGTATACTTTATTGATCCTTCAACTGGTCAACTTATTAAGTCAATTGGAGATACTGTTTTCAATGCTCCAATGACTGGTGGTATTGGTTTATATTCAGGAGATACAGGAACTATTACCACAAGAGCATTTATGACAGATGCAGATGGGTTCCTTTGGAGATTTGATTTGTCTAGTTCTAATCCTTCCAATTGGTCTGCTCTGCAATTTGCTGATCTGTTTGTTGATTTGCATAATCAATATCCGAATGTTGGACAACCAAGTTATTTTGCTCCAGTAATAAGTACAAATGCTGCTGGTGAACTTGTTGTTATTCAAGGAACTGGAAATATTGATTATCTTGATGGAACTGCTCCAAATAGAATTGGTTCATTTACAGAAACAATGAATGGTAATACTGTTGGAATTAGAACAAATTGGACTATTGCTTTACCTTCAGGCGAACAAATGACCGGACCAATTCAACTTTATGACAGTACAGCTTATTTTACAACCTTTTCTTCTACTGGAACTTCTACAAATACTTGTCAATTAGGTACAAGTTATATTTGGGGAGTTGACTTCACAGAAGCTTCTAGTGGTTCACCAACACCACGATTACAAACATCTGCATCAACATACGCTCAAAAGGTTTCAGCGGGGAATAACGTGCTTCTTGGAGCAGCACTTGCACAAGAACTTAGTTGCACAACAACAACTCCTATTGTTACCTATGATTCATACGTTGGAGGAAATATATCTGGATATAATATAACTGGTTCTGGTGGAGGAGGCTATAGAATGTTTGGATTAGTTGGAGGCATTTCTTCTTCAGCTATTACAAATGGAAGTTCTATTGGTGAATTTAATAGAACTTTAGAGAGTCCAGCAAACTATACGAGAATAGATGGATATGTTGGCAGGGCCGAATAATTGTTCTTGCGTCTACTATTGGTATAGAATATTATTTGTTTCTAGGTTTTTTCTTTTTTGTGCCAAGTTTTTTCTGTCCTGGTGCTGTACTCATACCAAGTGGTAAAGTATATCCAACAATTGCACCGCCGCCGACAGCACTAAATTCTTTTAGTTCTTCTTCAACCATTTCTTCAATTATTTGTTTTAAAGCTTTCTTTGATTCATCAATCATACCAAGACCCATCATTGGCTTATCTTGATTAAGATTATCTGCCACTTTTTTAACAACTTTTTTAGAATGTTCTGTGTTGGGGTCGTTTTTATCAATATACACTTTATCTAAGCCTGGTAATGCATTTTTTCTTATTTTATTTGTTGCCAGAGTATGACCAAGTTTGTCTGCTATGTTTTTTTCGCTCATAATTTCTCTTTCTAGTGATTCGTTTTTAAAAGACTTGTCAGTCCATTCTTCTTGTTCTTCGGCTTTTTCTGGGTCTATTTGACTTTGTATTGATAAATACGTTGCAGGTATTGTTCCTTGATAACCCAGTGAATCATATGTGGATAATACTGAGGTATAAAAATTTGGAACTTCTGTGTCTACATATCCATAAGAAATAGAACCATCATACTCGTTACGCAAAACATCTTCGTCTATTACTAATTTCGAGTAATCTTTTAATGCCGAGCCTTCTACTTTAATCACAATAGTTCTTTCTTCAAAACGATTTGCTAATTCATCTGCTATTTGTTCGGCATAAGATAAATTTGATGTCAAATAGACAGCATTTCTTAACTTAAGATTAAATTGTGTCCACCCTTCACCTTGTTCTTGTTTTGCTTCTTTGGAAGGTAATAAGCCTTTAGTTTTTATTGAGGACCAGTTGGAATATCTAGTAGCATGGTACCATGGCATTTGAGTTATAGGTTTTAAGACTTTAACTTTGAAAGACTCGTATTCATCAACACCCGAAGTTCTTTCTTTTTTAAATTTGCCTTTAACATTTTTGACATTTTTAATCAAGTTGTTTGCTTGGCCAATTGGTTCATATGTTTTTTCCCAAGAATTTTCATCAGTATTTTCAATAACTACTGTTGCATTTAATAATTCAGGTATTTGTTCAATGGCAGATTGAATAGAAATTGCTGTTCTTGGGTCAAGTAAAGAACGCTCATTTGGCAAAATTATTGTATGATTTGTTTTATCATAAACAAATAAAGCATCTTTAAAATTAATACTCTGTGAAGGATCAAAACCACCAACAGTCTTATTTCCTTTTTCTGGCACAAGACTATTTGGATTATACTTGATATAAGGTGTATTGTTTTTTTTCAAATAACTATAAAATAATTCTTTAGAATATTCGGGATGTAATTTATAATCTATAGTAGATTTAATTTCCTCAAGAATAAGTTCTTTTAGTTTTAATAATTTCATATCAACTATTATTTCTTTGAGAATTAATATTCGTTATTACTTTTTGTAATTCTTGTAATGAAGTTGTTGCACTTGTATGTAAAATTCCAATTCCACCAGCATTTATAAATGGATTAACATATTTTTCTCTATCATCAATTAAAACTGCACCAGGTTTAGCATATTGGCTTTTATTTTTAGTACAATGGAAAGAAGAAAATTTTCCTGCAAAGTTATTATTCATCCATTGAAGTTTTTCTTTTTCACATATTTCCATGCTGCCATCAATTGGCGCAGTTAATATACCTGGCAAATTACCAGTCATTGAAATAACTCCGTCAACAAGTTGTGAAGCATCAGGCATTTGCTGTAGATTAAGAAAAAAACCAGGTTCTCCCGCAACTAGATATTTTTTTGACTTAAATTCATTCCATGAATTTTTTAATGCTTTTAATCCTGGGTCTGTTTGAACGCCAGCTAGTGATTTTTTTATTTGTTCATCAGAAAGATTTTTGAACTCTTCATTAGAAGACAAGATTTTTTCATATTCTTCTTTATTTTTCTTTAATTGAGCATTATCATAAAAAGAAGTTTCTATATCTGCCAATACACCATCCATGTCAAGATATACAACTATTTTTGGAGGATTAGGATATTGAACATTATACAGTTCATTTTCTACTAATATTTTTATATAATTTTTTAATTGCTGTGTCATTAGACTCTTTCAAATATAGATTAAATATTACTCTTCATTCATATAAAACTTTTTGTTTTATATTGTTTTTTCTTTCAACAGACTCCAACATTTTCATTTCAATGGAATCATTAGCGATCAAGTGATGAACATGTGTCTCGTTTTTTTGCCCAATTCTAGATATTCTGGCAATACGTTGTTTTGTTTGAGCAGGATTCCAGCCAACTTCTAAAAGAATGGCTATGTTGCTTGCTTGCTGCAAACCGTCCAAGCCAACTCCACCCGCACCAGATAGAAAGATTATTTTACAATCTGGATTATTTGTGAACTCTGATACTGCCTTTACTCTTTGTTTTGCGTTCTGTTCACCAGTAAATAAAACCGAATTTATATTATGTTTTTTAACAGTTTCTTCTTGAAAAATTTTCAAGACTTCAACAAAATCAGAAAAAACAACAATTTTTTTATTTTCTTCAACACAGTACTTGTCAACAAGTTCTATAAATCTATCTAGTTTAGCTGAAGAACCTGTGTAGTAGTCATCAAACAATTTTCTAGAAATTGTGCTTTGTCTTGCCTTCAACATAAATGCTTGTAGTTTTATTTTTTCTATTGGGCTTAGAGGCTTTGACATTCCCTTTGATTGTAATATTTTTGCTTGCTCATAATTGTCATCATGAATAGCTTTTTCTTCTTTTGTTAATTCAACCATTTCGTCATGTTCTATTAGTGGAGGCAGCGAAAGATTATCGAAAGAAAATATACTACATTTCAATTTATCTTTTAATTTATCTACGTTTTTAACGCCGCCATATATTATGTGGTGTTCATTAAATGTTAAGATATTTTGAAATTGTGAATCAAATTTCCATTTTGGACCAAGAAATTTTGGATTAATAATGTTCATCACATTGTATAAGTCATCTAGTTTGTTTTCTATTATTGTACCACTTAATCCAAGCATATATTCTGTTTTAAGCTTAGATATTGCTTTCCATGCAAGTGTTTGTTTGTTTTTAACATATTGCATTTCATCACAAATAATCATATCATATTGAATATGTTTTATTGAATCCACTGATTTTGCTAGAAGCTGATATGTTATTATTCCTATGTTTGGTTTAGAGGAAGTATAATCGACTATATCTTTTTGATTATCTAACAACACACTATCTCTGTTAGTTCTCACAGCAAATTCTTTTTTCCATTGCGCTTTCAGTGACTTTGGGCAAATGATCAATAATTTTAGATCTTTTTCTAGGATTTTGGTAAGACTTTCATAAGAAGCTATGGCACAAATCGTCTTCCCAGCCCCCATCTGCATGGACATAATTGCTTTTTTTGCCGCAATCATTTTTTTAAAAATGTCTTCTTGGTAGTCATATAAATTTGTATTGATTAATAATCCATTAGAATTAATGCCTAAATCTATCAAGGCATCTAATCTTTCTTTATATTCTTCTTCGAAATTTTTATTTTTATAATGATTTATATTTATTGATTCTTTTACAGAGTCACCTTCGCCAACAACAATAAGTTTTTGATTTTTTGGGTCAAATATTTTTAGTTTGTTACCGACATATTCTTCTATTGTTTCCGGTAGGAGTAATCTTTTAGAAGAGAATAAATCAATCCATGTTTTGTTAAGAGTTTTTATTTCATTGTCTCTTAATATTCTATTAAACACAGCTACATGATCACAATAGTTTAGTTGAGAATCATTAAATAAAGAACAACTACAAACAATAAGAGACATTTTTTTTGTAAAGATCTGAACTACATTTCTTTTTTTTGCACCATCTACTATTTGTATTTCTAAAAAACTCTTTTCGGATTCGTTTATTTTTAATTCATATTTTTTATTAAATGAATAATACAAATATTTTCTTAATTCCAACTGAACAGGATTATTTATTACAGGGAAAACTTCCTTTATAATCTTGTTTGTTTTTTCTTTAGAAGTTTCATTTAATTTTAGGACAGTCATTAATATAATTTATCATAAATTAAGCAGTTTTAAACAGGTTTGAATGTTCTTTAAAATTTTCGTTTGAAAGTTGTTTTGAGTGTGCTATAGTAGTAACTGAGCAACAAAGTTAATTATATTATACGGATAAATTATATTTGTGTTGATTTAATACATTATATTAAAAAGGAGAAATAATGTCAAAAGAAGAAATGAAACATGTTGAAATGATTGGTGTTGTTGTAGAATCTAATTCTGGTATTTTTAAAGTAAAACTAGAAGGCGGCAATATAATTACTGCGAGGCCATGTGGTAAGATTAGAAAAAATAAAATAAACGTGGTTGTAGGAGATAGAGTAAAAGTTTCTTTGTCGCCGTATGATCTAACTAATGGAATGATTAAAGTTAGATTATAAATAAATTTAGGAAAATTGTGTGAGTGGTCCAAACAATCTGTTTGCTAAACAGAAGGTCGTTTAAAAAAACGACCCAAAGGTTCGAATCCTTTATTTTCCGCAATAATTAAGTCGTAAGGTTTTTCATGATAAAAATAAATTCAAATAGTTCATTTAAAAGAAAATTCTCCAAAGGAGAGGTTCTTAATATAAAGCCTGGTTATTATTATTCTTGGATAACTTGGATGTTGGAAAAAGGACTTAGTAATCAACAAAAACCATTACTTGTTAATGAAAAAACATTATGCAAGTTTGTTAAAAACAGCCCTGAAGGACCATCTTTTAAGATTGTGGAACTTCCTACTGGAGAACAAATAGAAGTGCCCACAGCGCATATCAAATAATTAAAATATACTTACTGATAAGAGGTCTAAAATGTCAGTAAAGTATTTTAAGGAAGGAACTAGATGTTTTGTGGTTTATGACAACAATGTAATAGACATTACAGATATTATTGAAGAAGAAATCCAAACTAGAGAAAATGTTAATAAATTATTAAAAGAATATTTTAAAGATTTTTCTAATGAACAGATGCATGATTTCTATACCTTAAAAGTTAGACATAATACAATGAAAAAATATTATGTTGATATTATTAATAAATCAGAAAAATTTTCTAATGAATGGTTTAAAGGTTCCAATTGTCATGGTTCTGCTTTGACATTAAAAAATAGTTTGATTATATCTAAAAAATGGTTAGAACAATTAGATAAAGAACAAAAAAAATAAACATTTTTATAAATTAAATTTAATAATATTAAAAGATGAATATAAAAGATAACTGCAATGAGTACGCATCTGATATTATTGACGATATTAAGTTAAGAATTTTTACATATAAAAAAATAGTTGATGAGATTAATAAAATATTAAATTCTTCATCAACAATAGATAATATAAAAGACGAAGACAATCTTATTGCTATTGCTCCTTATATTAACAATGAATATAAAATATTAAATCAAGAAAAAGAAGAACATAATTTCTTGTATGTTCTTGAACAATATGAAGAATGGCTTAATGTAATTTGTTTTTGTGTTGTAACAAATCAAAAAGATATTTCTATTAATAAAAAACTAAAACAACACTGGATCTCGAACTGCGAGATTTGTTTGACAATTTATAAACCAATACTTGAGTTTTTCAAACAAAAACAAAATTAGTTCATCATCCTAGACCAGAGCCACTACCTGGAGTGCTAGGTAATCCATAGGAAAGCTCTAGAGAGCCACTAGCAGCCGAGCCGGTGAGTGTTGGATATGAGACGTATTCAATTCCAGTCAGGCCCGCTAGCAAACTGTAAGCAGCTGTTCCGCCTACCCCCATAACAAATAATTTATTTGTTTTTATATTTATATCAATAGCCTTGGTTGTTGGCAACTCATATCTATTTGTTCCCAGTGTTCCATTTCTTGTAAATCCAAATACTAATGTATTTCCGCTGTTATTTTGCAAATATATATGCGAAGTAACATAAGGAAAACTTATTAATTGTGGTGTTGTGATTGGCGCAACAGAAGCAGTAACCCAAGGCCAACCTGCTGCTTGATACTCTGCTACATTTCCTATTCCTGATTTACTGTTGTTGAAGGTCATTTATAAACTCCGATAATACTTATGTTAAGTATCACCGTAAGGCAAAAAATATATGTTAGAAATCACAAACAACATTCAAACTGATAGATTGTTTAATAATTTAAGAGATTTGTTTCAATCAAGCAAATATAGCGAACTAGGTATAATCTTATCTTCAATACATGGTTTATCACTACTTCACCATAGCCATCACTGGAAAACAAAAGGAACTATATTTTTTTCCGATCATCTTTTATTTGAAAGATTATATACTTCTGTTGAAGAAGATTTTGATGGAATTGCAGAGCGTATCCTTGGGCTTGATGACCAAGGAGGCACTGATATAGTTGATATGACAAAAATTCTCTCCGGTGCTTATAAATTCAATAAGCTTATAAGAGAATATGCTTTTAGTGATGAATATGCTGTTGTTTCCTTAGAAGCAGAGAAATTCTTCTTAGACTGCTTGGAAGTTTGTATGGACAGTCTTGAACAAAAAGGTTTATTAAGTCGTGGATTAGAGCAAATGTTGGGAAACATTGCTGATAAACATGAAGGACTAATTTATTTGTTAAAACAAAGAATCAAATGATTTTTAGTGCGTCGCCTAATAACCATGCGGTTCCTTGATATTGGTCAAGTTGTACCGGATATACATTAATTAAATCTGTTCCAAGTGGCGCAGGCATGTCTTTGTATTCAACAAATTGAACACGATTTCCTCTAACCGATGGTCCTATCATTGTGCCGGTAGAACCAGATTTTACTCCTCCTACACGTTCAAATAATGCTCCACCATTTGACTCTAATATAAATTGTCCATGTTGGTCTGTTTTTGGTCTATATACAATAATCATATCTTGACCGTGATGTTGTTCAAACAACGTGCTTCCATTTACTGGTTTTACTAAAATTCTCTGATTAATCATTATTATTCCTCGTTTGTTATTACGCAATTACATGTTAACATAAGACCAACAACAGAAACAGCGTGTTCCAAGGCTAGTCTTGTGACTTTTACCGGATCAATAACGCCTGTCTGAATGAGATTTTCATAAACATGACTATAAGCGTTATATCCTATTATTTTTCTAAAATAATGTTCTTTGGAAAATGGATTTTCCCAATGAAAAGATTTACCTTTAAAATCAGAAAATTTCATTTTAACAAAAGTTTCCTTATATGTTTTACTATTTTCTAAATTTAAATAATTTATAACAACATCTGATGATTTACCTGTATTGTTTATAATTGTTTTAAGTGGTTGAGCACATGCATCAATTACGATTTGTATTCCTGCAACTTGATCTTGTGTAAGTTGATTAAAATAATTTTTCTTTAATAACTCGGTCAAGTGATATGAAGCAAAATACAAAGCAGTTCCTCCACCTGGAACTATTCCTTCTTGTATAGCAGCAATAGTAGCATTTAAAGCATCATCTACTCGATCTTTTTTTTCTAAAATTTCTACCTCGGTACTGCCACCAACTTTTATAACAGCTATTCCTCCGCTTAATTTTGCTAATCTTTCTCTATAACGATTAATGTGTAATTCATCTAATGTTTTATCGTTTTCTAATAAACTTCTTAGATTATCAATTTTACTATTAACAGCATTGTTTTTTTCACTGTCCTTGTTGCCAATGATTGTTGTGCTGTTTCTTCCTATTATAACCTTTTTACAAGAACCAATATGATTTGGTTTTAAACTTTTAAGGGAGGCGTCTGATGATGAGCCAATTACTTCTCCACCAGTTATTGTACATATATCTTGTAAAATATCAACCCTATGTTCTCCATAACTTGGAGCTTTTATTACACAAACATTTACAACACCTTTCATTTTATTTACTATACAAGTATGAAGTGCCTCTGCTTCAATATCATCGCAAATAATTAATAATGGTTTATTTGCTTTTTGTGATATTTCGAGAGCAGGAACTATGTCTGAGATTGATGTTACCTTTTGAGTTGTTAGTAACACAAAAGGATCTAGATATTCACAAGTTAACTTTTCGCCATTTGTTACAAAATAAGGAGAAACGTAGCCACTAGAAAGTTGCATTCCTTCCATTATTTCAAGAGATGTCTTAACGCTTTTTGCTGGTTCAACTGTTATAATGCCATCTTTGCCGACAGCTTGAATTGCTTTATTTATCAATTCTCCTATCTCTTTATCTCCGTTTGAAGATATTGTTCCGATATTAATAATATCTTCGTTTTTTTCAATAGGCACACATCCTTTTTTTAAAAAGGATAAAACCATTTCTTTGGCTAAATCCATGCCATATTTTATTTCTATAGCAGAACGACCAGTCATAATCATCTTAATGCCGCTACTAAGCAATTCGTAACCTAATACGGTAGCCGTAGTTGTACCGTCTCCCGCTAATTCGTTTGTTTTACTAGCTACTTCTTTTATTAATTCTGCGCCAACAGCAGGAAGTTTTTCTCTTAAATTAATAGAACGAGCAACTGTTACCCCGTCTTTTGTTATGATTGGCGAACTTTGCCCAGAGTCTATTATTACAT
>Ga0315289_10000242_pt1 | contig 87127 bp, 73 predicted proteins | sample YL17G11_40_MG_FD_203452 | JGI IMG/M metagenome (GOLD analysis project Ga0315289, IMG submission 203452) | Sediment microbial communities from Yellowstone Lake, YNP, Wyoming, USA - YL17G11_40 | ecosystem: Environmental > Aquatic > Freshwater > Lake > Sediment | place: USA: Wyoming | collected...
CCTCTGCAACGACCTCGGCGCCCGCCCGGATGGCGCCCTTGGCAAGCTGCACTTCGCGGATGTCCCTCTGTGTCAGCAGGATCGGCTTGCCCGGCTTGCTCTGCGCAGCTTCGACGAGGGCAACGGCCGGCTGGCCCTCGAACTCCACGAGGGCCCGGCGCAGCGCGTCAGGCAGGTGAGCGGCGGCCGCCGGATCGGCGATGCGTCCCGTCTCATCAATAACGCCCGCGTTCAAGAGTTCGGCGACGGCGTCTATGAGGCCGCTGCCGCAGATGCCCGTGGCTCTGCCGCCGCCAATGACGGCCACTTCGATGTCTTCGTTGATGACGACTTTGCTGATGGCGCCTTCGGTGGCCCTCATTCCGTAGCGGATGCGTGCCCCTTCGAAGGCCGGCCCCGCGGCGCATGAGCAGGCAATCAGCCGGTCCTTGTTCCCTACGACCACTTCGCCGTTTGTGCCGATGTCAATGGCGAACTGGACCTGGGCCTCGCGCGCCATGCCCGACGCCAGGATAACCCCTACAGTGTCGCTGCCGACGAAGCCGGCGATGTTGGGCAGCACGTGAAGGTTGGCGTTGCGGTTGACCTCCAGGCCCACGTCGCGCGCCTTCACGTCAACGGACTCGCGGATCACAGCCACGTAGGGCGCGTGGGCGATGGGGCCGGGATCAACGCCCAGGAAGATGTGGCTCATCGTGGTGTTGCCGACCGCGGTGACTTCGTAAATGGATTCGGGTTCGACGCGGGCCGTTTCGCACAGCTCGATGATGATCTCGTTCAGGCAGGCGGTCAGCCGCTTCTGAAGCTTGTCCAGACCATCAGCGTTGTTCTCAATGTAGCTGATGCGGCTGACCACGTCGTCGCCGAAATGCACTTGCGGGTTCGTGCGGCCGACAATGACGGCGGATTCCGCCCCAGCCGGCGTTGTCAGGTTCATGAGCGCGCCGACGATGGTGGTCGTGCCTATGTCGAAGGCGACGCCCCAGAGGCGGTCGGTCGTGTCGCCGCCCTCAACCCATTGGATCTCGTCCCCCTCCAGGACGGCCGTGATGCCGGGCCCCTGCCGCCTGAGCAAGGACGGCAGCGCTCGGATGAGGGGCAGGTCGGCCCGCAGTTCGCCGTCTCCGACAGCCGCCTTGAGCCGGTCCAGGTCGCTCCGCTGGTCCTCAACCGTTGCCTCTTGCACGGTTACGAACTTCTTGCGCAGGTTCGGCCGGAAAGGGTACTTGCGGCCCGCTTCCTCCGTCAGGATCACTTGCTCGAAGAAGCGCGTCTCCTGGGGCACGGATATGATGAGATCGGATTCGATGGAAAGCTGGCAGGCCAGACGCCAGCCTTCCGCCAGTTGTTGTGCACTGATATGCTTGAGGTCGGCCGTCGTGGGCTCCGGAGCGCTCTCGAGGACCTCCACGCGGCACTTGCCGCAGGTGCCTTCGCCGCCGCAAGGCTGGTTCAAGATGATGCCAGCCAAGCCGGCGGCCTCGACTACCTTGGTCCCCCGCAGCACGAAGACGCTCCTGCCCTCCGGCTGGAAAGTGACGCGAAACGTTTGGCGGCTCATTCGACCTCCTTGGCTGGGCGGACGCAGCCACGCTGAGAGTAAAGCAGGGCTCAGGCGAATTCAAGCGCGTCGGATGGGGCGGGCCTGTACTCGAGGGGCTCCATGGTGTAAGTGCCGCGGCCTTGCGTGAGGGAGCGCAGCTTGGTGGCAAAGCCGAACAACTCCGCCAGCGGCGCCACCGCCCGCAGCACTCGGAGCGAATCGCGGGAGACGACCTCCACGATCGCGCCCCGGCAACTGTTGACGTAGCTGATAACGTCGCCCATGTCCCCTTCCGGCACAACGATCTCCAGCCGCATGTAAGGCTCATAGAGCTCGCAGCCGCCCTGTTGGAGCGCCCGACGCTGCGCGATGGACGCAGCCGCCTCGAAGGCAAGCTCCGTCGAGTCTGCCGGATGCGTGGAGGCGTCAAGAAGGGTCGCCCGAACGTTGATGAGCGGGAAGCCGTAGAGCACGCCGCTGGAGGCGCTCTGCGTCAGCACCCGGTGCACCGCGCGCACGAAGTGCTGCGGCAGGACCTCCTTCGGCACAAGGTGCACAAACTCCAGGGCTGATCCGCACGGGGCAGGCTCGAACTTGATCACGAGGCGGGCGAACTGGCCGTGCCCCTCAAGCTCTTTCTGGAACGTTTCCTCGATGGTGACGGCATTCTTCAGGCTCTCCCGGTAGGACACGCGGGGCTCGCCGACTCTCGCATCCACGTTGAACTCGCGCAGGAGCCGGTCGCGGATTATGTCCAGGTGGAGTTCTCCCATGCCGCTGATGAGCAACTGCCCGGTCTGTGCGTCCACGGCTCGGCGGAAGGTGGGATCCTCGAGGGCGAGCCGGTCCAGCGCCTCGTCCAGCTTCTTCTTCTCGGCCTGAGTCCTCGGCTCTATCGCCATCGAGATGACCGTCTCGGGGACCTGCATCCGCTCGTAGACGACCGGGTGCTTGCGGTCGCAAAGCGTATCGCCGGTGACGGAAACCTTCAGACCGGTCGCGCCCACGATGGAGCCCGGGCCTGCCTCTGCCACCTCTTCGCGGGCATTGGCATGCATGCGGTAGAGGTGGGTCACGTGCTCCATCTTGTCCTGGTTTGCATTGTAGACCCGTGTGCGTTGCCGCAGGACGCCGCTATAAACGCGAATGTAGTAGAGGTCGCTATGCTTCTCGCTCTGGATCTTGAAGACCAGAGCGCTGAAGGGCTCCTTCTCACTTGGATGCCTCTGGACGACCTTGCTGGATTCGGGGTCTGTTCCGCGGATTGCGGGCACGTCCGCCGGCGAGGGCAAGTAATCGCAGATGGCGTCCAGGAGCGGCTGAATGCCGCGGTTGCGCAGGGCCGCGCCGCACAGGACGGGGTGAACGGTGTCAGCAATGCAGCCCTCGCGCAGCGCCTTCGTCATGTCCGCCGGCGTGATGGGCTCCTCGGCCAGGAACTTGTCGGCCATCCAGTCCACCTTCTCGCAGAGGGCCTCGACCAGTTTTGCGCGCCAGCGCTCCACCTCGTCTCGGCGCTCGTCAGGGACGTCGCGCACCTCATACTGGGCCCCAAGCGTCTCGTCCCTGAAGACGACGGCCTCACGGTGGATAAGGTCAACAATGCCGACGAAGTCGTTCTCCTTGCCCAGCGGCAACTGCACGGGCACGGGGTTCGCGCCGAGCCGCTTCCGAATCTCGGCCACGACATGCGTGAAGTCGCTTCCGAGCCGGTCCAACTTGTTCACAAAGCAGATGCGGGGCACATTGTAACGCTTGGCCTGGTGCCAGACCGTTTCGCTCTGGGCCTGCACACCTCCGACGCCGCAGAAGACGATCGCCACGCCGTCCAGCACCCGCATGCAGCGCTCCACTTCCATGGTGAAGTCCACGTGGCCCGGCGTGTCAATGATGTTTATCTGGTAAGTGTCCCGGCGAGGGGAGGTGTATCCTCCCTGCCTGGCCTTCCAGAAGCAGGAAGTAGCGGCGGCGACGATCGTGATGCCGCGTTCCTGCTCTTGCGGCTTCCAGTCCATGGTGGCCGTGCCATCGTCCACGCTGCCCATTCGGTGCAGCCGGCCGGTGTAATACAGGATGCGCTCGGTGACGGTCGTCTTGCCGGCGTCAATGTGGGCAGCTATGCCGATGTTTCGAACGGAACGGAGGTCCATGTCGGCCTCGGGCGGCCGCGCTCACACAGCCGCGAAAAAACGAAGGGCAGCCGTTTGTCGCCCCCCGACGGGAGCAACAGGGCTGCCCCGGCGATCCTCAAGCCTTCTTAGCGCCGCGAGGCGAAGTGCGCGAAGGCACGGTTCGCCTCAGCCATCTTATGGGTATTCTCGCGCCGGTCATAGGCGGTTCCCTGGCGGCGATAGGCGTCGGTGATCTCGTCGGCGAGGCGCAAGTGCATGGGACGGCCCTTCTTGTTGCGCGCCGCCTCCAGAATCCACCGTATGGCCAGTGAGATGCGGCGCTTGCCGCTCACTTCCGTCGGCACCTGGTACGTCATGCCGCCGATCCTCCGCGAACGCACCTCGATGATGGGCGCCACGTTCGCCACGGCGGTCTCGAAGACTTCGAGCGAATTGTCCTTCTCCAGGCGCTCGGCCACCAGATCCATCGCCTTGTAGAAGACCCCTTGGGCGACGCTCTTCTTGCCCCGGCGCAGCAGGCAGTTGATGAACTTGCTGACGAGGATGCTCTTGAACCGGGGGTCGGGCTCAAGGAATTCGGTCTTGATCACTTCATAGCTCAAGGACATGGATTGCTCTTTCCTGTGGTCAGACGCAGTCGAGCCAGCGGCCCGTAGGCGCGCAACGCGCCTCCAGGCGCCTTACGCGGAGCGCTTCGTGCCGTACCGGGACCGGCTGTGCTTGCGGTCCTGGACCCCCATGGCGTCAAGCGTGCCGCGGATGATGTGGTAGCGCACGCCCGGCAGGTCTCTGACCCTGCCACCACGCACGAGCACGATATTGTGCTCCTGCAAGTTGTGGCCTTCGCCGGGGATGTACGCTGTCACCTCGCGCCCGTTGCTCAGCCGCACGCGCGCCACCTTCCGCAGGGCCGAGTTGGGCTTCTTCGGCGTGCGGGTGGTCACGTACAGGCAGACGCCACGCCTCTGCGGGCACTTCATGAGGTCCGGACGCTTGCTCTTGCGGTACTGCTTCTTGCGTCCGTTCTTCACGAGCTGGTTGATCGTCGGCATACGTCGCGCCTCTCTTCGTTCTGCTTAGGCCTTGTACTCTTTCAGGACAAGCATTTCGGCATTCTAACTCGTTTCGGCCGGCGCTTCAAGCGCCTTGACGGGCACCGTCGCCTCCAGTCGCGACACCTCGGAGGTGTAGAAGAGGTGGAAACCGGTCCCGGACGGTATCAGATGGCCCAGGATCACGTTCTCCTTCAGCCCTGCCAGAGTGTCCACCTTGCCCGCCAATGCGGCCTGGGTCAGCACGCGCGTAGTGTTCTGGAACGACGCGGCGCTGATGAAGCTCTCGCTGGACAGCGCAGCCTTGGTTATGCCCAGCAGGACGGGCTCCGCCTTGGCCGGCTCGCCGCCCTGGTCAATGATCCGCTGGTTGTTCCGGCGGAACTCGAACTTGTCTACCATCTCGTCCGGCAGATAACGGGTGTCGCCGGGCTCGGTGACCTTCACCCGCCTGGTCATCTGGGCGATGATGATCTCGACGTGCTTGTCGTCAATGGTCGCGTCCTGCGTGCGGTAGACGTTCTGGATTTCCTGCAGCATGTAGTTGTGCAGGGCTTCCTCGCCGCTGATGCGCAGGATGTCATCCAGAACGAGCGAACCCTCCACAAGCGGCTGCCCGGCGGTCACGTGGTCACCCCGGTTCACGCGCATGTGCTTGCCGGCTGGCACCGTATGCTCAGCGTGGTAGCCGGTCTCCGGGTCCTCCACCTTAATGACGGTGCGGCCGCGCTTCCGCTCGATGTCAGTCGCCAGGCCGTCAATCTCGCTGATGACGGCGGGGTCCTTCGGTCTGCGCGCCTCGAACAGCTCGGTCACGCGCGGCAGGCCGCCCGTGATGTCCTGGGTCCGCTGCACTTCGCGCAGCGTCCGGGCCAGCCGCGTGCCGGCGGTGATCTTCTGCCCGTTCTCCACCTCGACGATGGCCTTCTCGGGCAGCGGATACAGGCTCAGGATGTCGCCCTTGGCGCCCTCGATCAGGATCTGCGGGTGCATGTCGCCCTTGTGCTCCATGATGACCTTGCGGCTGATGCCGTGCGCCTCGTCCCGCTCGATCTTCAGGGTCTTGCCCTCGACGATGTCCTCATAGCGGATCCGGCCGCTGACTTCGGCCAGGATGGGTGTGAAGTGGAGGTCCCACTGGATGAGCTTCTGGTTCTCCTTGACGGACTTCCCCTCGGCGACGAGGACCTCGGCGCCCAGCGTTACGCTGTGGCGGTCGAGTTCCCGGCTCTTCTCGTCGAGAATGACGATCTCGCCGTGACGGCTGATCGAGACCTGCCGTCCATCGGGGTCTTCGACGACCTGCAGGTTCTCGAATTTGACCGTCCCGGCGCGCTTGGCAAGGACTTCGCTCTCTTCCGTGCCGCCGATGGCGACGCCGCCGATGTGGAAGGTCCTCATGGTCAACTGCGTGCCCGGCTCGCCTATGGACTGCGCCGCGATGATGCCCGCAGTCAGGCCGCACTCGGCGAGGTCCTTCCTTGCCAGGTCCATGCCGTAACACATCGCGCAGACGCCCCTGGGCGCCTCGCACGTCAGCGGGGAGCGCACGCGGATCTTCATGCGCTCGTCCAATTGCTCAATGCGGCGAGCGATCTGCTCCGTAATCGTCTGGTTCTCGCGGACGATCACCTCGTCGTTGACCAGGTCAACGATGTTGTCCCTGGCCACACGGCCGGTGACGATGTCCCGCAGGGGAACCGCGACCCGGTCGCCGCGCATCACCGGTCCTTTAGTGACTCCGTTGGCGGTGCCGCAGTCTTGCATCGTGATGATGACGTTCTGGGCCACGTCGGCCAGGCGGCGCGTCAGATAGCCGCTCTCGGCCGTCTTCAGGGCCGTGTCAGCCAGGCCCTTGCGCGCGCCGTGCGTTGAGCTGAAGTACTCCAGCACGTCCAGCCCTTCGCGGAAATTGGCCTTGATGGGCGTCTCGATGATCTGGCCGCTCGGCTTGGCCATCAGCCCGCGCATGCCGGCCAACTGGCTGACCTGGAGCGACTTCCCTCTGGCGCCCGACTCCATCATCAGATAAACGGGGTTGAGGTAGGGCCTCCCTTCCCGCACGTCGTTGGCAAGCTGCTGGAACATCTCCTTGGCCACCGCGTCCGTAGCAGCGTTCCACTCGTCAATGACGCGCTGGCGGCGCTCGATGTCCGTGATGGCACCCTCCCGGTAGGCGTTGGTGATCTGCTTGACCAGCTTCTCGGTCTCCTTGAGGATGTCATCCTTGGTCGGCGGGAGCTTCAAGTCCTCCATGGCGAACGAGATGCCGGCCTCTGTGGCCGCATGAAAGCCGAGGTCCTTCATCGCGTCCAGCATCTCAACAGTCCTCTGACGGCCCAGGCGCTGGTAGCAGTCGTGGATGACACGGTTCAGACCGCCGCTGGCCAGCTCGCAGTTGTAGAACGGCAGGCCATCAGGCAGGACATCATTGATAATGATCCTGCCTACGGTCGTCTCCAGCCAGCCCGTGTGGGCCTTCGCCGGGGCGTCGTCCTCTGCCACGACCTCCTCGATCTGCTTGGTCCTTACGCGCACCCGCGAGTGCACGCGCAGCCGACCCAAGGCGTGCGCCATGTGGACCTCGGCGAAGTTGCTGAAATTCCTGACCTCGCTTTGCTCCTCCCGGGGCTCCACCGTCAGGTAGAAGCATCCCAGCACGATGTCGTGCGAGGGGCCGATGATGGGCCGGCCGTTCTGCGGCGTGAAGACGTTGTGCGGCGCCATCATGAGCGTCTTGGCTTCGATCTGGGCCTCGATGCTCAGGGGCAGGTGGACCGCCATGGCGTCGCCGTCGAAGTCGGCATTGTAACCCTTGCAGACCAACGGGTGGAGCCTGATGGCGTTGCCTTCCACCATCACCGGATCGAAGGCTTGGATGCCCATCCTGTGGAGGGTCGGCGCGCGGTTCAGCAGGACCGGATGCCGCTCGATGACCTGATCAAGGACGTCCCAGACCTCGTCAGTCTTCTTCTCCAGTTCCTTCTTCGCGTTCTTGAGGGTGTCCGCAACGCCCTTCTCCTTAAGCTTGCGGATGACGAAGGGCTGGTACAGCTCCAGTGCGATCTTCTTGGGCAGGCCGCACTGGTGGAGCTTCAGCTCAGGACCGACGACGATGACGCTGCGGGCCGAGTAGTCCACACGTTTGCCGAGCAAGTTCTCACGGAACCGGCCCTGCTTACCCTTGATCATGTCGGTCAGGGACTTCAGCGGCCGATTGCTGCTGCCCATGACCGGGCGCTTGCAGCGGTTGTTGTCGAAGAGGGCGTCCACGGCCTGCTGAAGCATGCGCTTCTCGTTGCGGATGATCACGTCCGGCGCGTTCAGGTCGAGTAGCTTCTTCAGGCGATTGTTGCGGTTGATGATGCGGCGGTAGAGGTCGTTGAGGTCGCTGGAGGCGAAGTTGCCGCTCTCCAGCAGCACAAGCGGGCGCAGATCCGGCGGGATGACGGGGATGACGTCCAGGACCATCCACTCCGGGCGGTTCTCGCTGTCCTTGATGGCCTCCGCTTCGGTGAGCTGCTTGATGATCTTCTTATACCGCTGCTTGGACGAGCAGGTCTTCAGCTCGGCGCGCAGTTCTCCGCAGAGCGTATCGAGGTCGAGGGCTTCAAGGAACGTCTTCAGGGCTTCCGCGCCCATCTTGGCGTCGAAGCCGCGCTCGCCGTACTCCCTCTGGGCGTCGCGGTATTCCTCCTCCGTCAGGAGTTGTTTGTACTCCAGGGGCGTGTCCTTCGGGTCAGTGACGGCGAAGTTCTGGAAGTAGATGATGCGCTGCAGGTCCGTGCTCTTCATGGCCAGCAGGTTGGCCAGCCGGCAGGGCATGCTCTTGAAGAACCAGATGTGCACGACGGGCGCCGCCAGGTTGATGTGGCCCATGCGGTGCCGGCGCACGCGGCTGTGGGTCACCTTTACCCCGCACCGGTCGCACACGATGCCCTTGTGCTTCATGCCGCGGTACTTGCCGCAACTGCACTCCCAGTCCCTCTCCGGGCCGAATATGCGCTCACAGAAAAGGCCGTCCCGCTCCGGACGATACGTCCTGTAGTTGATCGTCTCCGGCTCAGTGACCTCTCCGTATGACCAGCTCCGGATATCCGCCGGAGAGGCCAGCGATATCTTCACAGCCTTGTATTCGTTGATTCGCTCATAACCGCTGTCTAACATCGGTCTTGGCCTCCCGTCAGGAGATAGCTGTCAGAGAGAGTCGAAGCGGCGCCGCCTGCGCGACCTGCTGCACAGTCCGTAGCGCGGTCCGCTGTTTTGGCATCGGCATCGGTTCACGCGGCCCAGGGCGCATCACAGCCTTCCCTTCTCCAGGCGGATGTTGAGGGCCAGCCCGCGTATTTCGTTGCACAGTACTTCGAAGGCCACGGGGATGCCGGCCTCGAGCACATTCTCCCCTTTGACCATGGATTCGTAGATCTTGGTGCGCCCTTCGATGTCGTCGCTCTTCACGGTGAGCAGTTCTTGCAGTATGTGGGCTGCGCCGTAGGCCTCCAGGGCCCACACTTCCATCTCGCCGAACCTCTGGCCGCCGTAGCGCGCCTTGCCGCCCAGCGGCTGCTGGGTGATCAGCGAGTATGGGCCCGTGGCGCGCGCGTGCACCTTCTCGTCCACCAAGTGGTCGAGCTTCATCATGTACATGCTGCCGACGGTGACCCGCTGGTGGAAAGGCTCGCCCGTGCGGCCGTCGTAAAGCACCGTTTTGCCGTCTTCGGGCAGGCCGGCCTCTTTGAGGCACTTGCGGATCTCGTCCTCGTTCGCACCGTCGAAGACAGGTGTAACGACCCGGAAGCCGAGCGCCTTCGCCGCCCAGCCCAGGTGGGTCTCCAGTATCTGGCCTACGTTCATGCGGCTGGGCACGCCGAGCGGGTTCAGGACGATGTCCACGGTCGTGCCGTCCTGGAGGAACGGCATGTCCTCGACAGGCAGGATCTTGGCAATGACGCCCTTGTTCCCGTGGCGGCCGGCCATCTTATCGCCCACGGACAACTTGCGCTTCGTGGCGATGTAGACTTTCACCATCTCCAGCACGCCGCTGGGCAGCTCGTCCCCGCTGGAGTACGCTATCAGCTTGCTGTCGCGCTCGCTCTTGACCTCCTCGATCTTGTCGTCATAGGACTGGTACACGTTCCGGACCTTCGCATTGACCCGCGCCCCGCCGAAATCCATCACGTTCGGATCAAACTGCTCCTCCAGTTGTGCGACTTCCTCGGGGTCGGTCCGCTCGGTTACCTCGAACGAGCGCCCGGTCCGCGCGTCCACAAGGGGCCGGCCGATCTCGGCTTCCATCGCCCCCAGTGCCTGGCGGAAGATGGCAGCGATCTGCACATCGTACTCGCGCCGGATCTCTTCCATCCGCACGTCAATGTCGGACTGCTCCTCCTCGCTCAGGTACGAGCGGCGGCTGAACTTCTGCGTCTCCACGACGACGCCTTCCACGCCGCTCGGCACTGTCAGCGAGTCGTTGCGCACGTCCTCGCCTGCCTTGCCGAAAATGGCGTAAAGCAGCTTCTCCTCGGGCGTCAGTTCGCTGCGGCTCTTGGGAGCCACCTTGCCGACCAGGATGTCGCCCGCTTTCACCCACGTCCCTTCGCAAATGACGCCGTCCTCGTCCAGGTCGCGAAGCTGCTGCTCGGAGACATTCGGAATGTCGCGCGTGAACTCTTCCTTGCCCAGCTTCGTCTCGCGGATCTCGGCCTCGAACGCCTCGATGTGAATCGAAGTGTACGCGTCCGCCTTCAGCAGGTTCTCGCTGAGGAGCATGGCGTCCTCGAAGTTGTAGCCTTCCCACGGCAGGAAGGCCACCAGCACGTTCTTGCCGAGGGCAAGCTCGCCCTGGCTGGTACCGGCCCCGTCGGCCAGCACGTCACCCGCCTTCACTTTCTGGCCGGGCTTGACGATGGGCCTCTGATTCAGGCAGGTCTTCTGGTTCAGGCCGCGAAACTTCCTCAGCCGATAAGTCTTGTCATCCACCATAATGCGGCTGCTGTCAACATACGTCACCGAGCCGTCGTTCTCGGCCAGGACGACCATGCCGGAGTTCCGCGCCACGGCTTTCTCCGTGCCGGTGGCCACCAGCGGCGGCTCTGAAGTGAGCAGCGGCACGGCCTGACGCTGCATGTTGGACCCCATGAGAGCGCGGTTGGCGTCGCTGTGCTCCAGGAACGGGATCAGACTGGCGCTGACGCCCACGATCTGCTGTGGCGAGACATCCAGGTACTGGATGTCCTTGGCCTTCACCTCCGCCAAGTCGCCCCCGTGCCGGGCGATGATGGTCTGGGCGGGCTTGGCGTTCTCAAGGTCCACGTCCGCCGGGGCGATGTAAAGGTCCTCTTCCTCATCCGCCCGCAGGTAATGGATCTCCTTGGTAGGCCTGCCGTTCCTGACGACGCGATAAGGGGTGACCAGAAAACCGAACTCGTCCACGCCGGCGTAGAGGCCCAAAGACGTGATGAGCCCGATGTTCGTGCCTTCCGGCGTCTCGATGGGGCAGATGCGCCCGTAGTGCGAGATGTGCACGTCGCGCACGTCAAAGCCGGCGCGCTTGCGGTTCAGGCCGCCGGGCCCGAGTGCGCTCAGCCGCCGCTCGTTGGTCAACTGGCTCAGCGGATTGGTCTGGTCCACGATCTGCGAAAGCTCGCTGCGGCCGAAGAAGAAGTTGATGGCCGCGCTGACGGTCTTGCTGTTGATCAGCGTGCGCGGGGTGAACTTCTCCGGATCCTTCAGGTTGATGCGGTCCTGCACGGTCCGCTGCATCTTCAGGAACCCCTTGCGCAACTGCTCGCCGGCCAGCTCGCCGATCGTCCTGACGCGGCGGTTGCCCAGGTGGTCAATGTCGTCGGCCTGCCCCTTGCTTTCGCGCAGCGCCATGATGTACTCGATAGCGTTGACGAGGTCTTCCGGGCGCAGCGTTTGATGCTCGACCGGGACGTTCTGCTCAAACTTCCGGTTCATCCGGAAACGGCCTACCGAGCCAAGCTGGTACCGGTTCGGGTCGAAGAACTTCTCCCAGATCGTCTGCCGGGCCTTCTCAAAGGTGAACGGCGTGCCGGGACGCAGGCGGCCGTAAAGCTCCTTTACTGCCGACTCGTGGTCTGAGCTGCGGTCCTCGCTGAGCGTGGCCAGGATGAGCGGGTCGAACTCCTGTGGCAGCACGTGGATCTGCTTCACCCCTGCCTGGGCAAGCTGCTGCGCGGTCTCCTCGGTGATGCGCTGCCCCGCCTCGACGAGCTTGATGGCCTGGTCTCCCATCGTCAAGGTGACCGCGCTGACGCGATCGCGCAGTTTCGCGCCCGCCGTCCCTTCGGTGAACCTGATGGCCTCCACTTCATAGAAGAGCTTCAGCAGCGCCTCATCGGTGCCGTACTCCTTCTTCAGGGCGCGCAGCACGAGCGTGATGGGGATCTTGCCGCTCTGGTCGAGTTGGCAGGTCAGGCAGTCGCGCCTGTTTACTTCCATCTCGATCCAGCTCCCCCGGGCCGGAATGATGCGGCAGGAGTGCAGCACGCGGTCCCCGACCTGCTCGCGGGAGAAGTCACAGCCCGGCGAACGGTGGAGCTGGGTCACGATGACACGCTCGGCGCCGTTGATGATGAACTCGCCGCCGCCGAGCATGATCGGCATCTCGCCCAGGTAAACGTCCTCCTCGATGACCTCGTTCTGCTTGTGCAGGCGCACCCGGATGTAGAAGGGCCGCCCGTAAGTGAGCCTCAGTTGCAGGCACTGCTCCGGCAGATAGCGCGGCTTGCCGAAGCGAAAGTCTAAGAACTCCAAACGTATGCCCTTGGCTTCATTCTCGATAGGGAAGACTTCATTGAGGATCTTCTGCAGCCCTACGTCCTTCCTCTTCTCGGCCAGCACGTCAAGCTGCAGGAACTCCCTGTACGAATCCCTCTGAATGCTGGTGAGGTCAGGCACCCCCATTACGCTGCCGACTTTCGAGAAACTGCGGATTTCCATATCTTGCATGCTCCGCTCCTGTTCTACGAACTGGCTAGGAGAGGCATCAAACGACCGTCAGTCCCACACGGGTGATCGGCAGGCGCAGGACCACAGCGGTCAGGGCCGCCCTTTCCCGAAAGGCTGCGCCGCCGCCAGGCCCCGTGCATGACCGCCCACCCCTTTTGCACGATCATTCCGGCTGCACTTCCACCTCGGCCCCGTTGGCCGTCAGTTCCTTGGCGACCTTGTCCGCCTCTTCCTTCGAGACGCCTTCCTTGACGACGGACGGGACGCCTTCCACCAGATCCTTGGCTTCCTTCAGGGCCAGCGACGTCACCTGCCGCACGGCCTTGATCACCTGGATCTTCTTATCGCCGAAGGCCTTCAGGACCACTTTGAACGAGGTCGGCTCCGCCTTCTCCTCGGCCGCGGCAGGCGCCGCAGCCGCCGCGGCGGCCGCGACAGGCATGGCAGCGGCAGCCGTGATCCCGAACTTCGTCTCAAATGCGCTCACCAGCTCCGAGAGTTCCAGCAGCGTAAAGCCGCTGACCTTGTCCAGCACGTCCTGGACCTTCGCGGAGTACTGCTCCGTGGCTTCGGTCGTCGTTACGGCAGTCATCCTTCTCAGCCTCCTGTTTGCTGCAAAGGTGAAAACTCGGTTATTCGCCTTGCTCGACCCCTGGAACCGCTGGGGTTGACTGTGACGCCTGCTCAGTGCCTTCGGCTTCCGCCGTCCTCTTCTTGAGCTGCTCCAGGACGCTCATCAGTTCGCGCGGCTTGGCCAGCAGCCCGAAAGCCAGCCTGCGGAGCGGAGCCATAAAGGCGCCCGCCACCATGCTCAAGAGGACCTCCCGGCCCGGTATCTTCGCCAGTTTCTCAACGCCCTCCGGGCCCACCACGTTGCCCTCGAAGTAGGCCCCGCGCACCTTCACCGCAGGCGCGGCTTTCGCTATCTCCGCCGCCGCCTTCGCCGCGGCCACAGGGTCATTGGAGCTTACCACCGCCACGGGGCCGGCCAGCAGCCGCTTCACCTCCCCGGCTCCCAGGCGCTCCATCGCCAACCCAAACAAGGCATTGCGGACAACCGTCACCTCCGCGCCCTTCTGCCGCGCTTGCTGGCGCAGACTCCTCGCCGCGTCCGCCTTCATGCCCTGATAGCTCACCAGGACGCACCCCGTCTGCTTTACGTTCCGGAACCTGTCCTCCAGTTCGTTGAGCATCAGTGTTTTGACTTCGCGAGCCATCTTCTTCGCTCCGGCCTGCTCTCTATTCCAGGGTCACCGGCACCGCGGGGCTCATAGTCGCCGCCACGCAGACCTTGCTGATATACTTCCCCTTCGCCGCCGGCGGCTTTATCCTCACAAGCTGGTCAACCAATGCCCGCACGTTCGCCGCCAGGGCCTCAGTGGCGAAGGACAGCTTGCCGACCGCCACGTGGATGTTGCCCCCGGCATCGTTGCGGAACTCGATCCTTCCGCCCTTGAACTCCGTCACCGCCGGGCCGATGTCTTCGCGCACGGTGCCGCTCTTCGGGGAAGGCATCAAGCCGCGCGGCCCCAGGTGCCGCCCCAGGCGCCCTATGCGGCCCATCATGTCCGGCGTGGCAAGGGCCACGTCGAAGTCCGTAAACCCTCCCTCCACTTTCGCGATCAGCTCGTCCGCGCCCACGATGTCGGCTCCCGCCTGACGTGCCGCCTCCGCCCTCGATCCGTCCGCGAACACAGCCACCCGGCGCGTCTTGCCCGTGCCGTGCGGCAGAGCGATGCTGCCCCTGACCTGCTGGTCGCTGTGCCGGGGATCTATGCTGAGCTGGACGTGACACTCCACCGTCTCGTCGAAATGCGCCGGAGCCATGCCTTTCAGACCGTTGATCGCTTCCTCCAGCGAATACTGGCGACCGCGGTCCAGCAACTGGCGCGACTCCAGGTACCTGCGACTCCTGCGGACCATTGTTGACCTTCGTATTGAGCTTCTTCTTGGTGACTGAGCGACACCCTTCTGGCCACGGCGCGCTGCCGCCGCCCGTGCCTGAAGCGGGCCGCGCCGTCATTCTTCCTTAACCTGCACGCCACAACTCCTGGCCGTGCCCTCGATGATGCGCATCGCAGTTTCCAAGTCGTTCGTGTTGAGGTCGACTATCTTCTGCTCGGCGATCTCCCTCAACTGCCGTCGCGTGATCGTGCCCGCGACTTCGCGCTTCGTGGCTCCCGAACCCTTCACGATGCCCGCCGCCCGTTTGACCAGGTAAGATGCCGGCGGGGTCTTGACGTCGAACTCGAACGAACTGTCGCGGTAGACCCTGACGATGACCGGCAGGGGCACGCCCATCTGGTCCTTCGTCTTCTCATTGAACTGGCTGATGAACTGGCCGATATTGACGCGATGCTGGCTCAACGTGGGCCCGAGGGGCGGGGCCGGGTTGGCCTGCCCGCCGGTCACCAGGACCTTCAGCACGGCTGTCGGTTGCGCCTTTCTTGCCATCTTTATGCCTCTTTAGAGAGCTCCGGCTCAAAGCGACCCGTCAGAGAGCCTGGACCTGCCAGTACTCCAGCTCCACGGGCGTGGCGCGGTTGAAGATGTTGATGATCACCTTCACCTTCCCGCTGGCAGGATTGACCTCTTCGACGTAGCCTTCGACGTTCTTGAAGGGGCCTTCCCTTATCTGCACCATCTGGCCCTCTTTAAAGTCGATCTTCAGCTTGGGCCCCTCCTCCTCCACTTCCTCGGCCTGCCCCAGCATGCGCGCCACTTCTTCGTCTCGCATGGGCCAGGGCTTCTCGGCCCCGATGAAGTCGCCCACGCCGCTCGTCTCCCGTATCAACTGCCACAGGTCCTGCGGGATGTTGCCGTGCTCGTCCACCTCAACCTGCACGATGACGTACCCTGGGTAAAGCTTCCGTTGGATCACCTGCCTCTTCCCGCCCCGCAGTTCCCTGATGGCCTCCGTGGGCACGAGGATCTCGGGCACCCGCTGCCCCTGCTTCTCCAACTCGAGCATCTTGGCCAAGTTCCCGCGCACCTGTTCCTCGCGGTTGCTCTGCACCCTCAGCACGAACCACCGCGTGGCCACTGCCACTTCGTTCTTTGCGGCTTCTGTCATAATGTCTTGCCGTCCCATCCAGGACGAAGAAGGCCGAATATCGGCCGCCTGTCCCTCATAAGCTCCTCGTCGCTCTCAGTTGCCGCACCGGCCCGCCCCCTATCTCGGCAGCACGTTCAGCATCCTCAGCACGTGCATGACGAACCAGTCAACGCCGAAAAGAAACGCGCCCAGCACAAGGATCAAAAACAGCACCGCCGAGGTGGCCCGCAGAAGGTCATCCCTGCCGGGCCACGACACCTTCGCCAGCTCCGCCTCAGTGTCTATCAGCAGGTCAACGCTCGCCCGGGTCTTGCCGTCCAGCGCCTGCCAGCCGGTCCCGACGCCGAAGGTGAAGAGGAACGTAAAGACGCCCAGAACGACGAACAGCCCCGCCGCCCACAGCGCCGCGACCGGCAACGGCATCCAGAGCAGCGTGTAAGAGCTCTCGACGCCGAATCCCGCCCTAAGGTTGTAGTAAAGCCGCCAACTGGCGAACAGCGCCACCAACAGCAGCGCCCCCGCGGCGGCACCGCGTGCGTAAATGCCTTGTCCAGGCCGGTGGGCGCTCAGACCCGCAGATTCAGGCAAAGACCTACCTCTTTGAAGTCGTCAAGTCAACAAATCCGCCGGCAGGCAGCTACCAACTTGGGTGGCAGGCCAGGAGGGACTTGAACCCCCAACCGCCGGTTTTGGAGACCGGTGCTCTGCCAATTGAGCTACTGGCCTTCGGCCTCCCGTTCATTTCCTCTTCTGCTTGTGCACGGTATGCTTACGGCAGCGGGGGCAGTGCTTCTTCAATTCCAGACGTTTCCCGCCCCTGGTCTCATTCGACGTGCGGTAGTTCTCGCCATGGCACTCAGTGCACTCCAGGGTCACGTATTCTCGCATCGCGCTGTCCCGCTCCTATGCCAGGATCTTCGTGACCACCCCGGCGCCTACCGTGTTCCCGCCCTCGCGGATAGCGAAGCGCAACTGTTCTTCCATCGCAATCGGGTTGATCAGGTTGATCACCAGATTGACGTTGTCGCCCGGAATCACCATCTCCGTCCCGGCCGGCAGCTCGACGGTGCCCGTAACGTCCGTCGTGCGAAAGTAGAACTGGGGCCGATAACCGGTGAAGAACGGCGTCCACCGCCCGCCTTCCTCCTTGCTCAGCACGTAGACCTCGGCCTCGAACCTGGTGTGCGGCGTCATCGAGCCCGGCTTGGCAAGCACCTCGCCGCGCCGCACCTCGTCCTTCTCAATCCCTCGCAGCAGAACGCCGATGTTGTCGCCCGCCTGCCCGAAGTCCAGCGTCTTGCGGAACATTTCGACGCCGGTCGCCACGGTCCGGCGCACTTCCGGCGTCAGCCCGACGATGTCGACCTCGTCGCCCACCCGCACCGTGCCTCTCTCCACACGGCCCGTGGCAACCGTGCCGCGCCCTTTGATGCTGAAGACATCCTCAACCGGCATCAGGAAGGGCATGTCAATCGCCCGCACCGGCTCGGGGATATGGTCGTCAACCGCCTTCATCAGCTCGTCAATGCACTTCCACTCCCCCGGCTCCGCCGCGCCTGCCTTCTCCGCCCTGAGGGCCGCCAGCGCGCTGCCGCGCACGATGGGGATCTCTTCGCCGGGGAACTCGTGCTTTGTAAGGAGGTCCCGCACCTCCAGCTCGACCAGCTCCAACAGCTCCGGATCGTCAACCAGGTCCACCTTGTTCAGGAACACCACCATGGCAGGCACGTTCACCTGACGGGCCAGGAGCACGTGCTCATGGGTCTGGAGCTTCGGGCCGTCCGCGGCGCTCACCACCAAGATCGCGCCGTCCATCTGAGCGGCGCCCGTGATCATGTTCTTGATGTAGTCGCGGTGGCCGGGGCAGTCCACGTGTGCGTAATGGCGCTTCTCCGTCTCATACTCGACGTGGGCCACCGAGATCGTGAGGATCTTGGTCTCGTCCCTGCGGCCCTGGGAAATGCTCGCCTTCGCCACCTCCTCGTAGGACTTATAGACCCCCAACCCCTTGGCGTCCGCCACCTTCGTTATCGCCGACGTGAGCGTCGTCTTGCCATCATCAATGTGACCGATCGTGCCGATGTTGACGTGCGGCTTGGTGCGCTTGAAGCCCTCCTTAGCCATTGTCCCCTCTTCCCTCCCAAAAGTTTGCGCTCTTCAGAAGTTGGGTTGACAGTGTCCCTTTAGCCAGACACCGCGGAAAAGCACCCGGTCACGGCGTTGCTGCTCGTCCCCGCAAGCCCGTCCCGGGCCTGTCAGCCTACCCGACCCACGCCTGACCGCTGTTTCAGTTGAATGGAGCTGCTGATGGGGGTTGAACCCATGACCTCATCCTTACCAAGGACGCGCTCTACCACTGAGCTACAGCAGCACGGGTACACACCGCTCCGGCGGCACGCATGTTCGTGCGGTAAAACGACAGGGATACTCCAGTTGCTTGGTGGATAAGGGGGCCGCCCCGCGCAAACGGCCGGAGACGAACGTACGCTCTACCAGCCTCTGATGTTAGCACACCCGGCCCATCGTGTCAAGCAAAAAACGGGCCACACGCTCTTTGGAGCGGGCGACGGGGCTCGAACCCGTAACCACCGGCTTGGAAGGCCAGTGCTCTGCCAGTTGAGCTACGCCCGCCGAATCTCGTGGTGGGCAGGGAAGGATTCGAACCTCCGAAGGCATCGCCAACAGATTTACAGTCTGTCCCCTTTGGCCACTCGGGAACCTGCCCACCGCCGCAAGCGCTTCCGCCGCCCCCGCATCAGGCCGGGGCCTCATCCGCTGGAGCTAGTGAGGGGACTTGAACCCCTAACCTGCGGTTTACAAAACCGCTGCTCTGCCATTGAGCTACACTAGCGCCGTTCGTGTCCTCCATTTATATCAGATTCCACCCCCTTTTCAAGTACCGCCCGCCGGCGCTTCCTCCGGCCCAGGAACCATAGCCCCGCCAGCCCGCCGGCGGCCAGAGCGAGGCCCGCCGCGATGCACGGGAGATTGACCCAAGCTGGCGACCAACCGGGCAAGTACATCGAATCTCGCTGCAGTGCCTCCCACCCATCCGGGCCGTACGCCCACCAATAGGCCACGTACAGCGCAAGCCTGGGCGTGGCGCCCCATGCGACGAGCAGAAAGCCAAGCAACGCCGCTCCGGCGAGCGCCGCGCGCAACCGGTGCGTTACGTGCGCGGCGGCCCTCCCGCCAGCGTACCCTGCAGCCCCAGTAAGCAGCGCGTAACCCGCCCACCTGAGCCAATTGTCCCAATGAAGGTGCCAATCAACGTCACCGCCGAAGTGCCCCGACCACCACCGCAGGGTTTGCAGAGCAGCTAACGGCATCACAATCAGGGCGAGGGAGGCCCCTATGACAAACCCCGCTTGTGGGCGGTACCTTCTCAGTAGCACGCTCCCGACGCCTCCTATCAGGAACGACCCCAGGAACCACGTGGCAGCCGCCCTGGGAGTTCCGAACACGCCGAAGACCCCCTCGAGAAATGCATCAATGCCGCGTTTCCACGTCCTCCACTTCGTGTAGTCCAGCGGCTCCGCGTGCGTCCTGAGCAAGGCCTCTATCTTCTCATCGTAGGGCTTCATGAGCCGCCGGACCTCGGCCTGCGCCGCATACCAGGTGTGCTCGTAGACCGCAGTCGTCGAATAGGACGCCGGCATCAAGCCGAGCCGCTTAGCCGCTGCGGCGAGTTGCTCGAGATCCGCGTCCTTCAAGGAACAAGTCAGTTGCTCCGGGGCGAGGCCCGCTGCCAGTGCTTGGGCCGTCACGGCGTCGTTCAGCATCCTGTCGCCGTCCGGGGCAAGGTCACCCCAAAGCTGCATCCGGAGCCGCTCGGCCTCTTCCACTCTGTAGAAACGCGCGCGGGCGTAGACCATCCGCGGCTCGCTGCTCAGTTGGATTGCCTGGATGGCCATGCGGACAAGCCGCGTTATCAGCGGCCCCCGAGGATCAAGGATATCGGCGATTGATGGGGCGAAGATCAGCAGGAGGATGATCACCCGCGTAAGCCAGTACTTCTTCCGCCAGCGGTTGAAACCCCGCCAGGCGCCCCGCACGCACTCCCCCGGTGAGCAGTCAGCGAGGTCGCCTTTGCCCTCGGTTTGCATCCTCTTTGGCCTCGCTGTAAGTCCCAGCAACCTTCTCAATATTATACTCCGTAGCCAGCCGATTGGATATAAGCTCAATCTGAGCCCATCTGCCTGGAAGGCTCTTGCATTCATCCCGTCTTTAGTGTAGGATAACTATTGATGGGAACTCCTCTACAGTCCGGTTCGCGGAGCGCTTCCGTGACAGAGCCCAGCGACGACGACCTCTGCATCATCAGCCTGTGCGCCACGGAAGGAGTCGGCCCTGCCAGCGTCGCCATGCTCCAGCGCGCCGCGCAGAGCCGCGGCGTGTCGCTCCGGGCGGCAATGGCCCTGCCCGTGGCTGAACTCGAAGCGGACCTGGGCCTCTCCCCGCCGGTCGCCCGGGCCGTGGCGGGCATAGCCTCCCCGCTCGCAGCCGGCCGCGCCCTGCTCGAACGCCTCAGCCGCATGGGCATTCGGGCCGTGACTGCCGGCGACCCGGACTACCCCGAGCGCCTGACCGAATGCCTGGGCCTCTACGCGCCGCCTGTCCTTTTCCTGGCCGGCGAGCCCTCCCTCCTTCGGCGTCCGTCTCTCGCCATAGTTGGCTCCCGCCGCCCGTCGAACGCAGCGGTCGAGGCGGCATCGTCCCTGGCGCGGCAGCAAGCTGCTACCGGTGTGACCATCGTGAGCGGAGGAGCGCACGGCATTGACACGGCCGGCCACGTCGCTGCCGCCAGGGCAGGCGGAACCGTGGTCGTCCCGGCGCTCGGAGTGGCTCGCTTTCGCTGGCCTCTGCCCGGCGGCGCCGGCATCGCCGAAGGGCACTGGTGCGCCGTGGGGCAGTTCCCGCCGCAGTCGGGCTGGCGCGCGGCGCAGGCCTTGATCCGCAACCGCACCATCGTCGCTCTCAGCGATGCCGTTGTCGCCTTCGAGCCGCGCGACAGCGGCGGCACGTGGCACAGCAGCATCACCGCGCTCCAGATGCGCAAGCCGCTCTTCCTGGTCACCGCCGCCCGCGACGGCGCGAAAGGCCGCGGGCTCATGCGCCTCGTCCGCCAGGGCGCCGTGGCTCTCGACCCGCGCCGCATGCCCGACGCCCCCGCGCTGGCCCGTCTGGTCGCTGAGTACCGGCCGCCGCCCTCCCCAGACCAACTCGCACTCTTTGACGGCGCCGGCCCCTGAGGCATGGCCTGACCAGCTCGCCCTCTTCGACGGCGTCGCCCTCTGAACCGTGTCCCGCCTCGCCCGCCCTTGAGACACCGCAAGCCTTCGCCTAAACTGTAAGGCCGTGTTCCCGTGAGCCTCACCTCCAACGGAGCGCGCCTGCTATGGCACTTCTCGTCGTCGGTTCCATCGGCCTTGATGAGGTAGAAACGCCCTACGGCTCGACGGCGGACGAGCTTGGGGGGTCGGCGGTCTACTTCTCCTTTGCTGCGTCCCACTTCTCACCGGTCCGGCTCGTGGGCGTGGTGGGTCAAGATTTCCCGCAGGACTGCGTCGAGCGCCTTGCGCGCCGCCACATAGACCTGACGGGGCTCCAGCAGGTGCAGGGCGCCACGTTCCGCTGGCACGGCGCCTACGAAGGGCGGATGGATCAGGCGCGCACTGTGGAGGTGCACATGAACGTGCTCGGAGCGTACGAGCCCGCCATCCCCGCGGCCTATGCCGACTCGCACTACGTCTTCCTTGCCAACGGCCCGCCGCCCTCGCATCTGCGCGCGCTTTCGCAGCTCAGACGGCCCAGGTTCGTCATGGCCGACACGATGAACTACTACATCGAGCACGAGCCGAAGGCGCTGCACGAGCTGATGCAGCGCATTGACGCCATGATCATGAACGAGAGCGAAGCGCTTCAGCTCAGCGGGCGGCCCAGCCTGCTGGCGGCAGCCCGATGGGTCTGCGAGCGCGGACCCACCTACTGCGTCATCAAGAAAGGCGAGCACGGTTCGCTGATGCGGGGGCCGGAAGGCATCTTCGTGTTGCCCGCCGTCCCCCACGAAACGGTAGTGGACCCGACCGGCGCTGGAGACGCCTTCGCCGGAGGTTTCATGGGCTATCTGGCCGGCAGGGACGACGTGGGGGCGGAGGCCATGAAGCATGGCCTCGCCTACGGGACCGTCATGGCATCCTTTGCCATAGAGCAGTTCGGCCTGCGCGGACTGGAGAACCTGACCGCCGACGCCATCGAAGCGAGGCGGGCGGAGTTTATGCGCTCGACCCACCTGTTCGCATAGCGACGGCGGGGGACCGCGTCACTTGGGGGCAGCCTTCAGCTCATTGACGCGCCGCTGGAACTGGGCTTGTTTGCGTGCGGCGCGGTTCTCCTTGACGATGTTCCTGCCGGCAGCTCTCTGGAAAAGCTTGGTCAGCAGGTTCAGTTGGCCTTCGGCGGCCGCCAGGTCGCTCCGCCCGAGCATGCGGTCGAACTTGGTCTCTTCGGTCCGAAGACGGCTCTTGACCGTTTTGTTTCGCAAACGACGCTTCGCGTCACGCCTGAGGCTCTTGAGCGCTGCGGGGCGGTTAGCCATTTGCTGCTCCTTGTTGTATCCTAAGCTGTCAAAACGAACCCTCACTTGCTCAGGGCGTCCACCTTCCGAGCCACGTCCCGGAAGTTGATGTCCTGGCTGTAAATCCGCTTGTAGACGGCCAAGGCTTCCTCTTTCTTGCCCATCAGCTCGTAGGCTTCGGCCTGGCTATAGCGCAGGGCCTTGCCCTCGTCATCCATGTCGGGATGGCGCTCGACTGCGCGTTGGAGTTGCTCAAGAGCCAGGTCGTACTGGCCTTTGTGCGTAAAGCAGAGGCCGAGCATCTTCCAGCTCTCCAGTTCGTAGCGTGCGTCCTGGCCGGCATTCTGGAAGGCAGCGATCGCTTCGTTGTACGACCCGCTCTCCAAGTATACGCGCCCGAGCTCCAACTGCAGATGCCGGTCGGTCGGGTGCTGCTGCAGGCGCCACTTGTACTCCTTGGCCGCGAACTCCCTCCTTCGCTTCACCAGCTCGTCCAGCTTCGCCTTGGCTTCCGCGTCGTCCGGCTTCTGCTGGCTCGCAGCAGCCGCTTTCTTCACGGCCTCGTCGTACATGAGCAGTTGCACGTCCCCAAGCCGTTCGCGAATCTCGTAGTTGCCGGGCTGAGCCTGGTGCTCATCGCGGACCAGGCGCTGAGCCTTGGCCAGTTGCCCCGTATCCTGGTAGAGCTTGGCAAGGCCCAGGATCCTCGTAACGTTGTGCGGGTGCTCGGCCAGCTCCTTCTCTTCCGTGACGACCCGTCCTTTGAGGTCGTCCATGGTGACGGCCATCCTGCCGCTCTGCTCCAGGCGGGCGGCTTCCTCGCGATCGCGGATCATGTCCCGGAAGCTCGTGGCACTCTCCATCTCGTAGGTCGTCATGTGCTCAGTCGCTGCCAGGTCGCGCACCTCTTTCTGCAACTCGCCGTTGGTCGGCTCAAGACTGCTTAGGCGGACTAAGTACTTGAGCGCTTCCTGGTGTTGGCCCGCCTCCACGAGAACGTCGCCGAGCGCGCGCAGCGTCCTCTTGTGGTCCGGCTTGAGCCGCAACGCGTCTTTGTATACCGTGACGGCCTCTCCCAAAAGGCCCGCCTTGCGGGCTGCCGCCGCGGCATGCGTCAGGGCCCAGAAGCTGTTCGGGCCCTTCTCAAGGTAGTCCTCGTAGACCTCCAGCTTCTGCCGCGCACTTGAGAGCTGACCCTTGATAGTGGTCACGACCAACCCGACCGACAGGCTGATTGCGGAGCTTCCCTTTTCCTGGAGCCGGCGGCGCTCCGTCCCGCGCAGCGCGATCCGCGCGTCTGGGAATTGCGGGTTCTGCCGAAGCACCTCGCGGAACAACTCTATTGCATACGGGTAGTTGGCTCGCTCCACGGCATCGCACGCCTTAGCGTAAAGGTCCTCGACAGCCATTTTGTGATCCTTTGGCAGGGGGCTTGGTGCCTGCGCGGCAGCCGCTCCGGGGCCGCCGACAACGCCACGAGCGTCGGCAGCGCGTCCGCGAAAGCCATGCCCTGCGGATGCCGCTTCCAGCTGCTCCGCAGCCACCTGCGGGTACTACGCAGCCGCTGAAGGCATGCGCTGTCCCGCCGACGCTTCCCTGTTTAAGCTAAGGATTTATAACTTAGCGCAAGCCCGCGTCGCTGTCAAGGAAAGGACACGCTGGCGAACCTCTGACCATCTGCCGTCTGGCGGGGCCCGGCGAACGCACCCGGCGCCGCAAACAGGCCGCAAGCTAAGAGCCTCTAAACCGGGGCATCAAGTGTTTCGGCCCGGCCGCCCACAAGACGGCGCCCGGAAGCCGCCCGCAACAACCGCCGCGGCCAGCCACGCAACGGTCCACGTCTCTCAGCTCACCGGCCGAGGAGCGCTTCATTGCGACCATCATAACGAAAATATTAGTTGACATCCTGAATTCCTTCGTGTAGGATCATTTACAGACTTCGGGAGCTTAGCAGAAGTGAGGAAGCCGTCATGCCAAGAAGGAAGTTGCCGCGCCCGACGGATGGGGAGCTTGAGATCCTGCGCGTCCTGTGGGAAAGGGGGCCCAGCACCGTGCGCGACGTCCACGACAGGCTCGGGCCTCCCAAGGGCACAGCCTTCAACACCACCCTCAAGCTCCTTCAGATCATGTACGAAAAACGGATGGTCCTCCGCGTGGATTTCCGGCGCCCGCACATCTACCGCCCGGCCGTCCCGGAGGAGCAGATGCAGAAGCACCTGATGGCGGACTTCCTCGAACGCGCCTTCGGCGGCTCAGCCCGTAAGCTTATGGCAGCCCTGACGGCTACGGATATATCGGGAGAAGAGTTGGACGAGATCAGGCGGCTCCTCGACCGCCGAGGGGAGGGGACTGATGAGCGCACCAATCCTAATCCATGACATCTTCTCAAGCGGCCTCGCGCAGAGGGTCGGGTGGGCACTTTTCCACTTCCTGTGGCAGGGGACCGCCATCGCGCTCCTCCTTGCCCTGGTCCTTCAGTTGCTGCGCCGTCGCTCTCCTCAGGCGCGCTGGCTTGCGTCCTGTGCGGCCCTTGGCGTCATGGCTGCGCTGCCGGTGATCACGGCGTTCCTGGTGTCTGTCGAGCCGCAGAGGCCAATCGGGACTCACCCGGCCATGGGGACGGCCACGCCGGCAGGGGCAGGAGACCTGCCTTACCTCGCCCCGGCAGAGCTGGCCGCAGGCGGGGACGTAGGCCAGCCAAAGTCTCCGCCCTCTGAGACCATCGCGCCGCCCTTGCAGAGGCCCTGGACGGAGCGAATGGAAGCTCTGCTCAGGCCTCTCCTCCCCTGGTTCGTGCTCCTGTGGGTGGCCGGTGTGGCAGTGCTCTCTGTCTGGCACGTGGGCGGATGGTGGCATCTACAGCGGACCAAGCGTCTGGACACGCGACCCATTGGCGGCCTGGCCGGCGAGGTATTCGGGGAGTTGGTGCAGAGGCTGCGCGTAAGGCGTCGGGTTATGCTCCTTGAGTCCGCACGAGCGGCGGTGCCCGTCGTTGTGGGGTGGCTTCGGCCCGTGGTGCTCTTGCCGGCGAGCGCGATGTCGGGGTTGACGCCCGAACAGATACAAGCGGTCCTTGCGCACGAGCTTGCCCACGTTCGGCGACACGACTGCCTTGTGAAGGTCGTGCAGGCGGTGGTGGAGACGCTCCTTTTCTACCATCCGGCGGTCTGGTGGGTATCGGGTCGCATCAACCACGAGAGCGAGCAGTGCTGCGACGATCTGGCGTTGCAGGTGTGCGGAGACCGGCAGGCCTATGCTGGTGCGCTTGCCCGGGTGGCGGCGCTCGGGCACGGTGCCCCGCGCCTGACGGCAGCTTCGAGCGGCGGGAAGCTGCTTCCTCGCATTCGCCGCATCATGAACCTGGAGAAGGAGGGACAGGCAATGGGTACACGTTGGGTTGCAGGTGCGATGACACTCGGAGTCGCTGCGCTTCTGGGCATCGGGCCTTTGGTGCTGGCAGGCGTCGCACGGTCGGACGCGTCGGCGCAGCAACTGGGCAACGGCAAGGACCGCAGCGGGACTACCACTGCCACCGGGGCCGTCATCCGGCCTGCCAAGGCGCCGCCCCTCCAAGGAGTGACCTTCGGCCCTGTGATCGAACGGACTGTTAATGACGATTCGGTAAGCCAGGATATGTACGTAGACCTGGATGCCGGCAAGCTCTTCACCCGACCCGAGGAAGGGCTGGGCCTCCAGCAATGGTTCAGACAGCAGGGCATTGATGCACTCTGTGATGTAGATGCCCCTGTATCTGGTTTGTTGGGGATAGACATGGTCATCTGGCCAATGCCTGACACGACATGGGAGACCCTCGGCCCCAAAGAGTTGTCTGAACAAGGACTCGGGGGCTCGGCGAAGCCGCCGTTCCCGGTTTCCATGTCTGCCGCAGGCAAGCTGCCAGCCACCTTCGTGTTCAGGACCCGCCAGGGCGGGGTCGGCATCCTGCAGATCGTCGGCTTCACTGAGCAGCCCAGAGGCGTCAAGATCCGCTATAAGATGGTTCAGGGAGCGGCTGCGCCGCTGGCAGACACGTCCGCCGAGCGTCCTCGCGACGGCAGCGCACGTGGCGAGGTTGTCGGGGGAGGCATAGGCTCAGACATCAAGGGTGCGGGTGCTGGTGGAGGCCGGAGGATTGAGGAAGACAAAGCCGGCCCTAAGATCCTTATCGATCTGAAGCTCAGCAAACTGACCGCCAAGGGCGAGGAACTCATATGGTCTCCCGAGAGCTTGATCCTATCCAATGGCAAGAAGGCTTACGTTGCCCAGAGTACATCGTTTGACTATGTTCGCAAACCGGATATACAAGAGGGCTCTGAGCCGGACATGGGCGCGGCCAATATGGGCGTGGACATGCGGATCGCCCCTCGACTTCAACGCCCCGTGGCGGCAGAGACCAGGCGTACCATTGGGCTTGGGATTTCGCTGACGGTGCGCTGGATTCGGGGCTATGTTGCCGGCACCAACGCGCCCGTGATTGGAGGCCAGGAATACGAGGCAACAGTCTTAGTGTCGGACGGGGAGACAAAGGCCATTTCAGTATCGCCGGAGGTCCCACCGGAAGCCAAGGGCCTGCCGGCGCCGGAGGACTCGACCGGACCGCGCTACGTGCTGCGCGTCACAGCGAAGGTGCTGCCCGAGCCGGCGGTAGAACGATGAGTTTCCTCGACGCGGGGCTTGCGCACCTGAAGGCGCTGACGGGGTTGCAGCGTCTCGACCTCAGAGGGACGAAGGTCACGGAGGCGGGTCTTGAGCGACTGAAAAAATCCCTGCCCAACGCGGTAGTCAGCTGGCAGCCCGTGAACACCCCGTAGACCCGCCAGGGCCGTGCGGCAACAGCCTTTCAGGACGAGAGATCCGTCAGGCCGCTGCCTGCCAGAATCTCGGGAGCACCACAAGGCCTGTGATTTCGGGCACCAGACCCGCCTGCACTACGCTTCCCGCCGGGAGCCCAGGGAGCCGCTCCAGGGCGGCCGAGAACCCATTTGCAGTTCATCCTTGACCATTCGGCCTCGCCGCCGGCCCGTTTCTCCTGCTCACCTGTTGTCCTGCTCTGCTTCGCCCTCCGCGTCTCCGTGGTGAACGCTCACGTCCCCGGCGCCGTCATACCCGCCTTTATCCGTTTTCATCCGCGTCCAAACCCCGTAGCCTTGCCGTCGTGATCAGTGTCCATCCGGCTTGATCAGCGGCCAATACCTTTCGCGCCGTTTTCTCCTGGTCTCCTGCTCCACTGCTCACCTGTTGTGCTTCGCCCCCGTAACCTTGCCGTCGGCCGTTCCCTCAAACGCCTTCCGTCCTCCGTGCCCCTGCGTCTCGGCGGCGAGCTTTTCCGTGAGCCCTAGCCGTATCCTTGCCGTCCCCCCAGCCCCGTTCCGTTCTCCGTGCTCTCCGTGTCTCGGTGGTGAACTTTTCCGTGGGCCGTAGCCGTGTCCTTGTCAAGTGTCGAAGGCTTGCGATAGAATCCGCGAGAGCGGCCTGCTTGGCCACAGTTACGAAGGATGGAATTGCAGGGAGCGAGACCCGCCCTGCCGGAGGCGGCCTTGGAAAAAGGGGTGGATCAGAGCAAAAGGGCGAGAGGGCGATGAAGTTCATACAGGTCGGCGTCGGAGGGTTCGGTCAGACGTGGCTGGGGCGCGTGCAGCGTGACCGCACCGCCTCCCTCGCTGCGCTCGTTGACATCAACCCCCAGGCTCTCGATGCCGCCTGCGAACAGACTAAGCTCGCAGCCTCCCACTGCTTTTACGAGTATCCCGACGCTTTCGCCACCGTGGATGCAGATGCAGTCCTCATTACGACGCCTCCGGCCATACACCACGAAATCGCTCTGGCCGCCTTCGCAAAGGGGCTGCACGTGCTGACCGAGAAGCCCATGGCCGACACCATGGAGCACGCGCAACTCATGGTGAAGGCGGCGGAAGAGGCCGGGCGCACGCTGATGGTCAGCCAGAACTACCGCTTCCGCCCGTGGGCCAGGACAATGCGCCAACTGATCCAGAGCGGGCGGTTCGGCGCGCCGGACAACGTATCCGTCCGCTTCGCCAAAGTGTTCAAACCGGATGCGCCGGGGCACGCGAAGACGCCGCACCCGCTCGTGCGGGACATGAGCATACATCACTTCGACTTGATGCGGGCTTTGACAGGGCGCGAGCCGCTGCTGGTCTTCGGACAGACATGGCAGCCGCAATGGAGCTGGTGCGCGGAGGACCCTTGCGCGGCCGCCATCTTCGAGTTCGAAGGCGGCCTGAAGGCTGTCTACGAGGGCGATTGGGTGACGCGCGGGCGCGAGACGCCGTGGGACGGCTACTGGTGCGTCGAATGCTCCGAAGCGGTAATAGAGTTGCGGGGCGAGCAAGTGCACGTCATCCCGGCGGGCCATCCGGACGAGGACGGCGAAGTCGAGCTGCAGCGGGAGCCGCGCAGCGGTCAGACGGCAGCGCTGCAGGAGTTCCAGAGGGCTGTTGCCGAGGGGCGTGAGCCGGAGACGAGCGGGCGGGACAACCTGAAGAGCCTGGCGATGTGCTTCGCCCTGATGGAGTCGTCCCGGACGGGGAGGCCGGTCGAGTTCCAGCGGAGCGCGGGTTGACAGTTGAGGAGTGGTGATCGGGGGGCGGGCGGCGGCCAGGTGCCCGCGTCCTCGGTGAGGAGCGAAGGAAAGGCGTGAGCACGAAGGCGACGAGTTTTGCCAGAGGTCTGGAGGAGTTCAGCGCGCGGGTCCAGGCAGTGTTCGGCCAGTTGCGGCGGGTCATCTACGGGCAGGATGAGGTGATCGGGCAACTGCTGGGCGGCGTCTTCGCGCGCGGGCACTGCCTGATGGTAGGCGTCCCCGGGCTGGCCAAGACGATGATGGTCTCGTGTCTGGCGGAGGTGATCTCGCTGAGCTTCCGTCGCATCCAGTTCACGCCGGACCTGATGCCAAGCGACATCACGGGGACGAACGTCCTGGACGAGACCACGGGCAGGAGGGAGTTCCGGTTCGTGCCCGGCCCCATCTTCGCGCACATCGTGCTCGGGGACGAGATCAACCGGACGCCGCCGAAGACACAGGCGGCGCTGCTGCAAGCGATGCAGGAAAGGCAAGTGACGGTGGGCCAGACGACCTACGACCTGCCCCGGCCGTTCTTCGTGATAGCAACCCAGAACCCCATCGAGCAGGAAGGCACCTATCCCCTGCCCGAAGCGCAGCTCGATCGCTTCATGTTCAACATCCACATTGACTATCCGAGCGAGCAGATCGAGGAAAGGATACTGACCGAGACGACGCACGGCCCGCGGCCGCGGCTGGAGAGCGTGCTGAACGCGCAGCAGTTGATCGAGATGCAGGACCTGGTGGAGAACATCGTTGCGTCGCCTTACGTGGTCAAGTACGCGACGGCCATCATCCGGGCGTCCAGGCCCACGTCGGACACGGCGCCGGAGTTCGTGCGAAAGATGGTGGACTGGGGCGCCGGCCCGCGGGCCGGCCAGCACCTCGTGCTCGGGGCGAAGGCGATGGCAGCCATGGACGGCCGGTTCAACGTCTCGCCGGCGGACATACGGACCGTGGCCGTGCCGGTGCTGCGCCATCGGATTGCGTGCAACTTCCAGGCGCAGGCGGAAGGCGTTGACAGCGTGCGGATCGTCAAGATGCTGCTGGATGGCGTCCCGGAGCCGGACGTGAAGAAGTACGAATAAAGCTTGCCTGCAAAGATAAAGGTGGACGATGAAGCTTGTGACGCTTGCGGCCGGCGGGGCGGAGTGCGCAGGGCTGGTCCTTGACCGCAAGGTCCTGCTCCTGGGTGCGGCTTCGGAAGGGCGGCTCGAAGTCCCCCTCAAGGAGATACTGGGCCGCCCTGAGCTGCTCGACCAAGTGCGCGCCCTGGCGGAGCGCGCCGAGCGGAGACGTCGGCTCAGTCAGCGCTATTCCATCAATCTCAACGAACCCGACCTGCTCGCTCCCATTCCGCGGCCGGGCAAGGTGCTCTGTCTGGGGCTGAACTATCGCGACCACGCGGCGGAGAGCGGGGCTGCGGTGCCGGCAGAGCCAGTCATCTTCTCGAAAGCGTCCAGCAGCGTCATCGGCCCGCATCGGCCCATACGCATCCCAAAGGCCTCCGACCAGGTTGACTACGAGGTCGAACTGGCGGTGGTGATCGGCAGCCGCGCGAAGAACGTGGCGGCCCAGGACGCGATGGCGCATGTGGCCGGCTACACCGTGCTGAACGATGTCACGGCGCGCGACTACCAGCGCGTCCGGGGCGGCGGACAATGGACGCTCGCAAAGTCCTTCGACACCTTCTGCCCGCTCGGCCCGTGGGTGGTGACGGCCGACGAAATCCCCGACCCGCACAACCTGCGGCTGGAATGCGTGGTCAGCGGACAGACGATGCAATCCTCGAGCACCGCGCAGATGATCTTCACTATCCCGCAGATCATCGAGTACTTAAGCGCGGTCATGACCCTCGAGCCGGGCGACGTGATCGGCACCGGGACGCCGCCGGGCGTGGGCTTTGCACGCAAGCCCCCGCGTTTCCTGCGCGCGGGCGATGTCGTCGAGTGCACCGTGGAGAAGGTTGGCACGCTCGCCAATCCCGTCGAGTAATGCCTGCCAGCACGCCATCCGGTCATGTGGCTCCTCAAGAGGAGCAGCCTGACCAAGCATCCGAACGGAGGTAGCCGATAATGTGGTCCCAACAGAAGCCCCGGCCGCGCGCTAGGGCGCCAGAGTCTATGCCGGGCCGCTTGGACAACGCGCCATTGGACTATGAGCCCCGGAATGAACTGGGAGTCGTGTTCCTTTTCGCCGCGATGGCCAAGAGGTACGGGGTACGCGTCGAGCGGGTCCAGGACACATTCCCAGACTGCATAGCCGTGCAGAGGGCGACAGGGAAGCGTATCCGCATAGAGTTTGAGCTGCTGTCGCGGAACTTCCAACTCCACAGACACGATCCCAGAAAGTGCGACTGGATCGTGTGTTGGGAGAACAATTGGCCGGACGCACCCAAGAGACCGCACATTTACGAGCTGTGCAGGGACTACAGCAAGGGGTTCAACGTGTGGATCCAAGCATTGCGGGCCAAGTGGCGCGAGGACCTTGGACGGGATCGGCCCGGGTGGAAATGGTCAGTCCCCCGTAGAGCGCACCAAGACGACCTCCTTCTGGTGTACCGGGGACGCCCCGACCGGGCCATTTGCGACATCTTCCGGCTCGCAGGGCCTGTCGAGTTTCGGCAGGCCGGATACCGCGAGGGAAAGGACTACATGGGGCCTCTGCGACGCGTGTGCACCTTGGAAGCTCCGCTTCACCTTGCGGCTTTGAAGGCGCATCCCCTCTTGAGGGATGCGGGCTTCGTACGGGCCGACTTGCAGGGCAGGCCCAAAGTGTCGGCTTACTGGCACATACTGCACCGCATGATCCTTGAGCGCAACCCAGGTCTGAGGCGCGCTCTGCGCGGCTTCAGTGCAGACCGGGTCCAGTAGGTGGTCTGCGGAGCGGGGCAATGGCACGCACAGCCAAGACAAACTGCGTTATCTTCGGCGCCGGGGCCCTGGGATTGGGGTTCCTGGGGCCGGAGCTCACGCCCGACTGCCGCGTGACCTATCTCGATATTCCGGCGAAGGCCGACCTGCTCGAACACCTCACCCAAGCGGGAAGCTATGTATTCAACGAGACGGGGCTCTCGATGCGGCCGGTTGAAGTGCGCGGGGTCAACGGGCGCTGCCTGCCGGACGGCACCAACTCGCCCGAAGTGAAGGAGGCACTCGACGCAGCGGACATCGTTTTCACAGCGGTCGGAGAGCCGAACCTTCCGCAGCTTGCCCTCCTGCTCGCCTCGGCCGCGTCCCGCCGCGCGGCGGACCGCCCGCTACGCGTCCTATGCGCGGAGAACGGCGTTGAGATCGCGCGCAACCTGCAGGCCGCGGTAGAGAAGCAGGCGGGCCGGCCGCTCGGGGCCTCGCTCCTGACGGGCGACACCGTGATGGGACGCATGTGCAAGATCGTCTCGGGTCCGCAGGCGCCGCTGCGGCCGCCCGCGCCCGGCTTAGACTGGGCAGTGGTCGCCGAGCCGTTCTTCGGCATACCGGTCGAGCAACACGCCGTCGAGGGGTTGCCGAAAGTGCCGGCGGCTATTGAGCCGCAGGGGCCTGAGCGGTTCCACGCATCGGAGGATGTCAAGATGCTCTCCCACAACGGGCTCCACGCAACGCTCGCCTGCATCGGATACCTGAAGGGAGTTGAGTTCTTCGACGACCTGCGAGGCGACCCGGAGGCGATGGAGATGGGGCGGTGCCTGTTAGTGGATGAGGCGGGGGCGGCGCTCTTGAGGAAGCACGGAGCGGCGCTCGGGCGAAACGAGTACCTCAACTATTGCGACTCCATCCTGCGCCGTGTCACGTGTCCCGTGCTCCACGACCCCATCGCGCGGGGCGTGCGCGGCATCATGCGCAAGCTGACGCCGTGGGAGCGGCTGGTCTACAGCGTGCGGGCGGTGGCGGCGCAGGGGATCGAGCCGGCGGTTTTTGCGACCGGACTTGCGGCAGGGATCATTGTTGCCCAACGCGCGGGCGAAACGACGCTCTCCTTCAACGCCGTGCTCGCCGAGCATTGTCGTTTCGACCCGGTCGCAGAGGCGCAGCTCGTGCGGCTCATAGAGGAGAGTCGAAAGGCGCTGGCGGCGGGATGACGTGGCCGGCTGCGCAGCGGCCGGGCGCGAGCCACGTTGGGCGCATCGGGCGGTTGCAGGAGGGAGGAGTCAGTTGATCCAGGTCATTGCACATCGGGGAGCGGCGGCCATCGAGCCCGAGAACACCCTTCTCGGATTCCGGCGCGCGATTGAGCTGGGGGCGGATTGGACGGAGTGCGATGTGCACCTGACGAAGGACGCGCGACTGGTCGTCGTCCATGATGACACCGTGGACCGAACTACAAACGGGACGGGCGCCGTCCGTGAGCTGACGTTTGAGGAGGTGCGCGCCCTTGACGCAGGCAAGGGCGAGCGCGTGCCGACGCTCGAGGAGGTGCTGGCAACCGTCAAGGGCAAGATCCGGTTGCAGGTAGAGCTGAAAGGCGCGGGAACCGAGGCGCCTGCGGTGCGGACGGTCAAAGAGATAAACATGGAGCGCGAGGTGCTTTTCACGTCTTTCCACTTGGAGTGGCTGCGCAAGGTGAAAGAGATGGACCCGTCGCTTCAGGTCGGCGCCCTCTTCGACAAGCCGACCGAGCGGGCATGCAGGGAGGCGCTGCATGCGGGCGCCCGCAGCATACACGTCTTCTACAAGAGGCTGACCTGGGGCCTCGTCGAGGAGGCCCATCGGCTGGGCCTGCATGTGAGCGCCTGGAATCCGGATTCCGAGCCGGAGTGGCGGGCCATGATGGCCCTCGGGGTGGACCTGATCGGCACCAATCGGCCGGACCGGCTCATTGCCATGTTGCGCGACGCAGTCTGACGGAGTTCACCACGACGACACGACGGGCACGACAACCGGAGGGCAGGCGAATTCGCGGATGGCCGTTCATCAGGGTGTAGCGGCGCGGTCTGCACCGTTGACGTCGTGCCGTTGTGGTAGGAAAGACTTCAACGCCGGGGGCGGCGGGACAAGTCGGCCTTCGCATCCGCACGGCGCTGTTCGGCTTCTTTCTTCATGCGCTTGTCCCACTTGCGCCGGCGGCGCGCCAGGCCGATCTCCACCTTGGCCTTGCCTTCCTTGAAGTAGACCTTCAGAGGGACGAGCGTGTAGCCGCGCTGGGTGCACTCGCCGATGATGCGCTGAAGCTCTCGGCGATGGAGCAGGAGCTTGCGGGGGCGCTTGGGCTCGTGCCTCTGAATGGTGGCCTGCTCGTAGGGCGGGATGTGCATGTCGTAGAGGTAGAGTTCGTCCCCCTTGGGGCGGGCGAAGGCCTCGTCCAGGCTGCACGTCCCATTGCGAAGGCTTTTCACCTCGCTGCCGACCAGGACCATGCCGGCCTCGTAGGTGTCAGTGATCTCGAAGTCGTGCCGCGCCTTGCGGTTCTGGCCGACGATCTTGATGCTTTCCTGCTGGGCACTCATCGCAGGGCTATCTTAGCCCCAGGGCTTTCTGAATGCAAAAGGTGAGCAGCCAAGGGGCATGGCCGGGGGCGGACGCCGATAGGGCCCCCTATCTGGGCAAACCGGGGCGAGTCCGTGGGCTGTCGGGGGCTGTGGGCGCCTTGCTTGAGGCATGTCTTGGCTTTGCGGTCGGGCATGGAGACGCTGTCGGACGGCCTTTGCGAGCAGAAACCGGCGGCGGCGTGAGAGAAGCTTCGACGCCCCGGCCATTGGGGCGCCATTATCCCTTATGTGACAAATAAACGAGCGCTTTTGAGCGAAAACGCTCATTTGGGCAGGCCGTAAGCCGGCTTCGTCAAGGCTGAGAAGTCCGACCTGCGCCCCCTTCTGTTTCCGTACTGATGGCCGCGCGGTAAGCTTCCTCGTCCCCTGATAGCCATGCCTCAACCAACTGCTTACCCTTCTCCGTCAGCCAAGCCGTGTAAGTGCTCCATTCGGGGGAGCCTCCCGGACCACCAGGCGGGCCATACCCATGCACGCTGACACATACGAGCCCAGCAGCAACCAGACCTGCGAACCGGAGGGCGCCGTCCCCGCTGTAAAGCATCCATGTCGTGTCTTGGACGTGCAGGAAGAGCAAGAGGTCCATGCTCTCCTTGCTAAAGGCGTGGTTGAGGGCGTGCAGGACGCCTTTCCAGTGGCGAATGGCGCTGGTCGGTATCTCCCCAGCATGGTGGAGAGCGTGACAGTTCGGGCAGAGGGCGAGCAGGTTAGTGGCTTCGTCCTTACCCCCGTCAGCCACCCGGACCATGTGATGAAGGGCGAGCGTCAGTATGTGTCGGCACCTCGGGTTGCCGCACATGTAGCCAGCTTCCCGCAGAACCTCATCGCGAACCGTCGGAGGGATTCTGCGCTTAGCCATGTTTCGCTCCTCTCGCAAGCCTCAAACGCTCGGATGATGCCTTAGTGCAGGACGCGGGCCTTCCGGACGTAGACCCTCTGCGGCCGACTGTTCAGCCTGTAATCTACTTGGGGCTGCCGCTCGTGTCAAACTGGGTGGGTGGACCGGCACCAATGAGCGGCCTCTTGGCCCACTGCGCTCGTTCCATTGCCACGTACCCGACTACGCCGCCCCGAGTACCTCGCGTTGCCCCAAGTTGCCGGCAGGACGCTCTGGCGGCAGCAACGGGCTGGTCAAGGGCGGCGCCGATAGCGCGCTCGATCTTGCCAAAGACAAGCGAATCGGGGAGCTTTCGGGCTCTGTGGCCGCCTTGTTTGGGGCTTATTTCGGCCTTGTTCTTGGGCACGGGGGCGCTTTCGGGCGGCTGTTGCGAGCAGAAAGGGGAGGGGGCGCAGGCACCCCCGGCACTGGGCAGAATCTTTACCACGCCCCCACTCTTCGGGGCGTGGTTCCATCGAAGATAGCGTTGTCTCGCGCGAGTTGCGATTAGGGGTGATTTACGCCGTGGGAGTAGATTATGTTAAGGCTTACCCACCGGCAGTTCGACGGGGTTGGGAAGCTCCTATTTCGCGGGTTCCTTGGGGGGCGGCTGGGCAGGTTGCGCAGGTGCGACCAATCCGCCTTCGGCACGCCAGGGCCGAGACTTCGCCAGACGTTCCTGCTCTTTCAGGAGTGCCTTTCGCTCTCGGTAGGCAGGGAGCCAGAGCTCACCGAAACGGGTGTTGTACGCCGTAAGTGCCGTTTGATATTCAGCCTGCGCGTTCTGGACCTCCGCTACGACGCGATTGTATTGCTCCATTCCCTCCGTCTGGGCGCGAGTGTACCGATCTCTCACTTCCGTCTCAGTGCGAGTGTACTGGTCCCTTGCCTGCTGGAGCTGATCATCCATGCGTGCAAGTACCTGTTCGGCCGCGACCCGTCGGTCCTGCCAGTTCGCCCACGCCGCAGTCGCCTGAGCATAGGCGTCAAGCGCAGCTTGGCGGTTCCTGGGGTCCCTTCGTGAAGCTTCAACGGCAGCACCGCATCTGAGCGCCCATTCCCTGGAGGTTTCTTCTTGTGCACGCACATTGTCAAGGTTTGCTGCCTGTTGATTGCGCTGAGCCGCAAGAGCCTGCCCTTGTCGGCGGATATTGGCCAGAGTAGTGTCACCCTCTTGGCGCATCCTGGCCAGAGCGGCCTCCATCCCGGCCACAATGGCTGCTGCATTCGTCACCCTGCGCGCTGCCTGTTCAACGAGCGCTTGCTCATTGCCCAGCTGGGCCGCAGCTATCTCCTTTGCCTCTTTGTCCGCTTGCTTCTCCAGCGCAGTTGGCACTGAACCGTCGAACACGCGCTGGGTCCGCAGCAAAACGTTGCCGCCATCCGGCCCCTCGATCCGACATGCCACAATCTTGCGGACTTCGCCCTGTTTCAGGCCAAGTTGTGTAGCCGTGAAGTGCCCTACCTCGTCCATTGGTGTCAGATGAAACAGTTGTGTTGGGAAGCTCATCACCAGAATGTTCCCATCCCAGGACCAACGACAGTCCGTCGCGGGGGCTTGATCGTTGCCAAAACGGCCGTTCGCGAACAAACTGAAGCTCCGCTGGGGTTGGCCAGGTTCCTCCCATATCAGGTTCGTGCGCCCGAGGATTTCAGGTTGACCAGGCTTTTCCAGTATCAACTTGGCTGGCTGTTTGCCCGCCAACGGAGCCTCCGCCGCCTGTACCCCCACTGCCAGCGCCGCAAGAACTGTCGAGACCACAATTCCCCTTGTCATCATCTACCCTTCCCCTTTCGCGCTCGAACAGTTCCTGTCTCTACTGATACTCCCGACTTGCCGCACAAAATTATAGGGGTGCACAGACAGGGCGTCAAGGCGAATTGGCCGCTTTCCCACGTCCCCAGGAGAACCGGTTTGCAGAATGCATGAGTGAAGGGTACCTTGCCTTGGCGTGGCGAGCGTTTTGGGGGATAAGCAGCATCGTTTCACGGCTTCAGAATAGGGCTTGCATTCTCTATACCAGTTGATAGAATACGGGCGCTGTGATTGGGAACCCGGCTGACGTACCACAGACAGGAAGGGGGAGGCAATGAGCGGATGGAGAACCGTCGGGGTGCTGGTCCTGCTGTATGTCATGATGATGGGAGTAACCAGATCGGCAAGGGCAGAGGTGATCGTCGATCCGGACGCGTTCACCCCCCGCCAAGACATCAGCAACGCCTACCCCGGCGTAACTCTGTCGGCCGTGGGCGACTTTTCGGGGCACGACGGCAAGGTCTACTCCCAACCCAACTCCAACGCCTCGACCGGCAGTTGGTCATTCGGCAACAGCTGGTGGCTCACCCCGAGCCAGTGGGGCTCGGGGTGGAACGAGGCGTGCTTCAGGGCCGACTTCGACATTCCGGCCTCGTGGGTGGCGATTGACGCCATCAGCAATGACAGCCGCGACTATGCTCAGCTTCTGGCGTACGACGACTCAGATGTGCTCTTGGGCTCCTACCAGACGGCAAGGCTCGGGACGAACCAGATTGACACCATGTGGGTATCGAGCCCCGGCGGGGACATCAGTTACATCCTCGCCGGCGGGATAAACGGCGACACCCTCTGGCTGGACAACATGCGCTACACACTGGTGCCGGAACCTTCCAGCAGTCTACTGATCCTGGCGTCGGCCCTCATGGTTCTGCACGCGCGCGCGCGGCGTCGTGCGCAGTAGCAGACGCATCCGCCCCTGCTCTCGGGCGGGCAGGGCCCCCGGGGGCTCCCCAGCACACCATGGGGCGTGCTGAACGGAGCCGGCCGCCGACACAGTCAGAGCAGATTGAGCTGCGACAGGCGTGACTTGCAGATCTGAACGTAATGCGGATCGAGTTCAAAGCCGACGTAGCGGCAGCCGAGGCGCTTCGCGGCCACCGCCGTGGTGCCCGTGCCCATGAAGGGGTCGAGCACGGCCAGCGGTTCGTCCGCCGTACGGCGGACGAGGCCGTGCAGCCTGATGCACATCTCGGGGAGCTTCTCAGGGAATGCGGCGGGGTGTGGCTTGGCGCTGACCACGGTGTCATAGGGGATATACCAGGTGTTGCCGCGGTCGCGGAGGTCTTGCGTCGCTTTCTTCCAGCGGCCGATGTTGCTCTTGTCCTGATAGGGAACTCCGATTGCGAGCTTGTCGAGGGCTACTTGTCCGGCCCCGGTGAAGTGGAAGATGTACTCGTGGGCGTTGTTGAGGTAGCGGTCGCTGTTGACCGGCTTGTAGTGGCCCATGTTGACGCCTTCCTCGGGCGCGGCCATGGACTTGATCCAATGAATGGTGTTCTGAAGGGTGAAGTGTCGCGCAAGGCGCTCGGCCACTCGGAACGAGCGCAGTTCGTCTGACGCTTTGTCTCCGATGTTGAAGAAGAAGGAGCCGTCGTCTTTGAGCACGCGGCGGCATTCGCAAGCGACCTCTTCCATCCAGTCGAGGTATCGGTCGAAGGGGAGGTTGTCCTGGTGAGTGTTGTACCGGGTCCCAATGTTGTAGGGAGGCGAGGTGACGATGATGTCAATGGAACCGTCGGGGAGGCGCCGGCGCATGCCGTCCGCACAGTCCTCGCAGAAGATGGTGTCCAGGTAACGTTCCATTATCTACGTCTGGCACAGAAACACATGGTCATTCCGGTGGTGCGACGACATCTCTCGATCGCGCTCAGCCCTGGGCGGCAAGCTTGAGGCCGCCGACCATGATGGGGGGCACACAAGTGGAGCCGAGCCACTGCGCCTCGCTCCCGACGGCCTCGACGCGCTTCAGCACTTCGTAGACGTTGCCCGCCACCATGCAGTCCTTGACGCGGCCCACGATCCGCCCGTCTTCCACTAAGAAACCGAGTTCCACGTTGACGCTGAATTCGCCGGCCAGGACGTTGCTCTGCCCCGATCCGAGGGTCTGGTCAATGATGAGGCCCCGCCTCATGCCGCGCACCATGTCGTCAAAGGAGGTGTCCCCGGCCTCCGTGATGAGGTTTGTGGGCGACGGCTCCGGGCGGCTGCCGTAGCCGCGAAAGCCGTGGCCGGTCGGGGCCATGCCGAGCAGAGCAGCCGTCTGAAGGTCGGTCATGAACGCTTTGAGCACGCCCTTTTCGAAGAAGTGCTGCCTTCGCGTCGGCGTGCCTTCGTCGTCCGTCGGGCAGGTGCCGGGAGCGAACGGAACCGTGGGGTCATCCGTTATGGTGATACGCTCGTCGAGGATCTGCTCGCCGATGCGGCCGCGCAGGATGGACGAGCCCTTGTGCACGTGCTTGCCGTCGAGGGCCACTTCGAGCGGCTCGCCCAGGTTGCCGGCGGCCTTAGGCGTGAAGATCATGGGCATGGCCTCAAGCTTTGCCGGGACGACCACCGATGCCTTCTTCATCTTATCGAGGACCGTTTCCGCGAGGTCGAGCACGGAGCCGAAGCGCTGGGCCCAGGCTTTGAACTCGTAGACCTGGAGCAGGCTGCCGTCGCGGACTTCCTGGACCCCGACGCTGGCGGACATGTCAGTGGACTTGCGCTGGACGTCGAGGCCATTTGTGTTCAGGACGCGCTGCATCTGGGTCGAGCGCGATATCCCACAACCGTAGAGGTAGGCATCGCTCGCCCTGCGGCTGAGGCTGAGCCCTTCGTTGCCCATTTCGACCATTTGCGCCGCCGAGACATTCGGGACACGACTGTCATACATCTCGACTTTCTGCAGTGTGGCTGGCCGTGAGGGGAACTCGAACTGCGCTTTGTCGCCGAACACAGCGCTTGCGGCGGCCATGTCCACAAGCTTGGCAGGATTGCGCAGGTCCGTGGTCGAGGCGAACCCGATGCGGCCCTGGTGGATGACGCGCAAGCCGACGCCGCGGAACTGGCGAGTAGTGATTTCCTTGAGGCGGTTGTCCTCGAAGTTGACGGACACGGCCTCGCCGCTTTCCTCGAAGACCTCGGCCTGGTCGAAGCGGTTCGCCGCGGCCTCCAGGAGGCGCTCTGCTGAGCTTTCGTTCATTGCTGCCATCCCTCTTTCCGGGGCACTGCGACATTATGCCGGTCGCGCAAGCCTTCCGGCATGCAGGCCGCCCGGCCGGCCCTGTCTCACCGGCCGCCGACCACGACGTTCCGAATGCGGCAATGAGGCCCACCGTCTCCCACCCGCAACGGGCTCTGCCCGCCCTTGCCGCACCCGCCCAAGCCGCCATGCAGTTCGAAGTCGCTGCCGATGCGGTCTATGTTCTGAAGCGTCTGGAAAACATTGCCCGTCAGCACGACGTCGCGCAGCTTCTCGGCTATCTTCCCGCCGCGGATCCTGTACGCTTCCTCGGGGCTGAAAGTGAACATCTCCATGTTCGTCTGGCCGCCGATCATCCCCAGTGCGTAGATGCCGTCGTCCGTCTCCTGGAGCATCTGGCCGAAAGACGTCTCGCCTGCCTCCATGAAGGTATTCGTCATGCGCACAATGGGCGGATGATGATACGAGATGGCTCGGGCATTCCCGGAGGGATTTTCGCCCATCTTCGCCGCCGTCTCGCGGTTGTGCAGGCGACCCACAAGGATGCCGTTCTTGATCAACGGATTGCAGGAGCCCGGGACGCCTTCATTGTCGAACGCGATGAAGCCCGCCTCACCGTCGAGCGAGCCGTCGTCAGTGATGTTGAGAAAATCCGGGCCGAACCGCCGCCCTAACTGCATGATCTCCTTCAGGCGGGGGTTCTCGTAAAGGAAGTCCGACTCGCTCAGGTGCCCGAACGCCTCGTGCACGAAGACGCCGCACAGCATCGGGTCCAGTATGACGGTGTAAGTGCCAGCCTCGACGCGCTTCGCGTCAAGCGATTCGACGGTGCGCTGGACGACCTTCTCGCAATCGGCATCCATGTTGACGACATTGCCAAAGCCGCGCAGGTCGCCGACAGACTTATAAGCCCGTTGGATGTTGGTCCCTTCCACCGCGATGGCGCTCACTATGACGCCGCAGAAGATGTACTCTTGCTCTATGTAGCTGCCGTCGGAGTTGGCAAAGTAAGTGGTCGAGCGGCTATCGCGGTAGGCGACGACGCTGGTCTGGATGCGCTTGCCGCCGAGTATGACGCGGTTGTAACGGTCGCACATGCGCTGCTTGTCCTCAAGCGAGACGGCGGCCGGATCCGTCTCGACCTTCGTGCGGTAGGTTGCTTCGAAGGGGCCGGCAGGGGCAAGGCTGAACTTCGTGCCGCCGACAAGCTCGGCCTGTTCGACAGCCTGGCGCGCATATCTCGTCAGGTCATCCAGGTCATTGAAGGTCACGAATCCCCAGCCGCCGTTCTTCAGGGCCCGCACGCAGCCGCCCCGCTCGGTCCTCTGGCCGATGTCCTCCAGCTCCTTGCCTGCGTAGCGGATGCTGGTGGAAGTGCTCTCCTGGATGCGGACCTCCGCGTAGTCGGCCGACAGCGACTGGCAGAGCTTTTGAAGCGCGTCCTTCATTCTTTCCCGCCTCGAGCAACCGTACGGTGAGCGCGGGCACATTCTGCCCCAAGGGCGCCGCTGATACAAATGAAGCACGGAACTTGGCACAGCAGCACTAACCGGTGGCCATCAGGTAAGCGCACATGATGACTACCGCCAGAACCATCAGGATGACGATCATCGAGGCGAAGGAGCCGGGGCTGGCGGACTCCGGCGGGGGCATGCTTCCGGCGGAGCGGCTCCGCAAGGGGTCGCACTCGTGCCGTTTGGGGAAGAGCAGATTGCCGGTTTCGCCGCAGTTCAGGCACCTCCAGCGGAGGGTGGCGGCGAAGAGCGCGAGGTTGCCCAGCATGATGACAGCCTGGTATCTGCCGCCGAACTTTATCGCCAGCATGGGCGCAAGAACTATGAACAGGAGGGCGGGGAAGACCTCAGCCTGGAAACGACGTTGATTCTGCTTCACAGTCAATGCCCCCTTCCGGCCTGTCCGACAGGGCATCCCTGGATGGCAGACATTACCGACGACGGGCCGGGTCGCTCCAGCCGGCGTCCCATGCGACCTGCACGCTCCACGGGCGGGATTCTACCCTCTTCCGAGACAGATTCCAAGAAGATTGTCGAGGAGGAGGAGGAGAGCATCCCCCCTCATTTTGATGGGTGCCAAAGGCGGGCTATAATGCCCTGACCAGACTCAATGCACCTAACCGTCTGCGGAAAGAGCGAACTGCGATGGCCAGAGGTCAATGGCTCACCCCGCATCAGAAGGGCATCGTGCGGCGCTATTATGACCATAAGAACAACCTGATGACTCAGAAGCTTGGCGAGATAGTGTCCGACCTGTACCTGTGCAAAGAGCAGAAGCAGGCGGCGCGCTTGTGGCAGAGCGCGCACACCGCCCTCCTGAACGCGGGCGTCCAGAAGGCCCGCGCGGACAGCATAATGGCCGCGCGCGACCTGAAGCGCCTCGCCAAGGTCGTCAGCGAGCTTTTCTGACGCGCCGACTCAAGTCGCATCGGTTGCGCTCCGACTGGCTCGCCGTTATCCTGGTGCGCCGAGGCGCACGGGAAGCGCAGGGAGGCATGCCCGCGGTTGCCGCACGCCACATGGAGTCTTGGGAGAGTTAGAGAGGCAGATGGAAACGATGAAAGCCCTGGTGAAGTCGAAGGCGCAAGAGGGCCTCTGGCTGGAAGATGTGCCCGTCCCCAAAGTAGGCAAGAACGACGTGTTGATCCGGATCAAGAAGACCAGTATCTGCGGAACGGATGTGCACATCTGGAACTGGGGCGAATGGGCGCGCAGAACCATCTCGGTGCCGACGGTGATCGGCCACGAGTTCGTGGGCGTTGTAGAGGCATTCGGCGAAAACGTCTATGACTACAGCCCTGGCGAGATCGTAAGCGGAGAGGGTCACCTCGTCTGCGGGCGCTGCCGGAACTGTCTGGCCGGCCGCCGACACCTTTGCGCGCATACATACGGGGTGGGTGTGGACCGGGATGGCGCCTTTGCGGAATACTTGTGCATACCGGTCGCGAACGTGTGGCCCGTCTGGCCTGGCATCTCCCTGGACGTGGTCAGTTGCTTTGACCCTCTGGGCAATGCAACGCACACGGCCCTGTCGTTCGACGTCTTGGGTGAAGACGTCCTGATCACTGGCGCGGGCCCCATCGGCATTATGGCGTGTGCGATCGCACGCTATGCCGGAGCGCGTTATGTCGTCGTGACGGACCTTAACCCCTACAGGCTGGAGCTGGCCAGAAAGATGGGCGCCACGCGCGTGGTCGAAGTCCCAGCGGAGAACTTGCACAACGTGCAAGAAGAGCTCCGCATGAAGGAGGGCTTCGACGTGGGGATGGAGATGTCGGGCAGCCCGGCAGCTTTCCGGGACATGCTCGACAACATGTGCCACGGAGGCAAGATTGCGCTGCTCGGACTCCTGCCGACGGCGGAAATCGATTGGACCCGCGTTGTGTTTAACGGTCTGACCATCAAAGGCATTTACGGCCGCGAGATGTACGAGACATGGTACAAGATGTCGGTGATGCTCCAGAACGGGCTGGACGTTACGCCGGTCATCACGCACAGGTTCCACTACACGGACTTCGAGAAGGCATTCGAGGTAGCGCGCTCCGGCCGGTCCTGCAAGGTCGTGCTCGACTGGCCTGAGGCCTGAGGTGCCCAATATGTTCACCACGATGAAGGCCCACCTGAAGGCGGAACTCCAGAAGATCCGCGACACCGGCCTTTACAAGGAGGAGCGTGTCTTGGCTACTCCGCAGGGGGCGCGGATCACCACGGTGGATGGGCCTGAGGTACTCAATTTCTGCGCAAACAATTACCTGGGGCTCGCAAACGACCCCCGCGTCGTCGCGGCCGCCCGAGCCAGCTACGACCGTTGGGGTTACGGGCTCAGCTCCGTTCGCTTTATCTGCGGCACGCAACATTTGCACAAACAGTTGGAGGCCAAGCTCAGCGAGTTCCTCGGCACCGAGGACACAATCCTGTACAACTCCTGCTTCGACGCCAATGGCGGGCTGTTTGAGGCGCTCCTTGGGCCGGAGGACGCGATCCTCAGCGACGAACTCAACCACGCCAGCGTGATAGACGGCATCCGCCTGTGCAAGGCCCAGCGCTATCGCTACCGCAACTGCGACATGGCAGAGCTGGAAGAGAAGCTGAAAGAGGCCTCCCGGGCGCGGTTCCGGGTGATCGCCACGGACGGCGTCTTCTCGATGGATGGCGTAGTGGCTCCGCTGGCGGACATCTGCGAACTGGCGGACAAGTACGACGCGCTCGTCATGGTGGACGATTCGCACGCCACCGGCTTCGTGGGCAAGACGGGCCGGGGCAGCCACGAGTACCATCGTGTGACGGGCCGCGTGGACGTCCTGACCGGCACCCTCGGCAAGGCCTTGGGCGGCGCCAGCGGGGGCTTTACCAGCGGTCGCAGGGAGGTCATAGAGATGCTGCGCCAGCGATCCAGACCTTACCTGTTCTCAAACACGCTCGTCCCTGCCATTGCCGCCACGTCCTTAACTGTGTTGGACATCATCTCAGGTTCCACGGCACTGCGCGACAAGCTGGAGGCGAACACGCGGATGTTCCGCGCGGGCATGGTACAGCGTGGCCTCAGCATCCCCGCGGGCGACCACCCCATCGTGCCCATCATGCTCGGCGACGCCGCCCTGGCGACCCGGATGGCCTCGATGATGCTTGACGAGGGCGTCTACGTGATCGGGTTCAGCTACCCCGTCGTGCCCCAAGGCAAAGCGCGCATACGCGTGCAGCTTTCGGCTGCCCACGAGCCTGAGGACATCGAGTTTGCCATGGACGCATTCGCCCGGGTGTATGCGGCCTGTCTGAAGTAGAGTTCGGACCGGGCGCGCCGGAAGCTTTCGATCTCGATTGTACACCTCCCCCGAGTTCGCGGACGGCGACGCCCGAGCATTGACCAAGGCTGACCGGGGCCATATACTGACGCTTCTACGTTGTCAGAGGTGAAAAGTATTTCGCAAAGGTGAGTTGCCATCCGTCGTCAGGTTTGGTTCCTGTCATAGGGACATGTCCTCCGGCTGGCGGTCCTCGAACCCATTCGCAAGGAGAGACGTAATGCCTCCTGTATCTCGGAAGTTCCGGTTTGCGGCGTGCATGTTGATGGCTCTTGTTTGCGGTCTGCTGCATCAGGCGGCCGGCCAGGAGGATGCAAACGTGGTTCTGCCCGGAGGCGTCAAAGCGGTCTGGGACCTGGACAAGGCATATCGAGAGAAGACTCCCACGCGCGAGCGCGTCTGCATGAATGGCCTGTGGCGCTGGCAGCCGGCCAAGGGCGTTGCGGACGCCGTGCCCGCTAATGAATGGGGCTACTTCAAGGTGCCGGGCTGCTGGCCAGGGATCACTGATTACATGCAGAAAGACAGCCAGACACTCTACGCCCATCCGAGTTGGAAGGACCAAAAGCTGGGCGAGGTCACCACGGCGTGGTATCAGCGGGAGATAACCGTTCCCAAGGAGTGGACCGGCCGCCGCATCACCGTATCCGCGGAGTATCTGAATTCGTTTGCGACGGCGTACGTTGACGGCAAGAAGACGGGCGAGATGCGGTTCCCGTGGGGCGAAGTGGACCTCACGTCGGCCTGCGCCCCGGGCAGCAAACACGTCCTCACCCTCCTTGTCGTGGCCATGCCGCTGAGGGCCGTCATGCTTTCCTACAACGATACCGCCTCGGCCCGGGAGGTGAAGGGCACAGTGGAGCGGCGCGGCCTGTGTGGGGACGTCTACCTCGACGGCACGCCGGCCGGCGAGCGCATAAACGAGGTGAAGGTGGACACGTCGGTGAGGAAGTGGGAGGTCACGTTTGGCGTCGCGCTGGAGGGCCTGGGGGCTGACGCACAGTATGCCCTTCGCGCCCAGGTCACCGACAACGGGCGCAGCGTCGGGGAATTCACGAGCAAGCCCTTCAAGGTGGCCGATGTCAAGGATGGCCGCATCGTGTTCACCGAGAGTTGGAAGCCCGAGAAGCTCTGGGACACCCATACGCCTCAGAACATGTACCAGCTCACTCTGTCCCTGGTGGATGCCGGGGGGAAGGTCTTGGACGCCGCTCTGCCCGTGCGCTTCGGGGTCCGCGAGTTCTGGATAGACGGGCGAGACTTCTACCTGAATGGCAGCCGCATCTTGCTGTCCGCCGTACAGTATAACAATGCTGAAATCGGCGCCGCGCTGGCGAACTACGGCGCGCAGCGAGAGACCATGAAGCGGCTCAAGAGCTTCGGCATCAACTTCGCGTACGGTGGAAACTACGGCTGCGAGCCCGGTTCCCACTTAAGCTTCGAAGAAGAGCTCCGGGCTGCGGACGACGAGGGGATGCTCGTGGCCCTCTCTCAGCCGCACTTCGGGCACTACGACTGGCAGGCGCCCGACGCCGACCAGAACAACGGCTACGCCCGCCATGCGGAGTTCTATGTGCACGTGGCGGGAAACCATCCGTCCGTCGTTTTCTACTCCATGAGCCATAACTCGACCGGGTACACGGAAGACATGAACCCGGACATGATAGACGGAATTCAGAACCCTCGGAGCGAATGGTCGGCGAACAACGTCAAGCGCGCCTTGCGGGCGGAAGCGATCGTGAGCCGCCTGGACCCGAGCCGCATCGTGTATCACCACTCCTCGGGCAACCTGAGCTCCATGCACACGAGCAATTTCTACACGAACTGGGCCCCGATCCAGGAGCTATCTGACTGGTTTGAGCACTGGGCGACCGTGGGCGTGAAGCCGGTTTTCACGTGTGAGTACAGCGTGCCGTGCAGTTGGGATTGGGCAATGTACCGTGGGTGGTACAAAGGCGGACGTGAATTCGGGAGCGCGACGGTGCCGTGGGAATTCTGCCTCGCCGAGTGGAATTCGCAGTTCTTCGGCGACCAGACCTTTAAGATCACCGAGATGGAGAAGGCGAACATCCGCTGGGAGGCCCAGAAGTTCCGGGCCGGCGCGCTCTGGTATCGCTGGGATTATCCCCACCAACTCGGCGCCCACTTCGAGGAACGGTACCCGGTCTACGCCATGTACATCACAGACAACTGGCGCGCATTCCGCACCTGGGGCATGTCGGCGAATTCCCCCTGGGAGTATGGTCATTACTGGACGTTGCGCGCGGGAGTGGACAAGACGCGCAAGGGGTTCAAGGTTGACTGGGACAACTTGCAGCGGCCGGGCTTCAGTCCCGACTACATCGGCGAGCGCTACGAGCGCATGGACGTGGCCTATGATCCCACGGATTGGATCGCGACAGCCGCGGCTAAGGCCCTGTACCGCAACAACATGCCCCTGCTGGCCTACATCGGCGGGAAGCCCGCGGCTTTCACGAGCAAAGACCACAATTTCTATGCGGGCGAGACCGTCGAGAAACAGTTCATCCTCATAAACAACTCGCGCGAGACGGTGACGTGCGATTGTGCGTGGTCCTTCGGCCTGCCACAGGCCCTTACCGGCAGTGAGAAAGTCACGCTGCCCACTGGCGAGCAAAAGCGCATTCCGTTGCGCTTAGAGCTGCCTGCGGCGCTGGCCCCCGGCAAGTATGAACTGAAAGCCACGGTCAAGTTCAGCAACGGCGAGACCCAGGAGGATTCCTTCTCCATAGACGTGCTGCCGCGGCCGGCCGCTCTCCAAGCGGGCGGGAAGATCGCGCTCTTCGATCCGAAGGGCGAGACCGGCAAGCTGCTCAGCGCCATGGGAATGCAGTGCCAGCCCGTGGACGCGAACGCCGACCTGTCCGCGTACGACACCCTCATCGTGGGCAAGGCGGCCTTGACACCGGAAGGCCCGGCACCGGACATTGCGCGGGTGCGTGACGGCCTAAAGGTGATCGTGTTCGAGCAGACACCGGAAGTGCTGGAAAAGCGGTTCGGCTTCCGGCAGGCGGAGTACGGCCTGCGGTGGGTCTTCGGGCGGGTGCCCGATCACCCGCTCTTAGCTGGCATTAGCGAGGAGCATTTGCGCAACTGGCGGGGTGAGGCCACGATCCTGCCGCCGCGCCTCAAATACGAGATAAGCCGTCAGTTCGGCGCGCCGACGGTGAAGTGGTGCGACATCCCTGTTACGCAGGTCTGGCGCTGCGGTAACCGCGGCAACGTCGCTTCCGCCCTCATCGAGAAGCCTGCGCGCGGCGACTTCATGCCCATCCTCGACGGCGGCTACAGCATCCAGTACAGCCCTCTCATGGAGTACCATGAAGGCAAGGGCATGGTGCTGTTCTGCCAGATGGACGTGACGGGCCGTACCGAGAGCGACCCGGCGGCAGAGATCCTGGCGCACAACATCTTCCGGTACGTCTCAACGTGGAAGCCGGCTCCGAGCCGGAAGGTCCTCTACGTTGGCGATCCCCTCGGGAAGAGCCACCTCGAACGCGCAGGCATCTCGGCAGGCACCTACGAGGGCGGGAAGCTGTCCGCCGACCAGGTCTTAGTCGTGGGATCCGGCGCAGGGCCGAAGCTTGCCGCCAGCGCAGCAGCCATCGCCGACTTCCTGAAGGCGGGCGGGAACATCCTCGCCGTCGGGCTCGACGAGCAGGACGCGAACGCTTTCCTGCCGCTGAAGGTCGGCATGAAGAAAGCGGAGCACATCGCGGCCTACTTCGACCCCTTTGGCACGGATTCCCTGCTGGCAGGAGTAAGCCCGGCGGACGTCCATAACCGCGATCCGAAAGACCTGCCCCTCGTGTCGGCGGGAGCCATGGTCATCGGCGATGGTGTCCTGGCCAAGTCCGAGAACGCGAACGTTGTCTTCTGCCAACTCGCCCCTTACGGCGTCAGTAGCGCACAGGGAGCTGAGACCTCGTTCACGGTGAACGGGGATGACGCCGTAGACGGGAAGCAAAGCGCGCTGCTGACGTTGGGCTTCGTGTCGGGCGCCCACTTTGGACAGCAGGTCAAAGGAGGGGAAGTCGGCAAGACCTATACCTTCACCGCTTTCGTCAAGGGCGTGGGCGGGCCGGTGCTCGCCCATCTGGAAGTGGAGCGGTCGGGCAGTCCATGGGATAGGGCCGTGAAGGCTGCGGACGTCCTTGTCCCTGCGAACGAGTGGACGGAGCTTCACGCCACCTTCAAGGTGGAGCAGGCCTTCCCGGAAGGCTGGTTTGCTTACATCAGTTCCGGCCAGCAGGGCGGCCGGCTGAGGGCCGACATGTTCCGGCTCTACGAGGGCGAATACGTCCCGTGGAAAGCCACTATCCAAGGGGCGCCGGCCGCCGGGCAGCCTATGGCAGCTCCGAACCTCTTCCAGAACCCGAGCTTCGAGACGGGGGCTGACCCCTGGCGGTTCAGTTACAGCGAGCAGTACAACCTCAGGCGGACCTACCGTCGGGCTTCCTTCCTCCTGACGCGGCTCCTGGCCAATATGGGAGCGGCCGGCTCAACTCCCGTCTTGGACCGCTTCCACAGCCCGGTGGATACACCTAAGGCCGAGAAGCGGTGGCTGGACGGGCTCTACCTGGACGCGCCTGAGGAGTGGGACTACCCGTACCGGTTCTTCCGCTGGTAGGCGTCGCCTCGCGCTGACGGCCGGAGACCACTTGGCGGAACGATGGCGACGTGTTGCTTGGAGCACTGCCACCTTCCGCGCCCTGCCTGCTTCAAAGGCGGCCGCCGGCGCAACTCGTCAGGGAGCTTCTGCAGGGCGTTTGCTTATCACGCCTGAGACGAGGCCCCGTATCTGCGGCCAGAAAAGCCATATCACTGCGACAACAGCCGCCAGTAGCGCCAGCTTGATCAACACGCCCACAAGCTTCTTCATTGTCTTCTTGCGCGCTTGCTGCTTTTTCGCCTCGTCGAAGTGCGTCACGAGGTCGTGAAGCTGCGCCCTGGTGCTGGTTTGCGCCTTTGTCTTGTCGAGGTCAATGCGGACCGCGTAGTCCCGTGGAAATTCGCGCTCCAGTTCGCGGAACGAGGCGGCCGGCTGGTACTCGCCGCTCGTCCCGGCCGGACGCGCCGGCGTATCGCGGGTGACTTGCCCCTTCCGTATCCGCTCTCTGACCTCGGAAAGGGAGAAGCGGCGCTTCTCCGCCCGCGCCCCCACGCCCACCTTCATGTCCCAAAGGCTCTCCTGGACCTTCAGCTTTGCCAGCCCCAGTTCCTTCGCAAGGTCCCGCTCCCCCGTGCACTGCTCGTCTATCACCTTGCACAGGTCGCGTGCAGACTGGATGCGGTCCTCCGGCCTCTTGGCCATCATGCGCTCGATGGTCATCGAGACGCCGCGCGGTATGTTGCCCCGCACCGCATGGGGCGACTTCAGCGGCTCCTTGAGGTGCTTCGTCATTATCTCCAGCGGGGTGTTGCCGGCGAAGGGAAACTGCCCTGTCACCATGTGGTACCAGGTCGCGCCGAGAGAGTAGACGTCGCTCCGCGCATCCGCCCGCTTGGCGTCAGCCGCCTGCTCGGGCGCCATGTAGTACGGCGTCCCCATCCCCGTGCCCGTGCGCGTGAGTGCCGTCATCTCCGCGTCCGTCTGACGCGCCAAGCCCAGGTCTGCCAGCTTTGCCACGCCGTCTTTGGCCACCATGATGTTGTCCGGCTTGATGTCGCGGTGAACGATGCCGTTGCCGTGCGCATAGGCCAGGCCTTCGGCCACCTGCCGGATGATCTCGGTCGCCCTTTGCTGCTCCAGGGGGCCGGAGCGCTCGATCATGCTCCGCACGCTCTCACCGTCCACGAACTCCATGGCGAAGTAGTAGTTGCCGCCGTCCTCGCCTACGGCGATGCCGCGCACGATATTGTCGTGCTGCAACTTGATGGACGCCTGGGCCTCCCGGAAAAAGCGCGTCAGGAACGGCCGTTGCTTCGCGAGCTGCGCCGGCAGCACCTTGACGGCGGCGCGCTTCTCGCCCGGCCCCGTCGCCATCCAGACGGTCCCCATGCCCCCCTCGCCCAGCTTGCGCATGATCGTGAAGTCGCCCAGCTTCTCCACGGTCAGGTCGCCTGCCTCGTCCTGCAGCTTCTCCGCCACATTCTGGTCGAGCATATTCTGCAGAACCGTGCAGTCCCAAAGGGGGAGTTTGGATCCCTGCTGCAGCTTCTGCTGCTGAAACTCGACGCAGGTCTTTAGTTGGTCGCGACTCAGAACCTTCTTGGACAGCGCAAGGCGCAGGAACCTGTTCTCTTGTGGCGTAGCCATCTCCAACCCCTTCACGAAGGGATCTATCACGGCCGGAGGCGCGCACCGTCGGCCCCCCGACAACACGCTCCGCGCGGCCCCTTCTATCTGATGCCCGGCCCCTTCGAAGATAGGCCGGGAGTAGCCCGCCCCGTGGACAGGAACCCCTGCTTGGTGCATTAAAGTCTATGTCAGCGCCCGAGCCTTGTCAAGAAGTCCGACATCCCGAAAGCCCCGGGCTGTGTTGCACCCGCCCTCATTGCGCCGTTATGCTAACTGACTGCGGCTCGGAATGCTGCGCCCTGCCCTGAGCCGCGCGCTTCACCAGGCGGAGGAAACATGCGCTGGTTGCTCGATTGCGTCTACCTTGTTGCGGCCATCTGCCTCCTGCCCCTCTGGCTCTGGAAACTGCCCCGCGCCCCTCGCTACCGCGCCGGCATTCTCCAAAGGCTCGGCTTCAGCCCTCAGTTCGGAGGGCGCCCGCCGCAAGGGCGCAAGCGCCTTTGGGTCCATTGTGCCAGCGTCGGCGAGGCCCCCGTCCCTGCCAGGCTGGTCGCAACGATCAAAGAGCGCTACCCGGGCTGGGAGCCGGTCTTCTCGACCAACACTAACACAGGTGCCGCCAGGTTGCGCGAGCTTTATCCCGACTGCCCTGTCTTCTATATGCCTATGGACTTCTCCCCCTGCGTGCGCCTGTCCCTGGGCCGCGTGCAGCCCAGCTTTGTCCTTCTGGCGGAACTCGAGTTCTGGCCGAACTTCGTCGGTGCCTGCCGTGTGGGCCGCATCCCTGTAGCCATCATCAACGGTCGCATCGGTCGGGGATCCGTGCGACTGCTAAGGGAACTGAAACGGCTTTGGCCCCCTCTGTGGGACGCCGTCCGCGTCTGCTGTGCCCGAAGCCGTGACGATGCGGAAGGTTTCGTCGCCGCCGGCCTCCCCGCCGACCGGGTGGCCAACTGCGGCATGCTTAAGTGCGACGGCCTCTCAATCGAGCGGAACGTGGAGCGCGAAGAGGCGCTGCGAAGGCTCTTCGGCATAGCCCTGGAGGCGCAGGTGCTGGTGGCCGGCAGCACGCATCAGGGCGAGGAAACCATACTCGCCCTGGCCTACCGCGACCTCAAACGCAAGCACAGAACCTTGCGAATGATCGTCGCGCCGCGCCACGTGGAGCGCGCTCGCGAAGTCGTCGCAGCCCTGCGGGCGCGAGGGCTCACGGTCCTGACCAAGACGGCGTTGGAGGCCGGCCGGGCGGCCGTCCCACCTGACGAGGCCGCCTCTGCCACTGCCGCCTTCGGCGCGCCCCGACTCCCCGCGGGCAGCGCAGACGCCGTCATCGTGGTGGACACGATTGGCGACCTGGTCACCTGCTACGGCCTGGCCACTTGTGCATTCGTGGGCCGCAGCCTCGTCTCCCCGGGCGGCGGGCAAAACGTGATGGAGCCGGCCGCCCTTGGGAAACCAGTCCTCACCGGCCCCCACACCGCCAACTTCGGGCCGGAGATGAGTCTCCTGAGAGACGTCGGCGGCGCTGTGGTCGTGCACAACAGCGCGCAGCTTGGCCGCGAGATTGACCGCCTGCTCTCCGACCCCGCGGTCGCAGAGCGTATGGCCGCGGCGGGCCGCCGGGTCATCACTGAAAGTCGCGGCGCCACCGCCCGCACCCTCGAAAAGATCGCGCCCCTTCTCCAGGCCGCATCGGGCGGACGCATCTGGTCTTGAAGCGGTGCCTGCATTCTAATGCGCCGCACGGGCCGCGTTGACCCGGCGTGCAGAGCGGGTTACCATCTGGGATCAACCGTAGGTAGAGGACGCCCGCGGCGTTGTCCCCCTGCCGGTGAGAAAGGCGTGCTCGTTGTCCTCTGCAGGCAGAAGCGAACTATCTGAATCCGCGTGGTCCCGCCTGCCGGGCGCTGCGTCCGAGCCGCCGGCTGCCGGTGCCACCACCGCCTTGCACCGCATCTCACCGGTCAGTGAGGCCCTTCTCCTCGTGGGACTTCTTGGCTACGCGACCGTTGTCTGGGTGTGGGGCGCAGGCCGGCTGGACGTCATGAGCGCCATGGAGTCGTCGCGTGCGCTCGTCGCGCGGGGCATGATGCGGAGCGGGGACTATGTGGTCCCCCGACGGGGCGCAGAACTCTACCTGGCGAAGCCGCCCCTCTTCGATTGGGCCGTCACGCTCACTTCGCGCCTCTGGGGCCAGGTGACCGCGGCTTCGCTGCGGCTGCCTTCCGCACTGAGCGCGATGGCCCTTCTGCTGGTGACCTATTTCGCGGCGCGGGCAGCGTTGGGGTGGGTGACGGCCTACGTCGTTTGTATAGCGATAGCCACTTCGCCCAACATCCTGGGGTCCGCGACGGCCGGCAGAGTCGACATGATGCTCACCCTCGGGGTGGCCATCTCGCTCTTTTCGGCCTTCTACATGCTCGAATCGCACCAAGGCGCGTGGCTCTATGCGCTGCCTTGCGGCGTGGGGCTCGCAGCAGGACTGATGATAAAGGGGCCCGTCGTGCTGACGTTCTTTGTGCCGACGGTCCTGCTCTACGTGGGCTTCCAGCAAGGCGGACGTCTGGTCACAGACTGGCGTCGGTGCTCGGCTTACATGGCGGCCGCGGCCCTGCTGATCTGGCTGGGGCAGCTTGCTTCAGCCGAGGTCGGCGCGGCCGGCGCCGTCGTATGGGCGCTTCCCGCGGCCATGCTCATCTACTTCAGCCTGAGGGGACAGGGGCGCAAGGCGTGGGGCGGATCTTGGGCGATTGTGCTGGCGGTCGCCGTCCTGCTTGCCGCCCCATGGCCGATTCTTGCCGTCGAACGCCTGAAGCTGGGGCCGCTGCTCGCCGCCCTCAAGCAGCAGTCCTGGACCACGCGCATCCCTCACGTCGGCGCCGCCAACTGGGGACCCGTCTGGTTCTACGCAGTAGAGTTTCCAATCGCCGCACTGCCATACAGCCTTTTCGTCCCGTTGGCGTTCGTCCCGCCCTACGGCGGCGCCGCTTCGGACCGCCGGAGCCGCCTGCTTCTCCTTGCAAAATGCTGGCTTGTGGGAAGCATTGTCTTCTACACCTTCTCGAGCGCGGCCAAGGACATCCGGTATCTCCTGCCGACGGCGCCCGCCCTATCTCTGCTGGCGGCGGACGTCATGGTCGGCGGGGCGGCGCAACGCCGTCGTCCGTGGATGGACCGCTATGTACGGTCTCTTGGCGCGATTGCCGTCTACGGGCTCTGCTTGATGCCGCTCGTTGCAGTGGCCGGCTGGTTTGCCCTGGGCTTGCCCTCCTCCGGCTGGCTGGCGGCGGTTGTGCTCGTGACAGGCGCGGGGGCGGCCCTGAGCGTCTACCTGCATCGCGCCAGGCGCGCCCCGTGGGCGGGGCTTGCGGCGTTCGCGGCGGCCGTGGTCGGGGTGGCCATCTTCACGAACTTCGGGTACGCGGGCGTCGAGAACCGCAACCATTCCGCGCGGCTGAAGTGCGAGCAGATACGCAAGCAGGTCCCGGCCGGCGAAACGCTTTACCTGTACGGTCCCACCGCGCCCGACATCATGTTCTATCTCGACCCGGAACCATGGCCGGCCGGGCTGTCGGATGGATCGGAACCGAAGGGCGCTGACCGCCTTCACGTCTGCTCGGAACTCAGCCGCCTCGGCTCATTCAAGCCGCCCGCCGGCTACCGGCAAACGGAGATCTACCGGGTCAAACGAGGAAAGAGCGAACTGCTGCTCCTGAAGTTGGACAGGGCGCCCTGAGCGTACACGCGTAGCGTCCGCGGCAGGGAGCCCTGGGGGGTGCTGCTTTCTCAGTAAACGCGCCGCCACCGCAGGATAGCGTCAAGGACCGTCGCTGCGACAATAACTATGAGGTACACCTGGTGGATTGTGATTCCCGCCCGCCCGACGCGCGCCCTGGGCCGGAGGTAGAAGTACGCGTCAGTCCCTATCATGAGCACGCCCGCCGCGCAGATGCCGGCCAGCATAGCGACGCCCGACTGAGTCACCCGCCACACAGCCACAAACGATGCGGTCGCGAGGACTGACAGCACCAGGCACCACCCCGCGACGAAGCGCAGCCCCAGCAAAGTAGTCAGCGTGGTGATGCCGCGGACCCGGTCGTTGTCCGCATCCACAGTGTCGTAGAGCTGGTTGAAGCCGAACTCCCAGAGGTAGACGGAAGCCAAGAGCAGCAGGGCCGTCAGGTCAGGCCGCCCGACGGCCAGATAGCCGGTCGGCGGGCATATGCCAACCAGGTAGGCGCTCATGAACGTGGCGAAGGGAAAGCGCCTTTGCCTGCGCTTCACGACGCAGTAAGCCGGTTCCAATACCGTGCTGATGGCAATTATGGCGAGGAGGTACCAGCGGTGAGGGGAAGGGAACGTGAGCGCCACGGCGGCCGAAATGCCGATGAGGGCGAGCGCGAAGGCGAGGCCCGCATTCGGCGAAACAATGCCCGCGGCGATGGGCCGCGTGCCCGTGAACGGCCGCTCCTTGCGCAACTGCCGCAGGTACTCCGGGTCGTGCGCGCCGGCAGCCAGCATTGCACGGTCCGGCTCCCGGTCGGCCCAGTCGTTCAGGACGAATCCGCCGCTGAAGCCCACCAGGCCGAGGAAGACGACCCGAATCAGCGCGCTCCAGTGCGGGCCGTCGGGCATCGCCAGGACGGCGCCCAGCAGAAAGATGCTGAACACCGCCGGCCCGAAATGGAACACGCGGGTGAGGTCCACGAGGGCGAGGGCCACCGAAGGCTTCTTGTCAGCCATGGGCCACGCCTCCACCGGCAAGAGCGGACCGGCCGCCGCCGGCTTCAGACGGCTATCGGCCGCCCCTTCTCATTCGACTCGAAACAGGCGTCGAGCACCTTCTGGATCGCCGCGCCGCGCGCGAAGTCGGGCTGATCATTGACGCCCGTCCGGACGCTCTTGATGAAGCGCTGGTAGTTATCGGGCGTCGGCTTGCACTTCACCGTCTCCCATTGCCTCTTGCCATCGCGCCCGAGGCGGCAAAGCTGGAGGTCGGTCTGCGACTGGTCGAGGTCCACGATGACGGCGCCCTTGTTGCCGTACACGCGCAACCGGATCGAGTTATTCTGCCCGACCGCCCACCGCGTCGTATGAACCGTGCCTACGGCGCCATTGGCGAACTCGACAGTGATGACCGCGCTGTCGTTGGCGTCGAGGACATAATCGCCGATGCGGTCGCCGGGCACCTTGCGGAAAGTCTTCAGACGACAGTCCACGGACTTGATGTCGCCCGCCGCGTACGACGCGAAGTCGAGGATGTGAACGCCGAGGTCGCCCAGGACGCCCTTGCTCCCGTGCCCTGCCGAAAGGCGCCAGAGGGGCGCGGGGGCCTTCGCCAGGGCCTTCCAGTCCATGGTCGCCAGCCACCCTTGCAGGTAGCCCGCTTCGACGTGCTTGACCTCGCCGATCACCCCCTTCTCCACCAACTCGTGCGCCTTCTGGATCGCTGCGGCAGCGCGGTAGGACAGGTTGACCATGTTGATGACGCCCTTCTTCTTCGCGGCGTCGGCCATCTTCTTCGCTTCGGGATAGTTCACCGCCAGCGGCTTCTCACAGAGGATGTGCAGGCCCTTGGCGATCACTTTGAGCGAGACGGGCGCGTGGAATGCGTCGGGCGTCACGTTGGTGATTGCGTCCATCTCGGTGCCCCCGAGCATGTCGTCCACGTCGGTGTAGACGGCCGGGACGCCGTGCTTCTGCGCGAAAGCCTCCACCTTGTCCTTGATCACGTCGCAGGCGGCCACGAACTTCCAGCCCCTGATCCGCTTGAATGCCTCGGCCTGGTAGTTGGCCATTCCACCCGTGCCGACGATCCCGAGCCTGATCATGACCGGCTCCTCATGTCTCTTCTGAAACGCGCCTCGAAGCAATCAATAGCACCTCCGACGCATACTTCTGCCACATGCCGGCTGCGTTGTCAAACGTCGGGCCCCCGCGCCTGTCGCGCCGCGGACGCGCAGAATCTCCGCCCCGCCGGCAGCAACGTTCCTCCCGGGGGGTGAGGCGGCCTTTGGCGAGTGCACATCTGCATTGTTCGCCCGTGGCCCGCGCCGTCTGCAGCCGGTCAGCCAGCGCGCGGCTTACGGCTCCGCCAGGGCAGGATGTCCGTGTGGTCGCGGGCGACTATACGTAGCGTCCGGGCGTCGAGCCGCTCCACGCCTTCCAGCGCCGCCATGCCGTCACAGTAGTCGGACCGTGTGCACTCTAAGCGCACTTCCATAGGCGCGATCAACTTGAAGGGCTTCACCTGGCCGATCAAGCCGATGGCTTTCCGGGCCGCTTCGCGGATGCGGGCACGCGCCTCGTCCACAGGGTACGCGATGGCCTTGTTCCGCCCCACGCCTTGCTTGACGGGGGCCGTCTCCATCGGGCCGAGAAACGCCCGCGCTTCGGCACAGGCCGCCTCGTCGCCCGAGACCATCACCATCGGCACACCAAACCCGCCGGCGACGATGGCCCATATGGCGAGTTCCCCCACGCGGCGTCCGTTGATGCAGTAGTTGTAGATCGTGGTGGAGTTCATCGTGTGGTCCAGGAAGCCGTTCACCGTGCCCGCCATCGCGTGAGCACCGACGAAGAAAGTCGCGTCGTAACCCTGGCCCAGCTTGCCCCACCATTCTGCGTAGGACCGGACGTCGTTCTCGGCGCGCTTGTCCAGCATGTCGAGGATGAAGTTCTGGCGGTCGCCCGCGTGAGCGTCCAAAACGGTTACGTGGTCTGCTCCCCCGTCGAACGCCCCGGCCACCGCGGCATTGACGTCCAGCGTCAGCTTCTCGCACGACTGGCGGTAAATGTCCTTCTTCTCATAATCGCGCTGTTCTTCTGCATCCAGGCCGGCGACACCCTCCAGGTCGGTGTGAATGTAGATCTTCACGGTTCCATCCTCCTTGAGACACCCAAGCGCAAGACAGCCTCTTGAAACGCTCTCGTGCCGCACAAGATGGTATGGGCGGGTAAGCCCATGGTCAATGGTACTATTTGCATTGGGGTAAGGGTGCCCGCATTCGCGGACGCCCAGGGCACGGCCTACTGCGTTGCGCGGCGCTTCTCCAGCTCGGCGGTCTTAGCTTGGGCCTGCGCGGCAAGCTCGGGCACGCCGATGCGTCCCTGCGCGCGCCGGTAGAGCTCGAGGGCGCCTTGAGTGTCCCCCGCCGCGACGCGCTGCTGAGCGGCCTGATCAATGGTCTTGAACGAAGCGTGCGCCAGCCGGACGGTGTAGTCGCGCCTCTCGGCGAGCAGCCCCTCCAGGGCCTTGTCAGGGTCCAGCCGTTTCAACTCGTCATAGGCCGCCAGCGCCGCCGCGTAGTCGCCGTCCGCCTCGCGCTCCTCGACGACCGAGAGCCTCTGCTGGGCAATGGACCAGAGCACGTCGGCGCGCAGCCGGGTTGCGTCCCGGGCCGTCTTCGTGTCGGGAAGGTCGCGCCCAATGGCCGACAGCTTTTCGAGGGCCGTGGCGTTGTCTCCCGATTTCAGCGAAGCCTGCGCTTCGCCGTAAAGGGCACGGGCGCGCCTTTCCATGCGCTCGGCCTCCACCTGGGGCTGCGCGGCCCGTCTGTGAGCGTAAGCGAGGACGGCCGTGACGATCATGCCGATGGCGATGGCCACACTACCCACGAAGGCCACGTTCGCCTTGAGCGTCCGGCGCTCGGACTGGCGCTCCTGTCGCACCTGCTCGCCCTCGAGCCTGCTCCTGAAGCGAATATCGTCCAAGGAACCGGCGGCCTCTCCCTTCGGCACCAGCTTCTGGTCCAGCTCCGCTTCCATAATTGCAACCATTGCGCCGTCCTGGAGGGCGGTCTCGTCAACCGTGTCGAAGCGGAAGACGGTGGCGCCGACACGGATGATGTCCGCGGGCTTCAACATGCACCTCCCCTCGATGCGCTCCCCGTTGACAATGGTGCCCTTCCTGCTGTTCAGGTCGTTCAGCTCCCAGGTTCCGTTGACGCATGCGATCTCACAATGAAACCTGCTGACGCTGGGGCTGACGGCGCGGAGGGTGTTGCGCGAAGAGCGGCCGACAGTCGTGACCCTGTTGTCGGGCAGCTTGTAGAAGCTGCCTGGCTCCGGTCCCTGGATCATGATGAGAACCGGCTGCTTTGCGACCAACGGCGTTCTCCATGGACTGGCTGAAGGAAACCGCCATGACAAAGTATTCACTCGGCGGCCGCCAGCTAAATCAAAGTAACAGCGGACTGGGCCTGTCTGCAACAGCAAGCGCGGGGAGCCGCGTTGCTCACCGAGCCCCTCAAGGAGCCTTGTCCGTCCGCCTGAGCAGGTCGAGGAACGCCGCCAGATCATGCGGCAGCGGCGCGGCATGGGAGATGGCGTCCCCGCTGACCGGATGCCTGTAGCTTATGCCCGCTGCGTGCAGGGAGAGCCGCGACAGCAAACGTTCCTGCGGACGGACGGCGGCCCGCCCCACGATGGAGTTGTAATCAGCGCCGGCCAGTTCTGCGCGACGGCCGTAAAGATCGTCAACCGCCAAGGGGTATCCGATGGCTGCAAGGTGCGTCCTTATCTGGTGCTGCCGGCCGGTGAGCGGCCGCGCCTCCACGAGGCAGAAGTGGCCGAAGCGCTCTTTCAGGAGCAGCCGCGTGCAGGCAGGCTTGCCGTGCTTCGGGTCGGGCGCCATCCTGAGCACGCTGCCCGGCATGCGCGCGAGGGGTATGTCCAGCGTGAGTTCGGGCTGCGGGAGCACTCCCTCGAGGACGCCCAGGTAGAGCTTCTCGACCTGGCGGTGTTCGAACAGCCCGCTGAGGGCGCGTCCGGCCTTGACGGTCTTTGCCACCAGCAGAATGCCCGAGGTCTCGCGGTCAATCCTGTGCACGATGTGCGGGCGGACGTACGGCCCGCCGGCCGGAGCATCGCGGTTCAAGAGTGCGACCAGGGATCGGTAGAACTCAGCCCCCTCCCCCATTCGGCCGGGCAGGACCGGGACGCCGGGCGGCTTGTTGAGGCACAGATGGTCGGCATCCTCGTGGAGCACGGAGATGGGCATAGTCTGGGGCGGCGGGGGCGAAGGCGCCAGGCCCGGCGGCAGCGAAACCACGTCACCGGACCATACAGTCCTGCCCGTGGTCCCAGGGGAACCGCTGACCTTGATGCGGCCCCAGGCCACGAGCCGTCGCAGGGAGATCTTCGACTCGTTGATGAGGTACGAACTGAGGAACTCCAGCAGCCCCGTGCCGGACTCGTCCGGCCGAACGATGAGGTTTACTGACGGTTCCGCTTCGTCGGGCTTGATCACCATCAGCGGGCAGCGTGACCAGGGCACGGAGGAGAGCGGCGCTCCGACGTCCCGTCGGCTCAACTGTACGGGATGGCCTTGGCAGACAGGTGCACCGTATAGAAGGTCCACCCTTCGGAGCCCTTCAGGAAGATGAACTTCAGGCGCAAGATGTCGGCCTTATCAATGCCTCCTGCGAGCCACACGTAAGGGACTTCGTAGAAGACCGCTATCGTACCGGAAGAGTCGTAGACGTACTGAAGCTCCGCCTGCGGGTCCGGCCACGCCAGCACGGTGAACTGCCGCATCATCTCCAAGTCCTCGACGACCGAGATGCCCGGGGTAGAGGACATCCACAAGCTCTGCCAGCCTGAAAGCGTAAGGGGGCGCTCGCGGGCGGACGCCTTGTCAGGCAATTCGTAGACGATGGCGGCCATTCGGCCCTCCTTCAGTTCCGCCATCATGTGGCGCACCTTGGGCTCGACCTGCTGCCGGACTGCCTGAGGCGGGTCAAGGGCATCGCCCGGCCGAGGCTCGGCCATCTTGCACCCGCTGATGCGCCACTTGCCGCCTGCTTTAGCAAGCGTGATCTCGTCCTCTGTGGTCGGGCCGAAGGCGCCCGTGCCGGACAGGACCAGGCGCAGCTCGGTTCCTTTCCAGTCTCGCCAGCCGGCCTGGTCAAGGGCACGGTCAATGTCCGGCGCGTAACCCGAATAGCGTTCCAGCCAGCTTGCCCGCGCGAGGCGCGCCTCAAGCTGGTCGGCCTCGCGTGGCCTGAGGGTGGGGGAAAGGAGAGAACTGATCGGCGCGGGGTCCTTCTCCCTGACGGCATGCGCGAAGGCGTCGAGCAGGTCCTGGGCCTCTTGCTTGCCTGTCTGAGCCACCAGCATGTCTGCGGGAGTGGGCGTGGCGCAGCCAGCGGCCGTCGCCAGTGCGCCTGCCATCAACAAGACCGCGAATACCGGCATTGATCTATGCATCGGAGCCCTTTCCGAGGGACAGGGGATATGGCAAGTCACTCGGTCCTTACATGCTACCCGGCACGCCCCAGTACCGCAACCCGCGGGAAGTAGCGACCTTCTACGGCGGGGAAGGACGGTTTCTGCGCCCGGCGGGCGTGAACATCAGCCGTGCGACGGTAGAGACGCCTCCCCAGATTTCCCGCCAGGATATCTTCGACTCCCCGCGCTCCCGGTCCAGAAAGGTTATGGCCACCTCCGCGGTGCGGAACCCGCGCCCCGAGCAGTGCCACAGCATCTCTTCCTGAAACGAGTAGCCCCTGGAGACGATGTTGTCGAGAGCGATGCGCTCGAGGACGGCCCGGCGGAAGCATCGGAATGCTCCCGTGCAGTCTGCCGGCTGCAAGCGCAGCGCATGGCGCGCCACAAGGTTGGACGTCGAACTGAGCAGGATGCGCCGCAGGGGCCAGTCCTGGTGCGCGCCACCCGCGATGTAGCGGGAACCGATGACGACATCATGGGTAAGACTTGCCTCGAGCATAGCCGGGATGCTGTCCGGCGGGTGGGAGAAGTCTGCGTCCATGGTGACGATGCGCTCGTAATCGCGTGCCAGCGCCCACCTGTAGCCGGCGATGTGGGCGGTGCCCAGGCCGAGCTTCCCTTTGCGGCGTAGCAGATGCACACGCGGGTTACGGGCGGAGATCTCCAGGACGAGGTCGCCCGTGCCGTCCGGTGAGTTGTCGTCCACCACGAGGGCCTCGACGCCCCGGCCCTGACGCAGGATGGCTTCGCAGAGCTGCCGGATGTTCTCACGCTCATTGTAAGTAGGAACGACGACGATCGTCTTGAGGGTGTCGGCGGCCGGACGGCCGGTGACTGGGGCGCTGGCGCTCTTCAGACCGGCGGCCTTGGGGCTGGCCTCCTCCGCTGTCATGACCGATCCCTATTGACCTTTGGGGAAGAAAAGGAAAGATGGCGACGCGCCGCGGCGGCTGGTTTCCCGGTTCTTTCCCGTGTCGCTCGTTCCATTCTCAACGCAAAACTCAATAAACTGCGGTGCAATGGAAGCCCAGTCTGCATTCCTGCCCAGCCTCCTGCCATCCTGTCCATGCTGCGCGGGACACCCATCCACTATTTCAGTTCCTTCTTGGACTTTAAGATCTTGCTGACCAGGCCGTATTCGACGGCCTGTTCTGCATCCAGCCAGCGATTGCGCCTGGTATCTTCCTCCACCTTCTCCATGGGCTGGCCGGTCTCGTCTGAGATAAGGGCGTTGATGCGCTTGCGTATCTTCAAGATCTCGTCGGCCTCTATCTTGACGTCCGTCACAGAGCCGCGCACGCCCCCCGATGGCTGGTGGATCAGGAAGCGCGCGTTGGGCAGGCTGAGGCGATGCTTCTTCGGCGCGGCCAGAAGGACGAGGACGGCGGCACTGGCCGTCAACCCCGTGCAGATGCAGCGCACGGGCGCCGTGATGAACCTGGCCATGTCGTAGATGGCGAAGCCGGCGTCCACGCTCCCCCCCGGCGAGTTGATGTAGAGGTCTATGAGGGTTTTTTCATCCTCGGCGTCCAGCAGGAGAAGGCGCCCCACCACGTCCTCAGCAACCTCTGAAGAGATGGGCTCAGCCACCAGGATGACACGCGACTTAAGGAGGCGCTCTGCAAGATGCTTGCGGGGGTATCCTTCTTCCTCTTCCTCCTCCTCTTCGTCTTCCTCCTCTTCGTCCGGCTCGTCCTCGCCGTACCTGTTCAGCTCCTCAGCCATTTCCTTCATCGGTCACCTGAGCAGAAACAGAGCATCCTGCGGAAACCGTGCACACTTACAGCGCATGAACGATATTGTAGCCCAATGCCTGACCGGTTTCAAAATGGCGGCCAGGCGGCCCAAGGGCGCCACGCGGGCGCTGCAGGGGTCGGCCGGCCGGTGCATTGGCGCGGCAGAGGTCCTATACTGGACCCTTGAGCGTTCGGCCTTCACCCGTCACACGTAGCACACTGATGACTTCACTGCGTCCAGAGATTGCCGGCGCGCTCCGGCTCCAGGAGCGCCCCCGCGTCACGGTGGTGAGAGCCGGCGCACTTGGGGACACCTTGCTCATCATGCCGACGCTCCAGCTCCTATTGGCGGAACTGCCGGGGGCCGAGATCACCCTTGTCGGCTCGGCCTGGGCGGAAGCCCTGCAGGGCCTCATGCCCTTCAGAATTAAAGTCCTGCGATTCGACTCGCCTCGCCTGACGCCGTTGTTCGGCCCGGCGCCCGCTGAAGACCAGACCGGCGCTTTCTCCGGCGCCCATGTTGCAGTGGTCTATGCCGGGACCCTCGACGACGGCCTGGCGGCGGCCGCCCGTCGGTTCTGCGCGGGCGTCGTGATAACCTGGCCCGTCCGCCCAAGAGGAGACGAACATGCGACGGTCCACTTCGCGCGGGCCGTGGCCGACCTGCCCGTCGGGGCACGCCGTCTGCCGACAGCGGTCCTGACAGTCGGGGCGGAGCCGGCTGAGTGGGCGGGGCGCTGGCTCAAGTCGCGCTTCGGCGCGGCGCCGGAAGTCGTGGCCGTCCATCCGGGAAGCGGAGGGGAGGGCAAGTGCTGGCCGGCCGAGCGCTTCGCAGAGCTGATACGGATCCTTCGCATGCCGACGCTCCTCATAGAGGGGCCGGCCGATCCGCCTCGGGCGGACCGGGTTGAGGAACTTGCCCCTGAAGGGGTGCCCATAGTGAAGGCATGTGGCCTGACCGTGGCAAAAGTGGCAGCGCTCCTGTCGCGTTGCAGGCTTTACGTGGGCAACGACAGCGGCATGAGCCACCTTGCCGCCGCAATGGGCGTCGCGACCGTCGCCGTCTTCGGCCCGACGGATCCCGCCGTATGGGCGCCCCTCGGGCCGAAAGTCCGGGTCGTCCAAGCCACACCGCGTGCTTCGAGTCCCTGGCCGACTGCCGAGCACATCGCGGCGGCAGCCAAGACGTTGGGGCATTGACTCCGAGAGTGCGGTTCGGTATAAGAGGGCATAGGCTCTCTGGAGCCGCATCCGCGGGGGAATTGGACTGCGGCTCTGCTCCAGGGAGGTGGCATTCCTGTTCTCAGCGGCCGGTTGGCCAAAGGAGGGACGTATGCGTGCATTGGCAGGCGCCGTGGCATTATGTCTGGTGTTGGTAGGGGCATCAGGCTGCTACAGCACGCCCGTGATGCCGCCCATCGGCATCATCTACGCCGACCTCAAAGCCCCGCTCACGGCGGAGGCCGAGAAGCCCGCTGTGACGGAGCAGAAGGGGGAGGCGTCTTCGCAGAGCATCCTGGGGCTGATCGCCTGGGGAGACTGCAGCCTCGAAACGGCGGCGAAGAACGGCAAGCTCAGCACGATTGAGTACGCTGACTACTCGTACACGAACGTGATCTTCGGCATCTACCAGAAGTTCACCGTCATCACCCACGGCAAGTAGACGCAGAGTCGCGCAACCCGATCCTTGAAACGGAGGTTGGCCATGAAAGCGACGATGTGCCTCCTTGCGCTGGCCGTGCTGGGGCTGCTCTGCAGCGGCTGTGTCGTGTGGCGGGCGCCTGTCGTGCCGCCGGGCGGGGCCATTTACACCCATTACCGCGCGCCGCTGACCGGCGACGTGAACAAGGCGCCAGTGTCGGGCAAGACTGGGCGCGCAAGCACGCGCTATATTGCGTACCCGTTCTCCCGAGTGCTGAGCATCGCCTGGGCCGATGCAAGTATCAAGGAAGCGGCGCAGAACGGCGGCCTGACCAGGGTTGAATACGCCGACTACGAAATCCTGCAGGTGTTCGGCGTCTACGCTGAGTTCACGGTTACGGTCCATGGAGAGTAGGCACCGCACCAGCCCCGCCACGTTGAGGCGCAGCATCGGCGCAGGCGCACCGCGTTAGTCTGCATCGGACCCTTGTGAGACATACGCGCTCGATGCGTGGATTCCGGGGCGGTTGAACGGCGTTCGACGCGCTCGTGCCACCTAAGCGCCCGGATGGTTGAACGATCCGATGAGGGCCTCTTCGCTGAAGAAACGGCTCGAGCTGGAGAAGATGCTCGGCGTGGACGCCCTTACGAAGGTGCCGGGCGTCGAAGCGGAACTGCGCAAAGCCGAGGAGGAAGTGCGGCGTTGCAGGCGCTGCCGCCTCTACGAGGGCGCGACGCAGAGCGTCTTTGCGCGCGGCAACCCCCGGGCCGCGCTCATGTTCATCGGCGAGGCGCCCGGCCATGAAGAGGACATCCAGGGCCTGCCCTTCGTCGGCCCGGCGGGCAAGCTGCTTGACAAGATGATCTTTGCCATGGGGCTCAGGCCCGAGGATGTCTACATCACCAACATCGTGAAGAGCAGGCCGCCCAACAACCGGGAACCCCGCCCCGATGAGGTCGCGGCCTGCTTCCCTCACCTCGAGAAGCAGATGGAGCTGGTGCACCCGCAGATCATCTGCACCCTCGGCCGCCCGGCCGCGAATGCGCTGCTCGGCACCAATCTGTCCATGGGGGAGCTGCGGGGCAGGTGGCATTACTACCGGAGCATCCCAGTGCTGCCCACCTATCACCCCGCCTATCTGCTGCGCTCGCCCAGCCAGAAGAAGCAGGCATGGGAGGACCTCAAGAAGATCGTGGTCGCGCTTGCCGAAGGCCCGCCCTTACCCGCGACGCTCCTGTGAGGTTCTCCCGAGGCTCTAAAAAGCACTTTTGCGAAACGAACCCAATTTGTCCTAAGTCCGCAAATCTGGCGGACATAAAATACTATCATTTCACTCATGAATTGCGGCCAGCCTGCCGCGCGCTGCTCCTTCAGCCTTTCTCGGCGTGCTCCGCGGTACATCTTATTAGCCGTTTTCAGGCGTCGCCCACATACTGCGCCTTCACACGACGCGGCGGCTGCGGCTCGGCAGCTCGCCCGCCCCGTGTGAGGACTTCTGCCCGGTCGTGGCGCGCGATGTAGTCGGGGATGGGCTCCAGGTCAAACTCGGCCATCAGTTGCTTGATGGTCAGCCCGGCCCGGTTCGACTCGACCGTCATCAGGCCCTCTTTGTGGTACGGCCGGACCGTCACGTCGCGTCCGTACTTCTGCTTGATGGCCGGAACCTGCGAGTAGTTGAAGTCCATGTGAAAAGCCTTCTTGTCGAGGTTTATCTCTCGGCCGAGCACGGCCTGGGGCGGCTGGGTCTCCCCCAGGATTTCCCCGGTCATGTCAATAATCGCGGCGTGCTGCGACTTGACGGCCGAGACCACGTAGTAATGGTTGTCCCAGGCGTACGCCCTGAGCTGGAAGCCGCCATCGTAGGCCGAGACCCAGAAGACGATTTCTGCCCCCAGCTCGGCCAGCCTCGCCCACTCCTTCGGCCACTGGCTGTCGAAGCAGGTGAGCACGCCGATCCGACCGAAGTCGAGGTCGAAGACCTTGACTTCTCTGCCCGGCGTCACGCCGCCCTCGAAGACCGTGAAGTCGAAGCTGGTTGTGACGGGATGCAGCTTTTCGTAGATGCCCACGATCTGCCCCCGGCGGTTGATCACCGCTGCCGAGTTGAAGACGGCATCGCCGCGCCTCTCTAACAGAGGGCAGATGATGTTGACGCTGTGCCGCCTTGCGCGCTCCATTGCGGCTTCCGTGATGGGCCCGGGCACGGGCTCGGCCACGTCGAGGGCGCGGGAGTGCGGCACGCCGAGATAAGCGAAAGTCTCCGGCAGGCAGACAATGTCCGGTTTGTCGAGCGCCGCCCGGTCGAGGAGCCGGCAGGCTTTCTCGATGTTATCCTTAATGGCAGGGCCGCCGGAAGACTGAAAAGCCGTGGTGCTCACCCAGACTCTTCGCGACAAGGTTCACCTCCTTCAGAAAGTTCCACGTCAGACAATCCTGCGATCAGGCAACCATTCCGGCAACTGCGCCGGGCTTGCTCGGCAAGGCAGCCGGCCGCTCAGCGACGCCTGACGAGGGCCGATACGTCTACCCCGCCGGCTCGCAACGCCGGCGCTATGTCCCGCATGAAGCGGCGCGCGTCGCAGTGGTAACCCGCCGTCGGCTTGAGCCCTTCGAGGCGCTGCTGCCAGTAGGTGTTGAAGGCGAGCATGTGGATCTCGCGAACGTACTTCGCCACCATGGAGGCAAGCGCAGTGGGCAGGGCGCGCGCGTCTCCGCCCTCCTGAAAAGTGACCAGGAGCGTGCGCCCTCCTCCGGCAACGTCGGCCACGCGATAGGCTGATCTGTCGGCCTTTTCCTGGAGGATGTCGCACTGGCAGTCCGGGAAAACGTCGAGCAGCAGCCTCCGGTAACGCGACCTGCCGCCGTGCTTGTCCACAAGGACGTGGGAGTGCCCGGCCTCGACGTGCTCCCAGATGTCCTGCAAGATGAGGCCGCATTTCTGAAAGAGCAGCAGCGATTTATTCTTTGTGCGCGCGACGATGCGATTGAACTCCGGCGGGAACACTGCCGCAGCGCGCACCGAGACCAGGCTTATGCTGCGCCGTTCGAGGGTCTCATGCAGAGCCGATGCCTTGCTCTCAAGGGCGGAGTCATTGGTAGCGAGCGGCAGCCTGAGGTCCGCGGCTGCCCCGAACCAGGGCGCAGCATCCGCCCCCGGCCCTGCCTGGCAGCCCAGGAAGGCAAACAAATCACCCGCCTGTCTGAGAGCGGGGCTCGGCCCGGCCCGCAGAAAACCGAGAACGCCTTCTTCCAATCGGCGCAACCCTACGCTCGGCGAGTAGACCTGCTTGCTGTCATTGATCACCAGCCGCCCGTCGCTCCCCCTCGCCCGGCGCGTCACGGCGTCCTTCAGGAGGTCCCACAGGATGCCTTCGCGGGGTTGCTGCCGCATCCTGAACGCTGTGCCGGCCACTACGAGCGGCCCCAGCGGCGGGCCGTACCCTGCTTCGTCAATTCCTGCCCACAATGCCATTATGCCGCCCCGATCCGCCGGCGCCTTGGGAGGCCGCCTTCACGGTCCGAGACAGCGGCGCCTGCCCGGCCGGCTCATCATCGGCCATATGCTACGGCATGGGCGCGGGTCTGTCCAGCCTGCCTGGGGACCGGCCCATGAAGCGCGCTCCCGAGTCCGCCGGCGAAAGTCTCTTGAAATAGGGGACCGAAACGGGTTTCCTATAAGTGTCGCGGTCGGAGAGCCGCCTCACACGGGAACAAATGCGGGAGCGGGAAACGATGCGACAGGGGAACGAAGAGAAAAAGGAAGAAGCTAAGGTTAAGGTTGACGAGCAATGGAAGCGCGCCGTTGCAGAGGAGAAGGCGCGGCTGCGCACTGAGGAACAGGCGCAGGAGCGCGGCGGGGCCGCGGAGGCCCCTCGTCGCGGGCCTCTTCCTGAACCGACGATGGAAGTCTTCATCGCCGGCCTGTATACGCAGACGCTCATGGCGCTCGGCGAGATACCGAATCCCCTGACGGGGCGAAAGGAAGCGGACGCCGAGGAGGCCGCTCACTTGATTGACATCATAGCTATGCTTCAGAGCAAGACCCAGGGAAACCTGACGGTCGAGGAAGGCTCATACATGCGGAACGTGCTGACCGATCTTCGCATGCGGTACGTCAGGACCTCTGAGGCGCCGCAGGCAAGCCAGAACAAACCGCCGCGCACCGGGCAGGCCTGAGCGGCCGTCAACGGCCCGCCCCGTCCGCATGCGCGGGAGGAAGCCGTAGAGAGTTGAAAGGTGGACCGATCGTGGACCTGTCCATTATCATCGCCGATTGGCCGTACGACGAGGATGAGGACGCCAACAACGTCCGCAAGGTGCTGGGCATTGACGGCCTGATGAAAGTCCAAGTCCGAATCCGCGGCGGGGCCCTCCAGTGGGAGACCGATGGACGCCCGGACGGAAGGAAGCCGCACGGTTTTCCCAGTGTCCTGGATTGCTGCTGCGACCTCCTGTCGCGGCAGGATCGCGCGGCCGCGCCTGCCCAGAGCGCCGAAAGCGGCCTGAGCGCCGAACTGACGGCGGAGCTGGCCCAGGAGCTGTTCGACTACTACAGGCGCGGGCGGGCGCTCTTCCTGCTGGGGGACTATCGTCGCGCGCTGAGCGACGCACTACACAATCTGAGAATCCTGAAGCTGATGCGCGAGAACTGCTCGGACGCCGCCGCTGTCTTCGGCCACGACCGCTACCGTCCGAGCCTCTTGGTTGACCGAGCCCGGGCGGAGATGTTGCTGAATGTGCAGGGCGGAGAGGTTCGCCGGGCGCTTGACGCGCTCAATCGGGGCATTCGGGACATAGAAAGCTTCTACGGCGAATACGAACTGGAAGAGCGCCTCAACGACAGCGCCGAGAGGCAGATCCTCGTGGACCTGCGTCGCAGCCTCAGGGAGAGGCACAACGTCCCCCTGAACGACGAGGAATTGCTGCACAGCCTGAAGGTCGAGCAGGAGATTGCGATCCGCAGGGAGAACTACGAAATGGCCGCCCGCCTGAGGGATAAGATAAACTCACTCCGCCAGAGGACATCCAGCAAGGAGTAAGCGTGACTGTTCAGATTTCTGTGGGTGGGTCTGTATGGCGCTTCCATAGGCCCTGAGGAGGCGTTCTGTGAACGCATCCACCCAAACTTGAACAGTCACGAGTAAGCGGCGCTTCCGACATGTGCGGAAGCGGCTGTCCCGAGACGCCCGGAAGCGGTGCCGGTCGCGCGACCGGGTTCTGGTCGTGAGTCAGCGGCTGAGAATGCGTCCCGCCCTTACCCAGTGGGCGATGCGTATGCTCCGCCCTGATCCGACTCCCAGGCGCACGGCGCCGCCCATGACAAAACCAGGGAAAACGGCCATGCCTCGCGAGCCCCACGGACCGGCGCGACAAGGTGACCCCGACCCGGAGGATTCCTGGAACGGGCTCCCCCTGGGGCTGGAGGGACAGGACGCGTCGGACCGAGGCCATGTGGTCTCAGCCGGCGAAGAGACCGTGGACCGCCCCATTGTTGGCCTGCTGTCGGCATCTTCGCCCCCGACCCGCGTCGGCACATGGCTCAGCGGATGGCTGATGCTGACTGGCGTCGTGTCAGCGGCGCTGGCCCTCACATCCATAGTCCTGGCCTTCCTGACAGTTGAAACGGCGGCAAACTGGAAGGGCCCTCTGGTGGCCTTTGATTGCGCCGTCATCGTCTTCGTGATCCGCGGTTTCCTTGTGGCTGGCATGGCTCCCGGGGCCGTCTGTCACCGCGTCTTCAGCGTGGCGGGGCTTGGGGCTGCCTCGCTCGCCATATTCGGCTCGATCCTCAGCTCGTCGGTCGGGTTCATATACGGCGGCCCTCCCGGCGTCCTCCTGACGAACCTGTTCGTCTTCGGGTCGATCGGACTTGCGGGCTGCATGGTCTTCGGTCAGTGCCTGCTGGGCAGGAGCTGGGCCTGCCGTACGGCCGCGGTTTCCTCCCTGGTATTCGTTGTCCTTTTGGTTCTCCAGCCCTTCACAGGGTACAGTCTGTTCGCGGCACGGCCCGTGCTCTTCCCCGCTCCGCTGGCGAGGTCCTGGCCGGTTTCCGTCGCTGTCTGCTTTGGCGCAGCCGGATTGCTGCTCCTGCTCGGCGTCGGGCGGCGCGTGGGTCGCCGGGGCCTGTTGCGGGCGGCGGCTTACCTGTGGCTGGCGTCCGCGGCAGCCGCGTTGGCACTCTCAGCAGGGCAGCTTGTCGCCCGGCATGGCACGTCCGAGGCCTCCGCCGGGCTCTGGAAGGCCTCAGCCATCTGGTCAGGCGCTGGGTTCGCGCCTCTCCTTCTGGCCGGGCTGGCACAAGCATGGCGGAGGCATGGCCCCCTCCGGGCCGACATGCAGGCGGCAACGGGCTTTGCCTGCTCGCTGGCGGCCCTGGGAGGGCTGGTTGCTCTCGGCCTGTGGTTGCCCCCGCATTGGCATGCGAGCCGGCTCGAGATACTGCTTGTGGCAACGGGTACTGCAGCCACCATTGCAGGGGTGTGGCTGATCGAGTCCGGCGACGACTGGGTGAGCCGATGGGGGTTGCTGCCGGCTGTTGTGCTGGCTGTGGCCACATCTTCCGCCCTTGGTCGGCTGCTCGCCTTTGCCAAGGGCGTGGACGCGGCGCGCGAGGATCTCTGGCGGCTTGGCGCTGCGTTCCTCTGGTGCTCTCTGGTGGTTGCGTTCGCCTTTGCGGCGGCCGGGCTGGCCGTCCGCTGGCGTCGCGGTCGGGCACTTGAGCCCGAAGATGCGTTGCAGGACGACATGCGGCTGATCTGCACGGCCGGCTGCATACTGAGCGGGCTGTCGCTCTGCGCGGCGCTCACTTTCGTTGCCGGCAATCCAGAGGTTGTCCGAGCCCTCCGCGACGTGCTCGCCCAGATCGGCGCGCTGGCAAGAGAGGTGCTCATGTTACGCGCCGGCAGGCCCGCCGTCCCATGGGTGTTTCAGGTAGTCGCCGCTGTGCGCCCCCTGTTGGAGGGGCGCGTGTTCCAGCTGGCGGGCATGGTTCTTCTTCTCGCCATCCTGGGAGTGCACCTGCTGGCGGCTGCGCGGGCTCAGCAGCCCCTTACGAACGCAGCCCGGCGGCACCTGGCTGTGCTATCGGCTTTATGGCTCGCGGCCCTTTCCATTGCGACGTTGTTCGTCCTGCTGTTCGCATCGCATCTCGTCTTGCCTCTGCGCGAGCCAAACGTGACAACGCCCATCGGTCTGTACGTCAACGGGCATCCGACGGTCCGCTTGCTCCTATTCGCGCTGCTGGCCGGCCTGCTGGCGAGGTTCTGGGAGGCACTGGCCTCGGTGATGCGGGCTTCTCGCTCGGCTCGACATGCCCGTCTGCGGCATGAGGCGATCCCCAGCCGGCCCGCTGGTCGAGCAGCGGCCGGGCTGCAATATGGCAGCAGGCATCTCGGGTTCCTCGTCTGTGTAGGCATCCTGCTTTCGGGCGCCGGGCTCGCCTTGGCTCTGCTGCTGCGCCTGGGGCGCGCGTGGGAAGCGACGCTTTTCGAGCTCAGCAGGCTGGCCGTGACCTGCGTCACGGCAGGCGTGGACTTCTTCCTCCATGTCGGCCGCCTCTCCGCCCAGGAGCCGAGCTATGCTGCGGCAGCGGCGTTGACCGCCTTCTTCCTCATGGGCATCCACGAGGAGGCGCGCCGCGGACGGGCGCAGATCCGCCCTTTTGTGGGCGCCATGTGGTTGCTGTTTCTCATCCCCTTCGGCAGGGCTTGGGCCTTCTCAGCAAGCGCAACGCCCCGCCCTGTCGCGCCGGGCAGAACGGCCGCTCTCGCCATCACCGGCGCGCTATTGGCTGCCCTGCTGATCGCTGCGGCAGCGCTCCTCGGTGACTGGCGGGCGCGGCTAACCGGGCCGAGCCCGGCTGACCGCCAAGGACCTGCCGGCGCCAAGGCCTGGGCTGCACACAGCCTCGGCTCCCTCGGCCTCCTCGGCTGCCTGGTTGGCTCCCTCATCGTCCTCCACGGCGCGCTCGCGGGCAACCCCTCTTACGACCGCTTCTTCGCGTGGGGCGTTGAGCGAGCCGGGATTTTAGTGAGCAACGTAGCTACAGCCGTGGACTCGTTGAAAGCGATTCTTGAGAAACGCGGCGACCTCGGCGTCGGCATTGTCGCGCTTGTAGCTGTCTCTTCAGCGACGCTATTCCTGCACTTCCTCGCCCGATACCGCATTCCATGGGCTCTGTACGCCGTGTATGCCCTGTGGTTCGCGGCGGCAGTGTGCGGAGGGGCCGGCATAGCGTACATGATCCACCGGTGGCCGCTCGGAACATGGACGGCGGCGCAGCTCTTCTGGGGCCTTCTCCTGGCAGCCGTCGTGGCCCGCGTTGCGGCAGCACTTGCCAACCCGGGGACTTGGCTCAGAGGGCGCTGAATGCGGCCTCCGGGGCTCGCCGCACATGAACGCCCTGCGCTGCCCGGTGCTATAATGTCCCCCGCCGTGCGAAAACCTTATCGAGCTGCCCATGGTGAAGCCGAATCTGGGCATACTGATCAAGCCGGTAAGCTACGACTGCAACATGGCGTGTAGCTATTGCTACTACCGGCCCGTCGAGACCCTCTACCCGGGCGTGCGCCGGCCCCGCATGTCCGCGCAAACGTTCGACGCCGTATGCACACAGTACCGAGCGCTTCATCCTGCAGAGTTCAAGATCAGTTGGCAGGGCGGCGAACCGACCTTAATGGGGCTTGAATTCTTCGAGCAAGCCGTCGAGACCGAGCGGCGGCACGCCCGACGGGGCGAGTGCATTGGCAACAGCCTGCAGACCAACGGCGCGGTGCTGGACGACAGGTGGTGCCGATTCCTGGCGGCCAACCGCTTCCTGGTGGGCCTCAGCCTGGACGGACCACCCGACTTGAACGTCACCCGGCGCTTTCCCGACGGAAGGCCCGTCTACGAGGTGACCATGCGGGCCATGGAGCTCCTGAAGAAGCACCGGGTCGAGTTCAACATCCTGACCGTGATCAGCAAGGCCAACGTCGCGCACCCGCGGCGAGTCTTCCAGTTTCTCCTCGACAACGACCTGCACTACGCCCAGTTCATCCCTTGCACGGAGCCCGGAGGCCGCCCCGGGCGCCTCTCCCCCGACTCCGTAACCGCCGCCGAATACGCCGAGTTCATGATCGGCATCTTCGACGCATGGGTCGAGAACGACGATCCCTCTTACTACGTGCGGCACATAGACAACTGGCTCCACCTGTTCTTCGACCTGCCGCCGGAATCCTGCGAATACAAGGGCGACTGCTCCAGACTCCTGACCGTAGAATGGAACGGCGACGTGTACCCGTGCGACTTCTTTGTGGACAGGGCGCATCGGCTGGGCAGCGTTCTCGATCAGACGCTGGAGCAGATGCTGCGCGGCCAGACCTTCCGCGCATTCGTCAAGGAGGCCGGGCGTGCCCCCGGCGTCTGCAAGGGCTGCGAGTGGTTCGGGTATTGCCGCGGCGGCTGCTACCGTCATCGGGGCAAGCTTGGCGTCGCGCCCGACGCTGCCCCGTTCCTTTGCGAGGCTAACAAGCGCATCTTCGCTCACGCCTTCAGTCGGCTCCGCCGGATCAAGGAGCGGCAGGCGCCATCTGGTCCCGGCACAGAGCGCACGAAGGTGCCGCGCTTGCATGCCTTCCTCAGTATGATTCAGGAGCAGATAGCCGCCGGCGCATCCGGCGGCAGCGGCACTGCTGCGAGAGCCGGGCAGGCGATGTCCGGAGCAGATACCTGGCCGGGACGGGCCCTGCCTCGGCGCCAAGAAGCCCGACGCGGGGCGTCGCAACGCAACGAGCCCTGTCCCTGCGGCAGCGGAAAGAAGCTCAAGCATTGCTGCGGGAAAGTTGCAGGAACGTCACGCGGCCGTTAGACTCTGTCATTGAGGATCGCACCTCGAGCCCAGGAGATGTGCTGTTGGTGGATGAAGATCGTATTGAAGTAGCCGTCATTGACAAGACCGTCTACCTCAAGCCGTTCGGCTGCGCCACGCAGCGAAACAGCCTTGGAATTCCGGACTTCCTGCGGGCCATGTTCCGCGCGGGCTGCATCTACGTGGCCTTCGATCTGGCCGAATGCAAAGGAATGGACAGCACCTTCCTGGGCGTCATCGCCGACGCTGCTACGTGCAATCCCAGCAGGGCCGGCAAGACCGTCGTCGTCTTCAACGCAGGCGACGCGTTAGTCCAACTCTTGCGCCGCATAGGCGTGTTGCCCATGGTCTCACTCGGGAGTGCAAAGGTCGAACCCCCCTCCCCCATCCACCTGCGCCAGATCGACTTCATACACTTCCCCAAGACCGAGTACCAGAAGCTGCAGACCGTGAGGCGCCTGCACGAGCAGCTTGTCCAGCTCAACGAGAAGAACAGACGGCTCTTCGGGCCCTTCCTGGCCATGCTCGAAGAAGAACTCCAATCGCAGCATGACGAGGTCCCTGAGTAGCAGGACCCCGCCGGGAGCACGTTGACCCAGAATACTGTTGTCCGTCTGCCACCGGGAACGATGCCGCATGAAGTTCGCGATGTGCAACGAGTTCTGTGAAGGATGGACCTTTGCGGCCGTCTGCGAACTGGCTGCGGACGCGGGATACCACGGCCTTGAGATTGCGCCTTTCACCATCAGTGACTCGGTCGAGGACGTGGGACCCGGCCTGCGCCGTCGCTTGCGGCAAACGGCGGCCCGGCACGGACTGGAGATCGCGGGACTGCACTGGCTGCTGGCTAAGCCGGAGGGCCTGAACCTGAACAGCCCCGACGCGGCCTCGCGCGCTCGGACAGTCAACTACCTGAAGGCCGAGGTGGACTTCTGCCGGGACGTGGGAGGGAGGATCATGGTCCTTGGCTCGCCCAAGCAGCGTTCCGTCCCGGCGGGTCAGGCTTACGAGGAGGTCTGGGCGCGGACCGTACAACTCCTCAAGGACCTCGCCCTCCACGCCGCCGCTCGCGGCGTCTGCATCTGCGTAGAACCTCTCGGCTCAAGGGAAACGAACTTCATCTGCACCGCCGCCGAGGGGCGCCGCCTTGTCAAGGCCGTGGGCCACACGTCTTTCCGCATGGTGCTCGACGTCAAGGCCATGTGCACAGAGGAAGAGACGATCCCCGACATTATCTGCAAGTCGAGTCCGTACCTGCGGCACTTCCATGCGAACGACGCGAACCGTCAGGGGCCCGGCTTCGGCGACACGGATTTTGCCCCCATCGCCGCGGCCCTCCGCGAGGTCGGCTACGAGGGCTACGTGTCGGTCGAGGTATTTGACATTTCGGCCGGTCCTGAGAGAATTGCCCGCGAATGCCTGCGGTACCTGAAAGAGGTATTCGCGTGGACCGCGCCGTGAGGAGTCGAAACGCGGATGGAGAAGCTCAAGATCGTGGTGCGCGGGACCCCGCGGGCGGTGGCTTTTTGCCCGGTCCGCGCGCGCCTGAACCGGCCGCCTCAGGATCTGGCAGGCGCCGTGCTCGTTGACGTTGCCAGGGACCTGCCCGTGCCATTCCAGGCGAGCGCAACCCCGGCCGGCACGATGATGCACTGGATCGTGGACTGCCTTGCCCCGCAGCAGGAGAAGGAATACGTGCTGCATGAATCCTCCGTGAAGCCGGCCACGTCCCGCGTTGAGCTGAAGGCCGCGGAGGACCACGTCGGCGTCAGGATCGGCGGTGAGCTCTTCACGCGCTACATTTACGGCAAAGCGGTGCCCAAGCCCTGTCTCTATCCTATAGTTGGCCCGTTCGGCCAGGCTGTGACCCGCGCCTATCCACAAGAGACCGTCAGCGGAGATTCCACCGACCACATCCACCAGCGGTCGGTCTGGGTGGCCTGGGGCAATGTGAACGGCTCGGACAACTGGTCCGAAGAGCCGGGCAGCGGACGTATGCTGCACCGCGCCTTTGAGACTCTCGAAAGCGGCCCGGTCTTCGGACGCCTCTCTGCGCGGAATGACTGGGTGAGCGCCGCCGGGACGCGGCTGATGGAGGACCGGCTCGAGTACACCTTCTACAATGTGCCCCCGAGCTTCCGCCTCTTCGACTTGAACGTGTCTTTCCGCGCCACCGACGGCGATGTACGCTTCGGCGACACCAAGGAGGGCGGCATCATCTCCCTGCGCGTGGCTGCCTCTATGGAAGGCAGCCGAACCGGCCGCATCGAAAATGCGCTCGGCGCCGCCACAGAAGCGGAGACCTGGGGCAAGCGGGCGAGTTGGTGCGACTACTCCGGCCCGGTCGGAGGCCACATCGTCGGCATCGCTGTCTTCGATCATCCAGCGAATCCGTGCTATCCCACGTACTGGCACGTCCGCGACTACGGCCTCATGACTGCCAATCCTTTCGGCCTGTCTTTCTTCGTAGGCGGAGGGGCTGACGGGTCTTACGCCCTTCGGGCCGGTGAGGAGCTTTCCTTCCGTTACCGCGTGCTGATCCATGCGGGCGGGGCCCAGGAAGGCGGCGTGAAGGACAAGTACCTCGAATACGTCTTCTCCCCGGCGGTCACCGTGCAAGACTGAGCCGGCATACGGGCGGCAAACTATGGAAAAACCAGGACTGTGGAAACTGTCCCCGGCGATTGTCAACAAGCCCTGGGGCCTTGTGCATCCGGATGCACTTGCCTTCACAGGTATCAGAGTGGGCGTCGGGGAGTTCTGGCTGGCCTCCGCACAGACCGGGCCTGACAACTACTCGAACACGGTGGAAGAGCCCGCCCTTCGCAAGACGCTTGCAGAACTGCTCAACGAAGCTTCCGGCGCCGGGCGCAGCGCCCTGCAAAGCGTCCTGGGAGATGGCGTCGTTGCACATCTGACCGCCAATCCCCACCGCGGGAAAACAGAAGCATGGTACGTCCGCGCTGCCGAAGGTCGCACCGGCCTGGCGGCTGGGCCAAGATCCCGCGAAGATGCAGTGCGCCTGGAAAGCATCATCCGTAACCAGGACCTCGAGCCCCACGTCGAGTCGTGGTCCGACGAAGTGCGGAGGCTATTCGGCCTCGTCGAGCCGCTGAAGGGAGGCGAAGTCTTCCTCTGTCCCGCAGGCACACTTCACACCATGTTCGCGATCGGGCCGGATAGCCGCCTCATCATTGACGAGATCCAGCAAGGCTACGGAACGAGCCCCCTGCCCACCCTCACGAAGATACTGGCCGTGCAGAACGACCTGCTGAGCGTCCAGGTTCACCCCGACGACGCTACCGTCGCCGCCGTTGCTGCGGGGAGGCTGAAGGTGGACCAGGACCTGCAATCGAATCCCACAGTCCGGATATATGACTTCGGGCGACGCCCCGGCGAATACCCGGACCTGGGTTTCCGCCTGGTCTCGCCGGATGCCGGGCTGAGACGCGTGACCCCCGCGGAGGTGCAGCTCGCCGAAGGCCTGGCCGTGACAGTGATGGTAACCGATCCGCACTTTGTGAAGAGTCGCATCCACCTGCGGGCCGCCGGGAGTTACGGGATCCAGCCGCGGTACGGAAGCTATCGCGTGTTGCATTGCGTAGAAGGCGTCGCGGAGCTTTTGGCAGGCCATCGGACGTTGGAGGTGCAGCGCGGCCAGACCGTTTTTGTCCCCGCATGCCTGGAGGCAGATCTTCAGATCGCGGCCGAGACCGACTGCACTTTCTTTGACGACGCATTTCCGGACGTCACCATCCTCGCCAAATTCCTCGGGACCCATGGTGCGGGCCCCGACCGGATCGAAGCGCTCCTGAGTCCGCCGCGAGCCGTTTAACCCATCCGGTTCAGCGCGCCGTAGAAAGGCGCACTGCACCATACGCGCTGGCGGCCTTTGAAACGAAAACCATTGTGTTCCCCACCCGCTGTACAAGCCACGCCCCGTGTCATCCCGATGCCGTCACGCCGTACGGCGGACGGCAGAGGGATCTCCAGAACGCGAACCGCTTGCAACGCAGGTGATACCCCGCCGCGCCCCACGCGCTCCCCCTTGCGCGGGCCGGGCGTCGGGCGTAAGATGGCGCCCCGCCGAGGTTCACCCCCCCGGAGGAAGACAATGAAGATCACCGACTGGACCGTCTACACGCCCGACGTAGAGCGCCACGTCTTCATCCAGCTCCACACCGACGAGGGCCTGAGCGGCTGGGGCGCTGCATTCTCCAGCAGGCCGCAGTGCGTGGGCGCATTGGAATGGCTGAAGAAGTTCGTCGTCAACGAGAACCCCCTGGAGGTCGAGCGCGTCACGGAGAAGCTCCACCAGATCACGTACTGGTTCGGCCGCGGCGGTGCGATGACGCACGCCATCAGCGGCATCAACATCGCCCTTTGGGACCTGGCCGGCCGGGCCCTGGGTCAGCCGGTCTCGGTGCTCCTGGGCGGGCGCTACCACGAGTCGGTGCCCGTCTACGCTTCCGTCCTGTTCGATCCGGTCGAGACGCTGTCGGAGCGGATTAGCGACTTGCGGGAGCGCGGCTTCCGAGCCATCAAGGTCGGCTGGGAGCCGTTCGGGCAGCAGAGCGTGACGGAAGACGAGAACCTGGTACGCACGGCGCGCGAAGCGGCGGGCGAGGACGCCACGCTCCTCGTTGACGCCGGCGGCAGTTACCCCTACTGGCCCCTCAGGCTGAAGGACGCGCTTGAGCGCGCCCGCATGCTCTCGAACTACGGCGTCTACTGGTTCGAGGAGCCGCTTGAGCCGGACGACTTGGAGGGCTACGTCCGCCTGACGGACGCCTCCCCCGTCAAGATCGCGCACGGCGAGGTGCTCACGCGCAGGCAGTCGTTCATTCCTTACTTCGGGCGGCGCGCCATGGACATCGCCCAGCCGGACGTGACGAAGGTGGGCGGGCTATCGGAGATGCGGCGCATCGCCTGGATGGCCGAGGCCCACGGCATCGAGGTGGTGCCTCACGGGTGGAACACGGCGGTGGGCGTGGCGGCGGATGCTCACTTCGTCTCCTCGCTCCACACGCGCTCTTTCGTGGAGTTCAACGTGGGGAACCCGCTGGTGGAGGAGCTGATTCAGCCGCCGTTGAAGCTCGACCGGGACGGATGCCTGCCGGTGCCCACGGGGCCGGGGCTGGGAGTGGAGCCGGACCGTGACAGGCTGGAGAACTTCAGGCAGTCCGGTTTCGCCAGTGAGACCTGGCTGTGGGACCAGCGCCGCACCTTCGAGGCGAAGTGACGCACGCCTATTTTGGGGACGCCATACTTTTCTCGTCCGCCGAGAGGCAAGGCGCCGTCGCGAGCGGACTGGCCGGCCGTTCACACCAGATCAAGACCTGGCCGCCGCGCCGGAGGCGCTGCCTGAGCTCCTGCTGGAAACGGCGGGACAGGCGAGTTGATACAGGAAGTCATCCGCGCTGGGACGTTCTGGAGCTTTGCACACTTTGCGGCCCGCTACCGGCTTACAAACACCTTAGGCAGGGACTTCTTCAGTTGCTCAACACCCGCGTCGGTGACCTTCGTACCCATGAGGTCGAGGTACTGCAACTTCGTCAGCCCATTCAGGTGCTCCAGGCCCGCGTCCGTGACCTGCGTTACCCCGAGGTCGAGCCGCTGAAGCGCCGTCAGCCCCTTCAGGTGCACCAGGCCCGCGTCCGTGACCTGCGTACCCGAGAGGTCCAGCTTCTGCAACGCCGTCAGCCCCTTCAGGTGCTCCAGGCCCGCGTCCGTGACCTTCGTTACCCCGAGGTTGAGCCCCTGCAGCGCCCTCAGCCCCTTCAGGTGCTCCAGGCCCGCGTCCGTGACCCGCGTTGCCGCGGCAGCGACGGGGTTTGTTCCAGGGATCGGTTGGCTCGCCCCGTCGCGACACGCGCCCTTGGCAGAAGAAACCCTGATAGCATTTGGCACATAGATTAGGCGCTCACAACCCTCGTCGTGCTAGTGGGGTCAACAACTGGCCAATCATATGACGCGCCCTTCGACGAAAGCATCCACGATTTCCTCGTATATGCCGTCGGCCAGTTGAAAGAAATCGAAGAGCACGAAAAGCGGCGCGGTGATTTGCTTCACCAGACCTGTTAGGTTTGTCTGGACACCATTGAGGGATGATTGGACTTCACCTTCTATCTCATCCTCTTCAGCTGGCAAGCCCTTGCGCATATAACGATTCGGATTGGAAGCTCCGAGGATGCGTCCGCGAAGACCTCCATGCCTAACAGCAATGTGTACTGTATGATTGACATCTACCTTTAGCCTCCCATAGAGTCGCGCACAGTAAAGGAGGCTTTCAGTAATACGAACAATACGGGTGTCGAAGAAGAGCTTGTTCGTGCCGCGCTCGTCCTCGAATATTGCCTTCAGCAAGTAAAAATCGCCATTCCGTCGAATTGTCCAATAATCGTAAGTACCCACTTCCCGCGCTGCGATCACCGCCACGATCCCGTCTGCTGTTGGGCGTGGCCGATAGTCGTCACGATTGCTAAGATAGACCCCAATGGGCCAGCCGAAGGTGCGAATCTCGGCAGCTCGCGCGGCTTCGTCGAGTTCCACCTGGGTCTTCGATGGCTTGGGATGGTCCAACGCGAAGCGGACCTCCATAAAACCACGTTTCTCCGTTGCCTTCAGCCCAGGTTGGGCAGCTTTCCGGTGCGACTCAATCCATTCGTCGTCCCACACGCTGGGCGGGGCAGATGCAGGAGGGGCCAGGACTGCCCTACGGCGCCTAATTCGCTTCTCGAGTTCCAAACGAAACTCGGGCAGCCTGTCTGGATGCCACAACAAGATGTCATAGCCGATCAGGTCAAAATGGATCTTCGGTCCCCCTCGGACGTAGTTAGGGCTGTCCGGCAGATGGTCTTCCCGCGCCGTCAGGATCAGATTCCGAAACTTGTCGATCCCCATGGCATACCCGACCTCGAGGTAACAGTTGGGCCGTTCGTTCGTAAGGTCGGCCACGATCACCTCAGCTCGCTGGATGAACTCGATTATCTCGCTCTTCAGGAGTCCTCCCTGGTTGTGCTTATCCACTCGCCTCGCTTCAAGACCAGTAGCTTCGACGGCCGGGACGATCGCCTCTGCGCATACACGATCCAGTTCAGCCTCACCAATCTGCATTATTATGAATGCTTCAGGCATACGGCCATCACCCCGGACAGGTTCGCGCAGTCGCGGTGCAAGCGCTTCAATTCGCCATGCCCGTGCTGCGGTTGCGCGCCAACCTACTCAGTAGTATACTCTGGGCCGCGTCCCTGTCAACACGAATTCGGCATACGGGTCCGGCCCCGAACGCTACACGACTGTTAAGGACGACGCCACTGCCCGGCCCGCCACAAGAGCCACTCGATGAACTGCCGGCCACCGCAACAGGCCAGGATGGGCGGCCAGCGCATCACCGTACATTCGGTAAGGTCAGCGCGCGTCCCAATCGAAGGCCTGTCCTGAGTAGTATGAGCGTTTAATGCCTGCCTGCGTCCCTGCGCCGCTGGGCGTCCTCAGCCTCGATCTCGTCTTTCCGCACCGCGATGGGAATGACCCCGGAGGGTTTCGCGGCGCGGCGCTGACCTTTCAGACCTTTGATCACGTCGTCGCATGGCGTGAATTCGACCCAACCGTCGCGCGCCACGCGCGGCGGATGGACATGCATGACGAAATAGTCCTGCACGGGATTGACCGACAGTTGCCCCCGGAACTCTTTCTCCAACGCCTTCCAGGCTTCCCAGAGAGCCCCGAGGCGCTGTCCGTAGGAAATCCCTAACAGATTGTTCATCATCGCCTCGGGCGTGAAATGGCCCTCCTCCGCCAGAACCTTCGCTGCGGCGTCGATGTCTTTGGGATACCACTTGAGGTTTCGGCCGCCGTCTGTGCCGGGGCCCGCGTGCCGCCTCTTGATATAGTAATTCAGGCGGGTCTCCGTGGCGTCGTACCCCATGCTCCGCAACTCCCGGACGGACTGCTGAGTGTTCTTAGGGTACTCGTCCGGAAAGCCAAACAGAACAAGCTCGACGTACTCCTTCCTGCTCAATGTGATGCTCATATGGCTTCCTCCTTGGACGTAGAAGTTCTACAGACGTTCTACATTATAACAGCTCTCCGGCATGCGTCAAGGCTTTTCTGTAGAATTTATGCGCGCCGTGGTCCGCGCCTGTTCCACCGGGCTTGACGCATTGCTTCGCATACCGGAGACCATACGCAAGTCTGGGCAAGCCGCCCTTGCGGGCCGCGTGTCGCGTAGGTCTTGAGCTCCCGCGCTCAGGCCCGGAGTTGTCTGTCGAGCCCACCTCCCGGCCGGCGCGCAGTCAGCAAGTGAAGAACAGCCGCTGGACTTAGCGCGACGCCTCCGCTATCATCCCCCGCAAACGCCATAGGGCACGCCTGGGGTCAGGCAGTGGCCCGCGGCGTGCCCAAAACAGAATCGGGAGGCGATACCATGAAGCCGTCGCGCGACGAAATCTTACGCAACTGCGCTCGCGTTCAGCAGGCCGTCGGAGACGAAGCTCCGTTTTCTGAACTCTCCGCCAACCGAGCAGTGGCGGACCACGCCGTGGCAGGGCAGGTGGCATTCCGCCATCTCGGGATCGAATGGACCGAGGTCGGCCGCGACCACATAGACTGGAGCGCCCCGCAGCACCACCATCAGGAATGGCCCGCGCAGCTAAACCGGTTCTTCCAGCTTGGCCCTCTGGCCGCCGCATGGCGGGAAACCCGGGAGCAGCAGTACGCCGAGGCGGCGCGGGACTACATCGTGGACTGGATCCGCGCGCATCCCGCCCGGGATGGATGGGCCCTGGCGTCCTACGATAACACGCTCAACCTATGCATCCGCATTCTCGAGTGGTTCACGGCGGTGCCGGCGCTGCTCGACAGCGCGGCGTTCGAGGACCAGACAGTCGAGGCCATTCTCAAGTCAACGCAGGTGCAACTCGACTACCTGTGCGAGCATCTCTCGTCGCGCATGAACTGGCGCATCGCGCAGGCCGACTCCCTGCTGACCACGGGACTGAGGCTGGAGGGTCTGCGGGGGGCGCACCGCTGGCGGCGTCTCGGCGTGCACGTGCTGAACGATGCCTTCTATCGGCAAGTGCTGCCGGACGGGGCGCACGAGGAGCGCAACCCGAGCTACCACCAATGGATGACGCAGGTGTTCGAGAAGTACTGGCGCGTGAGACGGGCGATGCCTGAACTCGGCCTCGTGATGGAGACGGAGCCCATCGCGCGCATGCACGACTACGCGTTGGGGACGACGCGGCCGAACGGCGGGTTCAACGCGATGCACGACTGCACGGGGCGTCGGACTGGCGCGGAGCCAAACGGCGCCCTGGAAGCGCGGGCGGCATTCCGCCGGGAAGCCGGGCTGCCGGAGACGCTTCCGCCGACCTCCCAGTTCTTCTCTCACGCGGGTCAGGCCTTCCTGAGAGACGGGTGGGGCTCCGACGCCACCTACCTGACCTTCGACGCTACCACCTGGGGCGGCGCCCACTGCCACCTGAGCCGCAATGCGGTGCAGCTTCACGCGGGCGGGCGCTCGCTCGTCGTTGACCCCGGCACGCTGACTTACGAAGCGAGCGACCCGATGGGCCCCTACAGCAAGTCCACGCGCGCCCACAGCACCGTCAACCTGAACGGCTGGAGCCAGTCGGAGGCCGACCCGGTCACACGGTTCGAGAGCGTGGCGGGGTACGACCTGGTCGCCTCCCGGTACGAGGGCGGCTACTGGCCGGCCGATTACACGTGGCAATTCAAGCCGAACCATGGGCGAGGTTTGTTCGCGCGGCACCACCGGACGCTCCTCTGGATTCGGGGGCGTTGTATTGCAGTGCTTGACCAGGTTTGGCACGACTATGCCGCCGACACACCGTTCCTGGAGTCCAACTGGCAACTGTCGGAGGGCAAAGTGGCGGTCGAAGCTGCGGCTGGCCGGGCGAGGACATGCCACGGGGATTCAAACGTGCTTCTGCTCTTCCCGCTGAGGCCCGCGGGCAGCATGCTGCAAGTGCACGAAGGGGAGGAACGGCCTGTGCGAGGATGGCTGCCCGGGGAGGGGCGCTACGTGCCGGCGCCACAGATCTGCGTGCTCGTCAACCCCGCCTCCGCCGGCTGGACCGATTTGGCCGCCGTCCTGATACCGTTCACGGGTGAGCACCCACCCGAAGTGGCGGCTGAAGCCGACTCGCGGAAGGGCGTGAACCGCCTCCTCCTGCGCTGGCACGACGGCTCCTCCGACGAATTGCTGTGGACCGGCTTCCTGGCCAGGGCCATAGACAGTGCAAGCGGCATAGAAACGGACGGCTCACTCGTCCATCTGGCAAAGGAAGCGGACGGGCGGCTACTGCAAGGCCTCGTGGTGGACGGGACGTTCATCCGGCCTTTCGCGCCGGAGGTCCGGCCGGCGCCCGAGACGTTCACTCTCGGTCGGCAATGAGGCGACTCAGGGAACGAGCCCAGCGGCCGGACTCGGGCCGGGAGGCACCTGCGAACAAAACCGCCATGCCCTTCGGCGAGAATCCCCCCATTCTGCGACGATAAAGGAGCCGAGTGGTGAACGAAAGTCCCCTTAAGTGGTGGCAGCAGCCGGTGGTGATCCTCGCCCACCAGTACGACGCAGATATGGCCGCTGAGAGGAGGCCGCCGGCGCTCGAGCGCCTGGTCCGCTGGAAGCGCTCGCTCGGTTTCGAGGCCGAGCATCTTCTCCTGAACCACAGCATGATGGAGGGTTCGGCCGGCGGCGACGACCCGCGGGCCTACCTTTTCCGCAACCGCAGCGGCTTCAGGACGGACTGGCTGCGCCGGTACCTGCCGGTTGCGCAGAAACAGGGCCTGCGGGTCATCGTCTACTTCAACGTCCACTGGTTCAAGCCGGGGAGTTTCCCCGCCGACCACTTTGTGGTGGACTCCGCCGGGACGCCCAAGGTGATTTATGGCAACGGCCACGAGGTCTGCCCGCGCGGGCCGTTTCGCGGGTGGGCCGAGGGCATGGCCGAGGACCTGGGGGCCTACTACACCGACACACATGAAATGAAGGACATTCTTGCGTTTGCCTTTCGGCGCCATGTAGGCTCCTTTCGGCTTTTTTCGAAAGGAGGCGGGCTTTGCCGAGGAAGCGCTATGTGGTCGAGTTGAGTGGGGAGGAACGTGAGTATCTGGATGGCATAGTGTCCAAAGGCAAGGCGCCCGCTTACAAGAGGCGCCATGCACAGATCCTTCTCAAGAGCGATGCCGCACCGGATGGGCCAGGCTGGACGGACCAGCAGATCGTCGAGGCCTTCGATGTCAGCAGCTCCACAGTGGAACGCGTGCGTGAACGTTTCGTCGAAGAGGGCCTGGAGGCCGCCGTCAATCGCAAGAAGCAAGCCAACAGGAAGCCCCGGATAATCGATGGAGACGCAGAGGCATACCTGATTGCTCTGGCATGCAGCAAGCCGCCGGAGGGGAGCTTACGTTGGACGCTGAAGATGCTTGCGGGGCGCTTGGTTGAACTCCATCTGGTCGAGACCGTCTCCAGGGAGACGGTGCGCCGCACGCTTAAAAAAAGAAAACCAAGCCCTGGCTGCTCAGGCAGTGGTGCATCGCGGAGAAACTGAGCGCCGAATTCGTCTGCGCCATGGAGGACGTGTTGGGTGTTTACAGGCGGCCCTATGATGAAAAACGCCCCGTGATCGCGATGGACGAGGTTCCCAAGCAACTGGTGGCCGAACTGCGGCTGCCGGTAGAGGCGCGCCCCGGACGCCCCCGACGCTTCGACTACGAATACAAGCGCAACGGCTCGGCCAATATCTTCATGCTCTTTGAGCCGCTGGGTGCGCGCCGCCAAGTCAAGATCACCGAACGGCGCACGAAGATCGATTGGGCCCACCTGATCAAGGACCTTGTCGATGTGCATTATCCTGAGGCCCAGAAGGTGGTCCTTGTCATGGACAACCTCAACACCCACAGCAAAGCATCGCTTTACGAAGCTCTTGAGCCGAAAGAGGCCAAGCGCATCGCCGACAAACTGGAGATCCATCACACGCCCAAGCATGGCAGTTGGCTCAACGTTGCCGGTGAGCGGCGGCGATCAGCCGTCCGCTCCACTGGCTGGTTCCTGCAATCTTGCTCATAATGTTCGTGAATCTATGTGCGCCGACAGGACGGTCTGCGATCAGCTTCCCATCGTAAAGGATACTGAACATGCCATAGGGCGTCGGGAGCTCCCTTGACGCCTTGGCGCTCCTGACTCGAACTACTTTCGGTTCTAGCCCCAAGGCTCTGGACACCTTCGCAATCTCCGCCACCCACTTTGGAACCATAGGGCACTGATCCGCAGCCAGGATCGTGAGACCCTTCT
>Ga0315289_10000243_pt1 | contig 86994 bp, 118 predicted proteins | sample YL17G11_40_MG_FD_203452 | JGI IMG/M metagenome (GOLD analysis project Ga0315289, IMG submission 203452) | Sediment microbial communities from Yellowstone Lake, YNP, Wyoming, USA - YL17G11_40 | ecosystem: Environmental > Aquatic > Freshwater > Lake > Sediment | place: USA: Wyoming | collected...
TGCAACGAACGAAGTCAAAGTCGTGCTCTCGGGCGAACCTCGTCACTCCAGCGTGTTCTCTGCGGGCGATGCGCTGAACCCGTCGACATGGGCGATTCAACGACTCGATACGACCGCCTTCTTGCACGTGCTCAGTGTCCGCCCAATCAATCCGTTGACGTACGGGCTGACAACGCTCGAATCGTTTGGGTCGGTGCTCGTGACGCATCGAGTTTCCTCGAGTACGTTACTCGACGCGGCGGGGTTCTCTCTCAAAACACCTCGACAGGCTGATTTCCTCGGGCTACTTGACGCGAGTGTCTCGACCGAAGAGAAGAAAACATACAAACACCGTGGCGGCTCTCGAGACTTGTTCAACTCGCCGACCCCGATTGACGACCCGAGCCGCTTCGGCGGAACGTTGATCATCAATTCCGTGGGCGACTACCAAGACATGAGCGGCGATGCGCTCGTCAAGAAGCTCATTCTTCGGCGACTGCTCTCGCATCCCGGCGATTTTTTCCATTTGCCAGAGTACGGAATCGGTTTCCGAAACAAAGAACCTGTTTTTGGCGGCGGCCTATCGAGAATCAAAGCAGAGATCGAAAGACAGGTTTTACAAGAGCCGGAAGTCGATGTCGCGCAGGCATCGTTGACACTCGACGCAAATACTTTGACGGTGCTAGTCCGTGCTAAACTTCGAGCGTCCGGCACGCAGTTGAGCGTTTCATTGCCGCTTCGTTCTGACGGAATGACGTTTTAAGAGGGGATAGCAATGCCCGATTTTCCTGGTTTCTCAGAACTCTTCAGAGTGGCGCGCGACGAAATTCTCTCTCGACAAGCGCGACTCTCTCGAGACGCCGTCGAACGCGAGGGGATGGATGCAAACATCCTTATCGCGGGCGCATGCGCGGCGGCCGACGAGGTGATGGGGCAATTGACGACTCTCGCCGCTTCGCTCTTTCTTGATTCGGCAACGGGACCCGCTCTCGATAGATTGGTGCTCGACCGCTATGGACTCGTGAAAAAACCTGCGGCGGCGGCCATCGGGTCGGTGCAATTCAGAACAACCGCTGCATCGCCGACCACGTTCTCAATTCCGTCGGGGCTGCTTCTTCAATCGGCGGACGGCATTCAATACATCACAACCGAATCGCGTATTTTCACAGTGGGAACAATCGGACCGCTCACAATGATGGTGCGTAGCGTTTTGGCGGACTCAGATCAAAATGCGAAGGCGGGAACCATCACATCAATTATCACTCCCATTTCGAGCTCGCCGCCCGATCTCGTGGTCTCGAATCCGTTGGCGACTGCCGGCGCGGATGACGCCGAGCTTGCCGATTCTCTTCGAGAGAGAGCACGCCGGTTCTTCACGACGGCCAGAGCGGGCACGTTGACGGCCCTCGAGGAAGCGGCGCTTGGAGTGTCAGGAGTTCGCAGAGCAACCGCGCTCGAGGTCGTCGATAGTTTGGGGCGCCCCGCGCGCCTCGTTCAACTCGTCGTTTCGGATGCGTTCACAGAGCAATTCGCCATGCTCGACACGATACCCGCGCGGTATCAAACTCAAAGTCAATCGCTCGCCGCTCTTGTTTTCGAGTCGCTCTCTGACGTGCGCCCGGCGGGAACCTTTGTTCAAGTGATCGTCGCCAGCATTATTCTGCAAAGCTTTCAGTTGGCGCTCACGTTCACTGCTGGTGCAGATGTCAACACGGTTGCGTTGAATGCTCGCTCGGCGGTCGTGGACTACGTTAACGGTCTCGCGCCCGGAAAACCTTTTGTCGCTTCCGACTTGCTGGCGAGACTTCGACTGATTCCAGGTCTCTCGTACACTGGCGGTGAACTAGTTAGCCCGGCGGGAAACATCTCGGTCAAACCGATTCAAGCATTGCGTACGACTCTTGGAATCGTCTCGGCGGTGAGCTCGCAGACTGACCAACCAATTATCACGGGAACGAATCCCGACGCGTACTCGGCAATCTAGGGGAGAGCATGGGCAGACTACGCACAACCGCAACGTCACCCACCGATTTGTTCGGGCAACTCGCGGCGTGGATCGAGGGAGTCGGGACAGACGATCTCGGGTGGACTCTCGTCGACACACTCACCGCGACAGATAAGGTTTACTCAATCGCCGGCCAAGACATCGCGCGCCCCACGATCTACGTGCGCATGACGATGAACGTCTTCGATGAGGCGCCCGGCAGCAACCCAATCGGCAATCAGGAAAACATCGTCTTCAGAATCTATCGAAGTTGGAGCACCGGAACGCATACCGGCAAAGGAGAGACCGGCCGCATCGGCCCAAGAATTTTTGTTGGTCCATGCGCGGGCACTCGACGCTATCTTCAAAAACTCGGACTCTTCCTCCCGGCAAGCGAACAGTACTCTGTACAACCGAATCTCTTTTCTGATTTCGTCGCACCCGCCGCGAGCTCGTGGGCTTTCAATGGGCGCGGCGTGTATTTCATTTGTCGCGAGATGACGGGCATCTTATTCTACGACTTCACAACCTGTGACATTACAGCTATCTGTCAACCTCCGACTACTGCCGACCTCGGCGCAAACAATCTTTTGATTCTCACAAACAAACCGGACGGGTCAGAGCATTTGTGGGTGATGGTGAAAGACAGATGGAATCCTCTTTACTCTGTGTTTTACTCGTACGACGTTCAAAATAACTCTTGGTCCTCTGCGCTTGCCGACCCGCCTTGGGGAGATTTTCAATTCGATTATCGTCCGTGGGCATGGGATGGCGCGGATACGATTTACATGGCGAAAGGCGAAACGCCGAGCGGGACAGACGGAAGCCCCTTTGCAAAGTACACGATCTCGACCGGCCTCTGGACGTCGCTTGCGATTGTGCCCTTCGTCTCGAGTTGGCCCCCCGATAGTAACTCTGTCAACTATTCACAAATGGTGTACGTGCCCGCAACTCTAAGCGGACATGCGCACGACGAAATCTATGCTTCGTTCCTCGAGGGAATTGGGTTTGCAACGTGGAGTCGCTACGACGTTGTAACCGATACTTGGACCACCTCGCCGACCGGAATCGCAAACCTTCCCGTGTCGAATACGCTGGCAAGACTCTGGCTCGACCCGACAGTCGGAAATCGAGGAACAATTTTTGGGCTCTTTCTCGATGTTGATGGCGCTCCCTCGATTCTTCACTCGTACGATATCGAGAACAATCTTTGGTCGCCGGCGATTTCCACGTGGAACGCGACGAACGACACCTGGCAAAAACTCGAGTTTGATTTACCGCTGGGAGTTACGCCGTTCACTTGGTTGAGAACCTACGCGGGCGCGCTCTATCTGCCTCGGAGCATCGAGATAAATATCGAGGCAGTCGGCAATAAGGATTTCATTTCTGTTGTCTCGCATTGGTTGCCCGATGCAGGCCCTTCGATTCAGCGTTGGGCCTACGCGGGATTTTACAATTCGTATATGAAGACAGAAAAACTCACTGCTAGTTCAGGATTCGGGAATGGGAAAAACGTTACTGTCACGCTGATAGAAACCACGAGTCTTGTCGCCGGCGACTTCGTTGAGATCTACGACCCGACGGCAAGTGTGGTGCCGCAAGCGAAAGGGCAACCCTACGTAGCGGGCGGCGGCGAGGTTTGCCGCATTACGCAAGTGCCGACCTCGAATCAAATCGTTCTCGATACGGTCTGCCATTCCTATAGCGCGGGCGTGCTTATCGGGCAGGATATCGCGGGCGCGGTTGTCGGAAATGACTGCCAGATGTTTTGCGCCTTGCGAGGGGAAAACGGTTTCTACTTCTCGGGGGAAGCGGATTTATATCATGCGTCGCCGCTCATCAGCAAAGACAAGGCAGGTTCATTCGGAAAGCGCAGCGTAGGAGTGATCTCGGGGCTGCAACTTTCTCAGAACAACCCTGCGCTAAACTCGTATAACACTGTTGGTGAATTGTTTGGAATATGGACCGCCAACTTTTTGAGCAACCCTGAGAATCTGAGGCCATCGAGATACGAATTCAGAAACGATGAGTACTTTTTTAGCTTCTCGCCGTATCTCAAGAATCGATTGCGAGATTCTCGAAACTTTGAAATTGGGCCCGTTGCGCTAGAGGTATAGGAGACCTTGTGCATTCACTAGATGCAAACACCATTGCTCTTTGGCGCCTCGACGAGGAAGTGCTCAAGCCGGTTTCCTATGCCGACGCGACGGGAATCTATACGCTCACGCCATCGGCGGTGCCGCTCTCACTAATCTATGGAAGATTCGGCGCGGCTCGCAGCAATCGAAATACCGCAACACTGTCAGCGAATGCAGACGCGACCGCACGCGCGGCCGCTCGAGGCGACTGGACGCTTGAGTTCTTCGTTCAGCCATTCAGCAGACCAGGAAGTTCTGGCTCTTACGAATCGATTATCAGTCTCGCTCACTCTTGGCTGTCCGATGACGATAACACTCTGTTTGATGTTTCACTTTTGCCGAATGATTTTTTGAGTGTGATTTCACAAAACACTGACACGTTTTACCCCAATGTCGAGGCGTCGCTCATTCGACGAATTCGGTGTGTTTGGTATTACACAGGCAGTTCAGTTGAGATTGAAACGCCGGTCGGAATTGGCGTTCCGGTCGATGCAAATTGGCACCATGTCGCGATTCGGAAAAGCAACTCTGGAACGCAAGTTGAGATTTTCATCGACGGAAACTTGAAGAGCATTTTTACCGGGCTCACGAATGCCGACGGCGGCATCAACGCGAATTGGTGTCTGTTTGGCAGAGGACAGGATCCCTACCCGCCCGATAATTTATTCCATGGCGCTCTCGACGACATTCGATTCAGCAATGTTGTCCGAACCAACAACCAGATCCGAGCGGACGCTGAACTCCGCGTGCTCAATTCATTCGTGATCAATCCGTGGGGAACGAGCGGCCCAACACCTCCGCCGACTCCTACGCCGCCTGTTGTCGGAAGTTTTAGCCCCGCGCCGGGAACCTCGATCACCGCGTCGACGCCACTTGAGTTCAGCGTGACCGACAATTCGGGACTCTTCACACGCATCATTCTGATTGCCGATTTCAGAGCGCTTGGCATTCGAGAGATTATTCACGACGGGTACGCGTTTGGTCCGAATTATCGAGGCCCTTACAATTCTATTGCGAGCATCGCAAACGGGTTTCGCTACAGCGCTCTGAGAACAGGTGGCTGGCCCGAGTCGCCGACCATTCAGCCATTTGCGATTGACCGAGAAGGGACGGAGAATCTCTAATGCCGACCCCGTACAGTTGGACGCTGGTTGGTGGCACGATTCCGGCGAGCCCCTTGATTGCTCCCTCGGCGGGAATCGTTCCCGAACTTCCGCCGCCCATCACGTCGTTCACACAGCAAGAAATCCTCGACATGTTCGACCGGCTCTTTCCCGATCATTGGCTTTCCGCTCTGAAAGATCCGGGACCCGGTTACGAGGTACTTCAAGCCTACGCGAAACTTGCATCGAGGATGTCGGAGGCGGTCGCGCGATTGGGAGCGGACGCGCTCATCACGTCAGCCAAGGGCGGCGTGAAGGCGACCGGAGAGGTGCTCTTCGCTCGTGGCTCTCCCAACGCAGAGGGAATTGACGTTGTCATCAAGGCGGGAACGATTGTCAGCACGAGCCGCACGGGACGCGATTTCAAAACGCTCGTCGATGTGACTTTTCTTGCGAGCGATATCGGACCGTTTACAGTCGACATCGAGGCGGTCGCCGTCGGGTACGAATACAACGTTTTAGGCGAGGCTCTCGCGGCGGATGGCACTACTCTCGAGGGCGATATCGACACAATCAAAGATCTTGTCGAAGACCCGCAAATGGGCGATCTCACTTTTGAGGTTCGACAGATTCTTCCCACGAGTGGCGGGCGAGATGCGGCGCTCGACCAACTCGGACTCGACCGAGGAATTGTGCGCAACCAGAATGACGCCGATCCAAATTATCGATCTCGTGTGAGTTTGCTTCCTGACACTGTTAGTATTGACGCCATCAGTCGATTGGCGAAGCAAACGATGGAACCTTTTCACTCGAGTTTTACGCTTATTGAGACTTGGGATACCGCATACCAAACTTGTTACGATGCGCCCGCCGAGGTATCGGCAGGGTCGTCATTCGATCCCAATCTTTTTGTCTATGACGATCCCGATGTCGATAACATTCCATTCCGAAATCGCTGGCTCGATGAAGTCGACCATCGCGGCGGCGTTATTATCGTTCTCGAAAACATGCAGCCAATAGCAGATTCGGGAATGATTTTTGACGATACCGCGATCAATGCGAACGACCTTTATAGCAGCATCACCAAAGGAAAACGTGGCTTGAGCGCCTATGATATTCCGATCAACGTCGGAAGTTCTGGTTATCAACTCGGCTGCTATGACGGTTATGATGCTCCAAGACGCGCAGCGTACAAAAGTCTTTATGATTCACTTCAACAAATAAAAGCGGCCGGGTCTTCGGCGGCCATCGTATTGAGAGGGCAATAAAATGAACAACGCTTTCGACAGAACAATTTTGAATCCAAAAGAACGACCGCTCTCAAGTGACCTCAACCAGCATTTTTCACAAGTAGATCTGATGATTAAAGAAATCATGCGTGGGTTTTTCTTACCGCACTCTCAATTTGCCAATCAGGCGGGCGTCTCATCTTTCACACCGCGTTCAGGATTTATCGGAGATAGTTTTTTTGTAACTACAAATGGCTCGGCAAATGTTTTCGTTCAGCCTGGGCTCGGCTTTATTTTTGGCGCTCTTGGAAGCGCAACTCCAATCGATGCGGTCGCGGGGCTTCTCGACCTTGCGAATTTTTATCCGGTCTACATGCCCGCCGCGCTCACGATTCCAATTCCTGCGCCGGGTGCTGGGAACGAGCGCTACGATATCATCGAGGTAAAACTCGACGTTCGCCGGCAGGATTCTGCGAGTCGAGATTTTTATGACCCGGTTGCGGAGATTTATAGTCCTCAATTGGTTTTCAAAACGCTCTCGTACGTTCTTGACTCGACTCGATACGGCACGGTCACCTCGCCGAGCTCAAGCACAGCCGGAATCAGTCTGAAAAAAGGAACCGCCGCAACCATCGGCTCGGCGCTCCCGCCCGCGACAACGGCAGGTTACACTCGAGTGGCAATCGTCTATTCGAGCGGCGCTTCACCCGCCATCAATCAAAACAACGTTCAGGATCGTCGACGTCTACTCTGGCCCGACAACGCGGCTTCGATCGCGTTCAAGGTTTTGCAGGTGCCGGGCGCTCCCGATGCGGTGACGTTTTACGACTACCCGGTTGCTCCCGCCGGCGTGCGACTCGCCGCTCGATCACTCGCTCCTTCCGGCGGACAAATGCGGTTCTATATTTTCGCCGGCGAGGCCGCGACTGTCGCCGACAACCCGCCGACATGGACGCTCGGGGCCGCGCAGATTTACGCGTACCCCATCGGCCAGGTGAAACCGAATTCTGGAACGTCGCTTGCCAATCTGTCAGAGGCAACGGTCGCTCGAATCACGACCGGCGAAAAATCGGCGCTCGCAGGAATCATCGATGTCGATGTCGGTCAGCCTTACGTGACGTTCACAGGCGACCGCTACAATGTTTCCGGTTCGCCGGGCTCTTGGATCTGGGAGATTTGTTGCCCGATGCGGTATTTATAAGAGGTGAATTGGCTCTTAGGGGGTCTCTATGCCGCAAGCAAAAATTCTTGTGAACGGGATCATCGGCTCGAACGATGACGTCACGATCAATACGCTCGTGCAACTCAACAATCAAAACATCGGCGGTGAGAGCACCTATTCGTGGGCGATTCTCGATCAACCGCCCGGAACTGCCGACGCGTTGAGCTCTCTCATCATTCAAAATCCGAGTTTCACGCCGAAGAAAGAGGGAACCTACCTCATCAAGGTGACCATCAATCTCGGGTTGCCCGACGAGCAAAGCGATTCTGTCGTCGTCGGAATTCGACAAGTGAAAAGCCGGCAACGCATTCCGGCGGCGGGCGAGACGACCCAAGCGGACACGTCCGACGGTTGGGCGACCTCGATGAACGCGCTCTTGAGAGCGATGGATTCCTGGCTTGCCGACCCGGCAATCATCGTCGGAGTCGCCGGCGCAACGGGGCTCTCGAAGGGGACTTGTGTCAGAGCGGCGGGCGGGTCAGTTATCAAAACAGGTTTACCCGGCCAAGAAACGGTTCCGAATTTCACGCTCTGCGATGCAACGACCCTCGGCAAAATCGATGAGCTCATTTTTGTCATGGAGGGCGCAGTCGTTGGGGGAGGAACGCCCGCGCTGAACGCTCTCTGTCGAGCTCGCTATGTCGGGCGCCTTGCGAACACCCTCGTCACAGGCGCTGCGGGCGTCGCTGGTGATACGCTCTTCGTCAGTGACACAGGAGCGCTCTCGACCGCGCCGGGCACGCTACGCAGGCAGGTAGGCAGCATCATGAACGTCATCGGCGCCGGGTACTATGACGTCATGGTCGACGGCGTCGGCGGCGCGGATATCACTCCGATTGGTGCGCCCTATGTTATTTTTGGACCGGGCGGCACGCTCACGGCCGCGAAACGAATCGATGCGGCAAGCCCGACTCCATTCACGGGCGATGTGATGTTTTTGGCAGGCGCGGGCACAGTCACCCCTCTCATTGTAAAAGCGCACGCCGCACAGTCTGTGAACATCTTCGAGGTTCAGAGCTCGACGAGCGTCAAGTATTTCAAGGTCGACGAGTTCGGTCATTTCGATGGCGTCGGACAACTCTCAAGCAATCTTGGAATCAACGGGTCGGTCAACATTAACTGGCCGAATTGGAAACTCTCGGAGGCGTTCGGCGTCTCAACCGAAATGCGATTTGACTGGCAGTCAAGAGCAAACACAGTCAAATTCACAACCGATGTTGGCGCCACAGGGATCACCGAAATTACTCTCACCACACCAGGGAACACGAAGGGAACGTTTGGTGTCGACGACTCGGGATGGGTGACATTTATTGATGGCTGGCCGGATGTGGAAGTTCGCTCTCAAAATGTGAAGGTTGTCGGAATCTCCAAGTCATCGAATGAGGGTGACCTAGTCATTTGGAGCCCCGACGGTATCTCTCGAGATTTAAGACTTACGGCAAATCAATCAACCGGAATAATTGATATCAAAGCAGAGGGAACGGGCGGCGTGGGGGTCGGTAAGTTAACGCTCAACAGTAAGTGGCAAATCAATGCTTTTACGGGTGAACTCAATTCGGTTGGTGGTGCTATGACGCCCCAACAAATTTGGGGTGTCGCCAACCCGTTATACGGCACCTCCGCTGTGAATCTTCAGACGCTACAAGCGGCCGACACAACGTTGAAACAACAATTCGCTCTGCCTCGTCGAGAGCGTTTCGCTTCTTGGCCGCCCTCAATAAATGGTCTTTGGGAATCGCCTTCGAGTGACTACTTGACCGACCTCGCGTGGGAAGCGCAATCGAACAACGTTTATCCGAGCGGCTCGCATACAACGTGCGGTCGCCCCACAGGGCAATCTTCCGGTCAAAACAGTTCGCTCGGTTTGAAAGTCATTTTGAATTCCGCTTCACGCCTAGTGTTTTCGTTCCGCACGACTTCAAGCTCTGGAAGATTGAAATTGTTCATCGATGGCGTAACCGTTTTTGCGACGCCCGACACAACAAGCAACGATGGCGGCGGAATGTATGTTTCAGATCCACTGCCGGCAGGATTTCACAGATTCACATGGCGTTACGAAAAAACAGGAGCGGGCGCCGAGACGATTGCCATCACCGACGTGAGCGTTTTCCCAGAGCAGGATTTACGGGAAGTGTCAGAAGGATTCATTTGGCAGGATGATGATTGGACGCTTAATAAAATACCTAGCGACGTTGTTCTTCCGGGCGAGGCAGTATGGCGCTGGTTCAGAAGTTATTATGGAATACCTGGAGGTGTACTGATAGTTGATACAGATATGACTCTGAAGATTATGGCGAACAATAACGCCCCTGGTGACACGACTATGCTGCTTTGGGGTCCATCTTGCTCTCAAGTATTTTTGAATCCGACGAGCGCGGGTTGCTTTATCGAATTCGTTTTCAAGCTCGAGAATATGACCGCGGTCGGCAAGGGATTTGATTTTGAAATTCTCAATCCATCCACTCCTGAGAAAATTGTTTTCTCGGCGGATATCGCCTTAGATGGGGCGTACTGGACATTTGTCAATGGCGCCGGCACGCGACATGTGCTCGCGCATGCACTCGATTCAAATTGGCACACCTATCGAATTTGTATCAATCCGGCGGGCGTTACATTTTTGATGGACACGCTAAACGCCAGCGTCCTTCGTTATTCAATGCCCGCCGCAGTAGAATCAGTTTCGATTCCGACGCCAAGCTTAAGAATCAAAACTCGATTCGATGGTGCTCTTACGGCCCCCATAGTAAGATTTCGATCATTCAAATGGCGCGCGTCAAAACTTTATTCCGCTTTATGAGAGAGGAAAACATGTCTGAAGAAACACCGAAACCACAGAAGCTTGACGAGATGGATCTGTTGAAACTTATCGCGATCTACGAGCAAGAGCGGCGAGTCACAGCCGAAGAGCGAGAGTTACAAGCGCGGTACAAACAGGTCAAATCCGATCGAGAAGACAACACAAATAAGAAGCGGCAGATCTACGCGCTTCTTCACGACAAGTATAATTTGACGAATGCCGGGTACGTCAACTTTGAGACGGGCGAGATCACTTCAAAGCCTCCCGCCGAAGTCACCGCGAACGCTTAAGGAGAAAAAATGTCGTCTTACGCAAGCGAAATTGATTTGAATGCGGTCGCGGCATATCCAACAACACCTCAAGTGATAGTGCCGTTTCAGCCCGACATGCTGATGTTTCGAGTCTCGAGTGGTGCGATCGATGTTCACGTTTCATTCGACGGAACGCAAACGCACGTCATTCTGAAATCGACCGACATCAACAACCTTCAGATTCCGTGCAAGGACAAACAGGTTTGGTTGAAGCAGGCATCGGCGGGAGTTTGCAAGGCATTGGTCTCGGCGTTCACTGCCGTTTGAGGTGACGCGTGTCTGATTTTTACGGGCGAAAAGACGTGAGCGGTGTCGCTGCATTTTCGGATGCCGCTTCGCTTTTCGACATTGCGTTCGAGAGCGATGAGCAACTCATTTACAACGACTCGCTCAAGAGCGCGATTGAGATTTCCTTCGATGGCGAAGCGGTGCACGGACGGCTCGAACCGTTCGGACCATCGAAGACGATTTCATGGAGCGGGCACCTGAGAAAACGCGTCTATGTGCGCAAGGTGCCCGATGCTGATTTGAATCCTTTGATCGTCATTGTTATGGCGACAACGAGGTGACGCGATGCCGATAAGTTTTCAGAATCCGACAAATTTGGTGCTCCCGCCGCCATTGCGACGAGCCGAAGTTCAGGTTGGGTTCTCGAGTATCATTCTTCAGTCGGCGATTCTCGTTTTTATGGACCCGTGGCCCGCGCGGATTCTGGGAAGCATGGCGCTTGTGGGAGTGATTTCCGCTCTGATTTTCCTCGCATTTCGCAAGGGATAATCGCATGCCTCGAATGGACGGCGGCGGCGTACCCGGTTACATCCCGCCCGGCCTGCGCTTCGGAATCATTATCGACGAGCCTCTCATCGGTGTGAAAAACGGCTCGAATAGACTCTACACTCTCCCCGACAAATTTATGGCGGACCGCATTTCAGTCTACCGAAACGGGCATCGATTGCTGAAAGGCACCTCGCCCGCGAATGGTGACTATCTCGTCTATGAGCCGGGCGGCGTAGGCACAGGCTACACAGGAATTCGGTTCCTCTTCACCGCTCCCGTCGCGACTGATGAGCTCATGGCAGACTATGCGGTCGCCGCCCCTTAAATTTGTAGTCTCACAGCAATCGGGCGGATAATCGCAGAGGAAGCGCGCGCGGTAAAACACAAACCCTCCTTGAAGGAGAATCTCTATGGCAATTGGCGACGGCAACAGATTGAACCTTTTGAATCCCGCGATTGATATCGCAGGAACACTGGCGCACGAGGACTCTCGGTCACTCGCCGATGAGCTCGCCGGGTATGGTAAACCAACCGCGAATAGTGGATTGGTCGCAACGCTCGACGCCAAAGTGGCGGGCGTCGTGACCGTCGGTTCTCTGACCGGAATGTCGGCAAATTCAGTCGGTCAATTCATGTCGTTTACTCTCGCAAATTCTGCCGGCAATAACGGCGTGTTTATGATCGTCGAATACGTCGACGCAACCCACGTCAAGATTGCCAACGCTGGCGGCGTAGTGCCCGATACAAACAGCGGAAATATTAGCTGGGTTGAGAGAGACAGTTATTCGATCGAAGACGATTTGAACTTTGCTCGAACCGACCGCGCTCTCATCAAGGGCACGACCTACGGCGCAGCCATCCCGACCTACGCGCGACCCTCAGATTTGGCAACTCAAGTTCCCGCGAATTTGACGAACATTGCAGGAAAAACGACAGACGCAAAAGCACTGTGCGTGAATAAGGTTTATCGTGGAATGGTCGTTGCCGCAGCCGCAACGCACAAGGAAATCGTCAGCGCTGGAAACATGAAACACGCTGGCTCGAATGACCGCACGGGCATTCCAATCAACGACGGCGCGGACGTTGGCGCAAACGAAGCCGTTTATGTCGAGATCACAAAGAGCGATGACGGCTCCGAGCTCGAGGTTCTCGCCGGCGGCGACAAGGGCAAGCGCATCTTCGGGCGCACCAGAGCGGGAACGCCCGTTGCGGCAACCGGAACGATGAACGTTGTCGCGGGTGCCAACCTACTCGATACCGACTATTTCACTCTTAACGACGGCGTTAACACTCCGGTCGTGTTTGAGTTTGATAGCGACACTATCGTCACCCCCGGTCGAGTTGCCGTTCTCTATACTGCTGGTGATACCTCTGCGCAGGTGCAGGCTGCAGTTGTTGCCGCTATCAACGGCGCAACTCTGCTTATTACCGCAGCGGCTGGCGTCGACCCAGCGGTTGGTCTCACGAACGACAATGCGGGCGCACAAGGCAACGCAACGCAATCTGAGAACGTCGCCAATGCTGGTTTCACTCTCAGCAATATGGCAGGTGGCGCTTTCGGCTTCTCTCCTGATTCTGTCGACGTCGAGTTCAGAGCGGTGGCAATTGGTGCCGACCTCTCAACCTCTGTCGCGTACACTTGGGAGGCAACGCAAGCTTCGCCGGTTGATCTCGCCTATGCCTATCGTCGACGAGTCGATCAATTCTTGGATACCGATCTCCGCGTTACGATGACTCAAGGTTTGCAGACCGATGCAGATCTTCGTCAGGATGTGACTGACATTCAGCAGACGATTGGCGAGGCGGATGGCGCGACTTCGTTGAACGGGTTGCTCACGAATCTGACAAATTATTTCTGCTTCTCAGATTTACCCGATGCGACTCCCAGTGTTGTTGAGGCTCTCAATGTGCTCAACACCGAGATTGGAAATCGAACCTATGCCGATCCTGGCAAGGCGCAATGCTCATTGACAGATGGTGAAACCATCACCGCCTCGTTGCAGAAAATCGCCGATGCGTTGGCAGGTTTCTCAATCAATCGCACAGTCGAGAGAATTCCTAGCGGATTCCCGAAAGGAACGTATCATTTGCTCCCCGGTTCAATCTCGTACACTCTCGACACCTCGCACAACGGGCAAAATATGTGGGTATTCTGGCGTGGTGTTTTGCGGCATCCGGGCCCCCTTCAGGTTTTGGGAGCGCCGACCGGAAATGACTATGAGGAGACCGACACAACGCATATCACCCCATATCAAAACATCAACACGCAGGACATTATCGACTACATGATTCTGAGATAAATGCTTCCGAAACCTGATTGCACTTTCACAGAAGTTCACGCACCACCTTCTCGCTGGTGCTCGACGGGTCACTATGCCGTTGAGACTTTCCGGCGAGAAGGTCTCGGCACCGTCGAGACACCAACTCGATTTTTTCAAGTGTCATCCGAAACTTTGTCAGGTACGTTTTGCGAGCCATGTTTATTCATCGCCAATTGGCTGGCAGAATCTAAAAGAGGAAAAAATGGAAAACGGTGAAGCGCTTGTTAGGCTGAGAAACAGAATGGTCGACGCTCTGAAAACGGGTGTCGTCGACGAAAAGCACCATGGTCTTGTGCAGCAAATTCTTTTGCAGATCATGAACGACGCCGAGCGACAACGGCAATCGTGTCTCTCGCAGGTCGAGGCTTTTAAAAATCAAATCGTCATGGCGCAAGGACAAGCAAACGGGTACTCGGCAATCGCCTCGATTGTCTATGGAACGATTGACGGGTTCATCAAACAAACCGAACGCGCGGCTCTCGAGAAAGTAGAAGCCGCGCAACGAGACGGTTTAGAAATACCCGCTCCGCTTGTCGCCGGGCCAAAGAAGCGAGGTCGAAAAAAGAAGAATGTCGCCAATCCGTCATGAAGACATTTTCGATGCGGACATTGTTGATGCGGTCGAGTTGCTCTCGAGTGGCTCAACCGTTATCGCGACCGATACTCTTGTTTCGACGGTTAACGCAACGAAACGCGTGACCGTTTCGACGTACAATCTCGACGACCCCGATGCTCCCATCGAGCCGGGGGATATCGTTGTCATCGCGGGCAATGCGGCAGAGGGCACCTATCATGTCGCGTCGATTGTCTCGACAACGATTTTTGTTGTCGTCGAGAGTATTCCGGGTTCGACGGGCGGAAGCGTCACATTTTACGACCCGCCCGGTGCCACGAAAATTGGAATCTCGCCAACGAATCTGACGACGACGACCGCGACGATTCTTCAGAATGCGTTCGGCAGCATCGACTTGAATCATGCTCTCGTGGCGACTCCGACCGATAGAGCAATTACATTCGCGGCGACTCGCACAAGCGGTCAAGTCTCGAGAGAGACATGGACGTATACGGCAACAAGTCTGCTTCTCAAATCGATTGACTATACTCGAGTGGGCGGTCTCGTGACTTCGTTCGTCACAAAGATTTTTGCGGCGGACGGAACAACAATCATTGCGCAAACGACCGACATAATCGCTCGCACCGGCGGTGTTGTCACGAGCGGAACGACTGTGAGGAATGTCTGATGCCTGCTTTCACGATCGCGCAACTCGATGGTTATCAGAATGGCGTTCAGTTGAATGACGCCAGCGGAAACTTGATTGACACGATTGTTAGGTCGGCGGTTAGAAATCTCGCTGTTTCGCTCTTGCAGAATGTGATCGCATCGTCGGGAAATAGTTCGACGGTAAACCTAGCTGCGAGTGCAACATTCCCGGGCGCGGGAGAATCGACGCTCGGCATCGTTGGAATTCAAGTCAACTTCAAGGCCGACCAACCGTGCACGATTTACGTTTATCAAAGTACCGATAACTCAAATTGGGATATTGCCGACTCGTACACGGTTGCCGCGAACACGGGCGACGCTCGAACATTTCAGGCGACCGCGAGTTATTTTAAAGTCACCGTCACAAACACGGGCTCATCGACAACAACCTATCTGAGATTACAAACTGCACTTTGCCCAATTGTCGAAGCCGTTCCCCGCGCACTAACACAAGCAGGAAATCTAAAAGTTTGTGTCAATGAGGGACAACTTTACGTGACAATGGATAGCGTAAACAATATTCCGGTTGACCTGCTATATCTAGACACTTTTGATTTTAAAGCAGACCTAGCTGGAAATTGGCAGGTGGCTCTTAAATATGCAATTCCCGCAAGTTACAAATTTAAATTACTGAAATTTGAGGGCATTGCAGCCGACAATAAGAACAGCGTTAGAATCGGAAGACTTCTAAATCTTGCAACATATAATGTCAGCACTCAAGTATTCACTGCTGGTAGCACCTATACGGCGCCAGCGTTCGGTTCATTTCTAGAAGCAGAGGTCACAACAGTTTTTGGAAATGTGAACGATGTTACTTTCACAATCACATACACGAATCAAGCTGGTGTCGCTGGAAGAACTGGAACGATAAAGATAAAAAAACTTGCCGCCGTCGGCGTAAAATATCCAATCGTATTGCAGAGCGGGGATTTTGGAGTTCGCGCGGTGACAGCGGTAACACGCGACACTACAAACACAGGAATCATTCAACTCAATGGCGGAATCGCATTTTGGCGTCATACTCTCAATGTAGCCAATCAACTTTACTCTGAGAGTTTTGAATCTGAAACGGCGATAATTCGAGCGGGAGAAACTATTCAAATCGATTTCAGCGCAAACGGTGGCTCAAACGTCGAGAGAACTTTTACAATCTATGGACTTTTACAACCTGTGTAGAGGGGAACTATGCAAGATTTAAATGTTGACTATACGACGATAAAAACACTTTTTGCCAAGCTCCCTTGGTTTTATCAGGCATTTGGCTCCGGCTATAGAATCTATGTTTCCGCAGATCAATTTTTTGTCTCTTGCGCGATTTCACTTTCAGCAGACGTCACTGATTTTGAGAGCACCTATAAGACGGCGGGCATCGCTGTAAACTCGATGGACGATGCTCGCCTTCAAGGTAATTTTAGAGTCAGCCCCAATATCCCGCTCGTCTCCCTAAATTCACAAACAGTGTCAGGCTACACCGATACGTCGGCGACAACTCCAAGACTGCTGAGGTCGACCGGGTACGTCGAGCCCACGAGCTCGGCGCGCAGATCAATTGCATCGACCGCGGGCGGCGATTCATCGGGCGGCGGCGGTACACGCACCGTGAGAATCACCTACTACGATGATTCGGGCGCGGGTCCATTCACAGAGGATTTAACTCTGGCGGGAACCGTTGGCGTGAATACCGTTTCCGCGACCATGCGCTTCATCGAGAGAATTCAGAGTTTAACTATTGGTGCAAACGGAACCAATCTCGGAACGATCACGCTTTACTCTGCGATAGACAAAGGCGGCTCGGCCATTTCGACAATCGCAATCGGCGATGGCGAGACTTGGTACGCTCATCATTATGTCGGCGCCGGCAAGATCTGCTACGTCACGTCACTCAACGCCGGGTGTTTTGGAAATAGTTATCGTCTCTACATGACCGCCGTGAATCCATTGAACGCGAATGCCTACGCGCCTCAAATCGGGCCGCTTCAACGACTATCAAATACGAGTGACTCGCTCTTCATTCCATTCACGGTGCCCTACAAAATAACAGGATTGACTCGACTCGAGATGATTGTTCGGGCAGACTCCGCAACCGCTGGCGTAGCGTTCGCTTCATTTTCTTTTTACGAAATTTGACTACAAGGAGAAGAACAAATGGCAGTGAATCCTCTCGCGACAAAACCAGTTCCCCCGAATAGTAATTTCATGCGCGCGCTTTGGGCTTGGGTGACAGGAGTGTCATCACAAGATCCGCTCTATAGCGATGCGAATTCTCAGGCGCTCATCAACTTTTGTGGAACGAATGGTTGCAACACTATTTTCTTGGATATCTGGCGCTACCTCGGCGGCGGAAACTGGACGACCGCAAACGTGACGCGAATGAAAACGCTCATCGACGCGGCGAGCAAATCAGGAATCAACGTTTGGGCGCTCGCCGGAAATGCCGATTGGGGACTCAATCAATCGTGGGTGAAGAAGAACATCATCAAACCAATCTGCGACTACAACCTAATCGTGCCGAATGTGACGCAACGGTTTCAGGGGATCATGCTCGACGTCGAGTATTGGACCGACCCGAACGCCTACCCGGCAGAAGCAAATTGCGCCGGGCTTTGCGACCTCGTGAAAAGCATCAAAGAGCTCTCGGCTCTCCCGGTCGGGCTCTTCGCGGCATTTTATCTGAAGGATTCGACGGGCACACGCGCGAACATTTCCTACAATGGAATCTCGCAGCAAGACGGAGCGCATTTGATGGATACCGCCGACCTCGTTGCCGTCGGCACCTATCGCAATCACGCTGCGGACAATCAGCAAGACGGCCCCGGACAAATCAGTCTCTTCCAACCGTGGTACGACTACGCGGAAATCGAAGGCAGAAACTTCGCCTTGCTCGCAGGCTCCGAGACGACCAACGTTTCGCCGGCCTATATCACCTATTTCGGGATGACGAAGGCCGCGATGGAAACCGAGCACGCCGCGATCTCAAGCGCGTTTCAAGTGGCGAGCGATGCAGTGTTTCACGGTCAGTGTGTGCACAGCTACGACGGTTGGAAAGCGATGACATAAACGGCCACCTTTAAACTCGCGTCGCGGTGCGGTAAAACATCAGAGCTCGATCGAAGGGGAGTCGACGAGAAGATCGAGCTCATTTTCTCGGGGGTCAAAAATGAAAATCTCTCTTGTCGGCGTCCTCGAGGATGGCACCCCAAAACGCGCTGGCGTTCCGAACAATCCGCGAAACACTGTCACGATTCAACAAGGCGCAAACGTAACACTAGAAGTGAAGGTGCAGACTCCCGGAGGAACGTTCATCGACTTCAACGACCCGACAACCTCGCTCTTGTGGACAATCAAAAAGAAGCCCGCCGACCAGCCGCCTCCCATTCAGAAAACAGCGTCGAAAAGCGGAACCGTTGCGACGTTTGCATTGCTCCCCGCCGATACCAAAAACATGACGCCGGGTCGCTACGTTTATGATGTTTGGCTCACCTATGCGAGCGCACGCGATGCGGTCATTCCTCTCTCGACGTTGGTTCTCGAGGCGGCGGCAACCTCCGCTCCGTGATAGAGTTGACGCATGATTTTAGACACACACGGTTGGCTCGTTCCAAACGACTCCGACCCGACAATTGTTCGCTATACGACAGTCCGCACGAGCTCGCTGGCGACGATTTATCCGATTGGTGTTGTGTGGCATTGGACGGGCGGAAAAGGCAATTCAAAATTTTCCGAGAATCTCTCGCGCAGCATCGCCAACTACAACCCGCAAAAGGACCGTGCGGCCTCGTGGAACGCGCTCATTGCCAAGGATGGTACAATCTATCAGAGCGCTTCTTTTCACGTCGGCACGTGGCACGTGGGGCGACCGGGTACGATAGGAAGCCAACGCTGGGCAAGCATCAACCGCGTTACGATTGGAATCGAACTCGAGAATGCCGGACGATTGATGAAGGTCGACTCGAAATTTTATTGCTGGCCGTTCTACGTCAACCCAACTGTTGCAGAGAAAAAACGCTTGATGGATCCCTCACTCGAGATTCAAATGGAGCGAGCGATCATGCACGGGGGTGTTTATTTTGATAACTACACAGCGAAACAAATTGAGTCTGCAAAACTCATTTTGGCGGTGCTCGTGAATCGATTCAAATGGAAACCGGAAGTTTGCATTTTGGAACATTCCAAGTTTGACCCCGAGAGAAAAGAAGATCCGGGACCACTTTGGTCCGAGAAGATTTTACCGAGTTTGATAGCCGAAATTTTCCAAACTTGAGGCTCGCACATTGGACCTTGCCGCAATGAAAATTCTTAAAGAGTTCTTGGCGGATCGTCCAGAATATGCGTTTCTTGTATTTGCGTTGGCAGCAATTGTTATTCTGTGGAGGGCCTATCGTAAGGCGGAAAACGAAAAGCATGCGATTACTGTGCAAATCATACCCGTGGCCGAGAAACTTACCAAACTTTTGCAGCGAGTCTCCGAGCAGCAACGACGAAACTCAAAAAAAGATTTACCCGCTGCGAAGGATAAAAATATTTCGGATGGCGTTAATGACCCTGAGATTTAAAAAAGAATGGGTTCAACTAATGTCGAAGTTGATGCCGTCGATTCTCAAGACGGTCAATAAAGATCTCGATAAAACAATCGAGAAAATCGAGAGCCGTGAAATCAAAATAGACGACTTCACATGGGAGGCAGAACTTGACCCCACACTGCGTCGGACAGATTCTTGATGTCGCTGTCATTTTGATTTGGCTCAGTGTCTCAATTTTTTTCGTGCGTCGTTATTTCACCTACCGAAAACTCGTTTCTTTGATGCTCGCGTTCATGGCGCTTGGCTGGGCGACGCTCGGCCTTCGAGGATTTTTTCCATTCCTTCGAGCGCAAACCGAATGGTTCAATTTCGTTGCGATTGTACTTGGCTCGATGATTTGGTATTCGATCTATCGCGTTTCAAAAACAGGTCGCTAAACCTCAAGAGGGGAAATCAAATGAATCGGATCGTTATTATTCTGGCACTCGTATTTTTCGCTTCTATTGCAACCGCAGCGGAACCCGTCAAACCAATAATTCCCCAACCTGTGATTCCCCAACCTGCGATGACCACAAGCGTCACGTCGACCGCGCCAGCATTCCCCCCGCTCTCGGCTTCCTCGACTCTCGCGCTCTCTACCGCGCCGACAATCGACAAACTGACAACCGTTGTCACCTCGACCGTTCTCGACCCCGAGAATGACTTCATCGGGTTTGCCAAGCTCTTCAAGGACGCCGCTAAGAATGGAAATTGGAAACTGCTTGCGGTGCTTCTCGTCATCGGAATCGTTTGGGCGGCTCGCAAGTACGGCGTGCTCATTCCCAAGGTCGGCGACTTTTTGAAATCTCCTCGAGGCGGCGCGATTCTCGCCATTCTAACCGGCGTCTTTGGCGTGATAGCAACCGGGCTTGCAGCGAGCGGGAAGTTCTCGACGGGTCTCATTTGGGATGGTTTGCTTCTCGGGCTTACAGCGGCGGGCGGCTGGACCGTCGTCAAGAAACTACTCGGCGATGACCTCTGGGCAAAAATCGGCGGCGAGAAAGAGAAGGCGAAATGATTGGCTGGTTGATAGCGGTTGGGGTCATTTTGATTATCTCGCTCGCAAACATCATTGTGAGTTTGGTGCTTCGTGTGTCAGAGACCGAGAACGCCAAACTCACAAAAGATTTGCAGTTACAGGTCGAGAAGACGGCGAGTCTCGATGTGAACTTGCAACAGACTTGCGCGAGACTCATCGAGGAAAAAAACGCATATGCGCAAACCTTGGGGCGTTTAGAGTCAGTGATTTCCAACTACCGACAGGAGATTTCCGATCTTGAAAAAGACATTGGCCAGTGTCGCGACCCTGCTTCTATTCGCAATCGGCTCCACAGGTTGTTGGCGAGCGGCGCAACCGACGACGTCGAAAGACGATGACGACCTCGTCAAAGAATGCGTCTATCTGACCGAGGCGCCGCCCCGAAACACGAAGCTCTTCTCGATCTCGGGCAAACCGCAACCGGGCTGCGCCGAGCCCTACGCGCTTTGTTTGACGGTCGATGATGCGTTGATTGTCGTCGAGCAACTCGAACGTTTGACTCGATGGTCTCGAGAGGCGTGGCTTCGTTGCGGCATGATTCCCGAGTCGGCCAACGCACCCTTGCTCGAAAGCAGTGAATAGAATATATTGAATGTCGAGCTTATCACCACCTCTGAAGAGCTCATCGTCTAAGGCTCGCCTCCCCCGGCGGGCCTTTTTTTGCATTCTCCCGCCGCCGGGAAAATGGTCGAGAGTTGAACGATGAGAGTTATGGTTTTGTTTTGACGAGAGGGGGCAATGGTCCGCATAGGCCCAAACTACGTGTCGTTCGCTCACCGCAAATAGGGCAGTGAACTTCTTGCCCATCCGTTTTTATCGGCGCTGGTTTTAGAACTTTTAGAACTCGTACAGGCAGCGGAGACGGCGGGGGTAAACACGCATAGCAAACCGGCGTTGCATAACATACTCGTTCATCCTCTACTTCGTGCTTGCCGCATTGTTTGCAAATCGGGTTCATAGCACTCCTATGGTTTCAGGCATTCTGGTTTGACGAGATCTCTGATTGTTTGCTTTACGTCATTTTCATACCCGAACTTGTAGTTAACAGCGCGTTCGATTTTCCATATGCCAATGATGATGGTGGCCACAACGGTTATGACTGCCAGTAAAATTGCAATATCGCCCCATGTTGTTTTCGTTTTCATACGAGCGCTCCGATATAGACCCAGCGTGAAAAGTCATCGACTCTTTCAGGATTCAATTTGATTCCTTTCGATCTTTCTTTCGTCCGCATTTTCAACGATTCGATTTCCCATGAACTTGGTTGCCGCCATTTCCAAGATGGAATGTCGATATCGTAGGCGTCCGCCTCTTCATTCTCGAGAACGCATTCAATGACCCATAATCCTCCCGCCTTCGGCGCGGGCACTTCGTTGTCGTTGAGCCAATCGGCAACGGCATCCTCGCCGAGCGCCTCGACAATTTCGAGAAGCTTAGGCGTCGCCGCGAGTGGGATGCACAATCCTTGCGCCATGAATCCGCTCGGCTCGCCCGCGATTTTCATTGCGCCGACCATCGCCATCATCATTTGTTCGAGTTTATTCGACATCATTCACCTCGGTTTTTAAGCGTTGTGCAAAGCTCGCATAATTCACAATCGATGTCACACCACGCGGTCGCGCCACACAGCGGGCATGTATCGATCATCGATGCGCAGAGAATGGCAATTTCGAGAGCCGTGACATCTCCAAGTGGGCAAGAGTTCACCTCAAGAGTCAAAACGTGACGAAGTAATTCAACGGCGATGGCTTCCGGGCGGCGCGCATTTTTTAAGTCGTCACTTTTTGATGTGTCGTTTGATACGTGCCCCGATAACCCCGGTGGATGGAGGGCATCATAGTGATAGAACCGAAAAATCATATTCATAAACTCACTCATGTTTCACCTCATCCCTTCGACGAGCCCGCGCAACAAACTCAATTTTGCTTCTTCGAGTGTGCCTTTGAATTTGCCTTCGTCGAGTTGTCGAAACGCTTCCGCGCTCGACATTCCAAACAGACGTTGCGCTTGGTCGTCCACGTATTGAAGAGTCTCTTCCTTCGTCAATCGAATCACAACCTCGCCATCGTCAAACTTCTTCTCATAATCCTTTGCCACATTCACCTCTAGTGTGCAATCGCGGTTGACGGTTTGTACTTGATGAGCGGCTCGGCGATTCTGGCAATCTCAAGCGCATGGTGCATGATGAGCGCGGCCGCGTCGGCATCATTCAAATGCGAGCTCTTGGCAGCGTTCACTTTCCGCTTCATGTGGTCGAGTTTGTGAGCGGCTTCGTCGATATTCGACGCTCCGACCATCCCCAGAAAAATGATGGCCGATCTCACAAAATGCGCATAATTCTCCTCGTCGGAAAAAATCATTTCAAAAACGTCGGGCGTCGATTTTTTTAGCATTGGTTCCCCCCTGAATACCTCTCAGAACCTGCTGCACGAAATCAGACTGCGAACATAGATGGGCAACCGCCAAGGCGTCAGCGGCATGCTCGATGAGTGATTCTTGTTTTGGCCACAACAACTTCACCTTCGGGAAAAGTTCCTCCATCTTGAGTTGCGTTTTGAGCTTCTTCGCCTTCCGCTCGGCCTCGCGCTCCTTCGCTGTTTTGGCGGGCTGCTTTGCGCCTTTGATTTTGGTTGGCACCTCGCCGAGCACTTTCTGGCGAACCTCCATCGGCGTGAAGTCGACGCATGGGATGTTGACGAGCAGCCCGTCGAGAATTCCTCGAGTTCGCCCGAGAGCCGACGCGGTGGTCGGTGTGAAACACGCGTGCCCGCCGATATAGGGCAGAGCACCCGCTTCGACGGCGGCGGCGATGATTTGATGATTCTCGCGGACGCGTTCGATGAAGTCGTGCAGCCCGATGACGAGTTCGGTCGTTCTTCGGGTTTGGTCGTCGCATTCGCGAGGGCGCTTTTTCTTATCGGTTCGCTTCGTCGAGAACACCGCAATTTTCAGAATCTCGATTGGATCGAGAGATAGCGCGACGACACCGAAATTAGAAATCGACGGATCAAACCCGAGAACGATGGGGTTCATAGCATGTTCCTAAAGGCCAGCATGATTAGAATAAGCACGCCCAGTAAAGTCGCGATAATTCCTCGAAGACCTTTTCTTAACTTTTGCTCCGAGTAGGTTCTCGCGGGATAGATATGCAACAACGGAAGTCTCTCGTCAGATATTTTTATCATGCGCCCACCTCTCTGTTTGAACTCCATCGATCATGTGAAACCCGAATCACCTCTTCCAAGCGCCTTACTTCTTTGTATGCGTCTCTCTCTCTCACGGTAGGATCTTCTCCCATTTTATGGGCCGCCTCAATTTCCTCGGTTGTTAGCCATTCGTGCGCCAACGAGAGAAGCGCTTTTTTCGCTGTGGTTTTGCCGTGAAGACACATCGACCCGTATGGGCATTTTTTCGTTCTCATCTTCCCCCCTCTTTGTTTATGATGTGCTTTTATCCATCGCTTTCATAATCTCTTTCAGCGCTTCCGATATAGGAATTGAAACGATATCTCGCCATGGCATTGTTCCACACGCTGTGCGAACAGCTTCTGAAATCGCGCGTTTGATCTCGGCGTTGATAATATTTGTGACTTCGTGTTTGACCAGTCTCGAATAGTCAATTTCAGCTAAAACTTGATCGAGAAGTTTTGACGCGTTTTCTTCAACTTGCCGGTGATAGATATTCAAATGCTCAACCAATACATGCTGCATCCCTTCTACACGCAGATGCAATTGAGCACTACCGCCAAAAGAATCGTAACTTTTCCACTCTGCATCGCTCATTTTATCCCCTCAATTTGCGTTCACAGATTGTCGTGCTCTTTTTTGGCAGATACTCGGCGAGGCGCGTTGACCAAAACAGAATTCGTTTTCTTGCGGCAACATCGTACGGGTCGAGCACCTCTAAAATTTTGCGAAACGCCTCTTGCTCCCCCTCGTTCTCAAGTTGCGATTCACTCCAGTTCATTTTATTTCACCTCGAAATATTTGGCGGCAGTTCGCAGCACGTGATCATAGTCTCCCATCAGCATTTCGTTTCTCACTCGTTTTTGCTCTTCGACAGCCCAACCCGCTTTGTTCGCGGCCCACATGCAAGAGTTTACGATTGAAGTCGTGTGCGGACTTCCGGTTGACAATTTCACAATTGGTTTCTTTTTGGGTTCCATGATGTCTCCTTAGTCATCGATGATTTCGTTGAGCGCTACATCGAACTTCATCAGAGCGACCGCGTCGCATTCGCCGTCACCATAGCGACATGCGAGCAGTTCTTGAGATGCGTTTATGAGTGATTTGAATTTCGTTGTTAGATCGCCCGCGTCTTCAATTTTCGAGACGACCTCATCAATGCGCGCGTCAGATATTAAATATCTTTTGATTTCCGTCCCCACGTCAACTTACCTCCCCAAAAGCAAGCGAATGAGCGTTCTAAGCTAAAAATTTAAAGTGTGCAAGTTTTTTGTTTACTATTTTTTTCGAGTGATTTAAAAGCACTGTTCTACACTCGACAGTCAGTCATGGGGGGAACCATGCGGTTCGATGAGGTTGAGACGCTGATTTGCAAAGTCACTCACTCTTATAAGAGGCGCGTTCGTTGGGCAGATGTTGCGACTCTTAAACAAGTCGCATGGGTGACAATTTTAGAGAGCTTAAAAAATTACAACTCGACTAAGGGCTCTCGAAAATCTTATTTTAAGGTGATCATCTCGAGGCAAATTCGGCACGTGCTCTCGAGAGAAAACTCGCCGGTCAGTGCCGGGTACTCCGAAAATCTGAAAGGAGTATCAAGAGAAGATATTGAAAATATCGAGGACAGCTACCCCGATTTGAAACTCGACCCGCTCGAAGCACTGCTCAAAAAAGAGTGTAGCGGGCGCGTCCATTCACAGTTGATCAAAGTTGTGCGAAGACAAAGTCTGCACGCGGACATCGTCTTGAAAATTCTGTTTTTCGAGACGACCCCGCGAGAGATTGCAAGAGAGGAAAATATGAATTTGAAAAAATTGTATCGAGAGGTTTACAACGTGAGAAAAGCGCTCCGAGAAAACAAAGAACTCCAACGCATGGCAAAGGATTTTCTATGATCACGCTGACAGTCGACCCCGCGCTCGTTGGAATCGCGAAAAACAACCCGAATCGAATGGAGGCTGAGAAGTACGGCCTTCTTGTGAAAGCGATCGAGCGCTTCGGATTCCTGAGCCCGATTCTCATTCGCCAGCACTCCGAGGCCGAAACACCGTATGAGTACCAGGTTATCGATGGGCATCATCGCCTGCGAGCGGCACAGGACCTCAAACTAGATCAAATCCCAGCGGTGCTGGTGAAATCAGACGATAACGAGATGAACGCATTACAGATCGGGATGAACCGCCTTCGCGGCGAGCTTGATCTATCGATGACCTCGCAGATCATGCTTGAGCTTAAAAGCGCCAATTGGTCGATGGAGGACCTCTCTCATCTTGGATTCACGACAGACGAGCTCGACGTGATGCTCTCGACCGAAGTCGACCTCGAGGAGTTTCCCGAGAGTATCGAGGCGCCCACCGATGGCGTGACGAGCGATAAGCCTTTTTTACTCGAACTCGAGTTTGAGTCTCGTGAAGACTTCAAGGAAGCGAAGCGAAAGTTGAAAAAGGCAGCGGGTAAAACAGGCACACTCTCGGATGGTTTACTGCGAGTGTTACGAGGTGAGTAATGAAACTAAAAAGTACAACGGCGGTAAAGCTCTCAGAGCAAGACGTCATGGAGATGAAAGGTTGGCTTTCCGCGATGGAGGTGTCGAGACGAATTCACAAACATATCTCGAACGTCTATCGGGCGATTCGGAAAAAGGAGTTGCAAGGAATGCGCGTAGGCTCGCACTGGTACGTCTCCTATGCGTCTCTCGTGAAGTATCTTGGTCCGGCGGCGGCGATGTTCGATCTCGCGAAAGCGAAAAGGTGACGAGATGGTCGACCAGGCTGATCGAGCAGTAACCGAGATCATTGTGAAAATAGAAGAGATGTGTTTAACGCCAGTAGATTCAATGATCGCGCTAGTAACGATATTGGGCGCCATGACGTACACCTTGAAACTTCCGCTTGACGTAGTTCAAAAGTCACTTGCTAACGCATATAATTGTCAATGCAGAATATGTAAAAGAGTGAAAAAAAAGACTCGAGAACAATCAAAAACGAAAGTGAAGAGATGAATCCATGTCCGACTATCGGCTTGCAGATTTTAAAGGACTCGTTCAACAAGCCGCGAAATTCATCGAACGATACAACAACCAGAAAGGGATCGATGTGAAATCCGTTCTCGATATCTATGTTGTCTATGAGAATCCGACCGACTACCCGAACAAATTCGTTCTCAGAAAATGTGCTATCACCCCGAACGAAATTCATCCCGAGGAGACGGTGATCGTCGAGGACACACTCGAGGCATTGCATAAACACGTTCCCCACAACATGGCGCGCATCGAACGAAACATTCTTGACGAACCTCAAATCATCGAGATTTGGCTGTGAGGCACAATGATCATTGAAGTCGCAAATTCGTTCTCCCGCGTGACAAGCTCCGACGAAGAGGAAATCGATTGGCTGCGCGATTACCTCACGCTGAGAATCAAGACGTGGAAATTTGGCTCGTACGACGTAGAAGTTTTGAGACTCGTCGGGTCGGCATCGAACAAATTCCCGACCGGGTTCATAGGGAAAATCCATCAGGCGGCGGTCGACGAAGGCGTCAAGATCGAGTATCTCGACCGACGCGCGAGGCCGAATCTCGATGCGGGAAAAGCCGATCTCGGTTGGCTTCGAGACTATCAACTCGCCGCCGTTGACTCTGTCTTCGATGCGGAGAAGTTCAAGTCGCAACCGTTCGACCCGATGAATATGGGGCGCGGCATTCTGTGGCTTCCCACGGGCGCGGGAAAAACTGAGGTCGCCGTCGCGCTCACTCTGAGGTTTCCCGCTCGGTGGCTTTTCCTGGTGCATCGCACGAATCTCATGGACCAGGCGGCCGAGCGATTCGAGAAACGATGCAACGAGAAAGCGGGGCGTATCGGCGAGGGCGTTTGGGCTCCCGAGCGCTTTACCGCCGCGACGTTTCAGACGGTGCACGCGCGCCTCGCAGACCCGAAATGCGCCGAGTGGCTCTCGGGAATTGAGGGCGTGATTTTCGACGAAGGGCATACTCTGCCGGCGGGCACTTTCTACTGTGTCGCAATGCGAATGACGAACGCTTTTTTCAGGATTGCCATGAGCGGAACGCCCCTCGCCCGAGGCGACAAGCGAAGCGCTTTCGTCATCGGCGCGACCGGGAGCGTGCTCTATCGAATCAAACCGGAATTGCTCATCGACGCGGGAGTGCTTAGTCGCCCGACGATTCGACTCGCGACTGTCTCTCAGATTACCATGAAGCAAAATTGGTCTGAGGTTTACAGGGAGTGTGTTGTCAGGTCGAGCGCGCGAAACGCCAAAGTCGTACAGCTAGCGAAGAAGGCGATGAAGCCGTGCCTTGTTTTCGTGAAAGAGCTTAAGCACGGCAAAGCGCTCGAAAAACAAATTCGCGCGGAGGGGATGAGCGTCGAGTTTGTTTGGGGCGCGTCCGAGCTTGAGAGGCGGAAGGCGGCGATCCATCGCTTGGTTCATGGCGATGTCGATGTGCTCATCGCGAGTGTGATCTTCAACGAGGGCGTCGACATTCCCGAGCTCAACTCGGTCGTCATAGCGAGCGGCGGGAAGAGCATTATCTCGGCGCTGCAACGCATCGGGCGGGGCATGCGCGTCACCGACGACAAGAAGACGTTCGAGGTTTGGGATATCAATGACGTTGGCAACAAATGGCTCGAACGCCACACGAGACAGCGACTCAAAGCCTATATCGGTGAGGGTCACGAAACGAGCATCGTCGAATGAACTTTCAGGATGACGTGAAGTTTCCCGCCCATTGCAAACCTTTGCCGCCAGGCTATCGAATCGTGCAGCTAGATTCGGGTCACTATCTCTGGGTTTGCGACTCGATAGAAGGTGGCGCGGGGGAGGGCCTCATCGATGTCGACCGATGGCGAGCTCGCCGCGGGGCGTTCGCCCATGCCGAAAAGCGTTTACAAAAATGAACCGACCCAATAAAAATGCCCGCCAGGAATGGGACGGGCAAAATTTTTAGCAGAGTCATCTCTTCTAGGAGACATCTATGAAACCCTACAATCTAGGAGTCCACAGTGTCTGCATATAGCACCGCGTACCAAGACGATCAACAGAATATTTTAGAAGAGCGTTACATCTTCGGTTCGGCCTTCGTCGACCCGCAACTGTTCTCGAATCGACTCGGCAAGACGACAGTTCGTATCTGGAAATTCTTGCAGCGCCTCCAAGCCAAAGGGTCGGTCAGCAAAAAAATCCATTACGTTTATTGCTCGATCAACGGCACCGCCAGAAAGCTCGACATGACGCGCAGCGAGGTTGCCTGGGCTTTTGAGAAACTCAAAAAATTCGATCTTCTAACCCCCGCGCCGGCCGATCTAGAGAATGAGCTCTACATCGGGTGGCGAGAACATGGAGATCATGACGTGTACTATCGACGAGTGTACGGCAAAGAGATTACAAAATTCGATTCAGAACAGAATTGCAACCGCAGCGTTTTTCAGATTCCAAAATCTGCCGAGACGAAATTACGAGAAAAATCTAATCACGGCGGAAAGCGTCAAGGCGCGGGGCCGCAAGCAACGATACTCGGACGCATCGAAGCGCTCAAGAATTTGCCTCAATTCGCCGATCGTCGGAACCTCTTGATCTACTTTTTGAAGAACTTTCCCGACCAGGATTCTGACGAAAACCGAGCCGCCATTTTCAGCGAAAGACAGCCAATGTTAGAGACTTTTGAACCCTCGCCGAAGGGCCTTGAAGATATAAATTCTACAAATTTTGAGCAAAAAACCTACAACACAGTTTGTGAAACAAACCCGAGTCAACAACGTACAGGTTCCGACTCAACAACGTACCTAATAGAAGATCTAGAAACTAATAGAAGAGCTATAACATCTCTCTCTACTAATAGTAGTAGAGAAGAGATGTTTGGCGCGGTCGCAAACGTGGCGGCGGCGCTGGTTTTTGTGACGACCAAAAATCTCAACCAAACTCTCGACGCTTGCCGACCTCATTCTCGAGAAGAAAAAGATGGCGTAGCCCAATCTCGAGATAAAAATCAGGATGAGAATCAAGATCTGAATCTCAACGATGACGAGAACGAGAATCAGGATGAGAATCTCAACGAGAACCTAGTTCAGATTCAGAGCGTCAACGATGACGAGAACCAAACTCTGATCGCTTATCGACCTACTCGGGTTGCTACGCAACCCTCTCAAGTCGATGGGGCGGAGCCCCAAACAGCAATTGAATCTCAATCCAATCGAGATGAAGTCGACGATGCCCGCGCCAGCGAAACCACTTCGAGACTAAAAGCGTCAGCGTCACGGGTGCGCGCAGATGAAGAAAAAGTTTTGCGCGCGACAAACACAGATTTAAAAAAGGGGTTGCGCGCCGCTCCCAGCAATGAAAAAGGGGTTCCGCGCGGCGAAATTTTGCGCGATGGGCGCCTCGATTTCGCCGCGTTGGTTCCGTTGCCGACAGATTGGCCGGCGCTCCCCGCGCTCGTTGCGCTCCCGGAAACGTGGACGAGTTCTCCCGACGAAGTGTCGACGCCGAGTCTTCCGCTATCGCTGGAGACTTGGTTACCACCCCCGCCAACGCTCCCAGATGGGCACGACAGCGATTTAGACGCCGAGCTTGTCATGAGCGCCTATCGGGCGGTTTCGACGCGCCATATGGGCAAGCAGAGCCTTACGCTGACCAAGAAGGGGGCGCTCAAGAAATCGAAATATTTTCAGATGGCGGTAACGCTCGCCTCGGTTTTGCGCAAGCACGACCTTGCGCCGATGGTTTGGTTCGAGTGGTCGTTCGGCAAGTGGCGCGGCGATAGTCAACCGCCTCTGAATTTTCTGTTGAGCTCGACTCGAGTCGAAAAATATTTTGATTGGTGCGAGCGAGAGATGAGCGCTTTCGCGCCGCCGCGAAGAGTCCGAGCGCCTTCGATCGACGCTCTCAGTCTTCGCTGTTGGATGCTCCAAGAGATTCTCGCGCAGGTATCCACGACGCAAAGAAAAAGTGTCATTGAATTTTTCTTCCCGAATCATCTTTTCGAGGAAATGTTAGAGCAGGCGAAAAAAGATCGAGAAAAAATTCGCGAAACGATCAAGTTCTATATGGCCGGCGGTCGCGCTTGGATTTGGGGCTAGAAACTTTTTTTGAGAGTGAAAAACGAAGAAAAACAAAAATAGTTGGAAAAAAAATCAGGCAACCGGACAAGTATAGCAGTGAGGCAAAAATCACGGGGGAACGCATGAGCGAGGTGCCGAGTAACGTTGTCAGTCTAGATGCGGCGCGGTTAGAGAAAAAACGAAAAGTTGAACCTTACGGTTTCGTCGAAGAGTTCGAGCTCGCGGTCGTCTACTTGCTCTGTCACAAGAAGGCATTTTTCGCGCAGGTGGGTCACCTGCTCGAGGCAGATTTGATGTCAACGCCCAACGGTAAACTGGGTGTGAAGGTTGCTCAGATGCACGCGGCAGAGCGAAAAGGGGTTGGCCCTGGCATGACTTACTCGGCCATGCAGCGGGCGCGAGAGTTGGTTTCAGACGGGAAGTTGCTAGAAGAAGAGTTTGAAAATTTTTGCGCAGTGCTCATCAGGTTCGACATTCTCAGTGCGAAACGCAGACCACAGATCGACGAAACGCTAGCAGAGCTCATCCCGATTCTCAAACGACGCGGCAGACGAGAGGCACTTATGCGAGGTCTTGATTGTATTTCTAAAGGCAAAACACTCACAGACGTAGCGAAACAAATTACGAACATCGAAGAATTGTCTTCTTCAAGTATGTTTTTTTCATTCGGCACGCGAAACCTAGATCACGCAGCGCTCGAGTCTATTCGAGAACTAAAATATGCAATGCGATTGTCAACCGGAATTCGTGAACTCGATGACACTCTCGGTGGGGGGCTTCCGCTTAGAACAATGGGTGTTGTCATCGGCGGCGCCGGCGAGGGTAAGTCGATTTTTTTAGAGCATGTCGGCACCTATGGAATTCGCAGAGGGCTGAACGTTGCGACTGCGTCTCTCGAACTCGACTCGGCATTCGTCATGTCTCGATATTTTGCAAACCTATCGGGCGTGCTAGAGAGCAAAATTCAGGCATCAGAACCTACGACACATTGTGAAGTTCTGCAAAAACTCGAAGCACAGAAGTTAAACGGTATGTTACACGTAGAGTATTTTGATCCTGGCTCAACGACGGTTCCGCAATTGCGAGAATGGGTCACGCAATGTGAAGAGAGAAGTGGAAGGAAGATCGATTTGGTGCTCGTCGACTACGCGGATCTTTTGAAGCCCGTATCTCGAATGCAGATCAATCGGTACGAGGCGGCCGGCTTGGTTTATCAGGCGCTCTCAAATTGGGCGAAGGAAGACGACATTTGGATCTGGACGGCATCGCAAGCACAACGAAAACACAAACTGAGCAAACACGAATTGCGCACGATCGACGAAGCGGCAGACTCACAAGAGAAAGTGCGAATCGCAGATCTCGCAGTCACTCTTAATTGTAAAACTGATGAGTTCAGTGGCTTCAAGGAATGCACTTACAATATTGTGAAATTCAGAATGGGCCGAAGTGGTGTTTCGGTTGGGCCTATCCCAACAGAATTTGAGTATGGACGCATGTGTCCGAATGAATGGTGACTAACAAAAAAATACGCGGGGGCGTGAATGTTTTTTCAGAGGGAATATTCGCGGCGAGAGAGGGATGAGCTTGTTTTAGCGGCACTGAATACAGCAAGGGGAAGCGGCGAGTGGGTCAAGACTCATTGCCCGTTTTGTTCGACGGGCAGGAAGAGCCCATCGTTTGCAATCTCGAGAACTCACGGCGGGTTCAAATGCCATCGTTGCTCTATCAGCGGGATGCTCAAAGATTTTGAAGAAGATGCTGAGATTATCGAACAACCAAAAAGCGCTATGCAATTGCCCGATGAGTTTCTATCGCTCTCAGAGGAGCCTGGAAAGTCGGCATTCTCAACAAGTGCGGCGAGAGCTTATTTAGCCTGGCGAAATATTTCACCTAGTGTGATAAAGCAGGCTCATGTTGGGGCGTGCGTAGAGGGTCGATACAGAGGAAGAATCGTAGTTCCTGTTCTATCGGCTCGGGGCATTTTGTTTGGTTGGGTCAGTCGCGCATGGTCGAAGAAGGTTCAGAAAAAATATCTTTACCCCGTCGGTTCGTGGCGAGCATCGGCTCTATTCAATGAGGCTGCACTGCTCGTGGAAACAGATGTTCCGCTGTTCGTTGTCGAGGGAGTTTTCGATGCTTTGGCTCTTTGGCCTAACGCTGTGGCTGTGCTTGGCAAGCCAAGTGTCATTCAGGAAAACATGCTTGCGCTCTCGAATCGACCCCTTGTCAGCGTGCTCGACGGCGACGCATGGCGAGAGGGAGAAGCGCTTTCGCTGAGATTGAGATTGACAGGCGCAACGGTTGGGGCGATTCGATTGCCGCCCAAGATCGACCCGGATGAAGTTTACCGAGAAGATTTGATGATGGCGGGCATAGAGTCGTTGTCGATGATGGAGGCAGTAGCGTTTTGAGGTTTTAAATGGTTTCACATTACGTGCGGTCTCGAGAGAGACTAAAAAGAATGATCGATGTTTGGGAGCAGGTTTCTGTTTGGAACGAATTGAGCCCAATCGGTACCGAAATCTGGTTGATTGAAGATGACGGGTCGAAAACATCGACAAAGACGGCCAGCGAAGCATGGATTTTAGGGCACGACCAACCCGTCGTGGAGGTCTCGGGCAGAACGGGCGGGTTCGCTCTTGAGCGGATTCGGCGAAAGTAGGGGTCAATGACAGACGAAATCGTTGGTGTCGAGTTCGAGGACGTGTTGACTTTGCATGAGACCGAGAAGGCGGTGCTTTGCAATATCGCCGGCGAGGATCACTGGGTGCCCAAGAGTCAGATTCTGGCTGACTCTGAAGTACAAGGGCACGGCGACCAGGGAGTTTTAAGAGTGACAGAATGGTGGGCCATTAAAATCGGATTATACATAAAGGGAGATACACCAAAATGATCGTAACAGTGAAGATTCGAGATATTGAAATCAAGGTGAGCGGAATTAACACGAGCGATGAGGCATTGAAATTCATCGACACGGTGATGTCTCGCTATGGTAATTCACCGCCTGTTAAAGAAGAAGTGAAAGCGGTTGTGAAGGCCGCGCCGGTTCAGAAGCCCGTCGAGAAACCAAAGGTTGCGCCCGCTGCACCTGCGGTGAAAGTAGCCCCTAAAAAAGATGTTTGTAACTACGACCATGAAGACGAAGACGAAGAGCCCATCGATGACGACTTTGAAGAAAATGAAGAACCCGCGCCTAGAAAAATCGAAGAGCCCATCGAAGCGCCCGCCATCAGCACGAAACCGCAACCCGACATTACCGATTTCGACTTCGGCGCGAATGCAAAACCGAAGACGAATGGAGCAAAACGAAAACCAACAGTCGACGAGCTTTCGGCTTTCTCGTCAATCGGACACTTGATAAAACACCTCGTCGCGTTAGGCATCAATCGAGAGGATGATATCTATGATCTCTGCAAAGAATATCGAGAGCAGATCCCAATTCTGAATAGAACTCCCAGTATGAGTTTTGAAGAGACAGTTCGCACGAGAGCGATGGCGATTATGGCGGTAATTCCTGCGGGAACAAAATGAAAATCTTGAGGGTGTACGATACCTCGCCGGGAGAAATTCCCAAGTCTCCCGTCGAGGTAGTAGCCTTGCCATTTGCAACATTCGCCTTTCCGACAGAAGGGGGTTGCGAAAGATGCACGCTCGGCAAGGGAAACACCGCACCGATTAAGCGACCATTTTCTTACGACGAAAAGAAAGCGGGCAAGGCTTTACTGGTAGTGCTCAGTCAGACTATGAACGCGAACAACAAAACCATATCCTTTCTTTACTCGACGATAAGTAAGATTTGGAAAGGCCCTATTTATTTTGATTTCGCTGTGCGGTGTGCCTCGGTTTTGAATGATATCTCTCCGACGAATGTTGACGCGTGCAGAGTATATATGCAGACAAGCATCGCCGAGATTAAGCCGACTTTGATTTTGGCGATGGGCGCGAATGCAATTTATTCTCTGCTCGGTCGGTCGGTCGATACGATGAGCGTTCGGCGAGGCTTCGCTTTTTTGTCGACGAGAACGCCTGTCGTGTTGTTCTTCGACCCCTCGTTGATTTTTTCAAATCGGTTTATCTCACAGTTTTTTGAGAGTGACTTGCACTGGGCATTGACTCATCAATTCGAGTTGCCACCCTACGATGCGGAAGCGCGAGTCGTACAAACTGCTAGTGAATCGAAAGAAGCGGCGGACGATTTGAGGTCGGCTGTCTGGCTGTCGATAGATGCTGAATGGTCGGGCGTGCCGTATCGAAAATTGGAATTGCTGAGCATCGCGTGCGTTCCTCGAGGAAAAAGTTACGCGTACGTTTGGGATCGAGAGTCTCTAAAAAATGCCGAGATACGTGCAGAGCTGGCGAAATTGTTGGAGGACGATTGCGCGCGTAAGGTGGGCCAAAACATCAAGAGCGATGCGCACGCGTTGTGGTGCGGTTTGGGAATTCGTCTGCGAGGTATTGTTTATGATGCTCGCCTCATGCGAAAAATTCTGGACCCCGAGGCACAGACACGATTGAAAACGATGGCCGAGCTCGTCGGAATGGGAGGTCACAAAGAAGAAGCCGAGCAGTACTTAGAGGATGCTGAAAAGAATATCAACGTTTGCCTCAAGGTGGCGCACGCGACTTTTCACGGCGAGACATGCAAACTCACAAAACAAGCGACCCCGCGCTACGACAAAGCGATGCTGATTCTCGACAAGGCAGTCGCGGAGGATATCAGATCAACAGATGACCCGAAGAGTTTTGCGTTCGCATTGATTCCACAGACTGTGTTGCTGCGATACAATGCGGCGGATGCAATCGCAACGGACCGTCTAGTCGACTTGTTCGAGACAGATATCGCCGACTCCGAGGAGAATTTTTATGTTTGGAATCGGCTCATTCGTCCGACAATCGAGCCAATCATAGAGTTGGAAAAATGGGGAATCGCTGTCAGTAAAGACGCCATCCTCTCGTACCAAGAGATGCTGATTCTCAAACTGACCGACGCGCACAGAAAATTGATTGCTCATACAGGGCCCGATTTCAATCCCGGTTCGTCGCATCACGTTTCAGAGTTGCTCTATAAAAAGATGAAATTGAAAGTGCCGTACACAACCAAAGGCGGTGCGGCTAGCACAGACCACGAGGCGCTTGAAGAGTTGCTCAAGGTTGCGTCGGACGGTAAGAAAGAAATCATCGAGAGTCTACTCGAGTGGCGTCACTGGGATAAACAGAGAAACACCTATGCTGCTGGTAAAACTGGCTGCGAAGGAATGCTCGCGCACGTTCGAGGTGATAATAGGATTCACACAACGCTTCACACAGACGGCGCAAGAACGGGTCGCACGAGCTCGGCGGACCCGAATCTTCAGAACATTCCGAGCGGAGAAAAAGAAACTTACGACCCGAGTTTGGCGAGCATGTCGCGCAACGTCTTTGTGGCGTCGCCCGGTAATTTGATGATCTCGGCCGACTATTCGCAACTCGAGTTGCGCGTGGCAGCGATGCTGTCAGGAGACCCCGAGATGCGAGCGATCTTCGACGAGGGCGTCGACTATCATCTTCGCACAGCGCAAATGCTCGCCGAGCTTGTTTGGGGAATCAAACCTGAGCAGGTCGAGAAGTCGCATCGCAAAGCGTGCAAGGCGGTCAACTTTGGATTGCTCTATGGGCAACACGATAAACAACTCGCCGAGAAAATTGGGTGCGACGCAAAAATGGCTGCGAGAATTCGAGCGGCGGTTCTCGGACGCTTCAAGGTTCTGGCGGGGTGGATTAAAAACTGTCTCTTGAACGCGCAGAAGTACGGCGGCGCGTACACGATGTGGGAGGGGCGAAGAGCTCGCTGGCGACCGCTCTCGAAGATAGGAGACCAAGCAGATGATTGGGCGCGCGGGAGCGCCGAGCGTTCCTCGTGGAACACACCCGTGCAGGGAACCGCGAGCGAGTTTTGTGTTCAGTCGCTCGTCAGATTGATCAATTGGGTTGAGGAAGAAAAACTGGCGCCCGATGTCAGAGTGATTCTGTCGGTGCATGACAGCATCATGCTCGACGTGCGAGAAGACCTCGTGCCGTCGACAATCGAAAAGGTGACGCAAGTGATGCAAGGCTGGGAGACCCCGTTCAATGTTCCGCTCGTGGTCGATGTTGAGGTCGGCGAGTCATGGGGAAGCCTGAAAAAAATAAATTAAAAATAGTTGGTAAAAAAAATCATCGATCGGACAAGTATATAGAAAAGGGGGTCACGTGAATCTCGAAGCGGATTACTTGAAGGAGTGTTTGGAGCTTTCGCCGGTTGCCATTCAGGCAGAGTTTTGTCGAATGGCGTCGGATGTTGCCTTTTGGAATGAGGAGTATCGAAAAGTTTATCGAGCGTATTGGATTAAGAAAGTCGAGTTTGAGTGGTTCGAGAAACGCTTGAGTCTCGAGACAAGAACAATGCTTGAGACAGCCGAGTCAAAAGGCCGGGTCACCGAGGCATTGATCGAGTCGACAATGAAGGGGCAGTCTCAAGATTGGATCAAACTGCGCCTTGAATTGGTCGAGGCAGACTGCGAGCGAGTCAAGCTCATTGGAATTCTCGAGAGTCTGAGAGACAAAAAGGACATGCTCGTTTCACTGGGGGCGCACCTTCGAGAAGAGATGGCGGGCGACCCGATGCTGAAAACGCATATGAGAAATCAGCACGATTCAGATGTCGAGCGAGGTTAAAATGTCTTCTCCTGATGAGATGCAGGATTCGCGCGATTTGATGACGTCGATAGTGATGCTGTTTAAATCCGCTGGCGATTTCGCCTATAGCATTCCAAAAGGCGAGGCGTCAGAACTTTACATCGGCAAAGACCAAGGCGACCCGAGAATAAAAGTCGGTACGCCGCAAGCGCAGGTTTTGTTATTTTCTGCTCTGAATTTTACGCTTCGCTATTTTGTGACCTTGGAGCACGACATGCCGGGCAGCACGCTCGAAGATTGCGTCAAAAAAATAGCGAGCGATATTTCAGTGGCGCTCAAAGATATAGAGATGTCGACTGCGGTTCGAGAAGAGAAGGTTGACCTGAAAGGAGATATGAAAAAGTGCATTGAACAGATACGTTCCGCAAAATTACACTGACCGTAAACCTAATCTTGAGGGGAAAACACCATGCCGAATATCGTAAAATACGGAAGCTTTGACGCGACCGAGGCCGAAAAACAATTGAAGGAATTCGATTCTGGTTCAACCTTTTTTAAGATTCCAGAGGGGCGAACGGTGGTGCGAGTTCTTCCGCCTAAAGCGGGGAAAAAAACTCCGATCAAACTCGTGAACCAGCATCGCATTGTGGTGGGCGATAAAGTCATCGTTTTTCTGTGCCCCGGCGCGGCAATTTGTCCGGCATGCGCGCAATGGGAAGTGCTTCGGAAAAGCCGAAGCGACGAAGAGCGAGAGTTTGCAAAGGAGACTTTTGCACCTCGACAGAGCGCATATACAAATGCGATTGACCGAGGCGACCCCGAGAAGGGGCCACGAGTTTGGAATTTCGGGAAGAACATTTTCTCGAGCATGATATCGATTCGGAACGACCCCGAGAGCGGCGGCGATTTCACGGACCCCGTGGACGGTTTCGATCTGATTGTGAAACGCAAGGGCATGACTCGCAATGACACCAAGTACACAATTCTTCCCGCGCGCAATCGAACGCCGCTTGGCGACATGACGTGGATTGATACGCAGGTTGACCTCGACGAGTTCATCCTCACCAAAACGATTGATGAGATCGAAGACCTCGTTGCCGAGGTTGAGAGTGGAGACTTCGAGGCAAAGGAATCTAAAGCGCCCATGCGTCGCACAGAAAAAGAAGCGCACGCGTTGAAGGCGAAACCTCGGTCGAGAAATATTCAAGAGGACATTGCCGATGCAGACTATGAAGAAGACATTCCGCTGTAGGCGCGAATAGAACTCTGAGATCGATAGCGCTTTCCCCCATATCGTTCTATCGAACTCTTTGTGATAGTCGTGCCGAACCGCTGGGAGATGCTCGCGCACCAGAGCCCGAGCCATAGACGGGGCAAGTCATCAAGTTGGGCCGATGACTCCGTGTTGGTGCAATTCCAACCCCCAGCCAATTTTAGAAAAAGAGCGCTTGAGCTCGGATGGCCTGGGCGCTCTCCTCTTTTCTCATACAGAATGTGAAAAGAGGTTTATCTCGCAACGGAGAAAAAATGGCGAAGAAAAAGAAGATGGAAGACTTACAGAAAATGATCATCGCCGCAATTAGAAAACAGTTTGGCAGTGATAGCGCGGGCGTGTTGGGCGAGGGCGGTCAGAGCGATGTTGTCGAGGTTCTCTCGACAGGAATCGATGTGATTGATCAATACGTGCTCGGATGCAAAGGCTTGCCTGTCGGGCGCATCGTCGAGCTCTATAGCGAAGAGGCAGGTGGGAAAACGAGTTTCACTTGGAGTTGCATCAAGGGCGCTCTCGAACAGAACGCAATTGTTTTTTTATGCGAGACAGAGAACGCTTTGAATCTCGAACGCGCGAGTGTTTTCGGCGTTGATTTGAAACGTGTGATTCTGCTTGAGCCCGACCACATGGAAGACGCGATTGAAAAAATGGCGTTCACACTTGAGCAGCTACCGGGCAATGTGCCCACGCTCGGGGTTTGGGATAGCATTGCCTCATGCGCTACCAAAGCTGAGGTTTTGAAGGGACTACAGGGCAAAGCTATTTGGGACAGCAGAGCGAAAATATTGAGTCAGGCATGCAGAGTTTTATCGAAGCTCGCCATCGAGAAGAAGTGTAGTTTACTATTTGTTAATCAGACTCGGCAGAAAATCGGCGTTATGTTTGGCGACTCATCGACGACACCGGGCGGCAAAGCCGTGAAGTTTGCGGCATCGATTCGACTTCAGCTTTACCCAGGTAAGCACGTCGAGAATAAACATGAAGAGAAAATCGCAAAGTCTATCACTTTCTTGGCAACCAAGAATCGAATGGCGTCACCCTATCGAAAAGCGGTAGTACGTCTGAACTTTGCGACTGGTTGGGATAACGCTTGGTCGACACTCGAGAGAGCAAAGTTATTGGGGCTCGTGAAGCCGGCGGCCGTTCGAGGATTGAGAGGCGAAGCGTTGAAGCCTTTTGCCGAAGAAGCAAAAATAAAACTCGACGCTTGCGGTTGGTGTCGTGCAGAGAGTGAACCGGCAATCGATACGGAAGAGTCTGAGAATGAAGAGACGAAGAACGAAGAGACGGAGGTTACAGAATGAAGATTGCTTTCTTCTCGGATGTTCATATCGCCAACCATAAAACCCTAAACGATATTCCCTTTTTCAAGGACGCCGGAGTCTCGGGAATCAACGTTCGCTGTGCGGTTGCCTGCGGTGTTTTAGAGCGTGCCTTGAAGGCCGCCGATGACGCGCGGTGCTCAGAGGTTTTTATCGAGGGGGATTTGTTCGATGGCGCACGCCCCGAGCCGCCTGTCCTTGCGCACGTCATGCGAATTCTAGAGTCATACAAAAACCTCACAATAAATATCTTACTCGGCAATCATGAGCAGGTTGTTCTCGATACAGGCAATCACGCTCTTGGTCCGTTGGCATTTGTGAAAAACGTTCGCATTGTCACCACGTGTTCTAGTACTCGGATGGCTGGCTGCGATGTGTGGCATATTCCCTTCAGATCCGCGGCTTCTTTCGAGGCATCTTTGGCAGGGCTATTCACTAGTGGTGCAGCTAAGGAAAAGTCGTTTAGAATTTTAGGCTGTCATTTAGGGATCTGGGATTCTGCTACGCCAGCATGGGGGCAAGTGGGAACCGATTCGATATCAATCGAGCGCCTCTTGACGCTCTGTAAAGAATATGAAATTGACGCGGTGATGGCGGGGCATTGGCATCGGCACGTCGAGTGGCAACCGTTCAATGGAATTCATATTGTACAATTGGGCTGTCTCTGCCCGACCGATTGGCGAGATTCGTTTGATGATGCGGTTGGGAAAGTAACAATCGTTGACGGAGTAAAAAACAAGCAGCTAAAAACAGAGACCATTGAGATAGCAGGTCCGAGATTTGTTTCGTGCGAGAAACCCGACGCCTCGGAATTGAAACGCTTTCGCTGGTTGAGCGAGGAAGGGAGTTTTGTTTTTGCGCGCATGAGAAGCACAGACGAGGTCGGAATGCAGGCAGCATCAGAGTGGCTCGGTAAACAGAAAGAAGAGAAGGCGATTCTCGGCTATGAGGTGCTCCCCGATGATCAAACGAATAAAATTCAGGCTCGCACTGCTGCGACTTTGGCTCGTTGTGAAACTGGATTGGCGGAGTCTCTCGCGGCATTTGTGAAAAATATGCCGATAGAGGAGGGAGTGAATCGCGATAAGGTGCTCGCTCTCTCGAAAAAATATTTGAGGTTGTGAGGGTGAGATGCCTTTTCATTTTGTGAAATGTAACAAGTGCGGGCTCGTTGCTGTTTGCCTTCAGAATATCGTGGGAGAACGGCATCGAGTGGAAGCGTGTTTTGAGATGGACGAATCGCAAAAGCGGTTAGTGCAATCGGAGAAAGTTGTATGGCTTCAACCTTGTGGCACCTGGTTAAGGATCGACAATGCAGATTCAAAAAGTAGTGCTCAAGAATTTCATGAAGCACCGAGAGAGTGAAGTCACACTGCCAGAGAAAGGAATCGTTCTCGTTACGGGTCCGAATGGCTCGGGCAAGTCGAGTCTCGTCGAGGCGGTGTCGGTCGGGCTTTGGGGGAAGACTCTCAGAGGCACAACGCCATGGACCCCCGAGGACGGCGAAGTCAAGGTATTCACCAATACTGTGGCCGCAATTCGTGGGAAGCTAGGCGCAAAGATAAACTTGCTTTGGTATGACACACGCAGTGAAAACGCTAAAGAGATTAACTTCGCCTCAACGACCAAGGCACAAGAAGCGCTCGAATCAGAGATAGGCTCTCATTGGGTTTGGCAGAGAACGCACGTCTTGAGCGCCACCGATATCGCGTGCTTCACGCAGTCGACCGACGCCGAGCGGAAGCGATTGCTTGAGGCATTCATTGGAATAGAAAAGTTTGACGCAGCTCTCGAGGAGTGTCGAGGGGATTTGAGAAACACAGAGGTCTCAATTCATAAAGCCGAGAACGGTCTCGTGATGGGAACGGCGAGAAAAGAGTCTGCTCAAAAATTATTGGCGCTTTCAGAGGACGTGCTGAAGTCGTTTGAGAAGACGTTTGAGATTGAAGATCTGACAGAGTTAAACGCGCGGCTCATTCGACTAACACAGGCAGAGCGAGTCAATGCCGAGTTGATATCAAAATTGAGAGCGGAGCGGAAAGAGATCGATGAGAACGTGGCGCTCGCCGAGCTCGAGCTCAAGAGCACCATGAAATGTTTTGACGTGCACCTCAACACCACCGTTTGCCCGACGTGTGATCAAAAGATACCGCCCCAATCTCGGGCGAAGGCTCAAGCAGAGGTCGAATCAAAACGGATTGAAGTACAGAAAGCGAAGGCCGCAACCGCCGCCAGCGTTATCGAGAACGAAGAGCAGCGGCACGAGTTCGAGTCAGAGTCGAAGGACATCAAAGAAGCGCTACAAGAAATCAGAGAACGAATCTCGAAAGCGAAATCTCTCACAGAAGAAAAAGTTCGATACGACTCACAGAGAGCGGGCGCATTGGAGCGCAAAGAGAAAGCGGCAATAGACGAGAAGGCGGCAATCGAGTTCGAGAAAAAATGGGCTGATATTTTACAGGCTGTGATAGTTGATTTCAAAGAGCTCGGCGTTACGGAAAAGGTGCTCGGCACAAAAGGCGTTCGCGCGCATGTGCTCGGGGCGACGCTGAACGCCATCTCGGAAATGTCGAATACGTGGTTGCAGCGTATCGCCGGCGAGGGGTTGCGCTTGCGTTTGTCGCCCTATCAGGAAAAGAAATCGGGCGGCGTGACCGATTCAATCAGCCTCGAGATCGAGGGAGCCGGCGGCGGGTATGGCTACAAGGCGGCGAGCGCGGGGGAGCGACGTCGAATTGATGTGGCGTTACTCTTCGCTCTCTCTGAGATCTCGAGTGCGGCGCACGGAACAATGGCGGGAACGCTGTTCGTCGATGAGTGCTTCGACGGTCTTGATTCGGTCGGCGTTCCGAGGGTGATTGAGGCGGTTCGAGAACTCGCCAATCGTCGCGCGGTCGTGGTGATTTCGCATGACGAAGATTTAAAAGACTTGCTTGGTCCAGCGTTACATTTAAAAATCGAAGATGGAAAACTTATGAGTTGATGGGGGAATAAAATGAGTTTGCGAATAGAAGGCTTGCCCATTGATGCGTTGCAAGACGCTCTTAAAAATCCAAAATTGCACAGCGATCAAATTGAAAACAGCATCGGTCGTTTTGGTTATGTTGAGCCGATTGTTTTAGATGAGCGAACGAATCGAATTGTGGCGGGGCACGGGCGAAAAGCCGCGCTGTTAAAATTGAAATCATCAGGAGGACCGCCACCCGCTGGTGTTGTCGTCAATGAAAATGGCGATTGGATCATCCCGGTTATTCGTGGCTGGTGGAGTAAGAATGACAAAGAGGCTGAAGCGTATTTGATTGCAAGCAATCGATTGGTTGAGCTCGGCGGTTGGGATGAAAAAGAACTTGCGTCGATGATGAGTGGTTTGCAAAGCGAAGATTTGTTGAGCGGCGTTGGCTACACGTCGAGTGAAGTCACTCACCTCTTGAGCGAAATAGAGCGTCAAAACTCGTTTGAAGGAATGTCAGAGCCTATTTTGAATTCTGTTTGGCAAATTGTTATTGACTGCTCTGATGAGCCGGAACAAGAAAAATATTTGAATGAGTTTATCTCAAGGGGTTTGAAATGCCGCGCGCTCATATTGTAGTCAGTTCTCCGATTGTTGTTACGTCAAAAGTTTTGCAATTGCGTGGCATATTTGATGTTCCTCCGAGCGAAAATGTTTCTTCAGAATGGGATGTTGATCTTCCACTCGACGAACGAACTTGGAATGTTGGTTTAATAGTGGGCCCAAGTGGCGCAGGCAAGACGACCATTGCACGTGAGTTATTCGCTGACGCGTTGATGAAGCCGTTTGAATGGGACAAAAACAAAGCGATTGTTGATTGTTTTGATAGTGAGTCGATTAAAGATGTCATTGAGCTTTTATCTTCAGTCGGTTTTTCTTCACCGCCTTCATGGCTGAAACCTTTTCACGTGCTGTCAAACGGAGAGCAATTCAGAGTTAATATTGCAAGAGCTCTTTCAGAAAATAAACAGTTGACAGTCGTCGATGAGTTCACGTCCGTTGTTGATCGCACTGTCGCACAGATTGGCAGCGCCGCCATTGCGCGAACCGTGCGAAAGAGAAATCAACAGTTCATCGCGGCTACATGTCATTACGACGTGATCGACTGGCTTCAACCGGATTGGGCATTCGAGCCGCATATAGGGAAGTTTTACTGGAGGGACCTTCAACGAAGACCAGCAATCAGTCTTGACATTAAGCGAGTCTCTCGTGAAGCGTGGGAAATATTCGCATCGCATCATTATTTGAGTCGTACGTTGACGAGATCTTCGAGGTGCTTTGTTGCGTTTTGGAATAATATGCCTGTTGCGTTTACGGCTGTGATTTATTTGCCGCACGCGACATTGAAAAACAGTTGGCGAGAGCATCGCACTGTTTGTCTTCCTGATTTTCAGGGCGTTGGTATAGGCAACGCAATGAGCGACGCAATTGGTTCGCTGATACGCGGCCTTGAAGGGCGTTATTATTCTAGAACTTCTGCGCCGGGAATGATTGTCTCAAGAAGAAGAAGCAAGAATTGGAAGACAACCATCATTGGGCCTTGCTCTTTGCAGAGATCGGGGTCGACGAAAGTTGGGCAGGATTGGACGGCGGATCTTGTCAGACAAACGGTTGGATTTGAATATGTAGGATCAAAGATGGATTCAAAACTTGCGTGGTCACTTTGGAATGAGAAAGTGTAGACTTGATTTGAGAGCGAGGCAGCGAATGAACTTGTTAGACTTGCAGTTGCTAGGTGACCACGAGAAGTTGATGACGAGCGTCGAGCACGAGCTTAAACTGCTTGTGAAAATAAAGCCTGGTATCGACCTCGATCAGAAGGTTTCGCTCCCAGTCGACGCTTCGCTCTGCCTGCTCTTCGATTGTAGTGCATCGATGCTCGTGAATGGCAAGCTCGACGCCGCCATCGATGCGGCAAAGATGATCGCGTCATCGGTCAGCGAGAACCAAAAGTTTTCGCTCATCGCGTTTCAATCGCGCATTCACATTCTGCTCGACAACGAAACGGTCACCGATGCGAACCGCTCCGAGATTCTCGCTCAGATAGACGCCATTCGTGATCTCGCCGGTGGCTCAACGAATATGACCGACGCGATCACAGAGGCAACGCGCGCCTGCGAGAGAGGTCAAAAGCCCGTTTCGGTCGTCATCCTGTTGACCGACGGCGTCGCCGATTTCCCGGAAACGGCAAGCGCGGTTGCCCTTGCCGCCGCCGAGTCAAAGGTGCAACTCTTCGCGGTCGGAATGGGAGCCGACTACAAAGCCGATCATCTTTTGCAAATGGTCACGAGCTCCAACGGCGTGGTCTTCGCTGCAAACGAGAGCGAGAAAATCAAAGAGACGTTGATGGGAATCGTCGGGCGCGTCGAGAATTTCGTTGTGGCGAACGTGCGCCTTGATCTCAAATTCGCATCGGCGGTTGAGGTAAGCCTCGCGTACAAGGCGGCGCCCGAGCAGGCGTTCCTCGGCAACCTAAAACTTGACAGCAAGCGGACCGCAAAATTTATTGTCGGGAATGTCGAATCAGAAAAAGAATATTCGTTCTTGGTTGTGGTGGACGTGGAGAGCGCTCTCGCTGGTACACAGACTGTGTGTGAAGCGACCGTTTTTTACGACGTACCCGCGATGAACCTGGTCGACCAAACGGAGAAGAAACTCTTCTCGGTCGAGCTCGTGTCGGATAGGAAACTGACACAGCTAGCAAACGCAGAGGTCTCCGAGGTCTATCGTCGAGTGACGATCACTCAACTCACTTCCTATTTCACGACCGCGCACGAGAAATTTAAGAAGGGCGAGGGCAGTATCAACGAGGTGACAAAATATCTCAGAGTGTTAGTGAAGCGGTGCGCAGAGTTGCACGACGAAAAAATGAGACAGCGCTACGAGGCGATACTCGACGAGATTATCGCAGAGGGGTTGACCTCGATGGACGCCGTCAATCGCGTGGTCGTCGAGAGCACGGTGGTCGCCGCGCGCCCCGCGTTCTTGAAACCCGGTTTGCAGGTCGAGAAGAAGGAGAACTAACATGGCAAAACGATGCCCGACTTGCTCTTGCGTGACCGAGAACCCCGAGGCGATCAAATGCGATTCTTGCGGAGGAGACTTGCTCTCGGGCAATTTGCCTCCCCCGCCCGATCTCTCCCCGCTCATTCCCGCCGAAGCGCTCGAAGGCTCAGAGGCCCTCACCGTCAACGCAAAGGCGCCCGATCTAGTGAGCACCCCAACCGAGGGGGAAAAACCAACAGCGGGGCAGCCAGAGCCCGAGGAACAGCAATGCGAGAGCAGCGTAGACGACAAAGAGAACGCCGGCGCGCCACCCTCGCAGGTCGTCGACACTGCCGAGCAGAAACGCGATGAAAAAAATCAGCAGAGTGACGGTGACATTTCCAACGATGAGATCGAACGTCATGGCGATGCGCTCCTCGTGCTCGACTCGAACGGTCGAGAGACCATTGTAACGCACTGGATCGAGAGTGACGTGACGCTCATCGGTCGAGAGGATCCGCAACGAGATATTTTTCCCGACCTCGACCTCGGAAAAGTTCCCGGTGTATTTTCACAGGGAGTCTCACGTCAGCACTTGCGCTTATTGCGAACGACCGAGGGCGACAAAGTCGTCTATAAGCTTTTTATTTTCAAGGGGAGCACGGGAACGCAACTCGGAGCCGACGTCATCGACCCTCGATTGTACGGGCACAGGATCGCTGTCGAGCTCGGGTCGGTGATAGTGCTCGGCGGGCGAGTGTGGCTCAAGCTCGTGCGACTCTGACCGTGTGTTGCGATCTGTTCGATGCGGTTATCGACGCGATAGTGCTGGCACTCGTGGTTTATGTTTTGTCGACGATGAAGTGATTTTTTCGCGGGAAGTTTGGACACTGCCAGTGAGAATCAGGAGTCACACAACCAGTGAATAAGAAGACGCCATCCGAGGTGTGTCGCGAAACGCACGTTCAAGCGTGCCATAACTGCGACGATTTTAATTGCGGTGATAATCTTCAGCATACACAACCAGTGAAATGCCCACGATATCCACCGCACGACCTTTGCGCGACCGCAAAAGCGCATCTCGCGGGCGATAGAGGAGCCCACGGGTGCGACACCTGCGAGGCAGAGATTGCCGCGATTATGGCGAGGACGAGCGAGATATTGTCAAAGCGACTCTTACTCGAAAAAGAGGCTAAGCGATTGAAATTGTTAAGCGAAAAAAATAGTTGAGCGAAGCGCTTGCATAGTTCGCTTAACTCGCTTATACTAGTTACATAAGGTTGAGAAACAGAGAGCGTGTGACGCTCAAGGATAAACAAGATGAAAAATTCACAAGTCAATCAAGAGTTTTTAGCGAGAGCCGATGACGCAACCAGGCGAGAGATTCTCGAATCAATCGCGCGACATTACGGCATCTCTCAGAAAGAAGCATTCAACGAGATCGTTGGCGAGAATGCCGAGCACTTGTTGGATTACTTGGTAGAGCCGATTCGCTCTGCCGTCAGCGTGCTAATGCAGAGGGCGCAGGTTCGTGAAATGAAAACCTGGGCGGACGTAAGAGCCAACCATTTCGCTCGAAGAGTCCGGGTGCCGTGGAAGATAAGTGATTGAAATTGCTAAGCGAAAAAAATAGTTGAGCGAGCACTTGCATATCTCGCTCACTTCGCTTATACTAGTTATATAAGGTTGAGAAACAAGAGAGCGTGTGACGCTCAGGAGATACAAGATGGAAATCAAAAATCAAAGCGCATATGGAACAGTAGCGGTGAATATCACGACCAAGCTTCAAGGCTCGGAAAAACAAATACAATGGGCGGAAAAAATCCGATATCGCGTAGTAGCTGACATCGTGAGTCGCATGACTGAGAGCCCGGTAGCGATGCGTGCGGCAACGCCTGAAGTCATCGCACGATTTGAGCAGGCGATTAACGCGGTACCCGCCGCAGATTTTTGGATCAAAAGTCATCTCACTTTACGGTTTGACTTGCTCAATAAATTATTAGCGGCGATTTAAAGCAGTGAACCTGGCGCATGCCGCCAAAGGGAGAATCAAGATGGAAACCTATACAGTCATAGCGCCACCGTTTCCCCGAGAAGACTTTGACGATCTCGACAAGGCGATTAGTCACGCCGTAGCTGTATCGAGGCGCTCTCATCATCAATATGGTGTGACGGTATATCGGGACGATGCCTTTATTGCGCAGCTAGGGCCCGCGGGAATCGAAATACTACCCACTGTAATAAGCCGATTAAATGGTGACACGCGAGCAATAGTCGACGATCTCTAAGCGATTGAAATTGCTAGGCGAAAAAAATAGTTGAGCGAAGCGCTTGCATATCTCGCATAGGTCGCTTATACTAGTTACATAAGGTTGAGAAACAGAGAGCGTGTGACGCTCAAGGAGATAAGATGGAAAGCAAAATTATCGTTAAGCCGGTTAAAACTTGGAGCGACGGTCGGACCTGCACAGAATTCAAGGTCGAATGTTTCGCCGGTGGCGACGTGATTGTTCGCGCCCTTGATCCAATTAGCGATACCTACACGCTTCATCACTACCTGACAGCGCGTCAGATAAAAAACCTTGTGAAACTGGCGAACGCGCAACGGTTGCTGATAGAGGAATATCAGATTCAAGACATGAAGCGGATTCAAGCTTTGAGATTGTCGAATTCGACGGCAACTCGCTTAGGAAATCTCCCTGCGAAAATTAAATAGTTGAGCGTGTGACGCTCAAGAAGAATCAAAATGGAAACCCCGAATGTTGAAGTCAATGATGCCAGCAGTCTTGTCGATCTGTTCGACCGATGAGATCAGCGTAAACAACCTAACAAAGCGAGCTAAACCATGGCGACTAAAACCCTGAAATTCACCAACCACGAAGTCGACTCAAGTGGAGATGAAGTTTGCAGGTGGAGAGAAATCACAGAAACCCGTGAGGGTTTCTTCACAGTCGTTACGGTGGAGTTTGGCGAAACAGTCCAAGAGGATGATGTCCCTACCGCGAGAGCGGTAGGAATGGTTAAAGACTGGGATAAAGCGGATGAGACGCTGGCGGAGGCGAAACTGTACGTTGACGCATTAGCTTATATCAACCGTTTCGTGTCGTTTTTGCGTCGACACGATGACCAGATTTGACTAACGAGTAGAGATTGGTAATTCACAGTTAATGGCGCATGGCGCCAAAGGGAGAACGAAGATGGAAAAGCTAATCGAACACCGCAGCATCAATGGGCGTTCCGGCCTCGAGATAATCGGGTCGGAAGAGCTGAAGGGTCGCAAGATTTTTAAGGGGACGATCGTCTCCCTCGGCCGGTCGGCCGGCGTATCATGCTTCCGGGTCGACCCCGGAAATGATTGGGTTGTTGTTGGGGGCGATCTCGCTCCCGTCGAGGGGGCAGGGTCGTCGCAGATTGCTAGAGAGGATTTACAAGGCAACACCCTTTGCACCATCCTCGCGGTGAGGGAGGGTGGAATTTACAAACAATTCGAGTACAAAAGACGGGGGCTGCAGTATCTGCAGATCGTCAACGGGGAGGCCCTTGAGGTCTCCCCCGCATTTCTGCTCGACGCGGGCATAGTGCAGCCGGCGGTCGCGCCGGTGCCCGCAGTTGTCGCGCCGCCCTTCAACACGGCATTCGCCGCCGCTCTGGCGAAAATATCCAAGTAAACCGGCAGTGAACCTGGCGCATGGCGCCAAAGGAGAATTAAAATGAAAACCCCGAATGTCGAAGTCAATGAGGCTAGCAGTCTCGAGGATCTGTTCGACCGCATCAAATCCATTCACAACTACGATCGCAGACATGAGACGCACCTCGCTGAACAAATTGATATGACCGATCTTCCCATTTTCGGGGGGGTGACCCCCGAATTCACGAGCGCCGTGTGGTCGTGGGATGAAGAGTCACTTCTCATCGGCGAGGGAATCGATGATCTTGAGATCGTGAATAGGTACACGATCTCGAGTTGCAAAGAAGAGATCGAAATCTCGGGAGGCATCCGAGAGGCAATTCAAGCGGCGGTTGAGATGGACGACAACGGCCAGGCGGCTGGCGGCGTCGCTGTTTGCGAGGATGGCGACGTCATTGTCACGATTGATTTCCCGGGCGCGTATACTAGCAGTGCAGCTGTTCTTCAGGGGCAACGCAGTGAGATGCCTCCCGAGGTCGTTGAGCTCATGAACGCCGAACTCCGCGAGAAAGTGCGTAGCGAAGGGGGAAATGACTCGGCGGCTGAATTTCTTGGTCGCTATTGCGAGCTTCACGCCGAAAAATTTGGCGAGTATTTCAAGTGGTAATTCACTGGTAGTCAATCAGCGTATGACGCTCAAGGAGAAAATAAAATGCGAGAGAGTGTCTTTGAGACTTTGTTGATGAACGTTATCGAGGAATCTGATGAGATCGATGAGAAGAAAGCGATTACAGTTTCGACTTTCTCCGCCGAGGGACTGCTCACGAGTAATCGCGGATTGGTTGTACGAATCGGCGACGATGAGTTTCAGTTGACAATAGTAAAGGCTCGCTAAATGGCGCATGACGCCAAAGAAAGAAATAAAATGACTCACGAAGAAAAGAAAACATTGCAGGCGATCTGGAATAAGACTCTCGAGGATTTTTTTGAGTTAAAAAATAAATTGAGGCGGCATCTTCCCGCCCATGAATATGAACGACTTAAGGCGTATGGAATTGGAAACGTCGAAGCGGGGCTTGGTGAGGGTGATGCAATGGAGTGTGCATGCACGCTCAAGAAGAAGATTAAAGAACTGCTCGAAGAAGAGAATGAAGAAGAGTAACACTATCAGTGAACGCGCATGACGCCAAAGGGAGAAATAAATGGTTCATCGAAATGAGGATGGCAGCATTCATTGGGGGGGGCAACAATCAGGTTTTTTTTCGCGCTGATTTTTCCAGCGCGGAACCCGAAGATGATTGAGGGGAGGGCACTCACGCCCTCTGAGAGGAAGAGAGCGTAGCACTGCTGGTGAAGCACTCGGGCGAGAATTGTCTCGCTCGATATTGCAGGGCGCCCGGAATTGTCTGGGTATGGGAGCACAAATGGAAACGAAAATGGTAGTGCGATGCCACGAAGTAGAAGTTAACCATTTTTTCCTCGATTGGGCGACGCCCGATCTCGCTGCATATGCCGACAAATTCGGTGTGCCCCCTCAAAAAATATTCGTTACGGTTAAAGGGACCGCGACCCAATTGAGTGCCTACGGGCGCATCGATCTCACTACTGGTGAAGTGGTCGATAACACGAATCATCAAACGCTGTATTTGCTCTGGCATTTGTTCGCCAAGGGCGATGCGGTTTCGCCCGAGGTCGAGATGCCTCTCGAGGAGTTTGAAAAGCTCGTGGCGTACTCGCGGGATTTTTCGGAGGCGCGTGAGATTCAGTCTGAGATTATTGATTTTGAGCGAGTGCTTAGTATTTGTCGCCCTGGATATGTGCCTATCGACCCTGATACTATCAGTCGCGCGGAGGAAATGCGCGTTATCATGCCTTCGCTAGTGACGCGAATGACTGAGATATATCAGACCAATTGCGCGGCTAGGCTTGCGGCATCGATAGCAGAAACAGAAAAACGGGAAAAAGAGATCGCTGAGCTTGGGTCCGGGTATAGAGAGAAAAAACAGCGCATCGAAAAATTTCTTCGCGAGGGTTTATTGGAAGAAGAGGGCGCGAGTGAGATTGCCAATCAATTTCGTGATGGTCTTCTCGCCGAAGATGATTTGCGCAAGTATGCGCGGATTATTTTTTTCGCACCGATGGAGGAGTTTGCGCGCTACAAATCGCTTGAAAAAGATGAATGCCCCGAGTGTACGGATTCTTGTTATCAGCGCTCGGTTAGCTTTTACGCCGAGAACGCAGAGGCACTCTCAGTAGATTTGTATCCCATATATACCGCCTTCGTCGCAAAAGTGCGTGGGTTGCTTCCGCAGGCTAGGTGTACTTTGCGCTATCATCAGGTCACGTGCGAGAATTGCGAGGGTGAAGTTTTCCCGAAATACGCCGTTCTTGTTTCTATTGATTGGGAAGGACTGACCATCAGCCGAGAGTATGACCCCTTCTCGACACAGCAATAAAATAACTTTCACGCCCGGTGTATCTTGCCGGGCGTTTCTTTCGGAGATAAAACATGGACGACCTAGATAAAGCATTGACAGGTTTAGTTGAAAAATATTTGCGCTCGCATAACATGGAAAGTCACTTGCAGGACCAGCTCGATTCACACGTGGTGCTAGCAGTTGATATTCGTCTAGCACTTCGATCCGCATACTTGCATGGCTTCCAGGCTGCGGGCGGATTGGTCGCAGAAAACCCGCCGGAAACGGTTTTTCGTGACCCTTTGCTTTGCGTGAAAGAAGAGCCAAAACCAAAGTGGTACGTACCCGGCGGGTCTTTGCCGGGGGAAGGAAGAAAGTAGTAATTTTGGCAACGCTGGAATTTTTTAGCATGAAATACGAGAGAGCCTCGAAATTCAAGGCCTCGAATTATTTTTATACGGAATCTCAAGGGGGGGTGATATCGATATCGAGGAGAGCGGGGAGGACTTCATCATGGATACCGCAACGGATTTCAGCGCGGCGACGGGTGTACTCGAACAACAGTTTGCGCTCGTGAGAAAGGCCGTGCAAGACCTTGAAGACGAGTGCGCTATCATTTCACAACACGTGAAGGAGGTCAGAGTACTAGCAGAAATTTATCGTAGGTCGCTCTCGCGGGTGACCTTGCAAGAGGTGAAAGATGAGCAGAGAGAACGAACGGATTGAAAATTTGATTTCACACGCCGACGCGCAAAAAGAGGAAGCGCTCTTGCGTCAATGGCGAGAAGGACACCTCGGTCACGAGCAGGCGCTCGCCGAGCTCAAGAAGATCATGCTTACTCGATACGGTCTCGACACGTATCCGAGGTGGTGTTCGATGCGCCCCGTCGACGTTTGCGACTCGGAATACTGCGAGGACAAGGACGTCAAGTTCGCGAGCGAGCATGGCAACATCGCGTGCACGCCCGAGCAATTCGAGATCTACGAGGAGATCAAAGAGAAGCTTCCCGAGGGTTGGTCGGCGACTCTTCGAGCGCACGTCGGCAGATGCCAGCGATGCGGTGCCCGTCGACGAATCGTCACGTGCACGATAGGAATGAGAATCGGAGTCGAGGTCTACCATTACGAGGTGACGATCTCGAAAATATCGAATAAACTCTGCCGACAGGGAGAGCCTATCTCAGAGCAGTATGGAAAGAAAAAGTTCTCAAAGCGATAGTTTCACAGGTAGTTAATAGCGCATGGCGCTCAAGGGAGAAAAATTATGGGAAGAGAAATCTATCGGGTGCCTCTTGATTTCAATTGGCCTTTGCGCAAAGTGTGGCAAGGCTTTCTGAATCCGTACTGGAAGCAATGCGCGCATTGTGGCGGCACAGGCGCAACGGCGGGCGACCGCTGGTTCAATAAATGGTTGGAAGAGTTTCAGATATCGGCGACCAACCCCACGGATGCCAATAGAAACGCACGCGCAAAAGAACTCCATGAGTTATTCGTCGCGTTATCGGGCGAGCCCAAAGGAGTGGTACTTCTAGAATGGGGACAGACGTTCAGTCTCAAACAAAAACTCCTCGAGATAGCAGGTCTCCCCGGTTGGGGAAGGTGCACCGCCTGTGATAGTACGGGCATCGATGCCGCGGTCAAAGCAAAGTACGAAGCGTGGGAGGAAGAGTTGCCGCCCGAGGGTGAGGGGTATCAGCTCTGGGAAACGGTAAGCGAAGGCTCGCCCATCTCGCCGGTATTTCCGACGAAGGAAACGTTTGTCGACTATCTCGTCACGCAAGGTTACTCGAGAGAGGCGGCGTTGAATTTCGTCGAGCATGGATGGGCTCCCACGATGATGGTGAGAGACGGAATGGTTTTGAAAGACATCGAGTCATGTCGATGATGAAGAGCGAGGAAGCCAGCGGCGTGGACGGTGACACGCACGCGACCAGACGTGAGCGAAATTCAAAGTCGGGAACCCTAGGTGACTGGGGGATACAGGAAACCCGGCCGTGGCCGACAAGGGCGGCGTCACACGATTTAGCAGGATTCTGGGCAACCCGGATGTCCCGGTTCGATTCCGGGCCGTACCGCTCAAGCGGGTTCGACTCCCGCCTGGCTTCCTCATTTTGTTTCCCCGCACACGCGGGGCTGAACCGACCGCGGGCATGGTGCTCAGTTGGGTCTATCAGTATTCCCCGCACGCGCGGGGCAAAAGAAAATGCCGCCCGACCTCCTCAGAAAAGATCGAGCGGCACGCAATTCGGAGGACTCAAGAATACGTAACAACGCAATCGTACGCAAGCTGCGACGCAATTGAAATGTTTAGGTTCCTACAAAAATCGTTAGAAATCGGCAGGTTGCTGTTAAAATAGTTAGAGGTAAAACTACGCAATTCGGGGGTAGCAATCATGAAAAGCCTAGCGTTGGCGATGCTCATATTCACGGGCTGTGGAATCGAGGCGGTCATATGCCGCGAGGACGCGCTCTGTTTTGAGTGCAAGATTTCGAGCGATGGCGGTCTCGTCATAGAGCAAGACGAGCAGGTGGCGAAGGCGGCGAACGGAAATGTTTGGATAGAGGACGCCGGCGAAGCGCCCGATGTTGAGAGGCGAATTATCGAGATTAAGAATGCCGAGGCGTCTTGTTATTTTTACAAGTGTCTGAAGGAGTGCGGCCGATGAAAACCGAAATCGACTGGCGCGACAAACAGGGAGAGTCAATCAGTTTTGAGAAGTGGACCGAGTTGTTGAACGATAACACTTACCGTGTAATTGGTTTGACAGGCGGTAAGATTCGGGTGTCGACCGTTTGGCTTGGGATTAGTCACGGTCAGAATGACAAAGGTGCGCCACTTATTTTTGAGACGATGGTTTTTGGCGGACCGGATGATGGCGAATGCGTGCGCTACGCGACGGAAAAGGAAGCCGTGCGTGGGCATTTGCTGAGAAGGAAGAGGGCGTACAAGTCGACGATGAAGGTAAAGGGAGAACCATGAGCCATTTCATTGCGAAGTGTTCCGAATGTGACGAGGTCATAAGCCAGTGCCGCTGTATGTGTTGCACTAAGACTGTGCGTTATACAATCTGTGCGAAGTGTCGGAAAATCCTGCGCGCTTCTTTGACTAGATGGGAAATAAAAATATCTGAAGACTAGAGAGGAAAGTGAAATGAAAATCGCGGGCGAGCAACTCTATCTCGTGGCTTCGGTCGAGCGCATGAAGTTGGTGCGTGATATCGGCGAATGGGCTTCCGCAACCATTGACATCGACATCGAACATAAAATCTTCGGCCCTTTCAGTTCGTACGAAAAGCGAGAGGCAATGCACGCCAAAATCATCGAGATGTTTTTTAATTATATCAAAGGCACGCTCACGATTTTTCGGCTCACTCGCATCAAGAGGAGTTGGATAAGCGACGACCTTCGAGACTGCAAAGGTCTCTCGGCGGCAATCGCATTCGCGAAAAAGAACTATAACAACATTCCCAAAATTCAAACGAGCGGTTACCTCGGCGAGAAGCCGCGACGCCCCATCGGCAAACCCTATCGACAGAGAGTATGAGAATGAACAAAGATATTTGCGATTTTCTAAATGCCGTATTTGACGGTGAGAGTGTTTATTACAAACTCGCTATCGAGTTATCTGATCAAATCGAGTGGTCTCGCGGGCGACCAATACCAGAATCCGTAGTCGATGCTGAACGAGATTTGCATTGGCGAATGCGAGGACCGTGGGGACTAAGACCTCAAGTTGGGGAGTTGAATGAATTTTACACTCGGTTCTATTACGGGAAATGGTTAGTCCATAATCACTACGTTCGTAAGGGACCGTTTTTAGTAGGCTCTTGTAAAGAGGCTTACGTCATGGCGCATTACCTTAATGCTTTAGAAGGATATAAATAGAGGAAGACCGCAATGGAAACGATTGAAGATCTTAGAAAGCGTCTTCGCAGGACCTCACTCGAAGTCGATGGAGGCCGAGGACTATTCGAAACGCTCGAGAGGATAAAGGGAGAAAACGCTCGTGCGTCTGGTACGCAGGCCGTGGCGAGCTTGATTCTGGAGATGGCGTGCTGTGAGTTGGATCTTTGCGCCGACGCCTTCGAGGCATGTAACCATGCCTCCGAGGTTTTGCGCACTCGACCATGTGGATGCGGAGCGGCGGCCAAGAGTGTCCGCGCCGTGATTACTAGGTGGCGAGAGCAGGTAAAGACATGAGCAACGACAAGTGCAGGTACCACGGATGCGATAATCATAAAGGCCAAGTCGAATTCTACAGCGAAGATGTTTGCGCGCGTTGTCATGCCGAGGACATCAAATACGCTGCGTGGCTTGGGGAAAAGCTTGAGAGGATAAAGGAAGAAAACATGAAATACGCTGCGTGGCTTGGGGAAAAGCTTGAGAGGATAAAGGAAGAAAACATGACCGACAAATATAAAGGTTTGGTAGTGACATTGGATAAAGATTACCGCGACGATGATGCCGAATCGATTATCACTGCCATCAAGATGATCAAAGGAGTGCTCGAAGTAGTGCCCGCGGTCGCCAATCACGCTGACGATTGCATTATCAGAGAGCGTGTCGCGAAAGAGTTAGAGAGGGAGATTACAAACTACAAACCGGGCTTCGAGCCTTGAAGGATGAGAGAATGGGAATCACGATAAGAGATACGCCGCGCGCGCACGACGAGCACATTGAACATATGCCGCCGGGAACGCTCTTCAAGATCGACGATGGTTTGCCGACCACGATATGGATGAAGTTGGGAAAGTTTCTCGTGCCGAAGATAGATATTCCTCAAGTGATGGTCAATGGGTTGCCCGAGGGCGACTGGGATAAAGCGAAGGTTAATTTTGAGCAAGAGGTCGATGTTCTGGATGAATGCGCGGTGAATTTGTCGTCGGGCCAGGTCATGGCATTCAGAGCTCATTGTCATTTTTTAATCATCGACGCCGAGCTCGTGGTTCATGGCGAACATCGAAACCTCGTAGTGCGCTGACGAAGGAATAAATGACAAGGAGAAACACAAATGGGCTGTGATATCAATCCGTACGTCGAGGTCAAAACCGATGGGAAATGGGCTAGTTTAAACGCGCCCGAACCGTTATCGGATCGCAACTACGCTCGCTTCGCCTTCTTAACGGGTGGTGAAGTTATAAACGATGCAGGTGTTCCGGCAATACTTCCAACGCCACGAGGTTATCCAACAGACGAAGCGTCACCCCGAAACAGACGTCGTCCCTGGCACAACCACGCGGGATACAACGCATCTTATTTAACTTTGAAAGAGTTGCTGGCTGTGAACTATGGGCAGACCTTCACGGATCTTCGAGTAAACTCCGAGACGACTCTTTTGAATGTCCTCGACCCTTCGTGGTTTTATATTTTAGCGAGTTTGGAGGCTATGCTTGGGGGAAGAGCCGCGGACGAATTGCGGATAGTGTTTGATTTTGACCAATAGAAACGGAGAAAAAATGAGTGTCACTATTTCATTGGGCACGACCGATGAAGGACTTGAAAGAAAAGAAGCGAGCATAGTTGCGATCTTGAGTCTGTTAGATAGAGTTCAAGGATATATCATCAATCCTTCCTGTTCAAACAGTGAACGTCAACGACTCCTCGAGGAATTTACTGTGTTCATGTCAAATTGGAGGATCGATTGAGCGCAAGAAACGACCCGGACGAAAGCTTCGTGGGGCAGGTCATCGAGAGATCGATGGCGGACGACATGACGATGACTTCGCTCGCAAAGAGTGTGGTGGAGGAGATGCCGTCGATTAAAGAAGACCAGCAAGAGGAAAGTATAGAAACAATCCGAGAAGCACTTCGATCCGCATATTTGCTCGGCGTTCAGACCGGGCGACTGCGATGAGGGAATGAATTGATTCAAGACAAGCGTGTCTCGCCGGGCATCCGGGCTCTATGGGCGGCCACCTATCTAGAACACGCCGGGCTTGAGAAGGCCTTTGTCGACAGGGCGTTTAAAATCGCCTTCCGTGATCCCGACCTCTCAGATTTGATAGTCGAGTGGTCCTTCACTAGCGGCCCGGAGAAGAGCAGGATTTTGCGGCGCATAAAAGCCATCGTTGGTGAAGGGGAATGACAATGGGAATCCTACTCGAGACGAGAAAAAGAAATGAAGGGGAATCATGAGCAGCGAATGGGGAAGAGATCAAAACGATGCCGCTCGAATAGAAATGGAGAAGAAACGACAAGAAATCAGCAATGCAAGGGAAGATTCTTTGTTGCGAGTTCTCGCGGAGAGCGTGGCGTCGGTGATCGAGAGAGACCCGCATCATTGGTCGCCCCGCCCTTGTCAGACATGCCGGGCTGTTTCCACGCTACTAGGTCGGCCATTCGGTTGCGAACGCGTAAGACTTTGATGCGCGATTTGACGACTCCAAGTTCCTCTTTTATACGGGTGTCGTCTAATGAAGACCAGTGGTGACACTGAATGCTGGTACAAAGCCAGCCACCCGTTCCTAACTTCGATGCGTGAATTGACGCCTCTCAATTCCCCCAGAATAACAGCGGTTGCACTGCCGGATAAATTAGGTCTAAGATATCGTCTTATTGGATAAGCCTGATTTTATCACTGCTAGTGCGGGGGAATTTGAGTGAGCAGAAAAGCGATCAGTCGTGAACTCTACGAGCAGATGTTAGAGGCGTTTCGAGAAGAGCCCGGCAATATTAGTTACGTGGCGCAAAAATGCAATGTTGAGTATCGAACCGCCACAAAGTGCTGGAAGGTCGGCTGGGAATCAAAGTACTTCGATCCCGCGAAAGATGTCGTCGAGCAAGAGCAACTCGAGGCGAGATCAAGAGTGGCGTCAGAGAAGGCGAAGCGCAACCTCGAGACAGCGTCAATCAAATCAGAGGTCGTTCGACAAGACGCGATAGAGATCCGCACGCATGAGACGAAGATGGTCAGAGGAGCGCGAGAGAATTGCATCGCGCTCATGGCCTGCTCTCAAAAGCTTCTAGGCGGCGCCTTTCAACTCGCGGCGAAGCTCGGCGAGCAACTCAAGACAGAGCAGCTAGGCGTAAAGGACGGGCTCGCAGTCGTTGCGACAATCGGCAAGCTCATCAAGGACGGCAACGAGAGCGCCAAACTCTCGCTCGTGTTAGAGCGCCTGCTCGTCGGAGCGCCGACCGAGATCATTGGGCTGACGAATATCACCGTCGAGGAAGCCGAGTCAGAATGTCGACGCGCGCTCGCCACGATCGAGATGGCGAAAAGCATGGGCGCCGACGCCGTTTGGAATCCCGCGCTCACCGAGTCAAGTTCAGAGGTGAATGCCGAATCAAGTGCGGACGCAGTCGTCATCGAATCAGCGGGGGGCCGCAATGGCGCCGGCAACCCAGTTCACTAACTCGCGGTCGGACCTATTCAAAGGCGCGACAAGGGCGGCGAGACAAGTAGAGCTTGAGCTCGCCCGAACGGTTCCGGCAGTCTTCAATCAGGCGGTGCTTCGCAACGAGCGCACGGGTCAGCGTATCCAACAGAGCATCCCTCAGAATCATTGGCACTCGCTCGCCAATCGACACAATCGATTGCTTATCTGGAGTCACGTCGAGAGCGGCAAGACAAACCAACTCTCGATAGGGCGAACTCTCTTTGCCATCGGTAGCGATCCCGCGTTGCGAGTAGCAATCGTTAGCAACACGTCGGCGCAGGCAGTGAAAATCGGTTATGCGATCCAGCAATACATCGAGAAATCGGAAACGCTTCACGAGATCTTTCCCGATCTCTTGCCCGACGAGCCGTGGAACAACACCGAAATGCAAGTGCGCCGCAAAGTATTTTCAAAAGATCCGACGGTCTTCGCGTGCGGCATTCACGGAAACATCACGGGCGCGAGAATCGATCTCCTCATTCTCGACGACCTACTCGACTTCGAGAACACGAGAACGAAACGCGGTCGCGACGATCTCTGGGATTGGTACGAGTCAACTCTCGTCGACCGCCTCACAGAAAATGCGCGCGTGATTTGTGTCGGCACCGCCTGGCATCCCGACGATTTCATGCACCGCTTGGCAAAGACGCCGGCATGGAAAGCATTTCGATATCCAATCACAGATGAGAATGGGAAACCTCGGTGGCCCGATCAATGGTCCGAGGAGCGCATCGCCCTCAAGCGTCAAGAGCTCGGCCCGATTCAAGCGCCGCGAAAACTCGACTGCATAGCGCGCGACGATTCCGAGGCGAGGTTCAAAAAGGAGTGGCTCGATATCGCGCTCAAGAATGGCGAGGGCAGAGCGCTCACGTTCCAGCTCGACATCATCCCGTACGGATGCCGCGTTTATACGGGCGTCGACCTCGCCGTCAAGAGAGGCGATGCGAACGACTTCACCGCGATGGTGACGATTCTCGTTTATCAAAACGGGTGTCGGGAAATCATCAACGTCGAGCGAGGGAAGTGGAAGGGCATCGATATTCTCAAACGCTTGTTCGATGTTCAACGGCGCTATCAATCAATCTGTGTCGTCGAGAACAACGCGGCGCAAGATTACATTGTGCAATTCGCCCACGAGATGGGACAATTCGGTCAGGCTCAATTGGGAGTTATTCCAATCATCCCTTTCACAACGGGTGCAAACAAAGTCCATCCCGATTTTGGTGTCGAGTCTCTCTCGACCGAAATGGCAATGGGCAAATGGTCGATACCCAGCAGCAACGGCCGAGTGCACGCCTCACTCGAACCGCTTGTGGACGAGATATGCAATTACGACGTGAACGCTCATACTGGCGATTGTCTGATGGCGATGTGGTTCGCACGCGAGGGCGTTCGCATTGGTGACGTGAAGGTAAAATCAGGCTATATCGATTTGATGTCGCGATGATTTTCAGGAGGGGGAATCAATGTCAGAAAAAGTTTGTATAGACTGCGAAGCGCCCGTCAAAGAGGGGCAATATTGCGAAAAGCTCGGCGAGATTCGCTGTCTCAATTGCGTCTTGAAAACCATGGATCTCATTCCGCCTGTGCCGAGCGCCGTGATATCGATGGTGAATAATCTCTTGAATGCCGCTCGCGCTCGTTCGAGTCAAGCACTTCATCCCGACCCGCTTGCGCTCGATATGAAATGCTCGGCGCGTCAACTCTCGATTCTCTTGCTCGGACACGCGCAAGCGATCTCGATGAAGGCGTACGATACGCAGGCAAAATCAGACGTCGACGGTCGACTCGCGGTGCTCAACGAAATCGATCGCATTGTCGAGCTCGTGCAGAAACTCGACCTCGTCGCCGACAGAATAATCGCGAGAGGCGAATGATTCGACCCGTGCTCATTTGGCCGACGACTAAACTCGAGTCGAGGTGCGAGCCCGTCGACGAGATTCACCTCGACCTATTGCGCAAGGGAAACGTTTGCTGGTTGCGCACGCTCATGGCCGATCTCGTCGAGACGCTCGCTTGTTTCGGCGGCTCGGGATTGTCGGCGCCGCAATTCGGCGAGCTCGTGAACGTCATCGCGATCCGAGTCAAGCACAGCCAACCAGAAGGCAAGGCAGACATCGAGGAAATCATCCCGATCGTCAATCCCTCGCTCAAGCTCCTAAACGGGGCTCAGTTGATTTCAGAGGAGCGGTGCTTATCTTTCCTCAACCATGTCGTAAAAATCAAAAGGGCGAGAGATGTGGCCTTATCCGGCGTTGGTCTGGACGGTCACGCAATTGAGATCGGGGGCGATGGAGCGTTGGCGATCTCGATCCAGCACGAAATGGATCATCTCTCAGGCACCGTGCTCACGGACTACGAATCGCAACTCAAACGCGATCTCATTCGAGTCAAACTCGCGAAATTGAAAATCAAGGGCCTGCGGTATCGAGTGCCCACAGAAAGGCAACCGACATGAGCAGCGCAACCCGCGTCGATATGGGCCGAGTGAGCAGACTAGTGGGAGCGATCGCGCAAAAACTCGGTGGGCGAGTCGGCGATCGCGCCGCGCAGGCAGTCACCAATCAACGCATCGCGAGACTCGGTCTGACGCCGCGTCAGCAAGAATTGAATTGGTTGTGGGCGTGGTATCGATGCCAGCATTACGATACGAGAAAATGCGACTGGAACGGCAACGAGGTCATCGACCCGATCGAGATCGAGGCGATAGCGACAAAAGGATTTCTCCCGCCCGGCTTTCAATCGATGTCGACAAGCGCGATGCCGAACAAGTTCAGAAAGCCAACCGCGCCCTACGCTCTCCCAAAAGTCATCGTCGATAGATTCTCGGGATTGCTTTTCTCAGAGCGTCATCACCCTCAAATTCGTATCGAGGGCGACCCGCTCACCGAGGACTTCGTCGGCGCATTGGTCGAAGAGGCGCGCCTTTGGCCGCTCATGATGCTCGCCCGCGAGTACGGGGGCGCGATGGGGACGGTCGTTATCGGGTTTCAATTTATCGATGGGCTTCCTCGAATCGAGATTCACGACCCGCGTTGGATGATTCCAGACTTTGAAGACGAGCTCGAGCTCGTGCTCAAATCGATCGAGAAGCGACACATGTTCACGAAAGAGATTCTCGACCCGAGAACGGGAATCAGGCAGCCAATTGATTTCTGGTATCGGCGCGTTATCACGAAAACATCGGACGTGCTCTGGGAGCCCGTGCCCGTCGACGATGGCGAGGAGCCCGATTGGGAGAACCTCGCGCGAAAAGAAGTCGTTCACGGTTTCGGTTTCTGCCCGGTGCGATGGGTGCAGAACTTGCCCGTGCAAGACGATATCGATGGCGACCCCGATTGTCAGGGCGTCTATCCGCTCATCGAGGCAATCGATGCGCTCATGTCGAGCGGATTAAAAGGTACGCAGGCGAACTGCGATCCTACCCTCGTGATCACCTCGGCCGCTCGCATGGACGAGATCATCAAGGGTAGCGATAACGCGCTGCACATTCCGAATGGCGACGCGAAGTACCTCGAGATCACAGGGCAGGGCATCGAGATCGCAATGAGCAAGATCGAAATGCTTCGCAAGCACGCTCTCGAGGTCGCACAGTGCGTGCTAGAGCACCCCGAGCAGTCACAGCGCACGGCGACAGAGATCGAGAGAGCGTTCTCAAGCATGCTCGCCAAGGCCGACGTCATGCGCGAGCAGTACGGCGAACGTGGCGTGAAGCCTCTCATCCTCGACATGATCAAAGCGATTCAGAAACTCGGCGCGGGGAGCGTGCAAGAGGACGGGTCGGTCTTAAAACAGACCATCAATCTCCCGCCGAGCGTCACGAAAAACGAGAACGGTGTCTCGATTCAGAAGCCGCGCGTGCTCGGCGCCGGTCCGAATTACTCTCTCAAATTGCAATGGCCACAGTATTTCGACCCGACTCTCACAGACGTCACAGCGGCGACGAGTGCCGCGGGCAACGCCAAAATGAGTGGGCTTATCGACGACGAGCACGCGACGAAATTCGTCGCCGAGTATTTCCATATCGAAGATGCGCAGGGAATGCTGAAGAAACTGAAGTCGGAGCGGTTCGAGAAAGACGCCGAACTCGAGAACATGATGCTAGGCAGAATGCCTAGCATTAGAAACCAGGAATTGTCAACGCAAAAACCAGAGACGCACGAAGCGGAGATCGAGAAGGACATTCAATCGACCGCTCTCAACGGCGCGCAGATCGCCAGTCTCTTGCAGATTCTCATGTCCGTTCAATCGGGATTGCTCTCGAGAGAAGCCGCTATCGCCGTCATCACAGGGTCGTTCCCAATGTCATTCTCGGAGAACACAGCGCGTGAAATTATTACCGCGATCGATGTTCGACCCTCAGAGTTACAAGAGCCGCCGCCGGGAGGCATGTCATGATGAACGTCGAGCATATCGCAAAGATTTGTCACGAGACGAATCGCGCCTATCGAGAGGTGATCGGCGAGACAACCTTACCGAGATGGGAGGACGCTCCCGATTGGATGAGACAAGCGACAATCGAAGGCGTCATCTTCCTGCTCGAGAATCCCGGTGTTTCCCTTGCCGAGCGCGCGCATGAGAATTGGCTGCATCGAAAAGAAAAGGACGGTTGGAAATACGGCATCGTCAGCAACGCCGCAAAGAAAGAGCATCCGTCGATTCTCCCGTACTCGATGTTGACGGAGAACGACCGGAGAAAAGATGCGCTATTCATCGCGGTCGTTCACGCGTGCGTTCCTCAGAGTTTTAGAATTCCATCATCGATTGAGATCCCAGTCGTTCAGGAGATGTGATGATCATTGCGGTCGACTTCGATGGCGTCATCGTCAATCAGGATCGCGCGTACGACGATTTCGAGTCGCCGTTGCAATTCAATCCCGGCGCGCGAGAGGCGTTGCTTGAGCTCAAAGCGGCGGGGCATCTTTTGATTTTGTGGTCGGGTCGGTTGAGCAGCGCGTTGCTCGTCGACCCTTCGCTCGACCCGCTCGTCAAGGCCGGCAAAAAGAAAGTCAACTTCGAGTGGTGGCGCAATAGCAGTCTGCCGATTCATCAAGCGCGCGCGAAACAAATGCTCGACTTCATCTCGAGATATTTACCAGGAGTGTTTGACGCAATCGATGATGGCGCGGGCGGGAAGCCGAGCGTCGACCTCTTCATCGATGACAGAGCGATTCGATTTGGGGTTGGTCCATTCTCGGTGGCGTGGGATTATATCGGGCATGTGTACGGGGAATAGTGCAACATTCATAAGGGAGAAAAAAATCATGGCAGTCAAACGACAGAGGCAGGGCAAGACGTATCACCTCAAAACTTTTATGGGCGGGCAGATGACGCCGAAGGAAGCGCATATCAAATACGCTTTCGGCGGTCGCGCCTGCGATAAATGTGGGGCGCCCGCTGAGGTTTGCGTGCGAACGTTCGGCGATATCAAAGAGGTCTCGCGCCGCTCGCCACAATTCCTACTGCAACTCGCCCGCGAGAATGATGGGCAAGTGCCGATGGTCGATTTCACCTATGGCAAATTCGTTGCGATGGGGCGCGCCTACGCGTGCAAGAGTTGCGAGAAAGAGCTCGAAGTCGAAGCGGCGAAAGCGCCATCGTGGTGTTTAGTTGAGATCGACAAAGGACCGAAGGAAACTATTACCGAACAGGTCGCGACACAATTGAGCGAGGGCGCATGAGCAAAGAACTTGCACGGTATGTGAAGAGCAAAAAGAAAACGTCGCCCGAGGAAGAGAAGGCGCTCGCCAGCATTCGCAAAGAAGCAGCCAAGGCGGGAACGACTCTCGAGTCGGACGGCGAGGGCGGGCTCTCTTCGTCGCTAGTACTGGGAGTGATGCGACGCGACAAATACACGTGCAAGGTTTGCGGCGGAAAAGAAAACATCGGCGTGCACCACAAGGGCGGCATCGTCAAATCGAAATGGCTCAGCCAGATGGGGCACAAGAGCACGCCCGAGAACCTTGTCACTATCTGTGCAAGTTGTCATGACAACGTTCATGAAGAGGCGAGAGAGGAAGGCGTCGACTCTTCGCAGGTCACGCCCGAGGGCGATAAATAAATACGCTTTCATAAACTCACGATAGGAGACACTCAAATGGCAATGATGATCACGAACATTTCCGGCGCCGCGATATCGCTTCCGTACCCCTACTATGGAATTTTACGCCCGGGACAAGGAATTGTATTCGAGGATACCGAAGCAAATATCGTTGCCAATCTCGGCGGCGCGCAGGTCGTCGATAGCATTTTGAAAATCACTGCCGTTCCCGGTGTTGGAATCAATCCGATCTCGACGCAACAGAATCCACCCGTGAACGTCTCGCAGATATCGGGCAATCTTCCATTGACGCAAACGTCGGGGACATTGCCGACGACACGGCTCTCTGGGATTCTCACTACTTCACAGATAGCGTCACAGGCAGACGCAATATACTGGGTCGACGCGGTTCTTGGAAACGATGCGAACGCGGGAACGACACTCGCTCCATTTAAAACAATCGGTAAAGCGACCGCGCTCATCCCGCACGTGCTCAGTCACAATTTCACAATCAACATCAAAGCGGGAACCTACGTTGAGTCAATCGAGATCACAACGCATATTCAGAGCTCGAATGTCACATTGAAAATCGCCGGTCAAGATTGGGCCGCGATCACGCCAGCGACAGGAATTCAGACGGGAACGTTTACAAGCGTCAGCGGAAAATTCGTAACGAGCGCGAGCGCAGGTTGGGCGGTCAATGATCTCCAAAAGAAGTTTGTGAAATTGACTAGCGGTACACAGATCGGAAAATATTTTCCGATTGCATCAAATACAATTGACACTCTCGAAGTCTGCGCGACCAACTCTTTTATAGCGGCATGTAACGGGTGCACGTTCGAGTTAGTTATGCCCGCAGCAATTGTTCAGCCAAGTGGAACACCCAACGGAGACCCGATCAGATTAAAAATTTCAGATCATAGAGTAAGGCTCTCCAGCATTCGCGGAATTGAAATCAGCGCTTTGCAGTTAATCGGGCACACTGTGCAGACTGGTTGTACGGGCGTCATTACAGCTTATGGGATGGCTAAAATATATGTAACTAGTTGTTATTTGCAATCGAGATCTTCAGGTACAAAAACAATTGAATGCTATTTAATGAAAGGCTCGACAGCATTCTTTCAGTATAATGTTCATGATAGCGCAGTGAATGCCAATTCCGGTATGAATTTCGGCGCTGGCATTATCGCCGATGTATCGGCGAGTTTTATTCAACCAGGGTTGGGTCAGAGATCTTTGGCCATAAAGAACGAAGGTTCATATGTGTTCTTTTCAAACGGCACAGTAATACAGGATTTTGATACGCTGAATTTTCCGGTTTTCGATATAGCTTATGGCGGAAATGCCTTTTTGAATTTTAATGACGTGGTGCTGCGGAATAATAGCACGATTTTTCGCATAGGCAATCATGGATATGGTTTGGCATTCTCGGTCACAACAATCTCGGGATGCAAGTCTGTTGCATTTGATCTCTCGACATGGGGTTCAATTCAATCGGGCAGTCGTGGCTTCAATTCGTTAGTGCTTGCGGCAAGCACTAAAATTATTGACGGACTCTCCGATGCAATTCGTATCACGTGCCCCTATAACAACATTGCAATCGGTGCAAATGTCGACATTAGCAATAACGCTGGTTGGGGTGTCAATCTCGCATATCCACTTCCGGGAAATGCAATGGGTGGCGCTTTTAACAATGTTGGTGTGGCAGCCAATACCATAATGAGCGGTAACGCTCTCGGCGATTTTTCTATCGACGGAACAACCGCATTATCGCTCGCCGCATTGCGAGCATTGCCCGGTAAGGTTGCGACCGACGCAAACTTCTTCAATCGTATTTTCTCGGAGTAAGAGGGGCACGTGGCATCGGCGAAAAGAAAATACTATCAGCAAGTGATGGAGGAGCATCGGCAAAGACTCCTCCGTCTCTCTATGCGCCGAGGCGTATTTCCTCTCAGTCGCATGTATCACGAGGCCGCGATAGAGCAAGAGGCGAAGCTCAAAGCTCAATTAGGTCGCGGCGCGAACACGTTCACCACGCATCAAATGCGTTTCGTTCTCGCTCAAATCACAGACGGGCAGGCAACGCTATCGGCGAAGATGGCGGCAGAGCTCGGGTCGGTTACGCGAGAGGCGCAGAAGGAAGCGGTGAGCGGGCTCTTGAAGGACGTCGGGCGACTCGAGAAGAAGTTCACGGGCGCCACGATTGAATTGCCCCTCGAGGAAGCGTCGAGGTTCTATGGAATCATCGATAAAAAAAAGAGCTCTTTGCTTCGCATGCACCAGAGCAGCATGGCAAAACATGGCGCAGAGACCGTGAAGGCGGTTGAGCGAGAGCTCGCTATGTCACTGCTCACGGGAGAAACTCAAGATGAAGCAATCGGGCGCGTGCTCCCCGCCATCGAGAGCGAGTGGTGGCAGGCTGAAAGAATAGTCCGTACAGAAACAGCGTGGGCATACAATGCTTCGCACCGAGACGCTATTGAAGACACAGCGCGTGAAGTTCCCGGAATGAAAATGCAGTGGGAGGAAATGGTCGACGAGGACGGGAACCCGTATGACGATAGAGTGGCAATCGATTCACTCGCAATGCACGGGCAGGTCGCTGGCGTCGGCGAAATGTTTTACATGCCGCCCGCGACACCGAAAGGCGAAGCGATACCCGAATCATTGCAAGGTCAAGAGTGGGCATTCCCGCCCAATCGACCGAACGACCGCGCGGTTGTGTCGCCATGGAAACGCGACTGGGGAATTCCCGGTTGGGTTTGGCGAAACGGAAAGCGTGCAACTGCGCTATGAGAAAACGCCCGGCGAAATTGGGGCCGTCATTCCTAAAAGTTTTGCGGCATGCAATTCGACAACGGCACCCGAAACGGAAATACAAAATTCGGGACGATGGGTACGTCGAGGTTTTGGTTGGCCGACGCGGATATATTTTGGAGCATCGCTTCATGATGGAGTGTCATCTCGAACGCAAATTGAAAACCGAGGAAGACGTGCATCATAAGAATGGCAGGTGTTGGGATAACCGTCTCGAGAATTTGATTGTCACGACTCACTCGCAACATTTGAAAGAGCACTATCGAGAGCGACAAATCGATGTGCTCGGCAGATTCAAAAAGAAGATCGCCGTATGACTTCTTGTCTCGCCAGATTGTTTTGGTGTACCGTTTCGCTGTTATCTTTTGACCGACCGTTAAAGGGGAAAAACAAATGCCAATTCCTGCGAAGAAAATGAACGCGTTCATTCAGCAGAATAAAAAGAAGCCGCCATTCCCCATGAAGGCGAAACAAAAGTTTGAGGCCGACGAGGACGCGAAAGAGAATCCCAAGGTCGAAGAGCCCGAGGAAAAAGAAGAGGGCGAGCAGGAAGAGGATAAAGATTATTCGGCCATCGTCGAAGAGGAAGCAAAGAAAATCGATGATGGAAATCCCGACGAAGAGCTCGTCGAGAAGATGCAGGGATTTGATTTTGCGCTCGATGATTTCCCCGAATGGGTTACCGACCAAGAAGATCAAGACAAGTGGAACGATGCCAAAGACGCGGTCGATCCCGAGGGCGAAGGAATGAAACACAACGACCCTTATCTATTGATCGCACACGTGTACAAACGTATCGGCGGCAAAGTGGCGTGACGAGTACTTGCGCTCTGGTTGTATTTGTGGATAGAGTCAGCGATATGGGAATTGAATTCAATTTCAAAGGGGCGGGAGATTCAAAAAAAGTTTCTGTCGAATCTCCTTTTGATGCGCAAATGCGACCGGCGTTAAAAGACCCCGTATCGCAACCATCGAAAGAACTCGCCCCCGGTGAACCTGGAATGATCGTATGGAAAGATTTTGAATCTCGACCGCTGACACACAGTAACCTGCCGTTTGAGATCAAGAAATAGAGGACGCAATGGCGATTCATCCCGGCGTGAAAACGATTAGGACACCGCGAACACGAGCTCTTGAAATTGGAACGACCAAAGAAGGATTCGCCCAGCCTTCGTCTCTTTGTTCGCAATGCGGCGAGATGCTGACGACGGGAATGGCGCAAGCGCCGCACGGTCACTATGCCGAAAACATTCCGCCGATGGTCGACAAGCAAAACAGTTTTCAGAAGAAGCCTTTTTAGTTTGAGCGGGGGAGGGACGCATGCCTTGTGCAATTGAGCTTGCAAAACAGGCCGAGCAGTCGAGTCAGAAATCAGTCGTCAACGTTTACGATTCCGCGATGGGATCATACTCGGAAGTAAAAACTCCACCACCCCCTACAACGCCAGCCTTGCCGAGTCCGCCTTCACCGTTCGGCGCGACAAAGTAATAGCGAGCGCACGAAACACCAATAGGAGAACGCCAATGCCTGACCAACCCCTCTGGGTCGAATTCGCAAACGCTGGTGCCGCCTCTCAGAAAAGTGCCGTCGAGCTTTTCGATGAGCGCTATGGGAAATACAAAGACGAAGTTGCCGACAACAAAGACACCGAATCAAAACTTCCACAGGCTTCGTTGCCGCAGGCCCCCGACCCCTCGCCTTTTAAGATTGGCCCGGGCTGATTGCTGTGAACCTTTTTTCGTGAGTTGAGATGGCCGACCAATTCGTTTTATCCGGCAGCTATACCGTCACGCCGCTCTCGTTGACGTCGCTCGACCCTTCGTTGGCGACGCCGATTGATGAGCCGCTTGCGTTGAAGAGCAAACAACCCTCGGACATAACACTCTCGGTCGATACGCCGGTTGCGGTTCCATTCGGAACGCTTGTCAATGCGCATGTGGTAATTTTGAAAGCGCTCGGCGGCAAAGTTAAAGCGCGTTTGACAAGCGCGGATGGCACGACGCAGGCAATTCCATTCGACTCATTTTTGATTCTGATGTCGCAAACGGTTCCGATCACGGCAATCGATCTCACTCGTGTTCCGGCGACCGCAACAATCGTAAAAGTTTTTTTGGGCGAGAAAGCGTAACCAATCCTTAAGGAGCAAAAATGCCAACTACAACCACTGCCGTTGAGACCCTGAAGACTGTTCTGAACGAAGCCAACCCCAACAAGATCTCTGACGCGCTCGCCAAGATCGACCTCGGCACGATGTTCACGGCCGTTGAATACGACACGGGCACGATCACAGGCGTTGCCGGCGTGACGATTCCAGGCAACGGCGCCTTGCTCGTTCAGAGCGCTCGTGTTGTCACCTCGGGAACCGGCGCCAGCGTCGGAACCTATCTCGCGGGCGACTCCGCTGTGACTCCTCTTCTTCCCCCCGGCGGCGCCTCGACGGCAGTTGGAATCGCGGCTCTCTCAGTCGACGGCAAGACGATCACCTTCCCGAATACAGTCACCCGCGCAGTCATTCGCTACGTGCCCAACACTGTCGTCGCACTGACCGAAAAATTCGCCAGCGTATAAGAGTCGCTCGCTTATCCACACTTATACAATGAGGTTGTTTAACCGTAGGCTCTCAAACTATCGAGAGCCGAATCACCCCAAAAGGCGGAATCGCGCTCTGAAATAGTCGACGGTCATTCTGTCGTTGCAGATACGTGACGACGGCGGTGAACAGTCGGTGAATACAGACGGGATACCCCAAGACAAGGACACGACATGCTTGATGGGACGCAAGAGGTTCAGACAAGCGGTTCACCACCGCTCGGCGCACCAGTATCAATCGATCCTATTCAGCCACCGATGCCGACCGAGCAATCGGAAAAGCAAAATGGGAACGGGCAACAGTCGGAATTCTCGACGACCGGGAACGGAAAGAATTTTATCGTTCCGCAACACGCATTCAAAAAAGCAAAAGATGACGCACGCGAAAAGGGCCGCAAAGAGGCAATCGACTCAATTGTAAAAGAGCTCGGCTTATCGAGCGTCGATGAATTCAAGGGGCTGATTCAAGGCGTCAAGAGCGGCAAAGTCAAAGCGCAACCGCCACGACAAGAAGTTCAGAAAGTGGATTCGGATAAGAGCAAACCCGAGAGCAACAAAGAGGCGAGTCAACTCTTCAAAGAGCGCAGCAAGTGGCAGAAGACCTATGAGTCACAGAATCAAAGATTGAGCCAAGAGTCACGAGCTCGAAAAGATCTCGAGCAACGCCTCGAGGCAAAAGACGCTGAGATGGCCTTGATGGCGGCGGCGTTCACGGCTGGTATCAGAGACGATGTCTCGGTCGAAGTCGCGATTCGGATGCTGACCAAACACGTCGAGAGTTTGAGCGAACAAGACCAAGCGAAATTCGATGAACGGAAATACTTCTCGAGTCTGAGAGAGTCACACCCAGTTTTGTTTAGCGAAGTGGTTCGGCCGGCGACAACGGGAAATGGGAGCAGCAATGTCAATGCGCCCAAGCCTGGAACGCTGACACAAACCGCAGCGGTACTAGGGAAAAAAGATGCTCGAAAAATGAACCCACAAGAGTATCGAGAGCATCTTCTTTCACAGGGCTTGAAGCTTAATATTTGAGAGCACGTCTTCGTCTTGCGGGTCACACAAGGGTTCGCCGGAACGATGACGGCAAACGGGGAAGTTTAACAAACCACAAGACGAGGACGCAATCATGACTGATTTTTCAATTATCGTTCAATCGCCAGAAATCCGAGCAATCGTTCAGGAGAACACCCTTGAGCGCGCCTTTCATGATGCGCTTTTCCCTCGGCTGTTATTTCGCGGCGAGGCGACTGCCGAGTTGTGGGCAGGCCAGGTCGGCGACAGCATGACGTTCACGGGCGCAGGGCTCATCAAGCCGAAAACCAAGCCGCTCGTTCCAGGATCCGACCCCGTCCCCAGCACGTTCACGAGCGAGCAATGGTCCTCGACTCTGAATCTCTATGCGGACGCGATCGATACGAATATGCCGACCTCGATGGTTGCGATCGCCAATTTGTTTTTGCGCAACGCCCAGCAACTCGGTCTCTCTGCCGGTCAGTCACTCAACCGCCTCCCGAGAAATCGGCTCTTCAACGCGGCCGAATCGGGACACACGGTTGCCGATGGCCCGCAGGGCGCTGTCACGACCATCTCTGTCAAGCGACTCAACGGGCTCACCAAAGCACGTCGACCCGACCTCGCGCTTGGAAGCCCCGTTCGATACGATGCGGTCAGCGCAAACAATCCGCTGAAGATTCGGATTTGGGATACGACTGGCGCCGGCGTTGAAGTCTCTCGAACTATCGTTGGCTTCTCCGCTGCTACGGCTGGTGATGAAGTTGGTCCCGGCACGATCACAATCGCGGGCGGCGCTGTCACGGTTGCCGATCGCGCGTATATCGTCTCCGAAGATCGAACCTATTTGGTTCGCGTCGGCGGCGGCATGAAGATTGACGATGTCGGCAGCACCGACCTCCTTCGCCTCTCGGACATTCGAGCCGCGATTTCGCGTTTCCGAACCAGCAACGTTCCCCCGATGCCCGACGGGAAGTATCACTGCCACCTCGACCCGACCTCTGAAGCCCAAGTGTTCTCGGATCCAGAATGGCAGCGTTTGCTGACCGCCTTGCCCGATTACTACATGTATAAGGATTTCACAATCGGTCAACTCCTCGGCACCGTGTATTTCCAGAACTCTGAAAACCCGATTCCTGAAACCGTCGATGGCGGCCTCACGGCGACCTACTCGACCGACGAAGCCTTCGCCGGCGAGCTCTTCAATACCGGCGCGACCTCGGGTGTCAAAGTTCACCGCGCTCTGTTTGTCGGGCAGGGAATGCTTCGTGAGTACTACACCAACCTCGATGAGCTGATCACCGAGGCAGGCATCACGGGCAAAACCGCAGAGCCAAGAATTACGAACAACGGAATCGAAGTCTTCACAGAGCGGATTCAGATGATTCTCAGAGCGCCTCTGAACCGTTTGCAAGACCAGGTTTCTACCGCCTGGAAGTTCATCGGCGATTGGCCCGTCCGCACGGACGTCACCACCGGCGACTATGCTCGTTACAAACGAGCTTGCGTTGTTCAGCACGGCGAATAAATTTCCCTCTTTTAAGCCCGCGCCGACTTTGTGTTTGATTCGGCGCGGGCGGATAATGAGTTCGCATGCTGATGGTCGACAAACCTTTGCTCAACCATTGTGTTGAGCATTCCTGGCGATGGCCTTCGGGCCCTTGTGTGCTCCCGCGTAGGAGCCAGTTCGCCTATCTCGATCCGAGCATCTACCAAGACGCTCACGCAAAGATCGAGAACTCGGGGCTTCGTGCCCCATCCGTTGCTCTCGCAAACCCTGGCTTCGTGCCATGGAACCGCAAGAGCAACAATCGACAGATGAACTTGCACGCGAAGTCGGTCACTTCTCGTCAGTGCTCATGGGGCGCCATAGAAGATTCTCACTCCTCGGAGCGTGATTCCTCTCGGCATAATTCCTGGGATACGATTCGATTGTTTTTCAGATTCTTCCCCCACGATCGGGGATCAAAGATCGGATATGAAAAATCGCGAATCGTATCTCCTGTCATCTTTTTTAACTCTTGACGGAGGCACAAAATGGCCAAGGTTCGAATGGTCGAGGAGACAAAATTGGAAAATAAAATTTATGCGCCTCCCGTTGTAAAAACGCAAAGCCCGGCTGAAATTGCCAGACTGCTCAAAGAGGATTCACCTCCGAAAGTCGAGCCCACTGTCGAGCCACCGCTAGTGCAGCCCGCCCCATTGACGGGAAGATATTTGGTGCTCGAGGCGAAGATCGTTTCCTTCAACGGCCATATCACTTTTTTGCCGAAGGACACGCTCGTCGACGATTCGAGTTATGGGCCGGGAGCAATCGAAAAACTTCTTGCCGCAGGTGTGAAACTAGAAAAGCAGGCTTGATCAATTGAGGACCTATGCCTCTCGATGCCGCTGAAAAAGAACGCTGTCGTTTTCACCTTGGCTATCCTGAAATTCAGGCGGCGGCGTCTATTCAATTCGGCATTCCTCGCCCGATGCAAACCGCATTTTTGGTTGAGTCGGCGATGAACTTGATCATCGAAGAAGCGGTCGACAGAGTACGACGCATTTTGAAAGTGATGGACGATCTCGAGACGAAATTGATCGAGTCTCAAGATCGTCTCGCCGCGATTCAACTTTCTGATTTGCACTTGCGCGACAACGAGCCCGACCAACTCGAACACGAATATGTTCGATGGGGTTATCGGCTTGCGGATCTTGTGGGCGTTCCAGTTTACGTTTACTCAACTCGATACAGGAGTTCATTCACTGCGGGTGTTAGTTCTATACCCGTTCGTCATGGATAACGCCGGGAGGGCGAATGGCAAAATTCTTCGACCCAACCAGCGTCCAGCTAAACAAAACTCTGGCACGTCGATTCATTCCGCTTGCAGATCAACTCCGAGATCTGTTGAGCAAATTCGGTTTGCGCCCCTACAAGGTTCGCATCGTCAGAGCGAAATGGAGCGGCGGCGAGAGAGGCGTTGGAACACTCTCTGAGATCTCCGAGCTCGTGTTGCTCCCGACACCACGCATTCATGACCTCATCAGTCTGACCGAGATCGTTCAGCCGGTCGGTCTCGATGAGATCGGCGCGGTGATGCTCGACGAAATCAGCGGGCGATTTACCGAAGACGATTTGATGGGGCGCGATTCGGACGGCTCACAGATACCGCTCGACGAAGAGATGTTTTACGAGGTTGAGTTTCCGCGACCCGATGGCAAGGCGGGACCGCGACGAAGATTCTATCCACGCTCGGCGCCGCACTATGCGGCCGGCAAACTCCAATGGATGGTTCACCTCGAGAAAGTTCACGAAGACAGAGCTCGCGTAGGAGACCCCGAATAAATGGCTCACTACGTCACCATGGGCCAATGGGCCAAGTTTATGTTGGAGCTCGGCAAAGACTACGAGCCGACCGTTCGCCGAGGAATCAAATCGGGCGGCATGCGCTCGTTGCGCGTACTTCAAAAGGCCACGATGAAGGCGCCAAGCGGCGCTCATGGAACGGCGGGGCAGGGCATCTATGGCGCGGTGAATACGGGGCAATACAAACGCTCGTGGAAATATACCGACACAGCAGAGGGCGGCAAGGTCTTCAATAACGCACCCTACGCGCCCATCATCGAGTACGGTCGACGACCCGGCAAGGGCATCTCTCAGGTTGGGCAAATTGCGGTAGCGACTTGGGCGATGCGAAGGCTCGGCGTCGATTATTCAAAGGCGAAGGGGATCGCCTATTGTCTCTCGAGAAAATACAAAAGAGTCGGCTTGAAAGGGCGCTACGTTTTGAGGAACAGTCTGCCTGAGATAGAGACTGCCATCAACACCGAGGTCAAAAATCAAATCGACCGCACGTTAAAGAGGCTCGCCGGAAAATGACATCGACTCCTACAGGCGCGGTGGTTTCCTCGAAGGTCGGCACAGTCCTTGTGTCCGATCGAACCGCACCCATTGAGCCGACCGCTAACTGTGAGACCGACACGAGAACGGCGCTCACTCGGGGCCTCTCAGAATATCTGAGTCAGATAAAAATTCAGATGCCCGGCGGTCGAGAGTTGCGATTGAAACGAGTCATCGAGAATTGGAGCGAGCCCGAGGATGTCGCGACGTATCCATCCGCGCTTGTCTACTCGACCGAGGCGGGCGAATATGATGCAAGTCGATTCACCCCCGGTTTAAACAAAGACTACAGACTCGCCGCGCCCGATGGTCGATACTTTGTGGTTTTGGCGGAAATGGTTTTGAATCTGGTTGTGGATGTTTGGGCAACCGACCCGAGAGAGAGAATGGGGCTTGCGAAAATGTTGGAGGATGCGTTCAATCCATGTGACTGGATGTATGGGTTCAGACTGGACTTGCCGCATTACTACAACGCGCGCTCTTCATACTCTTTGAAATCGATCTCGTACGTCGACGATTCGGCCGATGCGATGAAACGATATCGCCGATTGATTTTCACTCTACAAGGCAACATTCCGTTGATGAAACTTGTTGCCTATCCCGATGCTCGGTTCCAGCATAAACTCACTGTTACAGACGACCCTCAAATTTCATTGGCTGATGACTGTTAGAGGAGAGAAATCATGTCAGGATTTGTTCGCAGGTATGGAAGTTTTCCCGGGCAAGAGACCATCACTCTGATTGAAGGCGTTGTGATCGTCGACTTGCCGCCACCCGGCGCCGTGAATGGTGTCGGAACGGGAACGGTCGCGGTCATCGGTGAATTTGCTGACATGACCTACGCTGTTTCTGTCGACACAACGGGTGTTGTTACAACCAAACCCCAACCCGTCGAGGTCACCTCGGCTCAAGATCTGCTCGACAAACTCGGCGGATTCGACGAGTCGATTGGCGACACCGGCATCAGCGGCGGTTCTGGATTCATTGCTCTGAGAAACAAGAAGTTCTCGAGACTCATTTGCGTGCCCGTGAATCTCGCAAGCGCAAACGCTGTGAGACTCTATCGAGATCTTCCGACGAACAAGAGCGCCACGAATCCCACGCCAATCGTCACTGTCTCTGCCGGTTCGGTTGCGGCCGGGCGTGAATTCAAGAGCGGCGTCAATCGAGTTAAGGTCGGCAAGCGCTGCACGTTCACAGGCGTTGGCGCGTACTCGCAAAACGTTGACGGTGCAGTAACAGCGGCCGGCGCTCCCGCGCAATTCCAAACCTTCACTTCGGCACTCGGCGGATTCTTAACTGCCAACGGTGGCGTCGGCGTCAAGAAGGGCGATTTCTTGGTGCTCGGCGTAATTGGCGGCGCGGGTGCACTAGGTGTGAATGCCGCAACCTATCGAGTGAGATCTGACCCGACTCTCGCAACCGCGTTGGTCGTCGAGAAACTCGACGGCACGAACTTCGATTGGTCGACGACCACGGCGCTACCCTATCGCATTCATCCCGCGACCGATGCCGACACGGGCGTCGGCGAGAGCGACGATGCTATCGCGTGCACGGTGCCCGCGCGTCCTCTCGATGCAACGATTCTCGCCGCGACGACCATCAACCCCACAATCGTTCCCACAGCGGGAACGGCGACGACTTGGGATCCGCTCTCGGGTCTTCAGATGAGAACGCACCCGACCGGCGCTCTCACGTACACCTCGACGATTCAGGCCGCGAATGCTGTCAGCGATGCAACGATTGACGCGCTTTATGCGCTGTGTTTCGACTCGTTGCTCGCCGACGAAATGCCTTCACGGGATGTGAACATTGTTGTACCCGCTCGAACGAGTGAGACCATTCGCACGAAACAGAGAGCGCATATACTCGACGCAAGCGCGATAGGCTACGGACGCATCTCGCCAGTCTCTCCCCCGCTCACCACACTCACTGTGAGTGCAGTTGTGACTGATGCGTCACCGGGCGTCGGAGCGACTCGGAACGAGCGCATCATCTACAATTGGCCGGGCGCGCAGACGTTCATTCCCGAGGCAGTTGGCTTCAACATGAAGGGCGCGGATGGCTTCAATCACGCCGACGGAATGCTCGATACTCAACTCAACATGTGGATGGCCGCGCTACTCTCGAATCTCGCTCCCGAGCGAAATCCTGCGCAGTCGACGGACCCGGTGCCCGCGATTCTCGGACCGATAACGTCATTTCAGCGAGGCGTTTCCGGTCTCAACATGACCGACTACATCCTGATGCGAAAGATGGGCATCGCCGCGATTCGATTCGACCGCACCATCGGCGGGTTCATTTTCCAGAGCGGCGTTACCTCGTCTCTCACGTCGGGGCAGAAGAACATCAATCGTCGACGCTTCGCGGACATGCTCGAAGATTCTTGCGCCGAACGTTTGAACCAGTTCGCAAAGCAACCGCTCACGCAAGGGCTCAAAGACTCGGCGGTCGGCGAGATGGAGGCATATCTCTCCGGTCTCAAGAGCGAAGACAATCCGTCGGCGCAACGACTTAACGACTACCTGATTGATGACGTCAGCGGCAACACCCCGAATCTTGAGGCGAAGGGGATTCATGTGATAATTATGAAGGTGCGGACGTTGGCGACCGGCGATTTCTTCGTGCTACAGGCGGAGATTGGCGAGGACGTCACGATAACCGTAACGTAGTGCCATTTTTCCTCTGATGTGCAATTGGTGAGGCTCCTCGGAATTTCTCCCTCCGAGGGGCTTTTTTATCGAATTGGACAATCGAGTTTTGAACGAGTAGGCTGTGAATATTCAGACGGCCACACCTTCATTTTGAAGGGATAGGGCGCGTGATTGCCGAGAGGCTTTCCGCGCTTTTCTTTTTGGTGAAGCGTCTAAGGTAAGGGGTCAAGTCATGGAGCACAGGATCAAGGGGCAGGAAATTGAATTGATCTACATTCTCAACGGCGAGCCCAAGACGAACATCACGAATATTCGCTCATTCGAGGCGGCAATCCAAACTGAAATTCTCAAGGAAGGCTACCTGAACGAGAAGACGGATCGCCGCGATGAAATCTTTCGCGGTTGCCGAGGCAAAACAGAAATTCATTTCGAGAACGGCGAGATTTTCAAACTCATCAAAGAGATCGTCGACCGCGCGCAACGACAGAAGCCCGGCAGCATGATCAACTTCAAAGCGACGATGAACTTCCCGAGCGGCGAGCGCATTCGTCACATTTTCAAAAACGTTTTCTTCGGCGAAATTCCTATCGGCTTCCCGAGTCGTGCCGACTACGGAACAATAAATCTCGAATGGGAATGCGAAGGGTACAGCAAGTTTTAAGATTCACACGTAGTAAAAACACAAAGGGAGAAACGCAATGGAGCAAGCGCGACAGATCTATGTTTATGATGTGCCCGAAGAGGTGCGTGTCAATGGTATTGAATCGATGGGAGTGCGTGAATTGACCATCGAAGAGGAGAAAATGGTTTATCGTCGAGTAGGATCGGATATCGCGGCGGCAGTTTCAGAGCTCTCGAAACAGGCGCTTTGTGAAATCAATGATCAAAAGGTTACTCTCGCGGATGGCTCTGCCGATAAAGCCTATGAATCGTTTTCGCCTCAACTTCGGCAGCTAATTGTTACCGCGTACACAGAGACAAATAACGCAAAAGAGGAGACGATAAAAAAATTCCAGGCCAGCAGACGTATCAAGGTTGGATGACGTTTGCTGGGTTTGTTTGCGCGATGTATCGGCAAGCGGAGATCGAACCAATCGAGGCGAGTTTGTGGAAGTTGATTGCATTCGCCGCACGCTATGGGCATCAACAGGTGCCCAACATTTTGTCGATGACGAAACGAGAGCTCGATCAATTTGTCGATAAGTTGGCAGAGATAATGCGAGAAGAGAAAGACGCGATGGCGAGTGCATTTGAGGGGGGCTGACAATGGCGGATGTAGCACAGACAGTTCTACTCAATGTCACGGTACACGACACCGCATCGAAGGCATTGAAAACCGTTTACTCGGCGGCCAGTCGAGTGACAGGTGTTTTCGATAAAGCGTCAAGTGCACTCGGACATTTCGGGCTCGCCGCCGGTGCTATGGCGGCGGGCTTCGGTTTGACCGAGGCGTTCTCGGAAACCATCGAACATTTGAAATCGGTGAAACGCATCGGTCAATTGGCAGATGTTTCGGCCAAAAAATCAGAGGCACTGATAAACGTTTTTGATAAGGCTGGCGTCTCGATGACCGAGTCGGAACGCATCCTGATGTCGATCTCTAAAAAGGGATCGAAACTCGACATGATTATGGCGGCAACGGGAAAATCGACTAACACAACCAGTGTTATGCTCGCTCAGATGGGCGTCAGTATGTCGAAGGGGCCCGTTGTGGCGATGGAGCAAATCGCAGAGGGCATAAAAGGCGGAAAGATTCACGCGGTGCAGCTAGCAAACGCTTTCACCATGCCCGTGAAAAACGCCATGCTGCTCGAGAAGGCTCTGAAAAAAGGCAAAGGCGCGATAACGGACGCAGAAAAAGAACAAGCAAAATACGGCATCGCGGGCGATGACAATATGAAGATGTTGGATCGCTACGTCAAAGCGCAACGCGGAATGAAGGAAGGGTGGAATCGAATCAAACTTCAGATTGGCGCCGCTCTTTTGCCGCTCATCACGAAGTTGATGGAGTACGGCGAAAAAAATATGGATAAGTGGCTCGCCTCTGCCAAACGTTTTGCGGGTGTGCTCACAAAGTTTTTGACACGATTTCACGAGGGGTTAATAGGCATCGGAAAAATAATGCTACTCAACTTCTCAATCTCGAAGTTGACGGGCAAGAGTATCGCCGGGTGGATTCCGTTGTTGATGAAGGGCGGAAAATTCGTTGCTGCAAAGTTAGCTATGAAAGCCGCGGCGCCGGCAGTGGCAAGCGCAGGAGCGGTGGCTGAAGGTGGCGCGGCGGCGGCATTCACGGCGATGTTTCCAAAGTTTGTTGCGGGTGCAGGTGCCGGCGGCGCGGCTGCTAGTACTGGTGGCGCGGCTGCTGGCGTTGGTTTAATCGCGACAATCACAGCGGCGGCGGCTCCCATACTAGTAGTGATAGCGGCAATCGCGGCGATCTCGCTCGCAATCTGGGCGACGTGGAAAGCGTACTCTCAGAATATCAATGGCGTTACAACGCGATTCAGAGAGATTTGGAATCGTATTTCAGTTCACTTTGGCGCAATGTCGGATCAAGTTGCGAAGGCGTTCAAGCCAATCACAAACATGTTTAACAAGACGTTTGCAAAGTCGGGCGGCGTGGGAAAGTTTTTTATCACCATCATTCCGAACATGATCAACAATTGGCTTTCACACCTAGAGAAAGCGCTTTTCTATATTCGAGTCTTTCAGCGATTTTATGACAATATGATTTCGCTTATTTCGAGCGCCGCGAGTTCTATAGCCGCACCATTTGTGAATGCTTGGAACGCTATCTCGGTCTCTGGCAAAGGTTTCATGAAAATAGTTGACGACATACAGGGCTATTTGAAAGTTGTGGCAGACATCGGCATGGCTAACCTAACCAAAATTATCACACCGATTAGCAAATTGAATGATGCGATCCGAAATCTCTTCATGAAGATCTACGATTACATAAAGCCCATCGGACAATTCATCGGCGCGGCCATCGCTGTACCGACCGAGGTTTTCAAATTCTCCGCCGCGCAGATTGAAGCCGAAACACAGATGGCGTTGCTACAACAGGCACGCGATGACGCGCTCAAACGCAAAGGCTCAAAGGCGCCCGACGATAGAGCGGGAACGACAAACAACTTCCCCGACGCGCGCTTCAACATCACGCAAAAGTTCGCCGAGGGATTCGACCCCGATCGAATCGCAATTGCATTCTCGAGAGACGTAGCGGCCATGGGAGAGCGAAAACTTCAGAGTGGTTTCAGCCCAGTCTTCGGAGTCTAGGGACGGTGACGCATGCCAGAGAGCTCAAGCGCATTCACGATCGCCGAACAGACGGGGCGCAAGCGAGTTTTGATTCTGAAGGAGCGCGCTCTTCCTTATCGACCGTTCACGCTCTCGGGTTCGATGCGCGCCGAAACAACCTGGTACCCGGGCAATCCAATCGCGTCAATGCAGGTGCTCGGCAACGAAGAGGCTCCCACGACAATCACAGGTCGATGGGCTGATAGATTCTTGCGCAGCATCGACGATGAGGGGAGAGCGGTTCAGGCGAGCGCGATTGCTCTTCTAGGCACAGGCGGCGCAGGCGCAACGCAACCCGTCGCAAATGTCGTTGAGCTCGCCAAGACGGTCGACAGTATTCGCCGCGAGGGGCAGGTCGTCGAGGTCACGTGGGATCAACAGATTCGACACGGCATCGTCGAGCAATTCGTGCAGAATTGGGATCGCGCAGAGATTCTTAATTGGGAGATAACCTTCAAATGGATTTCACAGGGAGAGCGAGAGGTTCCCATTTCGTTCGCCCTCGAGGTCGACCAGAAATCGTTGAGCGCAAAGTTCAATACGCTCTATGATCAACTTCATACTTCGTTGGCGGCGCCGTTCTCGCTCGTCGAGGATATCCAAAGAGCTCTCGATGAGATGGACGCCATCATCTCGGACGCAATTGGTTCGATAACCGACACAACCGCCAACATCACAGACGCCGTGCTCACGCCCGCGACCGCCGTAAAGAGAACGCTCGCCGCGATGGAAACCATCAAAGAGGGCGCTCTGAGAATCGAGAATATCGTCTCGTCGAAAGCGGCACGAGCGCTCATCAACACGGATGAAATCGATGCGCTCTCGCAAGGACAAACGTTGACTGCCGAGTCATATGTTCGAGGCGTCAAAATCTCTGCGCGTCTCTTGAAGACGACAGCGGCAGAACAGAACGATACGCTCACGCGCCGCGATGACGAGCAGGAAATTCTCGCTGTCTTTACCGCGCATACGAATATGGATTTGAGAGATGTGTCCACAAGGTTCTACGGAACGCAGGAGGAGTGGCGACGACTGCTCAAGTACAACGGTTTAACTAGCAGTAAACTATTGGCAGGAATGTTCATCATGGTTCCTCGATTGATCAACTCGGGTGTTTGATGACGAGTCTTTTTTATCCAAGCGTGGTCATCAACCTCAAACTTCGGTTCGACGAGGCGATGACGGTTGTCTCGCTTGCGCCCGAGTCGGTCAAAAGTCTCGCAGAAAAAGGAACGGCGGCGGGCGAGAAACCCCGAGCTCTTGCGTCGAAAGACAATCTCTCGCAGGTCATGAACATCTTGCCGAAGACGTGCTCGGTCGAGATGCCGGGATATCGGCAGGCGAACAAATTCTCACTCACTCTCGAGTACAAAGATTTCCCAATTGATCCCCGCGTGATGCGTGCGATCGATGTTGAGGTTCACCTCGGCGCCGTCGAGGCGGGAAAATTCGGGCGAGGCATTACCGAAAACATTTTGCCGACAAAGAAGCGTCAGAGTTATCTCGACACGAGAACGCAAGGCGGCACCGTCAACGAGGCGACGTTGCTCATGTCGGGTCTCGTCGACACGATAACGGCAGAGCACACCGCGAGCGGTTCTCTCGTGCACATGGAGGGTCGAGACTATCGAGGAATTCTACTCGACACTTCGTTGACAGCGGAGATGCTCGACAAGATAAAATTGGGGCAGGACATTAAAAGCGTAGTAACACAAATCGTGAAATTTCACCCTCTGTTGAAGTCTCAAATCAACCCTCAGAATTTATCGATTGAGGCTCCCGAGTCTGATTGGGGAACGCAAGGTCTACCCAAAGTTGTGAACGACACTGACCTTATTCGGCCCTTGAAAAACGCCGTCGGCGCGGACCCCAAGATGCCGATGAAGGGCGACACAGATAAAATCAGTCTATGGGATGCCATCACGCAATTCTGTTTTTTGGTGAATGCGGTGCCGTATTTTCAGGGCAAGAAACTCATGATTCGGCGCGCGCAAAGTTTGTATGAGAGATTGAACGCGGGAACGCCAGGTCATCCGACGCCCTTCAAAGATGGCAAGCGGCGAACGGTGACAACGGCAGAGGGGAAAAACGAGATTGCACTTCGTCGTTTGGTTTACGGTTTCGACATCGACAATTTCAAGATGGAGCGCAAGCTGTGCGGAACGGGAAAGCGCCCCACGATTCTAGTTGTCTCGCATGACCCCGGCTCGAAACAACGCGGCTACAAGGGACGCATTCTCGAGGCGCGATGGCCCGAGAAACCACAGGCGACAAGCGTCACTCCAACGGGCGAAGCTTCTCAAGAAGAGATTCTCAGAATCCCTGTGGCGGGCATCCGAAACAAAGACCGCCTCAAGAGCATCGCGCGATCACTTTACGAGGAGATTGGGCGCGCCGAAATAAGCGGCTCGATCGAGACAAAAGATCTCGCATCATTCGGCGGCGACAATCAGGATCCCGATTTGCTTTCGTTGCGTCCGGGCGATGCCGTCGAGATTGTCACCGCCGCGAATACGGTGCTCGGCTCTCGACCGCCCGTTGTCTCTGAGCTCACCTCTCATCAGGCACGCAGCGAAAAAGAAGAAGTCGACGCTCTGACCAAACGCCTCGGCGATGCGAACCTCGCTCGGGTGATTGTCGCGACCGCGCGAAACTCGATCCAAGAACTTCAAACTGTGTTCAGAGTGAAGGAAGTAAAGTTCGCCTGGGATGCGACGAGCGGGGTGAGCATCGGGTTTGATTTCCAGAATTACGTGGAGGCGAGGAAGTAATGGCCAAGGGGCGCGCAAGAGTCGGAACGGGTCTCGATACACAGCGCTTAGGGCAAGCGTTGGCGCGTCCCGGTATGGACCCGAGAGTTTGGGTCACGCTCGCCTATGCGAACGGAGAATCGGCCGTCGACGCACCCGAGGGCGTCTTCGTTGACGTGACGTTATCGCCGAGCGGGCAAGTGGTTTGCGCCCGAGTGGGCACGGGCTACGCGGGCAATTCGTTCGGCGCCTACGGGAAAATTCACAAGGACGATGAGCTCGTGGTGGTCATTCCGAACGGCGACCCGGCAGAGGGCGCGGTAGTCGTCGCGCGTCTTTGGTCGCAAGCGGACCCGCCTCCCTCCGATGCGATTGTCGATGCCGATGAAGTGGTGCTCGACATCGAGGCCGATAAACCCTACCGCCTGCGCACGTCGGGCTCGGGGAAAATCGAAGTCGACGCCGAATCGAAAATCACTCTCAAATCAGATGACACAATCATTCTCGATTGCGACAAGGTTCGACTCGGGAAAGAAGCGGCCAGCGAGCAACTCGTCATGGGGTCGACGTACCGCTCGGAAGAGGCAATTCTCGACACCGATCTTGCGTTGCGTTTTTCTCAGATAGCGGCGGCGTTCACCGCGATTCAGGCGGCGATGGTCGCGTACAACGCAGCGATGCTACCCGCGACTGATAAACTACTCATTCCACCGGCGGGAAAAGCAATCGGAATTGCAACGACAACAATGGTTGCGGCAGTAAACGCCGCTTGCATTACCGGGAATTCAGCGGGTCTTGCCGCGCAAACGGCAATCAATACTTTCGAGTTGAAGGCCCTTCAATATTTATCGAATATCTCAAAGACGAAATGAGGGGAGTATGGCTGCACTGTCTGTAACAACCGATCAAGCCGCCGCGAGTGAAGCCGCCAAACTCGAGATGGTACAGATCTTTGAAAACGGCGCGGTGGTCGGTGCGACTCCAGTCGTCGGGTCGATTTGCGCTCCGACAGAATATGATCTCGCCGGCGCCAATCCGCTCGGCAAAGACTTCGTCGAGGGAATCGCGCTCGCATTGATTCGGCAGATTTCATCGATGGTGTCTCCGCTCCCCGCTTGGGCGACGCCGACGCTTTTAAATTCTTGGGTCAATTGGGGAAGTACTCTTTCGCCGGCGAGATATGCGAGAGACTCGGCGGGTCGGGTTCAGATTGCCGGAGTCGTAAAGAACGGGACAAACTACGATGACATTTTTGTTCTGCCCGCAAATTGTTGTCCGACGTACGACTTGATTTTCACAACCGACTCGGATGTTGGAGCCAGAACACTAGTTGTGGATCACTTAGGAGGAGTGAGAATCTCATCGGCTGGAACGAATAATCGAGTGAGCATCGCATGCAGTTTTAGAATCGACCAGTAGGAGGCAAGTATGCCCGCTTTAGGATGGGGAAAAGATCCGTATGGTGCCGTAGCGGGTTGGTCGGGCTCGGGCGCGAGTATCGCCTCCGTTGCGGCGGGTGTTGCGACGCTGACCGGGCTTGCGAATATGAGCCCGCTCTCGATTGGTCGCAATATCACGCTCTATGGCGCCGATACCGATGGCAATAACGGGACGTTTTTGATTGTCGACTACGTTTCGGCGAGCTCGATAAAGATCTCGAACGTCAACGCGGTCTCGCCCGATGCGAACGATGGGTTTATTGGCTGGATCGAGCGCATACAGAATGACGAGAGTGTCTATGGCGCGGCCGCTGCGGGCATAGGAACATCGATTCTATCTGCCTTGGCTCTTGCAACGAACGAAGTCAAAGTCGTGCTCTCGGGCGAACCTCGTCACTCCAGCGTGTTCTCTGCGGGCGATGCGCTGAACCCGTCGACATGGGCGATTCAACGACTCGATACGACCGCCTTCTTGCATGTGCTCAGTGTCCGCCCAATCAATCCGTTGACGTACGGGCTGACAACGCTCGAATCGTTCGGGTCGGTGCTCGTGACGCATCGAGTTTCCTCGAGTACGTTACTCGACGCGGCGGGGTTCTCTCTCAAAACACCTCGACAGGCTGATTTCCTCGGGCTGCTTGACGCGAGTGTCTCGACCGAAGAGAAGAAAACATACAAGCATCGCGGCGGCTCTCGAGACTTGTTCAACTCGCCGACTCCAATTGACGACCCGAGTCGCTTCGGCGGAACGTTGATCATCAATTCCGTGGGCGACTACCAAGACATGAGCGGCGATGCGCTCGTCAAGAAGCTCATTCTTCGGCGACTGCTCTCGCATCCCGGCGATTTTTTCCATTTGCCAG